>OGDF01000110.1_pt1 | contig 117657 bp, 77 predicted proteins | sample 1570141 | NCBI WGS metagenome assembly OGDF01 (sample SAMEA4370581, study PRJEB24528) | human gut metagenome | reverse complement strand
GTAATCCGTATACGGTATTCGAATCTACAAGGAATTTCTTCACCAATACAATCCAGCCGTTGAAACTGGAGGATATTTCTCCGGAGGCGCTGGAACAGAATATCTTGTCTGTTTATACCAAGCTGTATCATAAATATGAGGCGGATAAACAATTCATTCCTGAAGGAAATTTGATGGAAGTGAAGTTCGAGGATTTTGAGGCGGATGCAATGGCTATGACCGAGCATATCTATAAATCTCTTTCTATTCCCGGATTCGAAGCAGCTGCTCCGGCTATCAGTCAATATATAGGCGGAAAGAAGGGATATAAGAAGAATAAGTATAAGTATGACGACCGTACGGTCCGGTTAGTGGAAGAGAATTGGAAATTCGCTTTAGAGCAGTGGGGATATTCAATTTGAATATACTAAAGAAGGTGCTGAAAAATAGCACCGGAATTTTTTCTATAAGGAGTTGAATGTGTCAAAACGTGGATAATGCTGTAGTTTAGTCCGTAGGGGCGTGGTTCGCTCGCCCGAAAACAGTTTACTTTGTGTCTTCGGGCAGGCAAACCCTGTCCCCTGATGTTGTCTTCTCCGCTCTTCAGCCCCCTGCATGCGTTTTTGAGCTTCCTAAGCCGTTTCATTAGCCGGACCAAGCATTTTCGTCCTTTCGGTTATGCCTGTCTGTCCGTCGGATTACTACAGTCTCCGGCAGCGGACTGTATAGTCCGTTGCAGTGGACCGTACAGTCTGCTACAGTGGACTGTACAGTCCATTGCCGCAGACTGTAATAATCTTCCGTTTAAAAGACCTTGACCGACCTTAGGAAACGGCTTATTCTTCCCTTTGTCTTTAAATCGCCAAGAATAAGGTCTATGGCCTCGCGACCCATATTCTTACTAAACTTCTTAATCAATTCCTTACAGATCGATGCAAAATCCATCAGTTCATTAGCTGACGATATTTGCTGTCTTGAGGAATTAATATATCATAAAGCGAATTATAGTCGCTAAACTTGATTCCTGTCTGTGGATTTAACATGGAATTATCATTTATTTATGTAAAAATATATTAAAAACAATGATATACACAAGCAAAATAATGTCGGATTATAGAAAAAAATGAAGGATGCTTGTTTCTTGTGAATGCAAACGTCTTCCACTTGTTAAAGATGTGATTCAAGTCATATGGCTACTTTTTCAGCAGCATCAAAAACATACACCTACATTTTTCATGGAGATGTACCAAGCGACACATCTCCTAATTTTTGACTATCACCCAAAGTTTCGTAGACAGCAATATCTGAAAAATGATACCAGCATCAAATTTAGAACACTCTTATTTTCTGTATGCCAGTATTCTTAAATTCTATTGCACCAGGATACAGCTTTTTATCTTTTCGTTTGCAACCAATATAATCCTTATTAAAAAGGGCAGGAATGCCCTTCTGCTGAAAAGTCTGATTCGGAATATCAGCTTTTCCCAAATCTTTTACGCTGATAATATTACGCGGCTGTTTCCACTCCTTGTTGACGTTGACACAAAGATACCATCCGTCCTCTTCATGCAGTATTTGGAATTTATCATCTGATAAAGCATCCTTTTGAAAATTCTCATCTTTAGCAGAAGGAATTGCTTTGGATAAATATAAATTACCTGACATTCTTACAGGAAGAACACAATCATTATAAGGAGTCATATCCACTCTCAAGAACAGATTGTTATAGTATGAAGCATTGCCGCATGGACAATCATGTAGTCCTACTATTTCAGTATCGTGAGGAAGTAGATAAGGCGTCTGCCTGTCATCTTTCGTTCCGGTGGGCCAAATCTTCCAAGCAATGATATTGTGTACAAAGCTTACTCCTTGCGAAAGCTTGATTTGTGCCAGTCCTGGAGAAAGGAAGATATTATGGTCAACTAATATTGGTCCATGATTTACTTCCAATGAAAAATCTTGCACCTTATTATCGTGCAATAAATTGCGAGTGACGTGTGTCCCTTGGGCCATCCAGTCGAGCCATATACCTCCTTCTGTATGGTGAATATGATTATGGCTAATGAGCATATCCACCGGTGCATGAAATTTAATACCGGCTATCTCGTAGCCCCAAAATGGTTGGTCAAGACCTATATTATAAATTTCGTTTTCACATACCGTGCTGAAGATAGCCCCTAGGCTTCCGGCAATACCAGCCTGTCCACAGTGAGATATCGTATTTTCACGTACAATATGGCTTCCTATGTTTTCCTTATTCCATTTGTTTTGCAAAGCACGTTTCGTCGTATTCACAAATGCCTCAGCAGACTCTGACCTGTTATCCCATCCATCACCGTATTTTCCAAGAGTGATACCTACACATTTTGAAAAACTTATAACATTATTTTCTATCACCCACCCCTTACTCCAATGAGTACCAACTAATCCCAGTTGCTCTGCTGTAGGGGGAGCCCAAGGAGTGGCTGCATGACTCATGTAAAAACCTCTCACATGAATATAATTCACGAATGGTTTTTCGGGGTAAAACACTGACTGACGCACATTAATTTCCACCTCTTTAATATTAGGATTCTGACCTATAAAATTGGCCCAAATATAAGTGGTGTCCTGCTCTACTTTGGTAAACCAAAGTGGCTTATTATATCCGACAAAAACAAGGCTATCCAATGTTGGAACTTCTTTTAGTGGCTTGCCTTCCAAATATACATTTCCCGTATGACTCCAACTTCCCCGTTCCAACCAATCACCATAGATTGTGTCCGAATATGGATTAAACTTTTGAAAGAACGAATTAGGAATCTTCACCATCCATGTATGACGGTTCACGTGTTTCCATTTCTTGATAACTTCTGAGCCTTTTATCTCTACCTTTTCACCTTCTGCCGCTTGAAAAATGATAGGTTGCTTTTCTGTTCCCCCTTGTATTGGATTAACACGTTCGCGATATACCCCCGCATGTACGATAACCTTATCTCCTGGAAGTACACGTTCAGCAGCAGCCTGAATGGTTTTCAGTGGATGTTGAGCATCACCTGTATTTTGATTAGAGCCAGTAACAGCACTCACATGAAACTCACGACATAGTCCATTATTCGAAAAAGCAAAAACAAAAGCCAATGCCACAAGTACAATTTGTATCATTTTATTTTCCATATTCTTAAAACTTGATTAATCATTTGTTATTCATAAATATTCAATGTAGTAAATATTTATAAATCAATTTCCTAGTTAATGCGCCATAAGTTGGTATACTAAAAGACTAATCTATACTATATAAATGTTTACAACTTGAAACAACTCCTTTCCACACTCTTTGATGAATTAAGCGAGCATAAACATTTCATATCCAAAAGAAGTTCAGATAGTCAAGTCATAGGAGTTTCCCTTTTGTAACTTGACCTCCTTGTTCCGACCATTATAAGCAACTTTCAAAACTTCGTTTCTTCCAGCTTTCATACGTGCCTTAACAAGTTTTCCTTCTTTCCATTCCAAGTCTAATATGTGACCTCCATACACACATATTCCAGTCAGTTTCCCATCAGAATAGCCTTTGGGCCAAGCTGGAAGAAGTTCTATCTTACCAGGCTCTGTGTACACAAGCATCTCCATAAATAAACGCGGGAGACTAAGTACTGCATCAAGATTATAGACAGTATATTCAGGATCATGAGATGTCACCAAACTGTTATACACATAGTGTCTACGGCAGAAGCGGTCTAAGTTTGTCTTGATTTTATCTAAATCTCCCAAACGAACCGCTTGCAAAGCCACATGAATCAATCCATGAGCGGAACTTGTGTCGAATTCAAACCGTTTGTCTAATGCCACTTTTGCTGCATTAATCAATTGTAAATCACCTTTATCCTTACGAATCTGGGAGCTTGGAAACACAGGATAGAGATGCGAAAGATGGCGATGATTATATACATCAGTATAACGAGGATCAATCCATTCTGCCAAGGCACCGTCTTTGTTTATCCTATAATCAGGAAGATGATCAAGGTATTCCCGCCATCTGTCACACTCCTCTTTGGAAAATTTGTACTTCTTTCCCATCTCAAGCAGCAAACCAAACACTTCACGGGCAATCGCTATATCCATAGTAGCATCCCTACTTAACCATGTGTTTGTACCTTTCACGGCATTTTCTGGAGAAATACTTGGTAATATATGATATAAACCATCGAGTTCTTTTACCAAAAAATCTTCATAAAACTCTGCCATTTCTTTATAAAGAGGTAAAACCCGTTTTTTCATCATGTCCTCATCACCAGTCAACATGGCATATTCGTAGAAAGGACGAATGTTCCATCCTGCTCCTCCCGACCAACACATCCATGGAAAAGAACGCCCAAAGTGTGCCAAATAACCATTGGACGGATCATTATAATGAGCCACAAGGAAACCTCGGCATCCTAAGTAATTCTTGGCATTCAACCTCCAACCTGGCAATAAGTGTTCCACGTAGCTACAATATGATTCAGCACATTCTGGAAGATTACCCATAGCAGCACCAGAAATTGCAAGATTAATATTAGAGTCCCACACAAATCCTCCTATCCAGGCAGGCTTCCATCCACCTCCCCAAATACCCTGCAAAGGAGGAGGATATTTACCACACGAAGAAATAAGAAGATAACGCCCCATGGCATGAATTTGTTCCATAAACAAAGGGGTAATACCATTTTCATGTATCTCGGACAACAATTGTTCGACAGGAGTTTGTCTCCAATCTTCCGCACATCCCAAATCCAATTGCATACGTAAAAACAACCTACTATGTTCTTCTTGATGAGAAGATAGAATGGCTTCATAGTTCGAGGGGATAGCCTCCAATAGTTTTTTTACACTTGCCTTTGTTGGAGCTGTCAATGCTTCCTCCCACGGTGTTATACGGAGTAAAATAAGAATCTCATCCGCATCAGTTATCTCTAAACCGTATCCGTCACAAATCATATTTCCCCCACGGGGTAATACTCTTGCCAATCCGTCGTAACCACCAGAGTCGAAACGATACTTCGCATGATATATCAGCCAACCTTGCTCAGCAGCAGAGTTCACTGTATAGAAAGCACTATCAAGATTATGGTCGAAGTGCATACCCTTCCTACCTGGAGTTTCTTCTAAATTGAGACGAACATGAAGTTTTCCGGCCTTGCCGGCTTTCAGGCGAATTACATTGATATTTTCTATACGCGATGAAAACACTTCTTCTTTACCGTTACTACTTCCACAGTCCCAAACAGTAGTTACTCCATTCTCCATGTCAAGCTGTCGACGGTAATTAGTATGGCATGATGGAAAAATATCCAGGTGACGTATACGCAAATCAAAAGCTGGATGAGGGATTTGAGGCCAGTGGTTATTGCCCCCCATTGCCTTCAATTGACGATTTGCTTCCGTAACAATAAGGCTGTCAGCTTCATCGCTCCTGTTTAAATTTATCAGATTGCGGATTTCTGGAAGTAAGGGAGCTGTCACAGGAACAGTTTTCGCATGTCTGTCCCATGCTCTGATAAACAACTCTTCGTGCACGCAAGTAATGCGCTCATCTTGAGGATTTCCCCACACCATTGTGCCATGTATTCCATTTCCTGTGACAAAAGCATCTTCCCAACGTGTAGCAGGCAACGATGACCAAGCAATCCATCTTCCGGATGTTTCAGCCATAACTGCAAGAGCACACACACAGCAAATAGCTGTTAATAAAATCTTTTGTATATTCATCTTTCAATTCAGTTTTTCATATGTAAACGCTAATTAATCTTGTTGCCTTATGAAACTTATCATTAATAGATTTAAATAGGTCATCAATAGACTATTCATACAAAGCTTATTATATTTCGCATATTGGTCATTTGTTATAAAATCGGAACCAATTAAAATCAGCAATACCGCCCACTCCTTCTTGAGTTTCCGAATAATTAAGTAATGCAAAACGATTGGCAGTCCAAGGATAACCTAAATCCATATGCAAAATTTCTCCTACCGGTAAAAATTTCTTTCCATCCAAGCTATAATACAAGCGAGCTGTAAAATCCCTATCGGTAACACGCGCTCTAAACCACACTTTGTCATTCTTTAACTGATCGATTATAGAAGTTTCCTTTCCGTTATTACAAACAATAAGCTGACGCGCACCCTTTGCCTGACGTATACCTACGTAAGCATACGGAATCTGGAAAATACCGAATCCGGCAATGTTGCCATCTTTCATTCTCGAAGCATCCATTTCCACTGTACCAGTAGACAATGGCCCTTGCACTCTTTGAGTCAATGTGTTACGTGCGTTTTCCAGTTTTTTGGCTAATGAAGCTTTCAATCTCATGTATCCCGGACGCTCTGTCAACGACCAACAAGTGTTATCAGGATTATGATTCCACTGCCATTGCAATCCTAATTTCCTGTCATTAAATTCATCGCTAGTAGCCGGAGATTGTATCTTATAGGTTTTACCCACATTCGGTTTCTGATAAACAATGGCATCTTGACCATTCACTCCAAGCATGGGCCATCCGTCAACCCATTCTACCGGCAGCAAACAAGGTACACGACCTATCGCTCCACGATCTTGCATAATAATGAACCACCACTCGCCGTTCTTTAACTGTACCATTCCACCCTGATGCAGTCCGTTAGTAGGATAAGAGCTGTCGTCTTGTATTATCACTTTATGCTCGTAGGGTCCATAGATGTTTTTGGATCGGAGACAGACCTGCCATCCTTCTGTTCCGCCTGCCGGACAAAGAATATAATACATACCATTGATTTTATATACATGCGATCCTTCCATTCCGGCATTTTTTCCTGAATGATGAGCATCATCCACTCCCTTATTCCAAATCTCCACCGATTTACCTTTTACCGATTTCACATCAGCATTCAGTTCGGTAACAAAGAGTTTATGCTGCCCGTGTACTACATAAACTTTTCCGTTATCATCAAAAAGTAATCCTGGGTCATAGAGATATTCCGGAAATACAGTTCTTTTCCAGGGACCTTCAGGTTTGTCTGCTTCGCATATACAGAAGTTACCTTTTTCTGTTCCCCATCCGTATGGAGTACAGAAAGCCACATAAAACCTTCCATTGTTATAACGAATTGAGTTTGCCCATGAACCATTCAGGTAGAGAGTCCCCCCCTGCATATCATAACGGGGATCCTCATCGTAACGATCTACAGCATAACCAACCATTTCCCAGTTTACAAGGTCCTTCGATTTTGCAATCGGAGATCCTGGCACATAGTGCATACTGGTAGAGACCATATAAAACTCATCACCTACGCGTATGACATCTGGATCCGGCCAATCGCCCCACATTAAAGGATTTGTAAATGTTCCATCACCATTATCGGGTGTCCATACTTGCTGTGCTTCCGCAAAAGAAAACAGAGAAAAAAGAGCCATGGTTACTAGGATCTTTTTAGTCTTCATGGTTTTATATATCATTATTTTCATTATAATAAATTCTTATTAATTTGTATCTTTAACTCAGAAGAAGTTTTCAAAAATTTCCTCCGCATGTGTTCTCTTGCTTTTACAGGCATCAATAGCCGACTGAATTTGAGCAATGCAGTTCTCGTAAGTATAAGGATGTACACCAAACCCAAATACATAGACTGTATCGTTTTGGGCAATGCAATCGACATGAAATATAATCAATACAAAAACTGAGAGTAGAAATTTACTTCTTAAAATGTTTTTCATGAATTAACAATTAAGAGTTAAACAACACAGATGCGTTTATTGCCTAATTTTCTGAAAAGTGCGAGAAGAACATACATAACCTTTGCAGATGAACAAGCAGTTAAACGCATCCGTTTATAGTAAACAAAATCTGTCCAATGCAACACCAGCATTTCACCGGCAGCCTGTCATTGAAAATCTAAGAATAACAAAGCTTATCTCAAACAGAGTTTATGATGTCGATTAGTATCCTGGATTTTGCACTAATTTAGAATTAAGATCAATGTACTCTTGTGGTATAGGCAAGTAACGGTTATGCGATACAAATACGCGTTTTTCAACCAACTCTGTATCTTCCGAAATGACAGCACGCTTTTCAGGTACAGTTTCATCATAGTTTACCGTACCAACGTAGCGTTTAAGCTCTCCATTCAATACAGTTTCTGCCAATACCTTACCATTATTATCTTTCCAACGAAGGATATCAGCTCTACGGAACCCCTCTCCTGCCAATTCTACTGTACGTTCACGGCGAATCAATTCACGCAAAGTTTCCTTTGTACCATATTTACCTTTATCCACGCTAGGCATTCCAGCACGGAAACGAATTTTATTCAAGGCTACATATACACTATCACAAGGACCATCCAATTCATTCTTAGCTTCGGCAAAGCTCAACAATGTCTCAGCATAACGGAATATAATAGTATTAGCATTGGCATTCCACATATCGGCATAATAAGTAGGACCTGTTCCCAAGTATTTAGCCCAAGTCAGACCTGTCTTTGAAGCGTTATCCACACCACTTGGGTCATTAGGATTGCTTTTGCCATTGATTTCTTCGTCAAGTGTATTGATAACAACAACTTCTCCGTCAATAGTTAACCAGTCACGTCCAGGATAAAGAATTGTAGCAGCCATTCGTGGGTCACGGTTATAAAAAGGATGCGCAGGATCATAACCACTTCCGGCTTCATCTTTCGTAAGTCCGTTAGTCATTTCATACATATCTACCAAGTTCTTTGTAGGTACCATAGAGGACCATCCTCCATCAGCATTATTATACATGGTGGCAACCATCCAGTTAGACATAATTACTTGGTCGTGTACCACAGAAAAGATGATTTCCTTTGACTGCTGTCCTTCTATCAAAAAAAGTTTTTTGTATCCAGATGCAGGATTATCTGCAGAAGAAGACTCCAAATCATAAAGTCCCAGTTTGGCAATTTCCACAGCAGCTTGTTTGGCACGAGCATAGTCTCCGTAATACAAAGCAGAACGCATCTTTATAGAAAGAGCTACACCACGATTGATTCTTCCAGTTTCTACCGCATCAATATTCAGCATAGGAATAGCTTCGTCAAGTTCCTTGTATATGAATTCTTTGACTTCCGCCTCTGTGTTACGCGGAACCTGTGCTTCTTCTGCTGTCTCGTAAGATTCGATGATAGGTACACCACCATAATACCAGTTTTTCTCAAAATACTGCCAAGCCCGCATAGTCTTGACCTGACCTATCATATCATCCTTTTTTGCCTGACTTGTAAACTCTACATTCTCAATATTTGCCAAGAAATCATTGAAGTTACGAATAGCATTAAAGTCATAAAAATTTGCAACCTCGCTTACACCAGCAGACATACCTCCATTACCAATATACTTCCATCCTTCGTGAAGGTGATGACTGTAACCTATATCCGAACCACAATCGGCATACAAAACCGTACCATCATCTATCCATTTACTATAACAACCTGTCAAGAATTTGTCGGCATCCGATTCAGTTTTCCACGTAGTTTCTGGAGAAAGAGCGTCATGCGGAACGGTATCAAGAAAGTCATCGCACGAAACATGCATTAAAGAAGCTGCTGCAATTAAGCTGATATATATATTTTTTTTCATACCTATTCTTTTTAAAATTATAAAATTAGAATGTCAAACTTACTCCAATAGAATGAGTTTGAAGCAATGGATAGCCATAACCATTTGTATCTCCACTTTCAGGATCTACATTTACCATCATATTATCGATTGTAAATAAGTTTTCAGCAGAATAATACATACGTAGGTTTTCTACATGTAAAGCCTTCAAACATTTTGTAGAAAAAGTATAGCCCACTTGAAGATTTTGCAAACGCAAATAGCTTGCATCCTGAATCCAAAAATCAGACATAGCATTCCAAGGGTGACTTGGTGAAGTCTTATCGTAAGCTACACGTGGCATTTCAGCATTTTTGTTATCCGGTGTCCAAGCATCCAACCAAAGAGTGGTAGGACGAGCCATATCACCATTAAAATCACCAGGCTGAGCGAACATGCGACTGACATTGGCAGCCCCTGAGAACATCATTGAAATGTCCCAACCCTTATAACTAGCATTTAGGTTCAAACCGAAAGTCCAAGCCGGATCCATAGAGCCAAGCAATACACGATCATTTTCAGTTATACCCTCCACACCGTCAGTATCTTGATAAATCAAGTCTCCACCTTTGAATTTCCTTGTACCAAATGGATACCCCGGCAATTTAGAATATTTATCCATCCAAGCCTGTGCTTCTTCATCCGACTGGAAGAACCCATTGGTTTTGTAAGCATAGTAAGAATTCAAACGTTCACCTATTTGGCGACGTTTGTACTTATCATTAGGATCGACCATATAATCTACTCCACCCAAGTCAAGAAGTTCATTTTTATTATAAGCAAAGTTTCCTGTAGCCCCAAAACTCCACTTCCCCCATTTCTTATGATAACCCAAAGTAACTTCCACACCACGATTCAACATCTCTCCTACATTATCCTTGTATGGTTTTAAACCAAATTCTTTTGGAACAGGCACATCCATAATGATACCGGTTGTCTTACGATCGTAGAAATCTACTGAAAGATCAACGCAATTAAAGAAAGAGGCATCAACACCTATACCCCATGTACACGCCTTTTCCCAACTGATGGTACTTAGCTTGTAAGAATCAAGATAGTATCCTGTTTTCAAACCGCTGCCGAAGTTATATTTTCCATCCAATTGATATGTATTCAACCATGGATAGTAATCGCTCAAAGCATTTTGGTTACCCAACATTCCCCACGACGTACGAATTTTCAAATTATCTAACCAGTCACGAGTACTCTCCATAAAATTTTCTTCGCTTATTCTCCAAGCAGCAGAGAAAGAGGGAAAATATCCCCAGCGGTTCCCATCAGAGAAACGCGAAGAAGCATCCGAACGAATATTGGCTTCAAATAAATACTTTCCAGCATAGTCATAGTTTATACGAGCAAACCAAGAAATCATTGCCAACTCACGGGTATATCCACTATTGGTCTGAGTTGCTGCATCTCCAGCATTCATATCATCCAAATCGTTAGTTGGGAAGTTTTTACGAACACTCTGATTCTCATGGTAATTGTATTTTTCCAAATGATAACCAGCCATAGCCTTCAATCCGTGTACATCAAACTGTTTATCGTAGTTTAACAATGCATCAAATGTTCCTCGTTCCCATCCGTAGAAACGTTCATCAAGCTGATTCGGATTTGATTTCTTGTTGGGGTTATAGATAATTTCCTTACGAAATTCTTTATAATGTTGCTGATTGTTTACATAAGAACCTGTGACAGTAGCCTTCAGTTCATCGAGTATTTGATAATCGAGTGAAAGCGAGCCTGTAAAGTTCTGATTCATGCGATCTACGGTTTGTTTAGCATCTAACCAAGCCAACGGGCTACCATCAGAAATTGTTCCGTATGTACCATCTTCATAACGACCCACAATCCATGGAGCCATTTTTGAAGCAAGATTAATAATCTGATAAGAACCTCCTCCTGTATAGCTATCGGTAGGATCGGAATAGTTATTGTTGATATAAGCTAAATTCAGACGAGCATTAAACCTTGAAGAAAGTTTGACGTCAAGATTTGTGCGTCCGCTGAACTGACGTCTCATAGCATGAGGTAATATGCCAGTCTGATGCAAGTAGCTTACAGACCCCATATACTTCACATCGTCTGTACCTCCGTTCACACTTACGCTGTGAGAATGTTGCACACCTGTCTGATAGATTTCATCATACCAATCAGTATTAGGATACAAAGGGTCGTTTCCGTCTTTGAATTTTTGTATTTCTTCTTCGTCGAAACGTGGTTTCAAACCTTCTGCTTTCATAGCCCCACTATACAAACGAGCATAATCATATGATCCCAAACGATCTATCAGTTTGGCAGGTTTCTGAAAACCTACATACCCATTGTAAGAGATACGTGGTTTTCCTATCTTACCACGTTTTGTAGTAATTAATATGACACCATTAGAAGCCTTAGATCCATAAATAGCAGCAGAAGCAGCATCTTTTAATACAGAAATACTTTCCACATCATTTGGGTTTATTTGGTTCATGGTACTTGTTTCCACGCCATCTACCAAAATATAAGGATCGGCAGAATTCAATGTACCTACCCCACGTACACGAATAGTACCTCCATCCATACCCGGTGCACCTCCACCATTGGTTACAGTCACACCTGCCATAAGCCCCTGAATACCGGTTGATAAGTTTTGAATAGGTCTGCTTTCCAAAGTCTTGCTGTCCACTTGAGCAACAGAGCCACTCAGATTAGCTTTCTTCTGAATACCATATCCTACTACAACCACATCACCCAACATTTCTGAATCTTCCTTCAATATAATAGTAAATTCACGTTGATCCTTTATAGGAATCTCCAGTGTCTTGTAACCAAGATAAGAAATCTGCAAAATGTCTTTGGGATTTACATCCAATGTAAAATCTCCTTCAAAACCGGTAATAACACCATTCGTAGTACCTTTTACCAACACGTTAGCACCAATAATAGGACCTGTGGCATCCATTATTATACCCTTGATTGTCACTTTAGTCTGTCTCACAGTCTGAGCTTCTGATGCAGAAACCTTTCTCAATGTAATCTGGCGGTCGTTAATCTCATATACCACGTTTTGTCCTTGGAGTGATTCGTTCAAAATTTCCTGCACGGGTCTGCTTTTCAAATTCACATTAACACGTTTGTCTAGGTTGACAGCATTTTTATCATACAAAAAGACAAAATCACTATTGTTTTCTATATAATCCAATACCTCCCTCACTGTGGTATTCGACATTTGAATTGTAAAATCTCGGCTTTGAGCGTATTCTAAATTTACACTAGCATAAATAGGTAAGTTGAATGAACAAAGACCAGCTAGCAATAAAGATTTAAAAGTATTACTCTTGCTATAATTATTCTTTCTCGTGTATTTCATACGGTAATTTTATTAAATTTAAACGTTTCTAATAGTTTTCTATTGCATTAGCACATATTACTATATAACTCTTTCTCATTATGTCTTTAAGTAGTATTTTTTATCATAATATAATATTATAGGTTATACATAGGTTAATTATTATTTCTCCTTACAAATACCGTATCGCTCCTTTCCTCAAAAGTTATCGGGAAAGAATGTGACAACGAATGCAGCACTTTACTAAAATCATTCTTTAATTCCAGTTTTCCTGACACACGTATATCTTCCATGTTGTCCACTATCTTAATTTTTTTATCATAATAAAATTCTAATTTACGCAGTACATCTGCCAATGGCTTTTCTGTATTGTACACCAGTAAATTATCCACCCAACTAACATATTCTTTCACATCCACCTCTATCGGTGATGCAAGTTTTCCATGCTGTATACTAATGTATTGATTGGGGGTAAGCACCATTTCTTCTTGCGATTTACCTTCCACTTTAACACTTCCTTCAACCAACACCACAGACGAACCTGATGTCGAATTATAGGAATTTACGTTGAACTTTGTCCCCAACACTTGTACATAGAAATCTTTTGTCCGAACAAAGAACGGCACTTGTTCATTGCGAGCCACTTCAAGATATACTTCTCCATTCACGAATATTTCGCGATGACCTTTTTGAAACTGATGTGGATACATTACATGAGTACCTGCATTTATCCAAAGACGGGTACCATCAGCAAGAATCATCTGCACCTGCTTTCCTGGAGGAGTGATAATTTGATCTATCTCGGTTAACCCTCCCTTTTTAGAGCGAAAATCAATAGTATCGGCACCTATCACAATCTTATTACCAGAACTATATGATATGACTTTACTCTGTTGCACCAACACATTTTTACCATCTGAAAGTTTTAACTGTATATCTTCCACATGCTTTAAGCTGTTTGCAGAATCCGTCAACAAAGCATATTGTTGGAATAAATCAGTATCAAGTATATGGGCGGTATTATAATGGAACAACAATCCGACAGTCAAAATCAATGCTATGGAGGCAGCTATGGAAACCGACATATAAAAGACATGTCTTTGCCTGCGTTTCTTTTGCAAAACCACCTCATATTGTATGCATTCCCACAAATTATTTTTCTCTTCGCATGAGGCAGTCCTCTCTTCCTGTTTCAAGTATTGTAACAGGACACGTATTACTTTATATGTTTGTTGATGTAGTTTCTTCATTGTTTTTTTACCATTGTTTTGTATTATTACGACAACACTTCAAAAACATACTCACTTTTTCAATAAAAAAATCATATTTATTTTGAAGAAGAGACGAAGAAAAACCCAAGAACCGTTCTTTACACAAAAAAACCGTACCAAAAAACTATTCAAGTAATCTGCTACGGTTCTTTTTATCTATCATTAACTATATTCTATAATACTATTTCACCAATTTTTCTATGACGAAATGAAATGTAAGCGAACCTTCCCACCACATAGAGAAATTAGTCCCCCATAAATTATTACCCAAATTAAAATGAATACCTCCGCATTTGTCGGGATAGTTTGTAGAATAATTCAGTCCACAAGCTTCTCCCAGATTAATAAGAAAAGCCTCATTGCTCCATATACGGAATGTACCATTAGAAGTTACTATATCTATATATCTGTCTATTCCATGCATTTGGCGATTCCCTCTCGGCACCACATCCAACAGATCTATCCTTTCACCAGTCTTTTCTGCCACAATAGAAAGAATGTCATCCGCACTAAAGGAAAGCCAATAAGATTCAGGCAAACGTACCGCTGGCTTTCTATACAAAATACATGATACTTCCGCACGTCTCTGATTGTTGGCTACCCACACATCTGTCTGCATACGTTCTGGATACACCTCAGTTGAGATACCTGTATGAACAGGAAAAGTCAATTCTGACACTGTACGAACTCCTTCTTTATCTTTAATTATAGACTGCGCTATGACCTTCGCATTAATGACCTCGCTCACCGCTTCTGAATTTTCCAGTCCAGTTTTCCCTAAATCGGCTATACCCCATTCCGGATGAGTACGCATATATCGGCATTGGAAGTCAGCGTAATCCTTTGCATCAAACATCTGATAAGAAAGTCCAGTTATACGTACCCCTTTCATCAACGGTTGAGTCATATCTTTTACGGAAACTTTATCATCAATCTGCTGCAATGATATCCTATCTACTTTTGTTACAGCTTCTATAGCTTCTTCTTGTAAAAAATCCGGTAGAAGAGAAATAGCACTGCCTATATAAGCATCGAGTTCTTTCCATGAATGTTCTGCCTTACTAAACAATTCGGCAGAACGGAATGCCTTGAACTTATTCATATCATAAGCATTCCAATGACATAAATGTGTTTTGACATCCACCCCCTGAGTATGTTCGGCTATTAATCCCAATTCTAGCACAAAGTCTAGCATTTCGTCTTCGTATCCATCAAATTTTCCTTCTGCTAACCATTTGGAGTAAAGACGAGACAAAGCTCTAAACTTGGCCATGCGTATAGGTGCGCTTCCATAACCATAAATCCAGGTATCACCAATCTCAGAAGTAATGATAGGCAGATTTTCACGAGTCTCCCAAAGCATTGCCGCCACTTCATTGAAAGAAGCCCCCACTACCGTAGCATTGGGATAACGCTTACGTATGTCGGCATAAATACGTTTTACATCTTTATAGCGGTGAGGACCGTGATTGTCACCAGTGAAATTCACCGATATAGCAGTCTTTCCATCGGGAAGCAAGCTTTCTGTTCCATAATCTTGTTGGTAAGCCAAAACAATCTCGTTCCCTTCAGAGTCTCTCCAGCGACAGAAAGGAGGAACATCAGGCACGGGACAGGCCGAATTAACCCCTATATGGAGAAAACGGACTCCCGCCTTATACAATGAAGCTACGATACCCCGCGTATGTCCGGGCACATCCGTCATCTTAGCTGCAATTGTGTGTCGTCCGTACTTCCCATCCAACAGTTGCGAAAGTCGCAATGACGCACCAAACATATCCCGATTCATAATCTCAGACTCAACTGTATATGGAACGGCATTCCATACAATATACCCTTTTCGAATAGCTTCTTCTAACCTTTTCACATCCTTGACAGGAGCATTGCGAAGAAATTTCCAAACAAGCCATGAGCCTGTAGTCCATACATAGCGATCATTGCTTCCATCAGCCTCCAACTCTTCTGCCACATCAATAGCTTTGGGAATAAATTCTTTGATATATCTATCTGTCACTACAGAACTTAAGTCCGTGAATCCCACATCCAAATGGGTTTTGAAAATGACATATACTTTCTTTACACTGGTGTTTACTTGTGTCTGTCCGTATCCTTTTATTCCTACAAACAAGAAAATGAACAGATGCAAATACTTGAAATTCTTCATATACATATTCATATTATAGTACAACAAGAAGTTGTTTGAACACTATTCATAACTCAAACAACTTTTAATAAATTTCACGAGAACAACGGTTTATTGTGCGTATTCTATATCATTCATTATTTTTTCTTTTTTATTCGCAATTTTGCTTACATCAGACTGAGAAGCTCTGTAGTAGAAACTATCTGACAAACGAATGTCACTGTATGAGCTACCCACCATAACCTTAAATTCACCCGGTTCTACCACCCGCTCATGCTTGGCATTAATTAAGATCAAATCATCTGGAACAATAGGGAAACTAACCGTACAACTTTCATTGGGCTTCAAGTGAACACGCTCAAATCCACGTAGGTTTTTCTCATAAGTGGTGGTGGAACCAATAACATCGTTTACATACAACTGCACAACTTCATCCCCTTCACGACTTCCTACATTTGTTACTGTACATGAAACAGTTACATTTCCTGTATGGGTATGTATACTGTCAATTACTAAATTATCATATTTGAACTGAGTATAAGATAGTCCGTGTCCAAAACAGTAAAGCAATCCTTTGTTTGCCACTGTGTGATAATGCATTTCCTCCATGTTTGCATTAGGCTTGGTAGGCACATTCATAGGAAGTTGCCCCACGGTTTTAGGCCAAGTACCATTCAGTTTACCTCCAGGATTATAGTCACCTTTCAAAGCCTCGGCAATAGCAAGTCCACCCTGTGCACCAGGATATCCTGCGGCAAGAATGGCAGAGCAATACTTATCGCCGAAATTGATGCTCGCAGGACGTCCCCATATCAACACCAAGACCACTGGTTTGCCTGTTTTGACAAGAGCTTTGAGTAAATCTTCCTGATGCCCGGGAAGGTCGAGACTGCTACGCGTACGGCTTTCACCTGATGTATGCGCCCCATCTCCTAACACTGCTACAATCACATCGCTTTCCATAGACAGACTGACGGCTTCAGCAATGTCTTGTTGCTCCTCCTCGGTCAGGTTATCTTTTATAAGTTCATTTTCGGGCCAACCTTTGTTTACCAAATCGATGCCTTTGGCATATTTCACACTTATACTATTATCATTCTTATAAACCTCCTTTAACCCCTCGTACACACTCATATAATGTTTGAATCCACGAGGACCATAATGAGTAGGAATATACCCACGAGACTGGGCATTAGGCCCTATTACTGCAATTCTTTTATAACGGTTATCCAACGGAAGCATTTGCTTATCATTCTTGAGCAGCACCAAGCATTCTCTTGAAGCACGCAATGCTGTGGTTTGATGAGCGTCCGAAGACACAATCTCCCCTACAGTTTTGATATCACCTACGTAAGGCTGGTCAAATAATCCTATCCAGAACTTGACGTATAGCACCTGACGCACTAATTCATTCACACGCTCCATAGAGAGTTTACCTTCGTTTACCAATTCACAAATATACATTGCATAAGTATCCGGCTCATTAAATTCCGTACGTACATTCAATCCTGCTTTAAGTGCCTGCAAGCAAGATTCTTTCTCGTCAGCAGCTACCTTGTGCACACCAGCCAAACGACCAATAGCATAGCTGTCCGACACCACATACCCTTTAAATCCCATTTCACCACGCAACACTTCGGTAAGATAGTGATAGTTAGCTGACATAGGCACACCATCGTAATCATTATACGCGCACATCACTCCTAACGCTCCTGCTTCCTGAAATACTTTACGAAAAGGATACTCATGGATATAATACATTTCCGAAGGAGTGATATGCGGATCGGTACGCGCATCCCACTGACGGGCTGCCTTACAATCGCCATATCCCACATAATGTTTAGGAGAAGAAACCACTTTCTGACTTTGGATACCTTTGGCCATTTCCACACCCAGACGTGCTACCAGATAAGGGTCCTCTGCCAAACTTCCTTCCCAACGCCCCCAACGCTGGTCGCGCGAAACATCTAATATAGGAGCATATACATTAGTATATCCTAAAGCTCGTGCTTCACAACCTTCTATTTCTCCTTGCAGATAAGCCAACTCTTTATCCCAAGTACAGCCTAACCCATTCATGGACGGAAAACTTGTGGCCTTAGGAGCACACAAACCTCTTATGCCTTCATTGGAAAAGTCAACAGGGATGCCCAAACGAGTATGTTCCACAAAGAAACGCTGCGTCTCGTGCATACAAGCAACCAACCTCTTCAAGTCATATATTTCTCCGTTTAAGTGTTCGTCAATATTTGCCACGCCATAACGAAGAACATTTCTTTTCCATTCCTCAGTCGGAATACTGTCCTCCAGCACTTTTTTATAGCCGTAATAAGTGACAAGCTGTCCTGCCTTTTCTTCCAACGTCATTTGTGAGAGTAAGTCATCCAAACGGCTTTCCACACTTTGCTTAGAATCTTCATACACATCTTTGATTCCATTTTTATTGAAATCTATCCACCCCTTCTTGTAGATTTCTTTTTTATGGGGGAATACATCTTCCGATGAAAAATGTATTTGTCCATATGAGAATTGGCTTATAACCAGACAAACTCCACAAAAGAGTCTCAATTTCATTCTTCTTTTCATACTTATCTAATACTGATAATAGGTTACTAATTAAAACAAAGTAATTTCCCCCAAACCAACACGCCCCTCGGAAACATCCTCTATGGTCACTCTGAAGTACCTGATTTCACGATCCACTTTCATAGGCTTGAATTCCCATCCTGTACATTCGCGTTTATACAATTCCTGCCAATGTTTGCCATCTTCCGATGTTTCCACTTTATGTCGGTAAGATGAACTATCTTTTTGGAAAACAATACGGCTTGCTTCAACATAAGTTTTCTCTCCCAAATCAAGCGCTACCGTCTGAGGTAATATATCCTCTTGGGCAAACCACCAACTTCGGTCGTTCTGATCTATGATATTTGTTGCAGGATATCCTTTCTGAAAACCTTCTGTTTTTACACCTGCTACTTTCAGGCAAGGCTTGCTCAATATCCGCTTCTGCCAAGAACTTGATTTAACCACCACGTTGTCCTCTTCTTTTCCGTTAAACGTTCCGTGCACTCCATCTGGAAGATAAGCACCCTTATAAGGTGTAGTTATAATCTCAGCCTTCCCTTTTGACACACCTTCAGCAGTAGCTTCTATTTGAATATTCCCAGCCTTACGGGTTGTACGTATCCATGCAAAAGCAATTCCTCCTTCCACTGTTTGAGGAGTGACACCTATTCTACTGATAGTATCACCTATCAATACTCCTTCGCCAAAAACACGAATATTCACTTTCAAGTTAGAATCATACACACGAGAGCCATGCTGATCACACACAATGATATAAACAGGGATCATATCCGAACCATCAGCTACGGGAGCTACGTTTTCTGTCTTTATATTAACACGAAGGCAGTGGGCTTTTCCCGGTGTAGTCACACGATGTTTCGCAACTACTTTTCCGCCAATGACTCCTTCTGCTTCTAAAGTACCAGCCTCATAACCACCAGCATTGAAAACAAAAGCGGGGCTTCCGCCTTTTTCAACAATCGACTGGTAAAACGGTGTTCTTTCCGCACGTGTCTGCGTTCCTATCTTTTTGCCATTACGATAAAGCCTTACTTCATCACAATTAGAGAATACCATAATATCGGAAGTTGATGAAACATATTTTTCTGAAGCATTGTAAGAGGCTATAAAAACCATTGCCCCGTCGTACAAACCAGGTTGCGAGATGGAAGGGTCACGCATGCTTTGCAGCATAAAGTAACTAAACTTAGGATATCTGTTCATATCTACCACACCACTATACATAGTTTCATCCTCACTACCACGAGCATAGTCATTATAACTCCATACAAAATGCCCCCCCATATAAGGGTTTGCATCCAACATGCACCAATCAAAATAGCCATGTCCACTCAATTGTTCAAGTCTGCTCCGACATTGCTTCATTTGTTCTTCTTCATTCTCCACCAAGCTGACACGTGGTTTTTCTCCCACTCCATCCCCCCATTCACGAGTAAACAAAGGTTTTATTGAGATAAAATCTTCCAGATAATTACTCATCACATCCCCGTCTTTAGGAAACTTTGACACTTGCTTGTAGAATACATCGTAATAAGCCTCCATATCGGTATGCCCGAAATAGTCGCCGGCTGTATACATTTGGTCGCCTGGATACTCGGCATGAGCCATCTCAAAAAGCCCTTTTGCCAATGCTACCGGATAACGCGATTCATTCAATGCCGTTTCCCAAAGTATAACAGACGGGTGATTTCGATCTCTACGAATCATTCCTTTTCCTACCTCGTAAAGACGTTTTATGAATATACTGTCAGGGTTATAGAATTGCCAACCTGGAATACACTCCACCACTAACAGACCATAACGATCACATGCATCAAGAAATGCTGGGTCACTAGGGTAATGCGCTGCACGCACCGCATTATATCCTCCCCTTTTCAGACCTATCACATCACGCTCTTGCATGGAATTTGATGCAGCGTCTCCAACATGCGGGAAAGCCTGATGACGATTGGCGCCCCGAAGATACAATTTTTCTCCATTAATAAAGAAACCGTCTTTTACCGTATAACGTATAGTACGGATTCCTATTTGCTGTGAAGTTTCATCCAAAATATTTCCATGTTGGCTAATACATGTACGCAATGTATAAAGATAAGGTGTATATGGATGCCATAACTTAGGATTATCAAGCTGTAATTCTTGCGACATACACTGGTCCGACTGTTTTTCAAGCCAAAAATTGTTTTTTGTTTCTGCCACTACTATACCCGAATCATCTATGAGCTGCGACAACACATCAACAGACAAGTCTTTAGAAGTCTTGTTGCGTACATGGGTAGCGATATGAGTACAAGCATGTCTACGGCTGACTTCCGGGAAAGTTACAAATTGCCCTCCTCCAGCAGTGATATCCTCCTGTAAAGGATCCGTAATATAAACATTTTCGGTTATTATCATGCGCACATCACGGTATATGCCACTGTAGTAATAGAAGTCCATTCTTTCCTGTGGTTTGCCCGGAGGAGTAAGCGGGTCATGTCCAGCAGTTACCTTGACAGCCAGCAAATTGGTTTTATCCCACTTGATATATTCTGTCAAATCAACTGTGAAACCAAGATAACCTCCATGATGTTCCGCCACTTTTTCTTCATTAAGATAAACTTCGCAATTAGTCATTACCCCTTCGAAAGACACAACGACACGTTTACCTTTATATATATTACTGAGTGTAAAATAACGGCGATACCATCCCGTGCCATCATAGATAGAATTACCACCACAATGTTTCTTCTCCAACTGCATGACATGAGGCAACACCACAGGTATCCAAGACTCATCATTCAGTTTCAGATTGGCACCTTTTTCAATTTCCCCTCTGTAAAAAGCCCAGTCTGTATTCATATTCAACGTCTTTCTCTCAGAAGAATATGCTTTGGCGCTGTGTAACACAGCACCAAAGCATATTAGACATAACAATAGATAATGTTTCATAGTATGATTATTTCCTGATTTCTGCATCATTAGCATAAGGTGCTATTTGCATGGCTTTTAAGATTGCCCCATTACCTGTTTGACGCAAACCTAATACTAAAACATTCTTTCGAGAACCAAAATTCAACCAGCACTCCGGCAAATAATATTCTCTTTGAGGGCCCGCCTCCCAATGACGACCGATATTGTGCCCGTTAAGCCACATATATCCGTTACCAGATGCATTGATACGTGCCAACCATGGAATCCACACATTAGATTGCTGTCTAGGCAGCTCAAATTCTATTCTATACCAAGTAAACAAACCATCAGGAGTTCCCTTGGGCTGTACTCCATTTCCTCTTTCTGGTATAGCGCATTGAGTATCAAGGAAAACTTTAGTCCAATCTTCAGGAACGTATTCTGGCAAATGCCATCCTGCGGTAATACCTGCCATATCTGTAGCACACTCCCATTGCAGCGGATGTGTAAGAGCCGACTCGGTAAGCGATAAGCCTGCCTGTCGGATACCAGTAAGTTCTTCCATAGGAAAATAGCCATGAGCATGACCCAAATTTTCATACACAACGATAATTTCATTATCACCTGCACACAACAATCCGGAAACATCAAAACGATTATCATACTCATCGTGACGAATACGGCTAAAGCAGTCACGTGTAGTCCAACTTTGTGTATCCGCCTTATCAGGGAACAATCGTTTAGCCGATTTACCATTTACCTGCACAGATACAATATCTCTGGTATACATATTAAACAACAAGAAATGTTCGTCCACAGCTTGTTGTGCATTCAAGTGCACCTGAGCACGATATAAAGTATAGCGGAAATCATTCACATCCAGATCAGAAAGCGAAACCAACTGTGAAAGAGATTTCCAATCAGCTTCAGTAAATGCATCTTCTTTCTTCCACACAGAAGCAACGCGTATGGATTGAGGAAAATGAGAAGGGCGTTTAGGATGTACCTGCGGTTTAGGCCACCAGCTTCCCTTTTCATCCGATGCACCTGCAGGAATCACCCATACTTTTGTACCAAGTGCAGGCAAATCATACACCACATCGATAGGCTTCATTTCCTGCAATCTGTTTCCCTCACTTTTGACAGCGTTAATTTTAACTTTCTCTCCATGTTGATTTATATTGTACATCAACTCTGATTGGCGTCCCAGCTTGCTAGGAACTACCTTTACCTTTCCTTTGAGCGGTTGTTTAGAGTCGGTATTGTGTAGGAATATAAATCGAGTGCCATCTTTTGCAACACGCATTCCTCCAAACAAATTCTTCGGAGCATTTTCAAGCATACAAGGTCCCCCTTCCGATCTTGCCAACAATGTACCATACTTCTGAAGAAATTCCCCAAGGGCCTTCGATTCAAAATATTTATCACTTGTAGCTCCATTTTCTCTTATGGCAGCATTGTAGTCGTAAGACGTAGTCATACCACGTGCTCCCCATCCGTCAAAATGACTTCCTCCGAAATACATATAATAATTCAGTCCGCTTGCTCCACCCAAAATTGACATCAATCCTAATGCACGAAAGTGACGTGCATCCGAATAGTGTTCATCACTTAATCGTCCTGTAACCAAAGAGAACCATCCTCCCTGCAATTCTGTCACAAAACCAGGAGCATCTGGCTGAGCCTGTTTAAGACTCAACATACGATAAGCACAATCCGGTGCAGAAGAAAGACCCACATAATAGTTATCACTATCGAATACTTGCGATAATTCAGGGTCTTTACTATATCTACACTCCTGAGTGAGACAAGTAAATACAGGTATATCAATCTTACTATTTCTTACTGACTGATACAAAGCCTTCAAAAGTTCTTCTTTATTTTCGCAATCGTGATGATTATATTCATTCTCTATCTGAATCAGAATTATTCCCTTTTCCCCTTTTGCCTTACGAGTGATTTGCTCTTCTTCAAACTCCTTACATACGGCATCATACCAATGCTTGCACCAACGGATGTGTTGATAATCTGCACTTCTCAACCAAAAATCGTTTATGCTTTCAGGACGATATTTGGCAAGCCATACTGGATATCCTCCGCCCGAATACTCGGCACAGATGAAAGGACCTGGACGTACTATAGTATAAAAATCAAACTCATTTTGAGCCATATCCAGCCATCGTCTCAAATCTGAAAAATCAAATTCTCCAGGTGACTCTGGACTTAACGGCATTTTCCTTTCGTGCCAATTCCAAGGAACATAAGTCTCCACAGTATTAAATCCAGCCTCTTTAATCTTCTTGAATCGGTCTCTCCATAATTCTTCCGGACAACGAAAATAATGGAAAGCAGCACTGTAGATAAAAACATCTGTTCCGTCAATGGTCATGCAGGAACCATCATAGCGGATACGCTCTGGATGAGTAAAGTGTTTGACAGGCACACCTTTTGCCTGCATTTCCAAACATAAAAATAGCAGTACAATTATTTGTGATACAAGTTTCATATAATAAATAGTTTATTGGTTTTCTATACTACTGATTCTCTCCAAAAAACTACTCATTTATAAAAGCTAAATATTGTCAACGAAGCATTAATAATAGTAATAGAATCTTTTCCAACTGCATAACGGTACGCAACTTTGCAATGGCTCTTGCTACCAAGTTCATACTCGACTGTGAAGCTATACCAAGCACTCCCGCTATTTCCTTATATGCCATTCCTTTCACATAACGCAAGTAAATAGCCTCCCTTTGATTTACTGGAAGCTGCTGGATAGCTTCAAGAAGTTGATGACTTAAGCGGATATCTTCATCGTTCTTGTCAAAAAGACGAGAAAGTACGGAATCATCTATAGTCATTTGAAAACTTACTTTCTCCAAATCTACTGTTTCCTTGACAGCAGATAATTTATCTATTAGCAAATTGCGCAAAGCTTTTAGAAAATAAGTCTTTACACATTCGGTATGAGACAATTTACCACTCTGATGCAACTTTACAAAGAAGTCTTGGATACAATCTTGCACCAAATCTTTGTTCGGATAGACTTTCATACCATAATTCAGCAACAAATCATAATGCCTCTTATACAAAATTTCCAAAACCATTACGTTTCTTTCCAATAGAAGTTCCCATAAGGCTTCATCTGTCTTTTGTTCTAAGTCATTTCGTGCAAACATTCAATTTAACAAGATTATGTCTATTCCAAGTGTCTTCCATCTTATTAAGATAATCGAAATAATATTCATATATACTATTTCAAATTATCAATAAATATAAGTTCAACAATATGTAAAAAATATATTTATATAGTGCAAATATAGATATAAATCGCGATTTATATGCCAATGGTATATGAAAAATCAAGCATCTTCCTACCTTAAACGATATGAAGAATCAGTGAACGAGCTTCAAAATAAATATTTAATGAACTTTTAGCCTCAAAACAGGTTACGCAGATAATATGGATCTATGCGTTGGCTCGACGTAAAAACCTGAAAGATTATATTTAATAAAATCTTATCTTTCCTCTAAGAAAACGTATTCGAGTCAAGACCATTCTTATCTTTGTAGCTATTAATGACCTTATCTTTCCTTTGATACATAATTCTCTGGACCATCTTTTATAGGTGGTCTGTTTTTTCTCGCAATTTTCATTTTCCTCTTCGGGCTCTTACGTCCCAACATTGGCTCCTAAGCTAAAGCAGCAGTCAATTTGCAGGACGGAGTCAAGGCTACCACAAAGGTACTGACCTTACCATAAGCGGTATATTATGAGTTGCCCTTTGTATCAGGCTTCTTATAATCAGTATACGGTTTCCCCTCTGACAACACATGCCAAATGGCTATTAACATTTTGCATGCAATAGCCATTTTTATTTTCATGGCATTTTTCTTTCTGACGACAGTTTGGGTATAACTGAATTTGGAGAAGAAACAGTTTTGTGCTTTGCTGGCATCCCATGCGCATTCAACCATTGTTTTTCGGATATATTTATTACCATGCGTGATTCTACGCGATTTGATTTTTCCTGCACTTTCTTCATTGCGGGGCTTGAGGCCGCACTAAAACACTAAGGCAGACGCGGTAATAAACATTTTCATGTCCGTTCCTATTTCTGCTAATATGGAGGTGGCAGAACGTTTCTTTACGCCGGGGATTGTTTGAAGATTTTCAAATTCTTTTGGGTATTCATCTTCGCACATCCGAGTAAGTTTCTCTTGAGATTCCTGCTTATGTATTTGGGCGAGCTCGATTTCCTCCAAGTACTGACGGATTAAATAACTTCCGATATAACACTCGTCAATGAGGCTGTAATAGTCTTTTTTTCCACACGGTTTATCGTACGTTCATGGATAACGGATGCAAGACGGTTGGAATCCGTAACCCCTTCTGATACAAGACGGACTACCTCCTTGTAGCTTTTGCAGTCAACAGGAGAGACATAGTTACTTATGCGAATGTTACAAAGTTGAAGAACGAAGTCCAATTTAGTAAGTTTATAAACGATTTCCTTGTTCAAGTCAAATATACGACGGTTGTATTGACGCATACGTTGGACAAGGGTAGAAGGGACAAAACTTCCACGGATCAAGTCCTTCATGGTACATTCAGCAATCCATGCCGCATCACGAACATCACTCTTGCGCCCAGGAACTGCTTGATGAAATAAGGGTTGACCAGTTTCAAGTCCTCAATATCATCCAAAACACGCCAAATCGGATGCCAATAGATACTTGTACTTTTCATGGTAACTATTTGAAGGCTCGCACGCTGAGACCTCTCACGCTATAAAGATAGGGGCGGTCTTGACTTTTTCTTATTGCACTGGCATATAAATCGTGATTTATATCTAAATTTGCAAAAACTAACTCAAAAATATTATGAACAACAACGATTACCATCCTCTTCCTCTAAAAAGGGATATTGGGTTACTTTATCATCTCGGAAGTGAAGGAAAGCACATCAGAAATAATCATTTACCAGAAAGAGAAAAATAAAGTCCCAGCAGAATATACCGAAGTAAAAGTAGAAAAAAGACTTTGTAACCCAATATTTCCCCACACATAGAAAAGAAGCTTTTCCTGAGTGTCCGTCACCACAGATGGGTTTATAAAGGATGAGGGTTGTTACATAAAATTAGTTACCAAAGTCGTCGCATAATACATGACTTTGCATTTTTTTGAAAGAATTATATTAATAAGCAGCCTGTGAACCGCAAGCTGTTGGAGATGCCGTTTGGAGTTAATAGCAAACTGCTTGAACAACAATATCAACATCATCCGAGCAATTATCTGCCGTATACAAACCACATTGATGCACCTTGCTTAAGTAATATAACGAGATGGACAAATCCGGTTTTCTCACTTTGGGAAGAGTAGTATGTGCCGTACAGATACATTACAGGAAAATCATCAACTTCTTTGACAGGCAATCAACCAATACCGCTTCGGAATTATTCTATGCTAAAATCAAAGAATTTCGGAGCAAATCAAAAAGTATGTGGGCATAATATTCTGAAAAAAATCAGATCATTGATCTTATTCTTGGGAATTTAAATATCATATCATCAACAAAGGGAAGAATAAGCCGTTTCCCAGGGTTATCCAAGGTCTTTTAAACGGAAAATTATTACAGTCTACGGCAATGGACTGTACAGTTCACGGTAACAATACCCAACAAGCAGCATAATGTTTTATTCACAGGTATAATTTTAGATAGTTTCTCTTTATCGAATCGGATTTATATTATATATGAATGTCCTATATGATTATATATAGCCAAGACTGTCACTGGTGAATCGAGTTGGTCAGAGACAGAAGTGATACGAAGTATGAGTATGGTACATAACCCGAAGGGATATTATAAAAAAATTACAAAAACGTTATTCTTTAAGCATTTGTACCTCATTTGCACACTTTTTTATAACACTTTGTCTTACAGTTATGTATTACATTCCACTTCGTTCCATACTTTCGTCTCCGACCAACCCCTAAATGTTGATTAACAAAAAAAGAGAACAGAAGTATTTTAAACTTACTTCCTGAACCACACTTTTTATTCTTTCTTCACACCAACCAATCCTTAGATATATGAAGTATATCCCCTATATCATCACCTGTGTTATCTACAATATGATCTTCATGCATATAGTTAAACTTCAACCCTATCTTGTTGAAATCCATTTTGTTTTCAGAAAAGGGATGTTCATATAACCAATAATTAGCGACCGGTATATTATGCGGACATATTTCAGATACGAAAATGCCTGTAAGATTCTTAAAACGGACACCTCTCTTATTAAAAAACACTCCATCCGCTTGGCGTTTCCATTTATCCTCTCTGGTTTCAGAATTTATAGAATATGATAATGCCGATGATCCCCAAATAGCATTATCAACATCTGTTTTTCCTGACATTCTAACATCCAACGAATTCAGACATATAATAAATGGTTTATCCAATTTACCATATTTTTTAGCCTTTTTCCCAATGGAACTCCTGAGAACTTCCTCACCTCCTCCCCAAAATGTTTCTACCGGATATATACCAATAGGGCATCTCTTTACCTTTCTTGCAGATGGAGTAACAGGTATAGGCTTTACAACAACGTGAATATCTCCATTATTATATTCTATAACCGGCAATATTCCAATCCCGCTCTCCTTAATGTCTTTACTCACTATATCAGGATTTATTTTGTTTAGTTCCTGTTCAATATATGCTATTATGCCTTTTGTACCCGGCTGTTTTTTAGTAAGAATGTCAAAGCGTTCAATACACAATAAAAAATCTCCTGAGTCTAATTTATTCAGATTATCATAAAACTCATTTCTTTTTCGTTCAAATGCTTTTTGTTTATCTGTTTTGTTTGTCACCACCTTGGCTTCAACATATATTTCCAAACCGTCTCTACATATTAAAAAATCAGGTCTTTGGGGAGAAGAGGGCAAATCCGGATGAATGATTATTTCATAACTTAATTTACTAAACAATTCATATAAAAACAATTCATAAAATGCAGAATCAAAGTCCTTTTTGAATCTACTTTTCAATTCTTTCTTCTCATTTTCAGGGTAGTTTAAAAACCATCCTTCCAAAGTATTTCTGATTATTGTTATATCGGCTCTTGCACTGGTGTTATAATAATCATAAACATTTTCGTTGTGTCTTGCGGCTTTTAAATATATCCTCTCTATAGAATCAAATAGATTATTCATATACTGTCAATTAATTCATTTCTGCAAAAATAAGGAAAAGAACTCGAATAACACCCTTTAGATATTTCCTAAATATTTATTATTGGCTTTCTCATATAAGGGAAAATTTGATTATGTTTCATCAATCCGACAAAACATATTAAATAAAAAAATCTGATTGTAGAAGAGGATATTTATGCTACTTCATTCTTAGTCGTTAACAATCAATATTCAAACATAGACCTTAGAAAAATATTATCACTAATATCTAGCCATAAGCCATATCAGAATAGATGGAAAGTTAGATTCAGTATTTGATATTATTTTTTTATCTTCTTTCCCATCCTCAAGAGAGAGAAGGGAGGAAAGAGGAAAACGGAACCTCTAAAACCTATTTTTTATTGATTTTTGAATGGATGAAATTGAAAAAGTTATAAAAAACAGCCTTTTCCATCCCCTTTTTCCCCTTTGAAATAGGGAAAGAAAAAGTAATCTAATCACAGAACCAATCATCCAAACTATAATTTCTTTGACTTTTAGGGATAAGAAAGATACGCCTCCCTGACAACTATTATCAATCAACGAAAGATCCTTAATCTCACAATCCTAATTTAGACTGTATCATAAATATCAGTCAATGAACGGAATAAAAAAACTCTAATCGTTTTTCTTTTATCCCACCATTCACAGCCCCGGATGAGATGATTGTCGGCAGAAAATGTATAAAACCATGCCGAGACTATTCATCCGGTTAAGAATATGGTGATTGACAAGTAAACGATACCTTCATTTGGTCAGGGGTTAGTCAGAGACAGGAGTACATACGAAGCAATGAGTATGATACATAACCATAGGATATTATAAAAAAAAGTAACAAAGCACTGATTCTTTAAGCATTTGTACCTTACATCATGGGTAAGCCTCATTGATGTTATCCTTTAGACGAGAGAATATTTGTTCGAAAGCCTAATATATTCTTTGAATATCCAATCTAACTTTCCCTTTCTATAATTAATAAGGTCTATAGAGTTTTCTAATAACGTTTCGATTTTCACATTACTATCTAAATATTGAAAGTCATCTAAATATGTACTTTCAATTACTTTAGGTAGAATTGTTACATTGTATCCTTTATTGACATGTTTTTCTAAATAATAGAATAGGGTATCAGTATTATTTAGACCACCCCCACAACCTTGTAATGCGAAACTTCCTAGAGCAAATTCTAAGAAACGTTTACTTTCATCACCTTTAACTACAGGAACAACTAAATTCCATGCACCTGAAGTCGGTGTTTTTTCTATAAAGAGATAGATGGTAATATTTTCTTTAAAACCACCAATATAGGAAATCTCACCACCATGTAAAGCTGTTTTATAATCTCGCCATTTATTTATTTCATTATTTGTAATTTCTTTTAGTGCAGATTCTTCAGGGTGTAATTGAACCTTGGCATTTTTCTTATTGAGATTAATAGAAAAATTAAAAAAGTTGAATGCACTTATCGTATTACTAAAGTTATTGAAACTAAATTTGAACATAGCAATATAATATTTATCATGAGTTTATGCAAATGTAGCTATTTTAGTTTGTAATTAACAATATTCTTGGATATATGGGAGAGGAACAAGAGTTCTTTCATTGCTTGTTCTACTACTTTACAAGAATTTTCAAAGTCATATCGTGGTAATGATTGAATTTTACCTAATAATATTTCGTTCAATGTATCTTTCTTTGCCAGTGACATCTTATTAACTATCTTGTGTGTTTCATCTAAGATCATTTCGATAATATCTACCTTTAGTCTAGGATATTCTCATTATATAAAGCTTGGTGATATAGTAAGGTCTTGATTACCTTACTTTGCTTCATGCTAAAACAGATATTCATAATTATTGTGATTTCTGATTATCATGCAACTAAATCAATGCAAATTTGTTAGATTGGGAGTTTAATAAAATAATCCTTTTCTTAGGTTTTCTCTTTGAGTTTGTTCTTGTGCCCATTGAGGTCTATGCTCTATAATCCAATTAATTTGGTCTTGGTTCGGATTTTGGGGAAGTTCAATATTGTTATATGTTACTTGTTGTTTTGCGAATTGAGATATTGCATATCCCCATATTACACCATAATCATATACCATTCCTGTACTAGAAACTTTATAAATAATACGCTTTGCCTCTAATGACATTACTGTATCATCGTCAAAGGGCATTCCAATGGTATCTTTATTTTGAATATAAAACTCTCGTAAAATAGCTTTCTCATGTAAGGTTAGATTATTGATATGTTCTATTATATATCCCTTTATCTTGCGTATATTATGTCTTGTCTTAATGAACTTTAATAAAGTCCTTAGTAGTGTTATTGCTGTAAGTATCAAGCTAATTAGCCAAATTAGTCCAATAAACTCACCATACGTCTCTTTAAACGTTGAAAGCTTTACTTGATCCAGTAAATCAGTTGGGATGAAAAGCAAACATGAACAAGCTAACAAGAAGATGAAAAATGTTTGGGCAGGTATTTTCTGTAGGTCAAAGAGTTTTTCTATTAATTTATCCATAATATGTTTTTAATATTAATTGCAATGTAAAGGTATAAAAATAATCCAACCTATATAACTGCAAGTGGGATTATTCAGAATTTAACAAGCCTTAATCATTACCTTCTTCTGTAAATGTGTTCATTAACTTGCCCATCTGCTCACCAATACACCTATCAATTAGCTTGGCAGAAGTGGAGGGTGAAATTCCCTTCACTTACTCGACTGTAACACTTTTGTCTTCCAGTTATGTATTACGTTCCACGCTCTTGTTTCCGACTTACCCGAAGAAAGAAAAAAAGAAACCAAGTATTACCTCAGTTTCTCTTCTTGGTTTGACTATAACAGATTGAGTTCTGCTTCTTCTCCATTCTGATAGCAATAGATGTCCAGATTTTCAGTAGTCATCCACTAGCAATTATTTAGCTTGAATCCGTATTTCTCTTCGATTGTAGATAAGAAGGATCCAAAGTCCTAGTAATTCTCTGATTCCCTTAATTCTTCGTCAGTCAACTTTATGATATTCAAGCAACCGATACAAAAATCTAAAATCAATACATACTTAGGTTCCATAATTTCAATCTTCTTTTAAGTTATACCTTTTCAATAATATACTCACCTGTGAAGCTCTGAATTGACATCCCTTAGAAGTTACAAACCCTTCACTGTTCAGGATTCTGGCCATTTCAGACAAACTTCTGTCTTCTTTTACCAGGCTTTTCAACAATGCTATGGCTCTCTTGTTATTAGGATTGTCAAGAGCTTTCTGGTGATTGGTCTTATTACTATTCTCTACCGCTTGCTCCAGTTTGTTCAATAGGTTTTCAGATTTACCCAGTTTATATCCCCTTGCTTTCTTGGCTTTCAGGGATTGTTTCGTTCTCTGGCTGATTAATCCGGCCTCATATTCCGCTATACTACTGATGATATGAAGTACAAGTTTGTTAGCCTCCGGAAAATCACAGAATACTATCTCAACATCACTCTCCAACAATTTACTGGTGAAAGCGACATTTCTACTTAATCTATCCAATTTTGCTACAATCAGGACAGAATTTGTTTTTCTACATAGTTCCAAAGCTTCTGTAAGTTTAGGTCTGTTAGATTTACGGCCGCTTTCCGTTTCAATATATTCAGCAATCGTTTTTCTATCCTTCAGGTAATTACGTATTATTTCTCTCTGTGCCTCCACGCCAAGTCCTGAGATTTCCTGTTTCATCGTAGACTGCCGTAGGTAGGTTACATAATTTTTCTGTTTCATAATTAACACTTGTTTAACGCTCTTTCCGGTTACTGAATGTCCGTTCAATAACCTTTAAGCAGGTTCATAAAAAAGGCTTTCCATGAGATTTCGAGTTCTTATAAATTCTACTCTCCCACAGAAAGCCTGTTGTCACATTTCCCGATTTTTCAGAGAACCGCTAATACTTTATAATATTATATGTATCAGAAACTCTCTTTTCATAATCATCGGTTTTCTCCACAAGTTCATCTACCACAAAAACAAGCATGTCAAAGTAGATGTCCTCTCTCTTTTCCCTGATTTCTCCATCTTCACCAATCAGACAGACTTCAAACAGGTCAGTGTCCTCATTCAATACAATCTGAACTTTTCCGGTATGCTTGAATCCGTTGACCCTGAATTCAAGACCACATGTTATTACTTTCACTGTTTCAATCTCAACTCCCCAAGACATAAGGACAGGGAGATTGGATTTCAGGATTGACCAAAGAAGAAATTGCAGAACTATAAAGCAAGTTTTATTATATATTTTGAAAGAGGAATCGTACATGAATTGTATTATTCCTCTTTTCATTGATAAAGTAGCCTCAAAAAAGAAAATAGAAATATTTCCTCTATTTTTTATGAAAGGGAATCTATATTTGCAGTCCTTAACAGAAGGAGGTTAAATGAGTATAAAAGAAGAGGGGAGTAAAAGAGGGAGTACTTAAATCTTATAAAAGAAAAACCGCTGATTATCAGCGGTTTAAAATTTAATTAGTGGACCTGGAGGGAGTCGAACCCTCGTCCAAACGAGGAAGCCATACGCTTTCTACATGCTTATCTTCGCCTGAATTTTCGTGTATAGACAAGACCGAAGCCACCAATCTATACCTTATCCTCTAAAATTTCGTGAGAGATGCGAGGAAAGTCTCAAACTATTCCCGAATTTGCTGTGCCACTTTACCAAACGCTTCGGAACAAGAGCTTTTGAGTGACATCTCGTTTCTACCACTATGGCAGAAATAAAGTTAATCTACTATACTTCGATTAAGCAGCGAGAGCGTAATTTTCGTTGCCAGATAAAATTTTGATAACTGAGATTATAGTGCCAATCACCGACGCACTGCATGCTTACATACCACTCCAACTCGCTGTCAAATCCAGTCAAGCCCGAACTGGTATCTATGATAGATGCTGCAAACATAATAATTTTTTCTCAATTATATGCCATCCCTTTGCAATTATTAGTAATATTCTGTGTGAATCAATCTTTTGCCAATATGACTTAAAGCTATGTTTGTGAGCATTCTTGTACAAAAATGGATAACCTTATGGACAATTTTGTTCTGTTGTCTGAGGTGTTTTCTCTATCTTTACCCCGACAAATAGTGATAATTAAATCCAATAATCAGAATATGATGAAGAACCTGTTTCTTACTTTTGCTCTGTTGGGAAGTTCTGCGATGCTCTCGGCACAGGCAACAATTAAAATACCGAAAGTCTATCAGCCTGTCAAGAAATCTATGTACCATAAAGGATGGATTGACTTTAATAAGAATGGTGTGATGGATGTTTATGAAAATCCGAATGCAAAAATTGAAGACCGTATTGAAGACCTTCTCGGACAAATGAATATCGAAGAGAAGACTTGCCAAATGGTGACGCTCTACGGTTATAAAAGGGTGCTGAAGGATGCACTTCCTACTTCCGAATGGAAGAATATGTTGTGGAAAGATGGAATAGGAGCCATTGATGAACACTTGAATGGTTTTCAGCAATGGGGGCTTCCTCCTTCGGATAATGAGAATGTGTGGCCGGCTTCCCGGCATGCATGGGCATTGAATGAAGTACAGCGGTTTTTTGTTGAGGATACCCGTCTTGGAATTCCGGTCGATTTTACCAACGAAGGCATTCGGGGGGTAGAGAGTTATCGTGCTACGAATTTCCCGACGCAACTCGGATTGGGACATACTTGGAACCGTGATTTAATTTATAAAGTGGGGAGGATAACCGGACGTGAGGGACGTATGTTGGGCTATACTAATGTGTATGCTCCTATTCTCGATGTGGGGCGTGACCAGCGCTGGGGGCGTTATGAGGAGGTGTATGGTGAGAGCCCCTATCTGGTAGCCGAATTAGGTATTGAGATGGTGAAAGGAATGCAATATAATCATCAGGTAGCTGCCACCGGTAAACATTTTATAGCTTATAGTAATAATAAAGGTGCGCGTGAGGGCATGGCGCGTGTCGACCCGCAAATGTCTCCTCGTGAGGTGGAGATGGTTCATGTTTATCCGTTTAGGAGAGTGATAAAGGAGGCAGGTTTGTTGGGAGTGATGAGTTCTTATAATGATTATGACGGCTTTCCTATTCAAAGCAGTTCTTATTGGCTTACTACCCGTTTACGCGGTGAATGGGGGTTCAGGGGATATGTCGTTTCGGATAGTGATGCGGTGGAATATCTGTATACCAAGCATGGAACGGCAAAGGATATGAAGGAGGCTGTGAGGCAGAGTGTGGAAGCCGGACTGAATGTCCGTTGCACCTTTCGTTCTCCGGACTCGTATGTGTTGCCGTTGCGCGAACTTGTTGAAGAAGGGGGATTAAGTGAAGAACTGATAAACGACCGTGTGCGGGATATTCTCCGTGTCAAGTTCTTGGTAGGGTTGTTCGACGAGCCTTATCAAACAGACTTGGAAGGTGCCGATAAGGAAGTGGAGAAGAAAGAGAACTTGGAAGTGGCTCTTCAGTCTTCCAAAGAGTCGCTGGTGTTACTGAAAAATGAACGGAATACATTGCCGTTAGATATTTCATCAATAAAGAAAATAGCTGTATGTGGTCCTAATGCGGATGAGAGCGGTTATGCTTTGACTCACTATGGTCCTTTGGCTGTAGATGTGGTTACTGTGTTGCAGGGGATTAAGGATAAAGTGAAAGGTAAAGCGGAGGTACTATATGCCAAAGGTTGTGAATTGGTTGATGACAATTGGCCTGAGTCCGAATTAATTGATTATCCGTTGACGGAGACGGAAAAGGATGAAATAGATAAAGCGGTAGCCGATGTTAAGCAGGCGGATGTAGCTGTCGTGGTGCTTGGAGGCGGACAACGTACTTGTGGTGAGAATAAGTCGAGAAGCAGTCTTGACTTGCCGGGACGCCAGCTTGATTTATTGAAAGCGGTATACGCCACCGGGAAACCGGTCGTGCTGGTATTAATCAATGGCCGTCCGCTTTCCATAAATTGGGCGGATAAATTTGTCCCTGCCATTCTGGAGGCGTGGTATCCGGGCTCGATGGGAGGCATAGCCGTTGCCGATGCCTTGTTTGGAGATTATAATCCGGGTGGAAAGCTGACGGTTACTTTCCCGAAGAGTGTCGGACAGATTCCGTTAAATTTCCCGGCTAAACCTTCTTCGCAAATTGATGGCGGGAAGAATCCGGGGATGCCCGGAAATATGTCTCGTGTAAACGGTCCTTTGTATCCGTTTGGTTACGGATTGAGTTATACTACTTTTGAATATTCCGATTTGCAGGTGAGCCCGAAAGTAATTACACCAAATCAGAAAGTAACCGTCACTTGTAAGGTTACTAACACCGGCAAACGGGCAGGAGATGAAGTCGTACAGCTCTATTTAAGGGATGTTGTCAGTTCTCTGACTACTTACGAAAAGAATTTGGTGGGTTTCGAACGTCTTCATCTGAAGCCGGGTGAAACCAAGGAAGTCCGTTTTATGCTTGACCGTAAAGATATGGAACTGCTGAACGCAAAGAATGACTGGGTGGTGGAACCGGGCGAGTTCAGAGTGATGGCCGGTGCTTCTTCGGAGGATATTCGCCTGACTGATAAGTTTGCGGTGGTGGAATATGGCATGAATGGCGTGTGGTCTGAAACAGGAAACAGTAAGGGAGATGCTATTTCCGCCAGTACCGAAATGCAAGATGTGGGCATGACACTCGATAATGATTTGAAGACTTGCTGGCAAGGGAACAAGGGGGACTATATTACTTTTGCTTTGGAGAACGGTGCAAAAATAGATGGTCTGTCGATTGCTTGGAAGAAAGAGAATACCGGCGAGGCGGATTTTGAAATCCAGCTTTCGGGCGGTGGAGGACAGTTCCTGACGGTCTATTCGGGCAGCGTGTCGAAGTTTAATGAATGGATGTCTTACACATTCAAAGGCACTACCGCAAGTGACTTGCGTATTCTTTTGAATTCGGATGGATTGGGAGTGGCTGAGGTGAAAATCAATCAATTAAAAAAAGAATAATAAAGAATTTAGGTCGTTATAGCATGTGTTTTGCCAAGAAGTGAGTATATTTGGGAGCGCATTATGTGCTCCCAAATTTTATATAAATATATTATGAATAAAAAAATATTAGCGTTGTGTATAAGTGGTTTGTTGTTGGGTGCTTGCACTTCAAAGCCACAGAAGAATATAGTTACAGTGGATGAAAATAGTGATAAAATGTTCTTGTTTGTAGGCAGTTATGCCACACCGGACGAAGAAGGCGTCAAGGTTTATCGGTTTAGCGAAGATACCGGGAAGGCAACTTATATCAGTGGTTTGAAAGGAATCTCGAATCCTTCTTATCTCACTCCGTCTGTGGATGGTGAAAGACTGTATGCCGTAGGCGAGGATGACGGACAGACTTCTACGGCGAATGCCATTATATTTAATAAGGAGGACGGCAAGTTGACATTGCTGAACTCTCAGCCCACCAACGGCGGAGCGCCTTGTTACATTACGTTGAGCCCTTCCGGTAAGTTTGTGTTGACGGCTAATTACATGGGCGGAAGCATCACTGTCTTCCCACTGAATAAGGAAGGCAGATTGGAGTCGGACAGCCGTTTGATTTCCTTTGTCGGCGATGGTCCCGACAAAGAAAGGCAGTCACAACCCCATTTGCATTGTGCGGAATTTACTCCTGACCACAAATATCTGTTGGCAAATGATTTGGGAACAGACCAAATACATGTCTTCCCGGTGAGCGAATCGGTCTCTGATGGAGTTTCCCATTCCTTGCTGAATGAAGGAGAGTCGACCGACATAAAGGTGGAACCCGGTTCGGGTCCCCGTCACATCTGTTTCCATCCCAATCAGAAATTTGCTTATCTTATTAATGAACTATCAGGTAAAGTAACGGCTTTTTCTTATCATGAAGGAAAACTGGATGCTATCCAGTATATAGCTGCCGATACGGTCGGCGCCAAAGGAAGTGCTGATATTCATATCACTCCCGATGGGAAGTTTCTGTATGCTTCCAATCGTCTGAAAGCAGATGGCATTGCTATTTTTGCTGTGGACAGTGATAAAGGGACATTGACAAAAATTGGTTATGAATTGACAGGTATTCATCCGCGTAACTTTGTCATTACGCCCAATGGCCGTTATTTATTGGTAGCTTGCAGGGATAGTAACCAGATTCAGATATTTGAGATTAATAAGGAAACAGGTTTGCTGACCGATACGGGAGAAAAGATAGAAACCTCTAGACCGGTGTGTCTGAAGTTTTCTTATTGAATTGTTGTCTGATTATATTGAGAATGCAAAAGGGGCACAACGTATTGTGGGGGATTCTTGGATGAATCACCGTAACCATTCACAGCGTATATATGAAAGCTGCTTTTGCCGGATTGATAAGATTTCATCATTTAATGCTTGGATTCTATTAGGTTTGTACTCTATTAATTGAGAAATTTGCAGCAATGGTAAAAGAAGAGATGAAATAATCGTTAATACATGATAAATACAGGCATATGAATGTAGATTTTGAACAGAAAATAGCTTTGTTGCAGCAGCAACATGAAGCATTGTTGCAGCGGTCAAATCTTCCGGTGGAAGAAACGAATGGTATTGTTTGTCGTTATATGTATCCGATAGTTACGCGGGAACATATACCGTTGGAGTGGCGCTATGATTTTAATCCGGCTACCAATCCATATTGTATGGAGCGTATCGGTTTTAACGCAACCATGAATAGCGGAGCCATAAAATGGAATGGTAAATACGTATTGGTTGTCCGTGTGGAAGGTGCAGACCGGAAATCTTTTTTTGCTGTAGCAGAGAGTCCGAACGGCATTGATAATTTTCGCTTTTGGAAGCGTCCCATAACATTGCCTGATATTAATCCTGCAGAAACAAATGTATATGATATGCGTCTCACTGCCCATGAAGACGGCTGGATATATGGAATATTTTGCAGTGAATGCCATGACGACAGTGCACCGGCCGGCGACCTTTCGTCAGCAGTGGCAAAGGCAGGTATTGTCCGTACCAAGGATTTGGTGGAATGGGAACGTTTGCCGGACCTGAAGTCTTACAGTCAGCAGCGGAACGTAGTGCTTCATCCTGAGTTTGTTAATGGAAAATATGCACTCTATACCCGTCCGCAAGATGATTTTATCAATGCCGGCAACGGAGGAGGTATCGGTTGGGCACTTATAGATGATATAACACAGGCAGAAGTGAAAGAGGAAATCATTATAAATCATCGTTATTATCATACAATAAAAGAGGTAAAGAATGGGGAGGGACCACATCCCATCAAAACATCTGCCGGATGGTTGCATTTGGCACATGGGGTGCGTGCCTGTGCTGCCGGATTGCGCTATGTACTTTATCTTTATATGACGGCATTGGATGAACCTTGGAAGCTGACAGCAGAACCGGCAGGTTATTTCTTGGCTCCACTGGGCAGCGAAAGAGTGGGAGATGTATCCAATGTGTTATTCTCTAATGGTTGGATTGCAGATGAGGACGGTACTGTATATATCTATTATGCATCCAGTGATACTCGTATGCATGTGGTGACTTCTACTATTGATAAACTGGTAGATTACTGTATGCATACACCGGCAGACGGATTACGTTCGGCAACATCCGTAGATGTGATTAATAATCTGATTGATAAAAACGAAACATATTTGAATAAATGAAAAAGTTTTTAGGATTAATCCTCTTGATGCTGCTTCCTTGCTCTGCTCTTTCCATGTGGGGACAGACCGGACAACAAATGAAACTTATTTCTTATAATATTTGGAATGGTTTTGAAGGAGACTCGTTGAGGCGTGCGCGTTTTATCGAATGGACTCAAAAACAGGCTGCTGATATCTTTGTGTTGACAGAATTAGTCGGCTTTAAGGAAAAGGATTTGAAAACATTGGGGCAGGTGTGTGGGTATCCGTATGCTGCCATTGTGAAGGAAGAGGGGTATCCTGTCGGAGTGCTTTCCAAGCAACCGATAGAAGTGATTAAGAAACAAGTAGAAGGATTTTGGCATGGCATGATGCATGTTAAGACAGCCGGTGTCGATGTCATTGCTACTCATCTTAGTCCTTTTGAGTGGAAATACCGCTTGAATGAAGCGCAACAAATTGTGGATTATATTCAGGCAAATCATTTGAAAGACTATTATGTGGCGGGTGATTTGAATGCTCATTCCCCATTGGATGCCGATGAGATTGCTAAACATGATACATTGTTGGCAAATATGCAACGTTGGGATTTATCACAAAAAAAATATCGTAATTTGAGAGAAGGACGATATGACTTTTCTGTTATTTCTACTTTTCTTGCGGCAGGAATGGAAGATGCGATCGGACGGATGGTACATCCGGCAAGTGCGCGCATGAGTTTTCCGGCTGCTTTCCTTTATGATTGGCAGTGGGATGACAAGCGTTTGCCGCAACGTCGTGAACGGTTGGATTATATATTGCTTTCTCCTTCATTGATGGAGAAATGTAAGAGTGCTGCTGTACATAATGGAAAAGAGAATGAGGGGATTTCAGACCATTATCCGGTCAGTGTGATTTTAGAGAAATAAAGATTCGGTTGAAAGAAAATAGAAACATGAATATGAAATATTGGGGACATTGTTTGTTGTTTATGCTTGGCTTGGCAAGTGTGTGCAGTTGTACTGATAGTGAGAAAATAGTTCATTACCGGGGTATTGCTGTGGATGATGCGAATGGTAGTGAGGGACTGTATAATCCCGAACGCGGGTTTCGTTTGGAAACGGCTGTCGATCTTGTTACTCAAAAAGAGTGCCCTACCTTGCAATTGGATACTTTGTCGTTGAAGTATGCTTCGGATAGTGTATCGCTTTCGCAAAGCTATTTTTATTTGACTTACCTGACAGATAAAAAGTTGTCTGATACTGAATTTCAGACCATGCAGGTATATTTTGACAGGTTGCGACAATTGGGAAAGAAAACAGTCTTGCGTTTTGCTTATGAAAAAGATTTTGTGCGTCAGGAACCGGTAGGACCTACATTGAAAGAAGCATTGGCACATCTTGATCAGTTGAAACCATTTCTGCATAAGAATAGAGATTTGATTCTGGTCGTTCAGGCGGGTGTTATCGGTGCATGGGGAGAATGGCATAGTTCTATTCATGGTTTGGAGCATTCCGATACGGCAAAGATTGCTATATTGGAAAAGTTGTTGGAAGTGGTACCTGCCGAGAAGAACGTACAAGTAAGACTTCCCGAATTCAAGAATCTTCTGAAAGGTAAACCGGAGTTGTATAAACGTGTTTCTTTTCATGATGACTTTATTGTTATCAAGCCTGATCGTTGGGATGGAGATATGCATGAAGGTACACCCAATTTTGAACAAATTGTAAAAGAATCACCTTATTTGGTTGTAGACGGTGAATTGCCGTGGGGCTTTTGGAGTGCCGGATGTGACCCTGACAGCCCGTCTGCCGGATGGATTATTGATGGTATGGGAGCGGCACGTCGTTTTTTTCTCCAGCATTATACCTCATTGAGTGTTATTCATAATTATAAGGAACAGCACCCCAATCGGATGTTTGATGAGGCGAATGCTCCTGAATATTCGATGATTGTGTGGAAAAAAAGTATGATAAATGCAGACTCCTTAAGAAAATATCACATGCCGGTATCAGACCATTATTTTCAAAAAAAGGATGGAACATTGGTTTCACGTAGTATTTTTGATTATATTCGTGACCATTTGGGATATCGCATCGAATTGCAGAGATTGGGAATGCCGCAAACGATAAGGAATGGAGAAGCATTGACTTTAAATTTGGAGTTTATTAATCGTGGATTTGCCGGTTTCAGTAGTGAACGCCCTGCTTATTTTGTATTGATTGACGAAAAGGAAGGAATAATGGAATTGCCGGCATTGTTCAGTTCTTCCGACTGCCAGCCATATCAACCTGGAGATGTTACTTATACTCCTTTGGTTCACTCAATCTCATTTGCAGGGAAGGTACCTGTTTCTCCGGGAAATTATCGTTTGGGGTTATGGTTGCCTGATGTGTCGGAGCGATTGAAGTATAATCCTCGTTATGCTGTCCGATGTGCCAATGGTGATGTAGACTGGTGGGTTTCAAAGGATGGGAAATATGGGGTGAATGTATTGACAACGATACAGATAAAACCATAAATGTACTATTATGAAGCATTTTAATAAGTTACTATTTTTACTTGTCTTTTTATTATCCGGCCGGGTGCTTTGGGCTAATCCGGTTATTATCGGCAATAGCCGTTTTACTTTCATTACCGACCAATTGGTGCGTATGGAATATGCACAGAATGGTCATTTTTTGGATGATCCTACTTTGTTTGCCATTGATCGTTCGACGGAGTGTAAAGACGTGAAAGTAGAGGAAAAGTCAAAAGATCATTATGTATTGTCTACTCCGGTGATGCGGATTGAATATTACGCGGACGGATTTCCGTTTGGACAAACCAATTTGCATGTTTATTTTAAGAATGGTGAAGAGGCCAAAGAGAAACATTGGTATATAGCCAGCAGGCAAAGTAAGAATCTACTGGGAGCTCTTACGACCTTGGATGAAGTGGATGGTCCGGTAGATCGTCAGGAAGGTTTGTTAAGCCGTGACGGTTGGTATCTGATAAATGATACGGGCAAAGAAGTGTTGCGTGACGGTTGGGTGAGTGCGCGTGATAAAGACCATGTACAGGATTTGTATTTGTTTGTTTATGGAAACGATTATAAGTCGGCTTTACGTTCTCTTCGTGTTGTCAGTGGTCCGGCACCTATGCCACGTAAATATGTACATGGTTCGTGGTATTGTCGCTGGTGGAATTATACGGATGATGATTACCGTCAGTTGGTGCGTGAATATAAAGAGCATGATTTCCCGTTGGACATCATGGTTTTTGATATGGGATGGCATACTCAGAATGCTACCGTTGGTACGGGCCATGCAGGAACCAGAGGGTGGACAGGTTATAGTTGGAACAGGAAACTGATAAAAGACCCCGCCAAACTGATACAGGATTTGAAAGATGACCATGTATATGTGGTACTGAATGAGCATCCGCACGATGGGTTACGTCCGCATGATGATGCTTATCCTATGTTTATCCGTGACTTGGGAGCCGATACGCTGAAAAACGGAGTTCCTTTGTTTGATGCAGGGAATCCGGAATATATGAAAGCATTTATGAAACATGCCCACCAAGAGAGCGATCAAATGGGCGTTGCTTTTTGGTGGTTGGATTGGCAGCAGGATTATCTTTATCCATACGTCAGAGGTACATCGATGAGGCATTTGCCGTGGTTGAATAAAATCTATTATGATTATTCTGCCCGTAATAATCTTCGTGGTGCCGGTTTCAGTCGTTGGGCAGGTTGGGGAGATCACCGCCATCCCATCCAGTTTTCAGGTGATGCCGTTGCCAATTGGGAGTTGCTGCGTTTTGAAATTGATTTGACTACAACGAGCGGTAATGCCGGTTGCTTTTTCTGGGCGCATGACTTGGGCGGATTTTATGGAGGAGATGATGCAGAGCTTTATACTCGTTGGACACAATTCGGTTTATTGAATTCATCTCTCCGCATCCATTCAGTATATGATGAGAAACTCGATCGCCGTCCTTGGTTGTGGGGGGATAAGGAAGAAGAAGCCATGAAACGCATCTATCACCTTCGTTCGCAGTTGATGCCTTATATTTATTCTTCTGTCCATCAGTGTTATGAAGATATGATTCCACTTAATAGAGGATTATATTTGGAATACCCCTCGGACGAGAAAGCATATCAATGTCCGGGTGAATTCTTATTCGGCGATTTATTGTTGGGAGCGCCGGTTACCATGCCGGGAGAAGGAGAACAGAAGCTGGTCTCGCAAGAGGTATGGTTGCCGGGTGGGGAAAACTGGTACCATTTCTTCACGGGGAAAGCATATCAAGGGGGCCGGACAGTGACGGTAGAAAGTCCGTTGGATGAATTTCCTTTATTTGTGAAGGGGGGCTACCCATTACCTATGCAACCTTATACAGAACGTATGTGTTCGACTCCGCTTACCGAGTTGATTGTCCGTTGTTATCCGGGCAGCGAAGGATGTAATCACTCTTATACCCTATATGAAGATGACGGGATTACAACAGCCTATCAGCAAGGTGAATCTGCTTCTACATTAATGAACTATCGTAAGGAAGGAGAACAGACCTTTGTTACTATCCATCCGGCAAAAGGCTCGTACAAGGGGCAACCTCAAAAAAGAGCTTATCGTATTGAATTGCCGGGAATCCAGGCAGGAACAAAAGTAAAAGTAAACGGTAAATCGGTAAAAGCCGTTTGGGATAAGACGATAGGTGGAATAGTGGTGTCTGTCAAGTCGGATGATATACGGAAGAAGGTAGAAGTACAGATCGGTTGACATACAGAATTGCTTGAACAAGAAAAATCTTAAAGTAAATAATATATGAAATTACATGTTGTTGACATCCTGATTATTTGCGCTTATCTGATTGTCATAGTTCTTATCGGGCTATTCCTGAAGAAGAAAGCGGCAAAAAATATGGATTCGTATTTTTTGGGGGGCAAGTCCCTTCCGTTTTATATGCTCGGACTTTCAAATGCTTCGGGTATGTTTGATATTACCGGAACCATGTTGATGGTTTATTGGGCCTTTGCATATGGTTTCAAGAGTTTGTGGATTCCTTGGCTGTGGCCGGTGTTCAATCAGATATTCCTGATGGTGTATCTTTCCGTATGGTTGCGCCGAAGTAATGTGCTGACAGGTGCCGAATGGATTAAAACCCGTTTCGGACATGGAAAAGGAGCTACTTTGTCGCATACTATTGTGATTGTTTTCGCTCTGCTGAGTGTATTGGGTTTTCTGAGTTACGGTTTTATCGGCATTGGTAAGTTTATGGAGATATTCTTCCCGTGGAAGGTGGTTTCACAGTATGTGCCTTTTGATATTCCGTTGCAATATGTTCCTCATTTTTATGGCATATTCTTTACGGCAATTGCTACCTTTTACGTGATGTTGGGCGGTATGCTCAGTATTGTATGGACAGATGTGGTTCAGTTTATGATTATGACAGTGGCAGGTATTATCATTGCTGTTATCGGTATGAATATGGTAGCTCCCGAAATGATTCAAGAGTTTGTTCCCAAAGGATGGGATTCACCGTTCTTCGGCTGGGCACTTGATATTGACTGGAGTGAGCGAATGAGTCTGTTGACGGAACGAATGGCTAATGAGCCTTATAGTTTGATGGGTATCTTTGTGATGATGGCATTGTTGAAAGGTATATTTATGAGTATGGCAGGTCCTGCACCTAACTATGATATGCAGAAGATTCTTTCATGTAAGTCTCCGAAAGAGGCAGCTATGATGAGTGGTTCCGTACCGGTTATTTTGCTGATTCCGCGTTATCTGATGATTATGGGGTTTGCTCTGTTGGCGATTTACTTCTTTAAAGTGGACGGTGGTTTGTCTCAAATGACAGCAACAAACACGGATTTTGAGACCATATTGCCTCATTTGATAACAAAATATGTACCGGTGGGATTGGCAGGACTTTTATTGGCGGGTCTGCTGTCAGCGTTCATGTCTACTTTTGCATCTACCGTCAATGCAGCTCCGGCATACGTGGTAAATGATATCTATTTGAAGTATATCAACCCCAAAGCTACTGTCAAGACACAGATTCGTGCCAGTTATTTGATTTCTGTTCTGGTTGTGATTATCAGCACGGTTATGGGCTTTTTCTTAAAAGATATCAATGAGATATTCCAGTGGATTGTGGGTGCCCTGTTTGGTGGCTACATTGCTGCCAATGTATTGAAATGGCATTGGTGGCGTTTCAATGGAGAAGGTTATTTTTGGGGTATGACAGCAGGTGTGGTTGCCGCTATTGTGATGAAATTCACAGTCCCTGATGGATTGGTGCTCTATTTCTTCCCTGTTTTATTTGGTATTTCGCTGATAGGGTGTATTGTCGGAACTTATTCTGCTCCTCCGACAGATGAAGACACTCTGATTAATTTCTATATTCGCGTTCGTCCGTGGGGATGGTGGAAACCAATTGTCGACAAGGCAATAGCGCGCTATCCGCAAGTGACTCGTAATAAGAATTTTAAGCGTGACGCATTTAATGTTACCATTGGTATTGTGTGGCAGTGTTGTCTGACTATTGTACCGATGTACTTGGTTGTGCGCGGAAATCTGGGCTTTATTGTATCTGTTCTGATACTGATTGCGACAACTGTTATACTGAAATATACTTGGTATAAGCCGTTGTGCCGTGAGGAAGAAGAATATAATAAGTTGATGAAAGAAATAGGATTTGATAAAGAGTGTAATTAATATTATTTGTATAGAAAATGGGAATGTGTCAAAACTGAAACCTAGCAAAATATGGTATTATCAATGTTTGACACCCCCCCATTTCTTTAATATTCTATCTTGTCTGTTTTAGAACTCCATGCTTCGAATGCTTTAATAGCTTCTTCGCGTAACATAACTTCAGAAGGAAGTTTCCTGTTTTCCGGTTTCAGTTCCAGTTCATCATAGATAAATGAATCATCGAAACCTATATTTTTTGCATCCGTTTTATTGTTGGCATAATACATCTTATCCAATCGTGCCCAATAGATGGCGCCCAAACACATAGGACAGGGTTCACAGGAGGTATAGATTTCATATCCGCTTAAGTCGAATGTTCCCAGCTTGGCAGCGGCGGCGCGTATGGCGCTTACTTCAGCGTGGGCGGTAGGGTCACACGAAGCGGTTACCCGGTTGACGCCTGTTGCTATTATTTCTCCGTTTTTGGCGATGACGGCTCCGAAAGGTCCTCCTCCGTTTGCGACATTCTCAATGGAAAGCTCGATGGCTTTCCGCATAAGTTCTTTTTTAGTCATAGTTGCATCGGTGAAATTGGATTATACATAAGTCTCCAGAAATTTCACATGTTCGTTTACCGTTACATTTACTTCTTTAGTGGTAGCGGGGAAAAGTATAGACTCTCCTGCCTGAATTTCCAACGAATGACCTTCATTATCAGTTACCGTGCATGAACCTTCCATACAGATATAGATTACAAAAGAATCCAGTTCGCTGTAATCCATAGTCATATTTTCCGTCAGGTCGTATACAGAAGTGGTGAAGTAGGGACAGGTTACCAATTCTATCGGTTTGTTTTGTTCCGGCGTATAGCTGGTGCGATAGTCTTCTTCCACTGTATAATCGATGGCATCTTTCGACAGCTCGGTATGCAATTCGCGTGTATTGCCATTCTTGTCTTTGCGGTTAAAATCATAGATACGGTAGGTTACATTGGATGTTTGTTGGATTTCTGCAATAAAGCATCCGGCACCAATGCTATGGATTCGTCCGGCAGGCAGGAAGAATACGTCTCCCGGCTGAACAGTATAGTCTGCCAAAGCATCACAAATTGTATTGTCTGCAATCATTGCTGCATATTCGTCAGGGGTGATTTTCTTTTTCAAACCGGAGCGAAGATGAGCTTTGCCACCTGCATTATCGATTACATACCACATTTCTGTCTTTCCCATTGAGTTGTGGCGTTTCTTGGCAAGTTCGTCATCGGGGTGAACTTGTATGGAAAGATCATCGCATGCATCAATGAATTTGATAAGCAAAGGGAAATTATCTCCGAAACGTTGATAGTTGCTTTCACCTACTAATGCTCCTTTGTATTCTTTTACCATGTCACTCAGGTTTTTGCCTGCGTCTGTACCATTGGCAACTACTGATTCGTCGCCCGGAACATTCGAGATTTCCCAGCTTTCGCCTACTTGTGCCTGTTCAGTTGCAAGATGTTTGAACGGGATAATCTTTTCACCACCCCAGATGGTGGATTTTAGAATGGGGTTAAATTTTAATGGATACATAGGTATATATATTAAATGTTTTTAGGTTTGGATACAAAAATACGGAGATTCTACGACTTTACCCATAGAATCTCCGTAAAAATCACTAGCTATTTGTGTGTTTTCAAAAAAGTGTATTAGTAGTCTGTATTGTTAGGGTCGAAGTTAGTCCAACCGTCCAGCCAGTTGTCATTTATACCGAATGCCCCGATGTAGTCTACCTTATCAAATCCATTGTCTAATAGAGCATTGTCGAATGAAGCGGCAGTCAGTACCGGACTATTTGCATTCGGCATATAATTTACACCGATGCCGCGTCCGTCTTTAAAGTTCAGTTCATTCATGTCGGCAAGTACTTTATTTCCTTTTTGTGCTTTGAAGAAGCTGGAAGAATAGGACTCCTGACCGGCATCGATAATAGTTTTGTTTACTGCATCATAAAGTACGTCATCATACACTTTGTTGGCATCCGAACCGGTGACTGTCATACCGGCAAACCAAATATTTTGCAAATTGATAATGCCCTCTTGTGCTTGTTCTACCGTGTTTCCTTTCTCGCCGTCAATAATCAAACCGACAGGATATCCCACTGCTACAGAATTGAAGCAATTCAAACGGCTGGAACGGCGGATTTGCATCGCTGACTGGAACTTCCCGAGAGCTGAACCGTTATTGGGGTTGAAGCTGCCGGCATTGATATAGCTTTCATCATTGGTAAATCCGGCATCACGTCCGAGCGGGCCGATAAAAGTAATGTTACTGAATACTGCCGTTGTATAGGGAGAAACCAGAGAACCATCGGCACAGTTGTCCGATTCAAATCCGTTTGATTGTGATGTATCGGCAATTCTCGGATCGCGGATAGACAAGCCATATTGTACTTTACCGGAGAATCCGTTGTCTGTGTCGAATTCGTCATCCCAACCATTATAGGCAACCAGATATTTACAGTTTACAGAACCGCCGAACCATTCATAAGAGTCATCGTTGGAATAAGAAACCTGCAAGTGGTCAATGGTAGTACCGCTACCGACCGAGCCGAACGTAATGCCGTTGATTTCCTTATCTTTCATAAAGGGATAACCGGCAAACTCCACACGTACATAGCGGATGATACCGGAATTGTCGGAGTCATCATCCCCTCCGTGTTTGGTACGGGGCCCCCCTTCAATCTGCTGATTTAGCACGCCTTGATTGTTCTTTGCCTTACCACAGATAATCAAACCGCCCCAATCACCGGGTTTGCGTTGTCCTTTCGGCATTTCAGAGGTAAATACGATAGGAGCATCCTGCTTTCCTTCGGCTATCAGTTTTCCGCCCGGTTCTATAATCAGGGCAGCTTGTGTGTCTTTATCACCTTTGATGACAGTTCCCGGTTCAATGGTCAATGTAGAACCTGCTCCCACATAAACCCATCCTTTCAACAGGTATGTACCTTTGGCAAGGGTCTGGGTTCCTTTGAATACAAATTCCTGGTCACCATTTCCTATTACTGTTCCTTTTTTGTTTTCAGACTTATCCTCATTGAACAACAAATGATCACACGTCTTGATTGAGCCTTCAGTTCCCCATACATAAGGTGTGTCCGTTGTCTCACCACCACTGTTTCCACCATTGTCGGGTTCGGAATCATCACTGCTGCAAGCAGCCAGGCTTCCCAGCATCATGGTCGAGAGAGCATAAGTCATAAACTTGTTTGTTTTCATTTTCATTTATTGGTTAGTTACTGAATGAAATATTTCTTGTTTTAAAAATTATAGCTTATGTTTACGTTGAAGCTGCGTCCCGGTTTAAACTGACGGGTTATTTGCTGCACTTCACCATTTCCTGTATTTTCAAATTGTTTGAAAGACACCTTTTCGGCCAGTACATCGCGGATAGCGGCTTTTACTTCCAGTTTGCCGAATTTCTTAGAGGCACTCAGGTCAATGGCATTACGTGGCATTTCATATGAGTCGGGCACACGTACTTCGTTGCCTGCGCTGCCCAGGCTGCGCCCTACACCGATAATGCGTTTACCGATGCGGTTGTAGAGTATGGCGGCATTCCATCCGTTTTTTGGCTGTTGATAGAAGAGTCCCGCGTTGACCAGGTAGGGCGATTGCCCTTGCATAGGACGGTCTTCTTCTTTAGAACCGGGTTCAAAATTTACGTTACTTTTTATCAGTGCACCATTCAGGCTGAGGCTGAAGTTTTTCATGCCGATGAAATCTAAGTTTTTGCGTATATCCACTTCTACGCCATAATTATCGGCTCCTTTGGCATTGATATAAGAATAAATCAAGTCAGTACCTCCAGCTACGGTATAAGTCCATTCTATCGGATTCTTGAATTTCTTATAAAATAATGATACGGAAATCAGCTCACCGTTACTGGGATAGTATTCATATCCCAAGTCAATATTATCAATATAAGCTGCTTTCAGGTCATAATTGCCTTGTACATTACTAGCCAAATCAAAGTCGTAATACACCGAAGAAGAGACTTCCCGGAATTCGGGACGGTTTACAGTACGCCCATACGACAATCTGAACTGGTGTTGCTCATTCAGACGATAGGCGGCATTAAGCGATGGAAAGAAATCATCGTAAGTGTAATAGACACTGGTCGGACTCTTTTCGTTCTTTTGTGTATTGCTGATTAATTCCATTCGGCTGTGTTCAAAACGGACGCCTGCGTATATGTTCCACTTTCCGAAAGGAAGATTTACACCGGCATAGCCTGCTCCCAACATATTGTTTCCTTCATAATTATTTCGCCAGTCCACTTGCTCCAGCAGGTATAATTTATCTTCTCCGTAATTTTTGTCCTGCATCAATTCGTCAGGCACATTCATCACACGGTAATTACTAGGTAAACCGTTCTTCCAACTGTAAATGAAGAGGCGCGTATTGTATTTACGTGTACGGTACTCCGTATATCCTCCCATCTTGAGTGTGGGAGTGAAATCACCGAATGCGAAATCATGCTGATAATTGATGTTGGCCGACAGGATGTGTTCATTCAGACGCGAGAACTCACGATTGATTTCATTCAGATTCTCTACTTCCAATTGATTGGTATCTGTGTTCAGTACCGTGTTGTACCGGCGGCGGTCGGGCATATTCCGGTTGGCATAAGAATATCCGGCACTCCAATCCAGTTTATCCGTGTCACTCCATGTATGTTTTCCCGTAAACTGTCCGCTGTAGGTGGTACGGCTCTGGTAGTAATACTCTGCACTCTCTTCATAATCGCTCTGTGCATCCGTTCCCTTGCGATAAGTATAGCGGTCTTTTCCCAATTGGTTGAAGATATTCTTGAATTCATAACGGTTATTTCCGCTTGCCGGCACATAAGTGAGGTTCAACATGGCTCCCACACGTACATTGTGATTATATTGGTCATCCACTCCCTTGCGCAAATAGTTGGAACGGTCATGAGTGATGTCATAGGCACCATACAGATTATTATCCATATTCAGATATGTTTTGTAGGTATTGCTATAATTTACGGCTCCCAGCATAGCTAAAGTGCGACCGCTTTCACTCACCCAGCGATGGGCGATGTTCATGCTCAGGCTGAGGTCGGCAATAGGCTTGCGGTTCTTTATGCTCCAATCATTATTCAGTCCGTTGTTGAGCAAGTCGTAACCATTATTCATCGGTCTCAGTGTCGCGTTGATACCGCCATTCAAGCTACGCAATCCGTTGTCGAATCCCAAAAAGTCCGTACCGCTTCCTTTGTTGTATTGAAAGTTTTTAAAATGAGTCTGATCATTCATGCTTCCTCCTACTGAGATGTTAAACAAGTTACTGTTCGGAACATCCTTGGTATTAACTAAAATAAAGCCGCCACTGAAATCGGCAGGATATTCGGGAGCCGGAGATTTTACAACCAGCATATTGTCCAGTTGTGAGGAAGGAATAATATCGAAGGAGAAGGCGCGTGCGTCGGCTTCCGAACTGGGCACGGCACTATTGTTTATCCACACATTGTTGTAACGTTGCGAAAGGCCGCGTACCATTACGAACTTTTCTTCAATGATACTGATGCCCGGCACACGGCGAATCACTTCGGAAGCATCCTTGTCTTGTGTCTTGGTAATTTGTTGTGCGGAGACACCGGTTTGCATCACCAGACTGGTGCGTTGCCGGGTAATCAGGGCATTTTCTGTATTCTTCTTGGCTTCTGCCACTACCACAACTTCTCCCAGTTGCTGGTTATCAGGTGCTAATGTTATATTTATTTCTGACATGCCATTGACAGATACCTCTAAAGTCAATGTTTTATAAGAAACATACGATACCATCAGTTTATATGTTCCGTTTCTTAATCCGGCCAGTTCGAAGTTGCCGTCCAAATCAGTGATTGCTCCTGTAGTAGTGCCGCTTATTTGTATTACTGCACCGATTAGTGGTTCATTTGTCACTTTATCGGTCACGCTTCCTCGTAATACAGCCGCTTGAATAGATATGGCCAGGAATAAGAAAATGATTATAAGGCCAAACTCTCTCTTCTTTGTATTCATCATTCTTTAGCTTGTTTTTTTAATTCAGTGCAAAGGTCGGTTGTCGGTATTACATGAATGATACAGCTGCGTAATACTTTCTTTTCAAATGTATTTTAATACTGTTTCATTGTCTATTGAAGAGAAAGAAGTTAACTTTGCACGAAAATTATAATTCAATATTCTACTATTATGAGAAGTTTTGCATCCGACAACAATTCCAGTGTACATCCTCAAGTAATGGAAGCACTGATGGCGGCAAACACAAACCATGCCTTCGGTTATGGTGATGACCCTTGGACAGAAGAGGCAACCCGAAAAGTAAAAGAACAGTTTACACATCCGTGTGAACCGTTGTTCGTCTTTAATGGAACAGGTAGCAATACGATGGCATTGCAACTGATGACTCGCCCTTATCATGTTATATTTTGTGCCGACACTGCACATATTGCAGTAGACGAATGTGGAGCGCCAAGCAAGGCGACCGGATGCTTCATGCGCACTATCTCCACTCCCGATGGAAAACTGACACCTGAACTCCTGAAACCTTATATGATTAATTTTGGTGTGGAACACCATTCTCAACCGGGAGCAGTCTATATCAGCCAATGTACAGAACTCGGCACTGTTTATACTCCTGCCGAAGTACGCGCTTTGACAACGTTTGCACACGAACATGGTTTGTTACTGCACATGGACGGTGCACGCATCTCCAATGCTGCCGCAGCATTGGGAGTCAGTTTGGATGAGATATCGGGAGCTTGCGGAGTAGACATCCTGACTTTGGGGGGAACAAAGAATGGTCTGATGGGGGCTGAGTGTGTGGTGGTTTTTAATCCGGACCTGATGAAAGAAGCCCGTTATGCCCGTAAGCAGGCTTGTCAGTTGGCAAGTAAGATGAGGTATATATCTTGCCAATTCACTGCTTTCCTGACTGATAACTTATGGTTACGGTGTGCCCGACACGCCAATGAAATGGCTGCAAAACTTTCTGATGCCTTGCAAGCCATGCCGGATGTAACGTTTACCCAGCCGGTGGAAAGTAACCAGTTATTCTTTATTATGCCTCGTGAGAAAGAGGATAAGTTGCAGGAGTTTTATCATTTTTATTTTTGGAATGATGCAATGAATGAGATGCGTTTAGTCACTTCTTGGGACACAACGGACGAAGATATTGATTCACTTATCGAACGTATTAAATCGTTATAGACAATAACAGAACGTTTCGTTCGGGTTTGTAATCCAAACACGTATTAGCGTATATTCAAATGATGCGCTAATACGTGTTTTGTTTTTAGTTGTCGATTGTTATAATGCGGTTTTATTTGAGACAAAAGACTTTCTATGTATATGCTTTTCCAAATGCTGTCCGCATAGGACTTTCATATAAGTTCTTCTTTTCAAAAATCTTGCATATCCTTTTTTTCTCTCTCTTTCAACTTATTAAAACAAAATTAGAGTCGGTTGAAATGTGAATGAAATTTAATGAATACCTTCTTTGATAGAAAAGTGATAATATAAATAATTGGAAATGAGGATATTTACGATGATTGGAAATTTTAACTAAAAGTGTATCTCTTAGTAAGAGATCTACCATTCCGCTGCAAAAATAAGCAAAGTTTTGAGAATTAGTACACTTTTACGCAAAAAAAATGGGTGTGAGCTCGAAAAAAGATTTTATTTTTTCATTCTTTAGCATTCTAAAAGTTAAAAAACAGTTCTTAATATATTGATAATCTGATGCTTTACTTAGGTCGGTGTATCTCTTACTAAGAGATACACCGATTTTCGTTTCGCGAATCTATATAAAAATGCTTGTAAATCCGCGTTTCGAGAGCCCGCAAACTAAGACAAAAGTAAAGGATAAGATATGGAATACCTGTTTCTAAAACGCAAAAAGAGCACCCTACGTTCCGAAAGGCAGAAAGACCTGCTTTTCAAGGCAGCCGAGCGTCATTGGGACGAACAGTTTGCCGGACAGGGAATAGTGGGCAGGAAAGTGGATTGCTATATATATAAATGTATCCTTTATCAATTGGAAATTCGTCAGGTGTTTTTGGATGCCACTCTTTCTTTGAAGAAATTGAGCGAGCTGGTCGATACGAATCAGACTTATCTCTCCAATGTAGTGAACAAGTATTTTGGGTGTAACTTGAAAGAACTTCTGAATACTTACCGTGTAGAGTATGCCAAGGAATTGCTTCGCAGTAATAAATGCTCGTTGGATAAAGTCCCGGAAAAGAGTGGGTTTACTTCCCGAAGTGCTTTCTATTCAGCTTTTAGTAAGATAGCAGGCGAATCTCCCAAACGTTATTTTTTGCATGAACAGAGGGATTTATGTGCCCAATCAATAACTAATATGTATAACCAATTTTAGTTTTTTAAATTTATAAATTTAAAGTTTTTCTATTATGAACAAAAAGTTTTTAAGTGCAATCCTGTTCGGAGCCTTAATGGTTTCGTCAACAGGAACATTTGTGTCTTGTAAGGATTACGACGATGACATCGAGAACTTGCAGGGACAAATCACTGCAAATGCTGATGCAATCAAGGCTTTGCAGGATCTCGTTGGTAGCGGTAAGTATGTTACTTCAGTTGCAAAAACAGCTGACGGACATGGCATTACCTTTACATTCAATCAGGGTGATCCTGTAACTATCACTTTGGATGACGAAACAGGTAGTGGAGATGTTGTGAAGGTTGTAGATGGTATTTTGTATATCAACGATGAACCTCAAGAACTGAAGGTTGCCACAAGCGAAACAAAACCATCTATCATTATGCAGGATGGTGTATGGGCTGTATTGCAGGAAGACGGAACCTACAAATCTACAGGTGTTCCCGTTTCCGGCGTTAGCGTTGCAGGTAGCGAAGCTGATGGATTTACACTGACTATCTTTGATAAAGACGGTAACAAACAGGAAGTGAAAGTTCCTTCTGCTTCTTCATTGGTAACTTCTATTGCTATTGCTGTGCCTAACTTGAATCCTGATGACGTATTGCTTCACTATGGTAATGTAGTGTATAATGATACTGAGGAAATGATTAATTTGGCCGGTGAAAAGAATGTAAAGGGAGCTATTGTTTCTGCTATAGATAAAGATGGAACTAAAGGTGCTTCTGTAAATGTAGTTGTAACACCTAGCAATATTGATCCGGCTGATTTGAAGTTCAACTTGGTAAATTCTGAAGGTGCTACCATCTTTGAAGAGGCTGTAGTTTCTACTCCTAAGGGTGCTTTGCAGAGAACGGCTATGGAAGGAGTTTATACTTTGCACTTCGCTCTTAAAGAAGGTGTGACTGTAAAGGATATTAACGATAATAAGATTATCGGTCAAAACGATGCTCTTGCTGTAGTTTGTGGTAAAGCTACTACTGCATTTGAATATAAGTCAGGTTTAGCTTCAGGTTTGACTAAGAGTCCGGCAGGTGTTGTAACATTGAATAATTCTACCTATGTAAAATTGGGTGAGACTTATAGCTTGTTTGGTGCCGGATTGGAAGACGACCCTTCTGCTAATCCTAATGTGAAGACTGTGAAGTTCTTAGAAGAACTTTCTCATGTATCGGATATAGCTTTGGATTTGGATGAAAATATTAAAGCGTTGTATGGTGTAACTATAAATGGTACGGATTTTACTATTGCTAATGAAGCTGCGTATGGTAAAATTATTAACTTTACAGTTAAGTATGCTGATGCAACAGTATTGAAGAAAGAACAGATTAAAACAGCGACTCTTACTGTAAAAGTTCAAAAAGCTGCTATTACTTCTGAAGTAACATTAAAGGCTACTCACGAATTATCTATTGAGTCAGGAAAGAAATGGGCATTCTTACCATTAGCTGATTTGGCTGCTTCTATTACCGAACCTGAAGCTAAATATATTTGGAATAATGGTAAAGTAACCGGCTATGCTACGATTGAAAGTAATTCTGCTTCTTCTGCTGATAAAGTTGAATTGATCTCTAGCAAGAAATATGGTAATCCTGCGGATTATTTAGCTATTGCAAATGGCTATTCTGATAATCCTGGTAACAATGTTTTGAATAATTGGACACAGGTTAAATCAACAAAAGTTGGTGCGGATAATAAAGTAGAAAAGGTTGATGAGTTGAAGGATGCTGCTTATCTTGCATTTGAAGTTACTGCGAATAATAAGTTTGTAACAGCTGATACTTATAGTGGCTTGATTCAATTCACAATTACAGGTACAGATGCTAGTGGAAAATCGAAATCTATTGATGTTAAGGCAACTGTAGAGTTGACATTGACTAACCCGACATCTGCTGTAAGCAGAATTCCGATGTACTTTGATGGTGATAAGCTGGCTGCTTATGGTGATGAGATTAAAGAAAATCTGTTATATTATAATGTAAAAACAGCTTATAACAATACTAATAAAGCAGTAGACTTTACTGTAGAAGGAAAAGCAAACAAAGATAAATGGAACGTTAGTGGTGATACTATAGTACAGATTCCTCTGGATAAGTTGTATACTGAAACTCAGAAGTTTGAAGTTTCTTACAAGCACTTTGAAAATGCAATTTACAATGCTGCTACTGAAACTATCTATATCACAGGTCAAAGCCCGATTAAAGATGGTACAATCACTGTAAGCAAGACTACTCTTGACCTTGCAACCGGTTCAGACTCATTCTTGAGCGCAGACGTTGCCGGTAAGGATGCATTCAACAAGGCATACAAGTTATTGAACTCATTTACTGCTGAAGTGCTGAATGCTGATGGAACTGTTAAAACAGCTGCTGCCGCTAAGGACGTACAAGATGCAAGAATTGCTGATATCAAATTGGTTGCTACAGGTGAAAATGCAGGTGCATTTAATGTAACTCCGGTACTTCAAAAAGTTGGTGATGACAAGAAACTTTCAACTTGGACAAGTGGAGATAAAACAGGATATGTATTAACCGGTTGGACAATTGCTCTTAAACCGAACACAGCTATCCAAAACGGAGCTACTATCACATTCGACTTGAACATTACTGATAAGTGGGGTGTTGAACTTCCTGCTCAGAAAGTTTCTTTGACTGTGAAAAAATAATCATTCATCTTAATGATTAGCTAATATAAAAGGGCATCCTTCGGGGTGCTCTTTTTTTGTTTAAGCTGTATTTGATAGTATGGCGCAAATATATTTGTAAACATAGAGAGTCGCTTTCTTGTCCTGTCTAAATAGACAAAAATGTTTTCCACGAAAAAGTTGATAACAAGTTGCTTTCACACGTTTCACCCACTGAAATCCTTTATTCATCGGCTTTTTGCGTGAAAGAAGCTTTTGAGAGGAAATTTGTTGCTTTCACGCGGAAACCCCTATGAACAGGTGGTTTCCGATATTTGTGAAATGTGAAAGGAAGTTTTATCAATTTTCTTTCGGGGTTCGGTTCATTCATTCAATCAGTAGGAAAACTCGGAAGAAAGTGTTTTCAAAAGGCGTTTTGCTCGTGTCAAAACACTTTGGTCTTTTCAAAAAAGTTGGTGGAGTTTTTGAAAAAGCTGGTGAAGTTTTCTGAAAAGCTGGTGAAGTTTTTTAGACCTCTTGAGATTTTTCATCAACAATGGAGAGAGTTTTAGCAAATAATGGTAACAATCTTCATAAACAATGCCCATTATTGAGGGGGTATAAGATGGGGTTGTCAAAACGTGGATAATATTATCGTCTGGTTCGTAGGGGGGAGGTCGCTCGCCCGAAAACAGTTTGCTTTGTGTCTTCGGGCAGGCGACCCCTGCCTCTACAGCTGACGATTGGATAGGCCGGTTTGGTTTTGACACACTCCCTTTTCTTTCTCAATAAAGTGCAGCTGTATCGTTCAGCAGTTGGTAAATGCTGCTGGCGATGCCCAATATGAAGATGCCTGCCACACAAATCAACAAACAGGTACGCATGGCGATACCGGTTTTGAAGGTGGCGATTGGTTCATCATTGGGAGTAATAAACATAGCTTTTACAATCAGCAGATAATAGTAAAGTGAAATGATGGTGTTTACCAATGCAATAAACACTATCAGATAATATCCACTTTGGAAAGCTGCTGCAAATACAAAGAATTTACTGAAGAACCCGGCAAATGGCGGGATACCTGCCAAAGAGAAAAGGGCAAGTGTCATCACCATTGTCAGGCGGGGATTGGTTTTGTAGAGTCCGTTGTAATCTTCGCGCTCAACCATTCCGTGGGTGTGTTGCTCGATGGCGTTGATTACCCCGAATACGGCAAGATTGGCTGCAATGTATACAATGATATAATAAACTAATGACGCCATTCCCTGCGGAGTGCCTGCCAGGACTGCCAGCATGATATATCCTGCCTGTGATATACTGCTGAATGCCATAAAGCGCTTTAAGTTGCTTTGGCGGATGGCAAACAGGTTGGCAATGGTGATGGTAGCGACAATGACCACGCACAGCATTTCACTCCATTGGGCGGTCATGGAACCGAATACTTTGACCAAAATGGCCATCAGCGCAAAGGCGGCTGCACCTTTCGAGATAACCGACAGGTAAGCGGCAACTGTGGTAGGCGCTCCCTGATAGGTGTCGGCAGTCCACAAATGGAAAGGCACAAGGCTCAACTTAAAGGCCATACCGGAGAAGAAAAATACCAATGCCAGTATTTGAAGCGGGCTTCCGGTGATGCCGGCAGGGATGTCCTCGAAATAGAGCGTACCTACGGTTCCGTAAATCATTGAGATACCATAGAGGAATATACCGCTGGAGAAGAGGGCGGATAAAATGAATTTTGCTCCGGCTTCTGCACTGTGACCTTTGTATTTGTCGAAGGCAACGAGGCATGCCATAGGAACGGTAGCCAGTTCCAGTCCTAAAAAGAACAGGAGAAAGTGACCTGCGCTCACCATGAAGTACATTCCCAGTAACGTGCTCAGTGTGAGTGTATAGAATTCTCCCATTTTGTGACGAGTGTCCGGACGACGCAGCCAATGGGTGGATTGCAGGAATACAAGGATGGTGCCCAAAGTGAGAACACTTTTCATGATGGAGGCCATCGGAGTGGAATGATACATCCCTCCGAAAAGGATGACTTCATCGGGCCATATATTGGCAAGTAACTCAATTCCCAACAGGGCGCAGGCCAATGGGCGTAACCAGTGGCGAAGACGCACGGGAAGGAAAAGGTCGAGTACAAACATCAACAGAAATACGGTGGTGAGGCTCAGCTCCTGATGCATTTGCAAAATAGATGTAATGTCCATAATCGTATGTTATTGTATTAATTGAGTGATAATCGGTTCTACACTGTTACTAATCAGGTTGCTTATCCAGAATGGGGCAAGTCCCAGTCCGGCTACGCAGGCTATCAGGAAGATTACTGCCACTCTTTCATCCCAAGTTGCATCGGTAAGTTTCAGATGGTCGGGGTTCAGTACCTTGCCATATAGAATCTTACCTACTACACGCAGAATATAAACCGCAGTAATCACGATACTTGTCGTAGCTATCAGCGTGCATACACGGTGGAAGGTATCGTTGTTTTGGAACGAGCCGACAAAGACGGTCATTTCTGCCACAAATCCACTCAATCCCGGCAACCCCAGATTGGCAAGACCCGCAATGACATAGCCCACAGCCAGAAATGGCATGATTTTCATCAGTCCTCCCATCAGGCGTACATCGCGTGTATGGGTGCGGCCGTAAATCATACCGATCAGGGCAAAGAACAAAGCTGTCATCAGACCGTGGCTCAGCATTTGGAGGATGGCTCCCGTACAACTGGTGCGTGTCATCATCAGAAGAGCGAAAAGCACCAGTCCGCAATGCGATACGGATGAATAGGCATTGATATATTTCAAGTCGGTCTGTACCACAGCGCTGAACGCACCGTAAACCACAGAAATGGTGGTCAGTATGAGGAATACATCACCCCACATGGCTGCTCCTTCGGGCATCAGATACATGGCAACACGAAAACAGCCGTAGCCTCCCAACTTCATCAGCACACCGGCATGAAGCATACTGACGGCAGTCGGAGCAGATGCATGGCCGTCGGGACTCCATGTGTGGAATGGGAATAGTGCGCCCAGCACACCGAATCCCAGGAAAATAAGCGGGAAGAACAGGTGCTGCATCGTATCGGGAATATGTAGTTTGGCTATCTCGAGCAGATTCATTGTCTCGCCTCCTGCTCCATAGAAGATACCCAGAATACCTATTAGCAGGAAAGCAGAACCACCCATCAGCATCAGGGTAAGTTTCATGGCTGCATATTCTTTACGGCCGCTTCCCCATATACCAATCAGCAGGTACATCGGGATAAGCGCTACTTCATAGAACATAAACATGGTGAACAGGTCTGTTGAGATAAAGAATCCGAACACTCCCAAACTCAGCAGTGTGAACCATAGGAAATACTCTTTGGTGAGGGGCTGAAGTTTCCATGATGCAAATGTTCCGGTGAAGACAATGATAGCGCTCAGTAGTAACATGGCTACGGAGATACCGTCCACTCCGATGGAGTAACATATATGTAAGGGGGCATACCAGGATATACTGTCGGTAAACAGCATTTCTTCCATGGCACCGGCTTGGCGGAGTCCTATATAATCAATGGTGAGGTAGACAGACAGTGCCAGCAGCAGGGAAGCTCCGGTAACCATCACGCCACGTACTTGATTGACGCTGCGCGAAGCCCAAAGCCCCGCGAGCATCAATAAAGGAACTATGATGAAAAAACTTAGTATGTTCATTTGTATACTTAATTATTCGTTTGGCTGGTTAAACTAATAGTATCAGCGTCAGTATCAAGGCTCCTGCGAGGAACCAAATACTGTATTGCTGTACATTTCCGCTTTGCATATCACGTATCTCATCGGCTGTGGCGTGGGTGCTCCAGGCGGTGAAGTTGAAGAACTGGTCGATGACGTGACGGTCCCACCATGCTATCGGAGTACTGATACACCGGAATATAATCTTCTTGGTGAAGAACATCCAGACTTCGTCCATGTAGAAGCGGTGATAGGCAGCTGTGTGCAAACGGCTGAAGGTGTGTGCCAGCTTGTCGGCGACAGGCTGTTTGGGACCTGCATACATCCATGTGGCAAGACCGATGGACAACAGTGCAATAATGATACTTGTTGTGGCTACCTGCATATCCAGGTGGATGGTATAAGCCTCTCCGTTGCTGCTGATTAAATTACCGAACGGGATGAATCCCGCCACACAGGTCACGGCTGCCAAAAACAGTAGCGGGAAAGTCATGGTAAGCGGTGCTTCATGCGGAGTATGTGCAGCGTGGAGGGTTTTGTTTTCCGTGCCCCAGAAAATGCCATAATACAGACGGAACATATAGAATGCGGTCATCGCAGCTATACCTGTCATTATCCAGCCCATGACCGGGCTGAACCGGAAGCAGGCGGTCAGGATTTCGTCTTTGGAGAAGAATCCCGAGAAAGGCCAAATGCCCGAAATGGCAAGGCAGGCTATCAGAAATGTGATGTGGGTGACAGGCATGTATTTGCGCAACCCGCCCATCGCGCTCATTTCATTGCTGTGTACGGCATGAATGATGCATCCTGCCCCCAAGAAGAGTAATGCCTTGAACATGGCGTGAGTGAACAGATGGAACATGGAGGCCATGTAGCCCAATCCTCCTTCGTGGGGATTCATCGAGGTGCAAACGCCCAAGGCAACAATCATAAAGCCTATCTGTGAAATGGTGGAGAAAGCAAGTACACGTTTGATATCGCTTTGCACACAGGCTACACTGGCAGCATAGAATGCTGTGAAAGCACCGATGTAGGCTGTCCAGTGGAGTACTTCGGGAGCGTAACCGATGAACAACGGGAGCATACGGGCTACCAGATATACACCGGCTACCACCATGGTGGCGGCATGAATCAGGGCACTGACCGGAGTAGGGCCTTCCATGGCATCGGGCAGCCAGATGTGTAATGGGAACATGGCGCTTTTTCCGGCTCCGCCGACAAACATCAGCCCCAATGCCAGTGGAATCATTGTTCCTGCTGCAACCAGAGCGCTTGCGGCAGGAGTGAAAGAGAATGTTTCTGCGTAGTAGCCGTAGATGAGGATACCAATCAGAAAACCGAGGTCGGCAAAACGGGTGACGATAAATGCTTTTTTGCTGGCTGCGATGGCTTCTTTCTTGGTATAATAGAAACCGATGAGCAGGTAAGAGCTGACGCCCACCAATTCCCAAAAGACGTACATTTGGAAAATATTGGTTGCTACTACCAGGCCCAGCATTGACATGGTGAAAAGACTCAGAAAAGCATAATAGCGCTGGAAGCCTTTTTCACCTTTCATATAGCCGAAGGAGTAGATGTGTACCATCAGTGACACGGTAGAAATCACAACCAGCATCATGATGGAAATAGGATCGAGCAAAATGCCCATATTGATATGAAGGTCGGCTGTGAACGGCAACCATTCAAAGTTGTAGGGCATGAGGGTGGGGAAGGTGCCTGCTGCCGTACGGCCGCCTGTGAAATAGTGAAAGGCGGTGAGGTAGGAAAGCAATGCCACTCCTGTCAGTGAAGCTGTGCCGATGGCACCTGCCACGCTGTTCTTCATGCGCATACCTGCCAGTCCCAGTATCATAAAACTGAGGAAAGGAAGGATGAGGATTAGAATAGTATATTCCATAATCAATTTTTCATTTCGTTTAAGTTCTTCACTTGTATGTTTCGGATGTTACGATAGATATTGATGATAATGGCAATAGCTACCGCTGTTTCCGCAGCACTCACTCCGATGGCGAACAGGGCGAAGAACACTCCTTCCAGTTCGTTGGGGAAGAGGTAGCGGTTGAACACGGCGAAGTTGATATCGACGGAGTTCAAAATCAGTTCCACACTAATCAGCATGGCGAGCAGGTTGCGGCGGGTAAAGAAGCCATAGATGCCTGCAAACATCATAAAGGTGGAAACCACCAGGTAATATTCCATGTGTACCATAATCAGACTTATCTTTTACGTGCAATCATTATACCTCCCACAATACAAGCCAGCAACAATATGCTGATGACTTCGAAAGGCAGTACATATTGATATTTTCCCATTCCCATCAGGGTGTGGCCGATGGTCTGCACATGCAGTTCGCCGGGAGTGAAGTGGGAGGGGAGAAACTCGTTTTTCAACATAACAAACAGGCAGATGCCCAGCCCGGCAAGGGTGGAAACAACTCCTGCCACCATTTTACCGTTTTTCAGCCGTTCGGACTTGTCTCCTTGTGAGGAGGTCAGCAGAATACTGAAAACATAAAGTACCGTGATGCCGCCGGCATAAATCAGCAATTGGACGGCTCCCAAAAACGAATAATTGAGCTGGAAGTAAATGCCTGCCGTGCCGAATAGTACAAACAGCAAATAGGTCGCTGCGCGCAGAATGCGTGATGTGGTGACCGCCAGTACCGAACAGACAGCGATAAACAATGCCAGCACAATGAATACAATTAGTTGTAGTGTCATAATATCGTTTGTTTTTTTATTTCTTATTCAGGGTGAGAACCAATTTGCTGCGGTCGAACACTGCATTTTCAAATTCCGTATCAAAACAGATGGCATCGTGCGGACACGCATTGACGCAGAGTTGACAGAACATGCAGGCGCCCAAATCATATTCATATTTCACCAATGTTTTTTTCTTCTTACCTGTTTCTTCATCAGTCTGTGTTTCGCTGGTGATATGAATGGTGTCGTTGGGACAGGCCATTTGGCAAAGCCCGCAGGCAATACATTTATTGTTCCCGTTTTCGTCTGCCGGCATGACGAGACGCCCGCGAAAACGGGGAGAGATTTCCAGTGTAGCACGGTTCTCGGGATACTGCTCGGTTACTTTCGGAGTGAAAAATTCCCGTCCGGTGATTTTCATTCCGGTGAGCAGTGTACCGATACCGTGCAACAGTCCTCCTATATATGAACGTTTTTCTTCTTTCATTAGAAATGCAATTTAAATACAACAATAATAACCATCAGCAACAAATTGCAAAGACCTATCGGTACCAGGTATTTCCATTCCAGTGTAAGAATCTGGTCGATACGTAAACGAGGGAAAGTCCATTTTATCCACATCAGCAGCCAGACAATAAAGAATGACTTTGCAAAGAACCATACAAATCCGGGAATATAGTCCATGACGGTATTGAAGCCGTCCAAGCCGGGAATATGCAACGGCATCCAGCCGCCCAGGAAGATAGTGGCGGCTACTCCGGCAATAATGAACAGGTTGACAAACTCTGCCACATAGAATAAGCCGAAGTGCATACCCGAATATTCGGTGTGATATCCGGCTGTCAGCTCACTTTCGGCTTCGGGCAAGTCGAATGGACCACGGTTTACCTCTGCATTGCCGGCTATCAGATAGATGATAAAGGCAATCATTGCCGGGATATGGCCTTTGAAAAGGAACCAGCCGTCGGCCTGGCGTTCTACGATTTCTGAAAATTGCATGGTATCGGTCAATACGACAATGGTGAGAATGCTCAGTCCGACAGACAGTTCATAACTGATCATCTGTGCACCGCTTCGCATGGCACCGATTAGTGAGTACTTGTTGTTGGAACTCCATCCGGCAAGCAGGATACCTACCACACCGATGCTGGAGGCTGCCATCAGGAAAAAGATGCCGACATTGAAGTCGAGCACTTCCATCCCTTTGCTGAAAGGCAAACAACTGAATGACAGGATAGATGCCAGTATCACAATATAGGGAGCGAGGTTATAAAGGAAATTGTCGGCGTGACGAATGGTGATGATTTCTTTTATCAACATCTTGAATACATCGGCAAAGACCTGTATGGTGCCCCAAGGTCCTACACGCATCGGTCCCAGGCGACACTGGAATGCTGCACAGACTTTTCGCTCCATGAATATCATAATGATAGCAATCACTGCGTAGGCAAGCATGATGCATACGCCGATAGCCACACACTCTATAAATACCGCCAACCCTTCGGGCATGAAGGAGGTAAGCATTGAGTGTATCCATTGGGTTACTATACTAAAATCAAACATATATTATTTCGTTTTATTATTAATCTTATCTGTCTATGTCCGGTACCACGTAATCCACTGTTCCGCCGATGGCAATGAGGTCGGCTATCTTGGCACCGCGACACATGGTTTCCATTGCCGAAACCAATGGCAGTCCGGTGGCACGGAACTTCAGACGGTAAGGATATTTATCTCCACGACTTTCCAAAAAGACGCCGAACTCTCCACGGCTGCCTTCCACCGCAGCATAATAAGAACCTTCGGGCACACGGATAATCGGTTTCATCTTTTGCTGAAATGCTCCTTCAGGAATATTATCAATCAACTGTTCGATGATGTTCATACTTTCCATGATTTCTTCCATACGTACCATGTAGCGTGCGAATGAATCGCCTTCGGTATGGACAATTTCCTTGAAGTCGACTTTTCCATACATAGAGTAGGGATGGCGTTTGCGAGTATCGCAAGCCCAACCGCTGGCGCGCCCTGTTCCCCCCGTTGCACCGAAAGAGATGGCGTCTTCGCGACTGAGCACTCCTACACCTTTCATACGTTCCTGTGCGATGACATTGCCGGTGAAGACTTCATGATACTCTTTTAATGTCGGACGGAGATAAGCGATAAAGTCTTTTACCTTTTGCACAAAGTCCGGCGCGATATCGGCCTGCACACCGCCGATGGTATTATAGTTCTGGATTAAGCGACCGCCGGTGGTTGCTTCGAAGATGTCCAGAATCTTTTCGCGGTCGCGGAATCCGTAAAAGAAGGCAGTTAGCGCGCCCAAGTCCATGCACAGACAAGAAAAGAAAAGCAGATGTGAATCAATGCGTTGCAGCTCGTCCATGATGGTGCGGATATACTGTACACGTTCACTCACTTCCACACCCATTGCCTTTTCGATACACATGCAGAGTGCATGGCGGTTTTGGTGTGCGCCCAAATAATCCAACCGGTCGGTTAAGGCGAGTGTTTGGGGATATGTCAGACTTTCGCACATCTTTTCGATGCCGCGGTGGATATATCCGCAGTGTACATCCAGTTTCTTTATAATCTCACCTTCCAGTGACACGCGAAAGCGGAGCACTCCGTGAGTTGCCGGATGCTGCGGACCTATATTAATAATGTATTCATCTTCGTCGAAGATGGTTTCTCGTTTTTCAATTACGCTGCCGTCATGCTGTACTTCCATGTATTGGGTGGTATCGACCGGCTCTTCGTTGGTCATCCGCAGCGGGTTGAGGCTTTCGTCATAATCTTTGCGAAGCGGATGGCCTATCCAGTCTTCACGCAGGAACAAGCGGCGCATGTCGGGGTGTCCCACAAAACGGATGCCGAAGTAATCATACACTTCACGCTCGTTGAATTCTGCGCCTTTCCAAATATCGCAGACTGTAGGCAATTCAGCTTTCTCGCGGTTGGCAGTGACAGCTTTAATTACTTTGTTCTCGCCGGTAGCTGTCTTTTCCAGATGGTAGACTACTCCCAATCCTTCTTCTCCCCAGTCCATTCCGGTGAGTGAACGCATAAAGTCATAGCCTTCCGCGCGTAACTTTTGCATCTCGGTGCGGAGTTCGTTAGGTTCTATTTTGATAATATCATCCATAAGTTATTCCTTTTGGGGTTCTTCTTCCTTGCGGTTTACTCCGCCAAAGAATTTTTCCAGTTTTACTTTACGTTGCAGTTGCATCATGCCATATAATAAGGCTTCGGGCCGTGGGGGGCATCCGGGAATATAAACGTCTACCGGTAATATTTTGTCAACTCCGTTCAGCACATGGTAGGATTTTTTAAACGGACCTCCGCTGATGGCGCATCCGCCCACTGCAATCACATATTTGGGGTCTGCCATTTGGTCATAAAGACGTTTTAATACCGGTGCCATTTTGTGTGTGATGGTTCCGGCTACCATAATCATATCTGCCTGGCGCGGACTGGCGCGGGCTACTTCAAACCCGAAACGGGCAAAGTCATACCGGGCAGCACCGACTGCCATAAACTCAATTCCGCAGCAACTGGTTGCAAAGGTAAGCGGCCACAGCGAGTTGCTGCGTCCCCAGTTGATAAGGTCATCCAAACAACCAATAAGTACTTTTGTACCTCCTTCATTAAGTTGTTTGACCATGTTCTCCAGATACTCATTATCTTTGAAATCTTCATAAGGGATAGATTTTATGACCGGTTTCTTTATTTCCATTCCAATGCTCCTTTCTTCCAGGCGTATGCCAGGCCTAATATGAGTACTACAATAAAGAAGAAGATGCTGACTAAACCGTACACTCCTAAATCCTGAACGACTGCCGCCCACGGAAAGAGAAATACCGTTTCAACATCAAACATGAGAAATAGAATGGCAAACAGATAGTAACCTACCTTAAATTGCATCCATGACTGTCCCCGGGTGGGGATACCACATTCGTAAGCCTCTCCTTTTTGCGGATTGTACGAACGGGGAGAAATGGCACGGGCAATACCCAAAGCCACGGCAACCAGTGCAATTGCCGTCAGGATAACGACAACTAATAGTGTAAAATACATATCTAAACTTTTTTTTGATTAGACAAAAAGTGAATGAACACAAAGCCCACTTACATAACGCTTAATGCAAGATACTTTGTTTTGGCTTTTAGCTTGAAGGCTTTATAAAATTAAATAATGATTCGCCGTAGTGCATAGATATAGTAATCCACGGCATGCGAGTAATGTGAAATGGATGAATGAAAATGTATGTTGTTTGTTTGTAGCTCTTGTTTCCAGAAATCATTCAGTGTAGCAAGCAGACGGAGAGCACATTTGGATTTGGAAGTCAAATCCGGATTGTCAAGAGCAATTGCTACTTGTGGCATATCGGCAAAACGGTTGATAAACAGGAAATCCATGGTCTTTTTACACGGACTTTGTGTTTGCTGATAAGAAGAGGTTACGTTTGATTTCTGAAAGAATGAACTCTTTACTGACGCATACTCTTCTTGTCCCGCTGTTGTTATCAAGAGCAGGAAAAATAAAAGAGAAATAAAGATCTTCAGTATATTGTTCATAATGATGATTTTTATTTAGAGGTCGCAAAGTTAGCCATAAATTTGGAATTCTATCATTATAAATTGTTTTTTTTCTCTTCTCGTGAATGGAGAGGGATTTCCGTACTTCTTAGTGTTTCTTCCAGAATCCGGGAGTAAACAACAGTAAGACGGTAAATAACTCCAAACGGCCGATGAGCATAAGTAACGCACTGATCCATTTGGCCATATCGGGTAATCCGCTCCATGAATAAGAAGGTCCGCACTTGCCTATACCCGGTCCGACATTGCCTAAACTGGAAATTACGACACTGTATGCTTCTTCAAATCCTACTCCTAATATCATAAGCAATAGCCAACCAATAAAGACAATAGCTATATAAAGGAAAGTAAATGCCAATATAGCCGATTTGGTGGTAGAAGAAATTACCTGACGGTTGATGCGGACCGGCAAGACTGCATTAGGATGGATGATTCGTTTGAATTCGTTTCTTGATACACGGCTCATGATGGCAATACGAATACATTTTATACCTCCGGAAGTGGAGCCTGCACATGCTCCGAAAAGCATGATGATGCACATCAATGTCCATAGTACCGGAACCCAGGTCATGTAATCAGCAGAAATAAATCCGGTGGTGGTCTGTAATGAGACTACTTGAAAAATAGCTTTCCGGAATGATTCTTCTATTCCCATCGGGCTGGTAAGAACCAGTGTGACGGTGGTGAACAGGGTAAAACAACCTACAGTGCCCAAATACCAATGGAACTCGGTATTCTCAATCAACCGTTTGAACTTTCCTTTCAGAAAGAATAGAAACAGCAGGGTAAAGTTAATACCCGACAAAAACATGAAGAGCGTGATTACATATTCTATATAGGGAGAATGAAAAGCAGCAATGCTGTTTTGCTTGGTAGAATATCCGCCTGTAGCAGTAGTTGTTAATGAATGGCACACGCTGTCGAACACATCCATTCCACCCAGCAGTAATAAGAATACTTCTGCTATGGTCAGTCCCAAATAAATGCTCCAAATCCATTTGGCGGTCACACCGATACGGGGATGTACCTTGTCATGGGTGGGACCTGTAGCTTCGGCTGCAAATAGCTGTACACCGCCTACTCCGAAAATGGGTAACACGGCGATGGTAAAGAATACAATCCCCAGTCCTCCAATCCATTGGGTCATGCTTCGCCAGAAAAGTAATCCATGGGGCAATGATTCGATATTATCCAGAATGCTTGCTCCGGTAGTGGTGAATCCCGACATGGTTTCAAAAAAAGCATCGGTGATGCTGGGAATGTATCCGCTCAGATAAAACGGCAACATGCCGAACAGGGAAAAGAAGATCCAAGCAAGAGATACTACTACATAGCCATCGCGACGGCTGATTTTCCTTTCGGCGTTCTTTCCGAAGATAGAGAAAACAATACCTGCCCCTGCTGTGATAGCAGCGGAAGAAAGGAATGCGGTTAAATCTGTTTCCTTATAATATATGGCGAGTAATGCGCATAAAATCAAGAATCCCGCTTCAATGAAGAAAAGGGAACCCATGATTTTGCATATCATTTTAGAGTTAATCATCAGTTGAAGAATTTTTCTGCTTTCTTAATCATCATTCCCAAACAGAATACCACTACATGGTCTTCCGGTTGGATGATTGTATTACCTGTTACCAAGATACCTTCTCCATTTCGGATTAGTCCGCCGATGGTAACCCCTTTGGGAAGTCCCATGTCCTTAATGGCGTCTTTTGTAATACGTGAACCGGCTTTTACTGTAAATTCGGCAACATCTGCATTGGCAAAAGTCAGACATTTTACATTGGATACGTCGGCATCCAGCATCATTTGGTAAATATGGCTGGCAGCAATCATCTTTTTATTGATGACCGTGCCGATATCCAGACTTTCTGCCATACTGATATAATCAATGTTTTCCACCTCGGCAACCGTCTTGGTAACACCCATTCTTTTGGCGGCGAGGCATGCCAGAATATTTGTTTCCGAATTATCTGTCAATGCGACAAATGCTTCGGTGTTGCGAAGTCCTTCTTCCAATAGCAAATCCATATCCCGACCATCTCCATTGATAATCATGACTTTATCGTCTACTACTTCTGTCAGCCGGTTACAGCGGTTGATATCGTTTTCGATTATTTTGACCTGCATATATTCAGGTACATATTGGGTTGTACGGACGGCTATACGGCTGCCTCCCATGATCATTACATTACGCACATCGGCATAATTTTCCTTTCCGGCTATTTTACGGATATAAGGAATATATTTTTTTGTAGTGGTAAAATAAACAATATCATGTAGCTTGATAGTATCATCTCCACGTGGGATAATTGTTTCATTGCCCCTTTTTATCGCTACAATGTGGAATGGAATATTACGTCCGCCCAGTTCGTGCAGAGGCACATTCAGAATTTCTGCCGTTTCACGCATTTTTGTACCAATCAGTACCAATGCGCCGCCACAGAACTCCCACCATTGGCGTATCCAGCTCATTTTGATGGCGTCTACAATTTCTTTTGCAGCCAGCATTTCGGGATAGATCAGTGAATGAACACCCAGATGTGAAAAGAATTCCTTATGTTTAGGCAATAGGTATTCGTAATTATCAATACGGGCTACGGTCTTTTTGGCTCCCAAATTGGTGGCCAGCATACATGCCGTCATGTTACGGCTTTCTTCCGGCATGACTCCGATAAAAAGATCGGCTCCCGCTACACCGGCATTCTTCAGACCGGAAATGGAAGTCGGGGATGCATTGACTGTCATCAAGTCGAAGTTGGAATCTAATTTACTCAACTTCTCCTCGTTTTCATCCATCAGGATAATATCTTGTTTTTCACCTGAGAGCAGTTTGGCCAAATGAGTGCCTACGGCTCCTGCCCCTGCGATAATAATCTTCATTTTTATCTTTCTCTTTTAGAATGATACCAATACCTTATAAATACCTTCTTCATCCATGCCGCATAAACGATGCAAGTCTTTCACCGGGCCGTGTTCTACAAACTTATCCGGTAAACCGATGCGGCGAACAGTGGGAGTATATCTGTTGTCTGCCATAAACTCCAGGATAGCACTGCCCATTCCGCCTTTCAACACACCGTCTTCAATGGTGACTATTCGGCAGAAATTCTTTCCTATTTCGTGTAGCATTTCTTCATCCAACGGTTTTAAAAAGCGTAAGTCATAATGGGCAATGCTCATTTTGCTTTCGGCTTCTGCACGGGTAATTGCCTTTCGTGCCGTATTGCCAATCGGACCGATGGTGATGACTGCCATGTCTTTTCCGTCTTTCAGTTTCCGCCCTTTGCCTATTTGTATTTCTTCAAAAGAAGATTTCCAGTCCACCAGCACCCCTCTTCCTCTGGGGTAACGAATCACAAAAGGTCCTTTATTGGGCAGTTGTGCGGTGTACATCAGATTGCGCAGCTCATGTTCATCATAAGGGGATGCCACCGTCAGGTTAGGGATGGGGCGCATATATGCCAAATCGAATGCACCATGATGGGTAGGACCGTCCTCGCCCACAATTCCTGCCCGGTCAAGGCAAAGAACGACATTCAACTTTTGAATGGCGACATCGTGGATAACATTATCGTATGCACGCTGCATGAAAGACGAATAGATGTTGCAGAACGGGATTAATCCGTCTTTTGCCATACCGCCGGAGAAGGTTACGGCATGACCTTCTGCAATGCCTACATCAAATCCCCGGTCAGGCATTGCTTTCATTAATATATTCATGGAGCATCCTGACGGCATTGCCGGGGTTACTCCTACTATTTTGTCGTTTTGCTGTGCCAGTTCCAACAACGTATTGCCAAACACATCCTGAAACAAAGGGGGAAGTCCGTCGGTATCTATCACAATGCGTTCTCCGGTTTCTTTGTCGAAAATTCCCGGTGCATGCCATATGGTAGCTGCTTTTTCAGCCGGACCGAATCCTTTGCCTTTGGTGGTATGGATATGGAGCAACTTGGGACCCTGCATATCTTTTATTTCTTTCAAGACACGTGCCAGATTATTGACATCGTGTCCGTCAATAGGACCGAAATAGCGGATATTCATTCCTTCGAACACATTTTGTTGCTGTACGAGCATGGATTTCAGGCTGTTATTGAAACGAATCAGGCTCTTTCGGCGCTCTTCATTCAATATGCCCCATTTATAGAACATTTTTGAGAGCTTATATCGTATTTTATTATAACCTTCAGACATCTGGAGGTTTAGAAGATACTGTTTCATTCCACCCACACTGCGGTCGATAGCCATATTATTATCATTCAGGATGATTAAGAGATTATTGGGTGTAGAGGAAGCATTGTTCAATCCTTCAAATGCCAGACCGCCACTCATTGATCCATCGCCGATGACGGCTACCACATGGCGGTTGTTTTCTCCATTCTTCTTAGCTGCGACAGCCATTCCGAGCGCTGCCGAAATAGAGTTGGAGGCATGTCCGCACGTAAAAGTGTCATATTCACTTTCGTGAGGAGAAGGAAAAGGGCACAGACCGTGTAATTTGCGGTTTGTACAGAAAGTATCTCTGCGGCCTGTCAATATCTTATGGCCGTATGCCTGATGACCTACGTCCCATACGATGCGGTCATAAGGCGTATTAAATACATAATGTAAGGCTACGGTCAGTTCTACCACTCCCAGACTGGAACCAAAATGTCCCGGATTGCGTGAGAGCTCATCTATTATTTTTTGCCTCAGCTCTTTACATACTTCGGGCAGTTTGTCTGCCTCTAATCGGCGCAAATCTTCCGGTGTATCTAAACTTTTCAGCAACATATATGAAGTATCCTGTTCCATTCCTATGATATGATAAATATCTTGCAAAAATAGCATATTTATGTGTATTATGATTACATTTGTCCTTAAAAAATAGATAGACTCTTATTGATATGAATTTCAGAACGCAAGTAGAACTGCCTAAAGAGGAAACAGAAATCCGTCATTCTGACCGAATTATGCTATTTGGTTCCTGTTTTGCCGAAAATATCGGAAATTTGTTGCTGGCAAATAAGTTTCGGTGTGATGTGAACCCTTTTGGGATTCTCTATAATCCTTTATCTGTGGCAGAGGCTATCCGTCAAACTCTCTCTTATAAAACTTACAATGAGGCAGATTTGTTTTGCGATAGGGCGGGATGGCATAGCTTTATGCATCATGGCTCTTTTTCAGGCAATTCGGCAGAAGAATGTTTGTTGCGGATTAACGAAAGGTTGGGGAGAGCCGCCGCGGAATTGCCGCAAACCGACTGGCTGATGATAACATGGGGAACGGCGTGGGTTTATTCTTTGAAAGAGAATGGTAAGGTTGTGGGCAACTGCCATAAGCAACCGGATAAACTGTTTACGCGCAGGCTTCTTTCGGTAGAGGAGATAGTTGTTGAATATTTTGACTTGTTGAAAATGTTGCAGGAGCTGAACCCTAATCTGAAGGTGCTGTTCACCGTCAGTCCCATCCGGCACGCCAAAGACGGGATGCATGGCAATCAGATAAGTAAATCTACTCTATTATTGGCGATAGACACTCTGCAACACCATTATCCGATGTGCCATTATTTCCCTTCTTATGAAATTATGATGGACGAACTTCGCGATTACCGCTTTTATGCGGATGATATGTTTCATCCTTCGCCCATGGCTGTATCTTATATATGGAAGTGTTTCGGAGATACTTATTTCAGCAGTCAGACACGGCAGATAATGAAAGAGTGGGAAGAAATACGCAAAGGGTTGAATCATAAACCTTTTGATGTCCGTTCGGAAGCATACCGTAGTTTTTTAACTCAAATAGTGTTAAAGATAAGCAGGATGAAAGAAAAGTTCCCGTATTTTGAACTTCAAAAAGAATTAGAACAATGTCAAGCTCAATTGAAAATATAGTAAAGGCTTTGGGTGCCAAACGCTTTGGCGACCACAATGCACAGATTGATTGGATTTTAACTGATAGCCGCTCGTTATGCTTCCCCGAAGAAACTTTATTCTTCGCTTTGAAAACCAAACGCAACGACGGGCATAAATATATTCCTGATTTGTATGAGCGTGGGGTGCGTAATTTTGTAGTGAGTGAACTGCCTGAGAACAAGGAAGCTTATACTGCCGCCAATTTCCTGCAATTGGCCAATCCGTTAAAGGGACTGCAAAAACTGGCAGAAAAGCATAGGGAACAATTTCTTATTCCGGTGGTCGGCATTACCGGCAGCAACGGTAAGACGGTAGTGAAAGAATGGTTATACCAATTGCTCAGCCCGGATCGCGTGGTTACCCGCTCTCCCCGCAGTTATAATTCACAAATCGGAGTGCCGCTTTCTGTATGGTTGATGAACGAAAAAACCCAGTTGGCTATTTTTGAAGCCGGTATTTCTGAAATGGGTGAGATGGAGGCTTTGCAAAGCATTATCCGTCCCACTATCGGTATATTGACAAATATCGGTGGTGCTCACCAAGAGAATTTTTTCTCTGTTCAGGAGAAATGTATGGAGAAACTGACGCTTTTTAAGGATTGTGATGTGATTATCTATGACGGTGATAATGAACTTATCAGCTCTTGTGTCAGCAAGTCTCTTTTTACTTCGCGTGAGATAGCCTGGTCTAAGAAAGACAATGAACGTCCTTTATTTATAGAATCTATTTGTAAGGGTGAGGATTCCACCACTGTGAAATATCGTTATTTGGGGATGCCGAATGAATATAAGATACCGTTTATCGATGATGCATCGATTGAAAATTCATTGCATTGTCTGGCAGTAGCCTTGTATATGATGGTGCCTGCCGAGGACATTGCAGAGCGTATGGCGCATCTGGAGCAAATAGCCATGCGTTTGGAAGTGAAAGAAGGAAAAAATGGGTGTGTTATTATCAATGACAGCTATAATTCGGATTTGGCCTCTTTGGATATTGCACTTGATTTCATGTCGCGCCGTTCGGAAGATAAAGGTAAAAAACGCACATTGATTCTTTCGGATATGCTGGAAACGGGGCAAAGCAGTAAGTTGCTTTACCGTCAGGTGGCCGAACTGGTTCATAGTCGTGGTGTGGAAAAGATTATCGGGGTAGGCGACGAGATTCGTACAGCTTCTTCCCGGTTTGAGTTAGAGAAGTATTTTTTTCATAGCACAGAAGACTTGTTGAAATCCGACCTGTTGCCCAATCTGCGTAATGAGGTGGTCTTGATAAAAGGTTCACGCAGCTTTCATTTCGATGATATTTCGGAACGCTTGGAGTTGAAAGTACATGAGACAATTCTGGAAATCAAATTGAATGCATTGGTTGATAATTTGAATTATTATCGTAGTAAACTGAAACCGGAGACAAAGATGGTGTGCATGGTGAAGGCATCGGCTTATGGAGCCGGTTCGTATGAGATAGCCAAAACTCTTCAAGACCACAGGGTGGATTATTTGGCTGTAGCGGTTGCCGACGAAGGCTCGGACTTGAGAAAAGCCGGTATAACCAGTTCCATTATCATCATGAATCCGGAATTGACTGCCTTCAAAACGATGTTCGATTATAAGCTCGAACCTGAAGTTTATAGTTTTCATTTACTGAATGAATTGATAAAGGCTGCCGAAAAAGAAGGAGTGACCAATTTCCCCATTCACATCAAACTGGATACCGGCATGCATCGGCTCGGCTTTACACCGGATGAGATACCGGAGTTGATAGAGCGCCTGAAAAAGCAGACGGCTGTTATTCCTCGTTCCGTATTCTCGCATTTGGTGGGAAGTGATGCCGAACAGTTTGATTCCTTTACGCGTCGCCAGATAGAGGCTTTTGAGCGGGCATCGCAGGAGTTGCAGGAGGCTTTTCCGCATAAGATATTGCGCCACATCTGTAATACGGCGGGTATCGAGCGTTATCCCGGCGCACAGTTTGATATGGTTCGTTTGGGAATAGGACTGTATGGCGTAGATCCTTTTACCAATAAAATTATTCATAATGTAAGTACACTGAAAACAACGATTCTTCAGATACATGATGTTCCCAAGGAAGAAACAGTGGGATACAGCCGGAAGGGGCATTTGGAACGCGATTCCCGCATAGCTGCCATTCCTATCGGATACGCCGACGGATTAAACCGTAAATTGGGCAATGGAAATGCTTACTGCTTGGTGAACGGACAGAAAGCACCGTATGTAGGTAATATATGTATGGATGTGTGTATGATAGATGTGACGGATATTGACTGCAAAGAAGGAGACAAGGCAGTGATATTCGGTGATGATTTACCTGTAACGGTCTTGGCTGAAATTTTGGGAACCATTCCTTATGAGATATTGACAAGTGTTTCTAATCGGGTGAAAAGAGTTTATTACCAGGATTAACGAAAAAGAGACCTTAATAATCTTAAGAAGAAGGAAGAATTTACGTTTCTTTTCTGTATATTTGGAGAAACCAAAAACAGAATGCCATGAAACGTATATTCTTCCTTTTAGCATGTCTGTGTTTGCCGTTTTTCTCCTTTGCCCAGAAAGCAGGAGAGTCAAGGCAATTGACCCGGCAAGATTCCTTGCGTTTGCAGCAGTTGTTGAATGGACAAGTGGAAATCGTCATCGATGATGAAACTCAGCAGGAGATAGACCGCTTGTTTAATCCTGAGAAGTGGAAAATGAAATCTACTCCTTTCCCTAAAAAGAATATGAAGTTTGAGACAGAACTTCCCCGATATTACATTTCCCAAGTAGATACGGTTGACGGCCGTGGGTATATCCGTCTTTTGCCTTATGGTCCTTTTGAATCTCCTGAAGAAGAAAAGATTTATGTGGAGATTCCGCTTAATAAGGAATATCTGGCAGGTTATGATCCGCGGCTCGAACCGGCATCGGCAGGAAAGTTCACTCCTAGTGCTTTGATGGTGGGAGCCGGTATCAGCACCACTTTTAACGCGGATAAACTCTTGGGCATCATATTCAGCAAGAAAATGCGTGCCAAGGTAAAGAATGCCAAGGAAGCCAAGTCGTGGGAAGGATATTAGCCTGCAGAACTAAGCGTTTTCTTCCTTTCTGTTAAGCCGTTTTATGCGGTAGATTATTAGTCCCTGCCACAGTAGAACGTGGGAGTGTGTCAAAACCAAACCGGTCTATCCCATCGTCAGCTGTAGGGGCAGGGTTTGCCTGCCCGAATACACAAAGCAAACTGTTTTCGGGCGAGCGAACCTCGCCCCTATGTACTAAACGACAGCATTTTCCACGTTTTGACACCGATAATCTGCCGTTCAAAAGGTCTTAGCCTTTAGTAAGGAATTGCTTCATCTGCCTGACGATTCCGGATGAGTATAGGGGGTGATTTGCTTTCATTTTACTACCTTTGTATTCGAGAGAGCAAATCAAAAAAAAGCATGAATGAAGAAATAGCAGAATATTACGAAGAACTATATAATCTGTGTGCCGTTGAACAAGAACAACCTTTGGCGCGCCGTTACAGACAGTTGCGTGAAGCATTGGAGCGGGTGATGAGGCAACAAATGATGGGAACAGGCTTGCAAGCTACAGATTTGGCTGCCCGTATCAATTATGTGGCGACTCAATTTGCATTGGATGGCCGGGAGCAGAACCAATTGCATACATTCCGCCTGACTTCGAATGACATTCTGAATCACCGCAAGGAGCCGTCCGAACAGGGATTCTTGCGGGACCTCCGCGCTGTGGCTTATGCCTATCGGAAGATTTTTCATGAGGATATCCCACCGAAACTTTATACGTTGCTTCCCAAGCAGGAAACGACTCCTGCGGTAAAGAGGGATAAAGAGATTCGGATTCGTCGTATCCGGGTGTGCTTTGACTATGCGGATGAAAGCTATCTGTATGTCCGGCCGATAGATGTGCTTGAAGAAGAACCGGTAAAGGTGAATTATAACAAGCCCGGTGTGAATGAGGAATTTAAAGATACGGTGGAGGAGCTTTGGCGGTATGCCCAATTGAATTTGTTGGATGTAACTGTCGATGATAATGGAGTTTATACTCCTTCTTTTATAGTACTTGAACCTGATTATCTGTTGGATATCAGCTCATTGGCAGAGTGCTATAAGGATTATGGCAGTCATCCCGCCAATTATTTTCTGAGTCGTTTGGTCCCTATTGAGAATGCCCGTCCCTTATTGTTGGGAAATATAGCCAATCTGTTTCTGGATGAATGGATATATGCAGGAGAGAAAGAACCTGATTACACTGAATGTATGAAAAAGGCTTTTCGGCAGTATCCTATCGAACTGGCAGCTTGTGAGGAACTTCGAAATCCTCAGAAGGAGAAAGAGTTTGCGCAAGACTGTAGAATGCATTTCGAACATATCCGTGAAACGGTGCAGAAGACATTTTTACAACCGGGATATAACCTTGATAAGAATGATGCTGTGCTGGAACCTTCTTATATTTGTGAGGCACTTGGCATTCAGGGTCGTTTAGACTATATGCAGCGTGACATGAGCAGCTTTATAGAAATGAAGTCGGGCAAAGCAGACGAATATGCCATGCAGGGCAGGTTGGAACCGAAAGAGAATAATCGTGTACAGATGTTGCTTTATATGGCGGTGCTGGAGTATAGCATGGGGCAAGAGCGTCGCAGTATGCATCCCTATTTGTTGTATACCCGTTATCCGTTGCTTTATCCGGCACGTGCATCTTGGGCACAAGTGCGGCGTATCATTAATCTGCGCAACTGCATTGTGGCTTCGGAGTATGGTGTGCAGTTGCATAATCATCCTTCGTTTACCCAACGGCTGTTGGCACAGATCAATCCTTCTGTTCTCAATCAAAAAGGGTTGCAGGGGCGATTTTGGGAACAGTACTTGAAGCCTTCCATCTCCCGTTTCGGTGAGCGCATGGAACTGCTTACTCCTCTGGAACGTACTTATTTTTATACGCTTTATAACTTTATCACAAAAGAACTTTATACCTCCAAGTCGGGTGATGTGAATTGTGAAAGCAGGACGGGCGCTTCTGCTTTATGGCTCAGTACGCTGGATGAAAAGCGGGATGCAGGAGAAATTTTATACGATCTTACTATTGTTGAGAACCATGCATCGCAGGCTCATAAGGCTTTTATTATTTTGTCTATTCCTCAATATGAAGAAACTTTTCTGCCTAATTTTCGTAATGGAGACGTGGTGGTGCTCTATGAACGCAATAATGGTACGGATAATGTGACCAACAAAATGGTATTCAAGGGAAATATAGAATCCATAACCGATAATGAATTGCGCATTCGCCTTCGGGCGGCACAGCAGAATCCGTTGGTGTTTCCTGAGAACAGCCGTTATGCCGTGGAGCATGATACGATGGATACTACTTTCCGAAGCATGTATTTGGGATTGTCTTCCTTTATGGACGCGAACCCTGAGCGCAGGGAGTTGTTGTTGGGGCAGCGTCCTCCTCGTTTTGATATGGCTTATGAAGACAGGATAGCCCGGACGACCGATGACTTTGAACGGGTGGCGCTGAAAGCGGAGGCTGCCTGTGACTATTTCTTGTTGGTGGGACCTCCGGGAACCGGAAAGACTTCGCGTGCTTTGAGGCGGATGGTGGAGCATTTTTATGCTTGTCCTTCCACACAAGTGCTGTTGCTGGCTTATACTAATCGGGCGGTGGACGAGATATGCCGGTCGCTTTCTGCCATTTTGCCGCAAGTGGACTATATACGGGTGGGAAGTGAATTGTCTTGTGATGCGCGTTTCCGCAAACATCTGTTGGAAAATGTGCTGGCAGAATGCAACAATCGTCGGGAGGTAAACATCCGCATGGCAGATTGCCGTATTTATGTGGGAACAGTTGCATCTATTGCATCTAAACCGGAACTGTTCAAACTGAAGCATTTTGATGTGGCAATTGTTGATGAGGCTACACAAATATTGGAGCCTCAGTTGTTGGGAATCCTTTGTGCGCGGTTTAAGGACGGACGTAACGGAATAGGGAAGTTTATCCTGATTGGTGATCATAAACAATTGCCGGCTGTGGTGTTGCAGAGTAATGAACAGTCTGAGGTGCATGATGAAGGGTTGCGGCGGATAGGGCTTTATAACCTGAAAGATTCTCTTTTTGAACGGCTTTATCGTTTTCATTTGCAGGAGGAGCATTGCCGGGCGGTGGATATGCTTTGCCGTCAGGGACGCATGCACCCCGGAGTGGCATCATTTCCTAATCGAGAGTTTTATGCCGGAAAGTTAGAAGCACTGGGTTTGCCGCATCAGTTGGAGAATGTCGATGCTCCGGTTCGGTTTATTCCTTCAGAGCGGGATACGGAAAGTGTTTCGGGGAAGACGAACCGGAATGAAGCGCGCATTGTTGCTCAATTGGCTGCTGATGTGTATCATCTGTATAAGGAGACTTTCGAGGTCAACCGCACCTTGGGAGTGATCACTCCTTATCGTAGTCAGATTGCATTGATTCGGAAAGAAATTCAGGCATTGGGAATATCGGCTTTGAATGAAATATCGGTTGATACGGTGGAGCGTTATCAGGGAAGTGAACGCGATGTAATCATTTATTCTTTTTGTGTGAATTATCTTTATCAGTTGAAGTTCTTGCCTAATCTGACGGAAGAGAACGGAGTATGGATAGATCGTAAATTAAATGTGGCATTGACGCGTGCCCGAAGGCAGTTGTATATAACGGGAGTGCCCGATATATTGAGCCATAACCTGATATATCGTCGTCTGATACAGGCAATTAATTAGGGAAATCCCTACCTGTTTGTAGGGCTTTTCCTTTTAATGTATTTTTTTCTTTTCCTATTTTTGTAGTGTTCTAAAATCAAGGCACTATGAAACGATACATTCTTTTTCTCTTAGTTGCAATGCTGGAATGCGGAATCATGTTTTCGCAGAATAACCGGCCATTGAGTCCGATGCTGAATATTTCGGGTGAGTTTAAGCGGGACTATAAAGATGTGAAGAAAGGTACGGCTTGTATTTTGCAGCGCGTTATCAAGTTGAAAAAGCCGATTGGTCAGGAAGAGTCTACATTACAGGCAGTGGTGGTGGTCGGCGGGGTGCAGGTAGGCATTCCTATGGAGGAATTGGATGTACTGAAGCTTATTCCCGCAGATAAGACTTCATTTTGGCAGACTGCACAGCTGTCAAACGATTTAATCTCTTATTATGAAAAGAAAGGCTACCAAGGGGGAATGCGGCAAGAGCAGGCTCGTGAAGCGGATGATTATATGAAAGAACTGGAGCACGCTAAGCTTTTTTATGATGATGCTGCAATAGAGGATTATTTGCAATGTATGCTGTTAAGTATCATTCCCGAAAAGATGGCTGTCCTGCGTGAAGGAACTCCGTTGGTGCGTGTATTGAAATCTCCGGCTCCCGATATGTTGATGTTGGGTAACGACTGTCTGCTGGTTTCTACGGGAATGTTGACTGCTTTGGACAGCGAAGAGGAATTATATGCAGTGATGAGCCGTGAAGTAGCCCATTATGTACTCGATCATGCCATTATCACCGTGAACAAGAATATTGCCCGTGCCAAGCGTGCACAGTTCTGGGGAGCTGTAGCGGACGGAGTGGTTGCCGCTACAGAGGAATATCTGTACGATCGTTATGATTATTATGTTCCCGGGCTGGTCTTTGCAACGAATGATGTCGTTCAGGCATTGGTGAATGATAACATTGCCAATCGTATGGGGTTGGATTATTCGGAAAAACAAGAGAAAGAAGCCGACCATATAGTCATGAACTTTATGGTGCTGATGAAAAAGAACAAGGATGCAATGGTTTCCGCTTTGAGTAAAATCAATCAATACTATCAGCGTAATAAAGATGTAGAAGCATTATCCAAGTATGGTGCGTATGGTTCATTGCCCGAAAGGGTAGGGAAGCTGGGTAAGTTTACTCCATTGGATGAAGACCGGAACTATTTAAAGAAAACTTCTACAGTGGTCAGTTATGAAGCCGGTATGATGGATTATAATAAGAAATATAATGAATCAAGGCGTTTGGCTATGAAGAATATCAATAATGCGATGGCTTGTTCGGATGATTATCTGATGGTGGCACGCAGCATTATGAAACTATCCAATAGCAAGGAAAGCAATGCTGAATGTCTGGAGTATCTGAATAAGGCGGATGAGACGTCTAAGATAACCAATGTGAATATTTGCAAGATGAAGATATTATTGTTGCTCAGGGAAAACAAACAGGCGGATGCCGTTCATTTGTTGCATGAATACCAGGACATGTTGAACGCAATGTATCAGCAACCCCATACTCAGGAAGATGCACAATGGATTGCCGGTGAGCACACTTGGGCAGAGAAACTGCTGGACAGGACGTATATCATGTAAAAGACTATAAATCTGAGAATGCAACACTAAAACTAAACAGAAAATGAGGGGACCGAAAGTAAAATAGTCTATCAAATAGTCAACTGTAGGGGCAGGGTTTGCCTGCCCGAACCGGTGGTTACAACCTTGGGAGTAATACACAAAGCAAGCTGTTTCCGGGCGAGAGAACCTCGCCCCTACGGGTAAAATGACAGCATCATCCACGTTTTGGCATACCCCTCATTTATTATTGAGCATCATGAATCGGCCGATTGGATGTTAAGCATCGACAGGTTTATATTTCGGTACTAATATTTTCATTATTATCCAACCTAGCAGATAGGCTACTGCACAGATGCAGAAGATAATGAAATAACCGGCAGGTTTTCCTTCAAATCCCATAAACTTCATATTGGTTTGTGCGGCATAGTCGAATAATCTGCCCGATCCCATATTAATAAGGAATGAGCTGATGCCGCCTGCCATACCGCCGATACCTACAATAGTGGCAATGGTGCTTTTGGGAAACATATCGCCTACTACGGAATAAATGTTGGCAGACCAAGACTGATGGGCCGCTCCCGCAATGCCGATGATAATAATCGGGTACCAATAGGAATAGTTGCCGAGCGGTTGTGCAAATAATGCCAATAAAGGGAATAAGGCAAAGATAAACATCGCCTGCATGCGGGCGGCATACGGGTCCTTTCCGGTTTTATTGATAATGATGGTAGGCAGTTTGCCGCCATAGATAGACAACATGGTGATGGCATATAAAACGAAAATCAACAGTTGTGCCGTGCCGGTGTCGGAAGCAAATCCATATACGTCCGAAATATAGGCAGGCGCCCAAAAGAGAAAGAACCACCACACACCGTCAGTCATGAACTTGCCAATGAATACGGCCCATGTTTGAGGGTATTTGAAACAAGTCCAGAAAGGGATTTTCTTATTGTCGAATTCATTGGCGCTTGCCTGTTGTTCGGTTGTCTGGTTTTCGTCGTTATTGTCTTGTTCGATGTATTCAAGTTCTGCTGTATTGACGCGTGGGTTGGCTGCCGGTTTTTTGTAAAGGAACATCCAGCATCCCATCCAGATAAATCCCAATCCGCCAATGACAACAAATGCCATTTCCCATCCATTGCCAATACCGATATTCTGGAAATAGCGTGCTAATGTCGGGATGGTAACGGGGGCAGCTAAAGCTCCGATAGTAGCTCCGGCATTAAAAATGGAAGTAGAATAAGCGCGGTCTTTCTTAGGAAAATATTCAGCAGTTACTTTGATGGCGGCAGGGAAGTTGCCGGCTTCACCTATTCCCAGCACGATGCGTGCCGCAATGAAATAATACACGCTGGTGATGGCAATGGTAGAAGCAACAGCTCCGGTGGCGGAGATCATTTCTCCTGCATTGTATATACCCAGTGTCTGTTCGGTTGCCCAACCGCAAAGTGCATGCATACAGGCCCCCAACGACCATACAGCGATAGCCCAGAGATAACCTTTTTTGGTACCCATCCAGTCAATGAAACGCCCGGCAAATAAGTTGGCAATGGCATATACAAGAGAAAAAATAGCTGCGATATCTCCATAGTTTGAATCTGTCCAATGGAATTCGGGAGCGATGAAATCTTTCCACGTCAACGACAGTACCTGTCTGTCCAAATAGTTGACGGTAGTGGCGAAGAATAACATGGCACAGATTATCCATCTGAAGTTTGTCATTTTCCCGGTAGAACTTTGAGATGTACTCATAATAATAGATTTAGTAGATTATGTTTTTCTTAATGGCACAAAAGTAAGTATTATTCGGTCAACAATGATAAAAAACAAATTTGTCATTCCAAAAGTGCCGAAGAATCTTAATCATAATAATGAAAGCTCTTCATCACATTCAGAATGACAAACATCAATGAGAATCAGACGAGAGTAGAATCTGTTTATTTCATTTCTGTATATTTGATTTCATCCTTGTCACTGTATTTCAGGTTCTCGCCTGCCATACCCCAAATAAAGGTATAGTTGCTGGTTCCGGCTGCTGCATGGATAGACCATTCGGGAGAAGTAATAGCCTGTTCGTTGTGCAGCCACACCAGACGCTCTTCTTGCGGTTCACCCATTAGGTGGCAGATGGCATTTCCTTCGGGCAGATTGAAATAGAAATAGGCTTCCATACGGCGTGTGTGGGTATGTGCCGGCATGGTATTCCATACAGAACCCGGAGCAAGTTCGGTAAGTCCCATTTGCAGTTGGTTTGTACCACCGTCTTTTACTCTTTCCAATACATCTTTCACAATCAACTGGTTTACAATACGGTCGTTGCTATCCTCCATTTTACCGTAGTGGTCAGATATAGCTAAAGCATATTTCTTGGGATTTGCCTTTTGGAGTTTGGCATCGGTTGTAATCAATTGGGTGACATATGGTTTATAAGCCGGTGCTGAATTGATATAGAACTTAGCAGGTTTGGTAGCATCGTTGCTCTTAAAAGTAACCTCTTTGTTGCCGCAACCCACATAAAGTGCCTCTTTGTACTTCATAGGATATTCTTTACCATCTACGGTCACTACTCCGTCACCACCTATGTTGATTACGCCCAGTTCGCGGCGTTCGAGGAAGTAAGTGATTTCCGGGCCCAGTTCGCGGAATGTTTCCAACTTCAGGACTTTGTTTACCGGCATGGCACCTCCGTAGATGAGGCGGTCATAAAGCGTATAAGTGACATTGATTTCATCCGGCGCCATAACTTTCTCCATCATGAATGAGTTGCGCAGACGTTCTGTATCATAGTGTTTTACATCTTGCGGATGGCAAGCTGTCTGTACTTTGTAATTTACTTGGGCTGAAGCTGTCAAAGCAGAAACGCCCAGCATCATTGCAATTGCTAATTTCTTCATTTTCGTTCTTATTTATTAGTTATCTTATTTTCTGTTTTATTATTGGGCATTTTTTACCGATTGCTGATATTTGATGATGGCACGACGGTTTAATACCATCAGAAACAGGGTTATTAATACCAGAATAGCAGAACCGATAATTTTGAATGTATAAGTCATGTGGAATATAGCCCAAGAGAAGGGGCTGGATGCAAAGTCCAATGCACCACCTTCAAAACCTTGAGGGATATTTACGGCTGCATCTTGAGTTTTGGCATAAACGTCTTGTGCGGCTTGGGTAAAATAAGGAGCCAAATCGGTAACGAAATATAAACCGATGGCCAATACAATGAATCCGATAATAAAGGTTTTAAATACGTTGCCTTTCGTAATGGGCAATATCAATGGGAATACATAGAACATACCTGCCAATGATGCCAAAGGTAAGAATTCATTGCCGGGGAGTACTACTGCCAATAACAGAGTAACAGGAATCAATAGCAGGGATACAACCAGAGTTGCAGGATGACCAATGACCAAAGCAGGGCTCATACCTATGTTAAGACCCACTGCACCTTTAAACTTCTTTGCAATCATTTCGCGGGTAGCGTCAGAAATAGGTTTCAAACCTTCAATAAACAAACCGGTGATGCGTGGAATCAATTCCATAACAGCTCCCATCTTAATGCCTAAGCCTAAAATATAAGGAATCTTGTCTACCATTTCCTGTCCGTTTTTACAAGACAGTGCGCCAATGCCACAACCTACCAGAATACCTAAGAACAACGGTTCACCCAATAAACCGAATCTCTTCTTCATGCCTTCGGCATCAATATTCAGTTTATTGAATCCGGGTATTTTGTCCAATACTTTATTGATAATAATAGCGAATGGAACAAATCCTGCACAGAAAGGCTGAGGAATGGAGATACCTTCCATCTTTTCATAAAAGCCCTGAAACTTGTCTGCTGTATAGTCTGCCAAAATCAAGGTGATGATGTAGCAGATAATGGCAGCAAAGAATCCCCACAGAATGCTGTTTGTCGCAAAATAAACTACTGCTCCGATAAAGGCAAAATGCCAATAGTTCCATAAGTCGATATTAACAGTACGGGTAGTCTTTGTTAATAACATCAATATGTTGACACCCAGGCAAACCGGAATGATAAATGCACCTACGGAAGTGTTATAAGCAACAGCGGCGGCAGCAGGCCAGCCCATATCGAATACCTTTAATTGAAGGCCGTATATTTCGACAACTTTACTTAAAGCGGGTCCGAGGCTGCTGGTCAACAAGGCTGTAACAACTGATAATCCTACAAAACCTACTCCGACCAACAAACCACTTTTTAATGCTTTGCTTAATTTAATACCGATACAAACTCCTAAGATTGTAAAGATAATAGGCATCATCACAGCTGCACCCAGACCGATGATATAACTGAAAACTTCTTCCATTCTCTTGTGATTTAATAGTTAAATGAACGTGTTTCTACAATAGTATAAATTAAAAACTGCCCCAAAAATAAAACCTTTTCTCAATTAATCAAACGGGAAAACCTTAATTATTAGTAAAATGGACAATTTTGTACACTTTTTATTGTTATCGCGCACGATTTTATTGTTTTCGCACACGAAAAACCGAATGATGTATTCTCTTTATTTAGAGTAACACAGTGCTTTTCTTGGTAACAATAACTTTTGTTATATAAAAGATAGAAGGTCTGTTATTAAGGCAAAACAACTATATGGAAAGTAAATTTATCTGTAATTTTATTGTATCTGGATTGCCGGTGGTTGCTCTTCTATTGTGTTTGGCTAAAAGTGTTTGATGAACAAATGTACATTTTCGGATAGGCCGGAAAGCGTTTTTGAAAAACCCTTAAGTCTCCTTTCGGAACAATCCATTCTTTTCTAAACAATCCTAAGTTCTTTATTTATAATACCTTTACAACTTTTAATGCTTGCTTTTTGAAAGGAAAGAAGATGTTGGTTTGTATTTAATCGATTGATAATGTGATGGATAAGATTTTGGGAGAGAAAAGAAAAAAAGTGCATCTCTTAGTAAGAGATACACTTTTCGCTGCAAATTTACACAAAGTTTTGATAATTAAAACTTTTTGAGAAGAAAAATCACAAGACAAATGCAAAAATATCTTTAGTCTTAAGTTTTAGGACGCTTTTTTATGGGCTTAAACGACTAATAATAAAGTGTTTATGTGCGTTCTGTGTATCTCTTACTAAGAGATGCACAGAACGCAACCTCTTTTTAAGGGTTTGAAAAGTGAGTAATTATCTGAAATAGAGACAATAAAAAGAAAGTACAATGGACTACCTGTTTCTACACCGCGACAAGCGCACTTTTACTTCCGAAAGGCAGAAGAATCTGCTTTTCCGGGCTGCCCGGCTTTATTGGGAGCAGAAGTATGAAGGACGCGAACCGGAGAAAGCAAGAAAAGTCGATTGTGAGCTATATAAATATGTATTGTATTATTTGGAAGTGCGCCAAGTGTTTCTTGACCCGAAGCTCTCACTGAAGAAGCTGAGCGATATGATTGAAACGAACCAGACTTATCTGTCGAACGTGGTCAACCGCTACTTCGGTTGCCATCTGAAAGAGTTGGTGAACACGTATCGAGTGGAATATGCCAAGGAACTGCTACGTTCGGGCAAGTGTCTGCCGGAGGAGCTGCCTCAACGCTGCGGGTTCTTGTCGCGAAGTGCTTTTTATGTTGCTTTTAAAAAGGTGACGGGTGTTTCTCCCAAACGTTATATGAAATATGAAATGAGAGCACAGCACTCAGAATCAATAAATTATGTATAACCAATTTTAGTTTTTTAAATTTATAAATTTAAAGTTTTTCTATTATGAACAAAAAGTTTTTAAGTGCAATCCTGTTCGGAGCCTTAATGGTTTCGTCAACAGGAACATTTGTGTCTTGTAAGGATTACGACGATGACATCGAGAATTTGCAAGGACAAATCAACTCTAACAAGGATGCTATTGCAGCTTTGCAGAAACTGGTAGGAGAAGGAAAATGGGTAACCAATATCTCTCCTGTTGAAAATGGTTTCACTGTAACCATGAGCGATGGTAGTACTCAGACAATAACCGGTATCAAAGGTGCTGACGGTAAGAACGGTACCGAATGGACTATCGGTGAAGATGGTTTTTGGTATAAGGACGGTGAAAAGACCACTTCTAAGGCTGTAGGTGAAGACGGAAAAGCAGGCGTAACAGCTCCTTCTCCCAAAATCGATGCCAACGGCATGTGGGTAGTTTACGAATGGGATGCTGCCAAAGGCGAATTCGTAGAAAAGACTACTGAAATTCCGGCTCAGGGAACCAGTGCATATGTAGTGGAAAAAGATGGTGTCTATGTGCTCCATATCGCTGACGAAACAGGTAAGTTTCAGGATATTACATTGCCTGCCACTTCTGATGCATTTGTAGTGGAAGCTGCGGCTGCCAAGGTGAAGGTGGAATTTGAAACAGCGAAGTGGACTAAATGGAACGCTACAAAAGATGAGTCTAAAGCATTGCTGAAGGCTTTCCCGGGAATTGCTGACATTAAGAAGAATGAAACTGTAAAACAAGGTGGCAATCTGCCTTTGATTGTTACTCCTGCCACAGTTGAACTGACTGACAATTTCTCATACAGTTTGTTGGATGTGAAGGGTAAAGTAGCCGATATTATTGTTTCTACTCCTTCTAAGGGCTTGCCCGAAGGTACTACTTTTAAGGACGGAGTAATGCAAACAAGAGCAGCCGGTGCTAACGATTGTCTTTGGACTTTGAAGGTAGAACCTGCCTTTGATGCTGTTAAAAAGACTTATGCACAAGTTGAAGATGCTTCTTTGCTGGTGGAAAATGCAAAAGGAACAGTGGTAAGAACTGCCTTTGCTTATCAAGTGGCTTCTAAAGATATTAGCGGCGATGTAAGTATTACTCCTGCCAGCCCTGCATCGGCAAAATATGCAGCAACAATTGATGTGTTTGAAAAGCCATCGGCTACAGAAAGTGCTATGTTTGCTTTGGCTAATCAGTATGACGGTTACTTTGTTCTTGAAGCAACCAACGCTGTTCAGGTTGAGAAATACGGATTGTCTATTGAAGGCAGCAAGCTGACTATTGCTAAGATGCCGAGCAGTGACCTTTCTATTCCTGTAACATTGAAATTGACAGCTCTTGGTTTGAATGGTTCTGTTCTTTCTAAAGAAGAAACATTCACTATTTCTCAAGGTGTGGAAGCAACAGGCGAATTGGCTGACAAGTCGGTTACTTTGGCTGCTAAACCTGCAGATGCTGCATTAAGATGGAACATTGCAGACCTTGGTCTGAGTGCTGTTCAGCTGGATAATTTCTTGAACAGTAATGGGGCTAATGTGAAGTTGACTGCCACTCGTTATGATGCTGAAGCAGATACTAAATATGTAGCTTATAACAAAGCTGTCACATTCTATAATGCTAAGGGTGAAGCAACTACCTACACTAGTGCTACATCTAAATGGAACAATGGCGATGCAGTGACATTCGGATTTAATTTGGATGCTACAGTTGAAAGTGCAACACTTACCGGTTATACAGCAGAAAAGTTCTTGCCGAAAGAATATGTATTGACATTGACTTCTACCAACGGTAACACTGTTATCTTCTCTGCAGAAGCTACATTGACAGTTTCTAATCCGACTACTGCTATTAAATTGAATCCTGCTTTCGTAGAAAATGGAATTCTGCAAATCACCGGTGGTAAGTCAATTGCTACTGATTCTGAAGTGAATTATACATTAACCGATGGTATCATTGTCGATAAGACTTATATTACAGGTGGTATTAATTCAGTAGAATTTACCGACTTGGATCATGCTAATTATGAAGAAGAAGGTGGTAGTGATAACACTCATTTTGCATTCCCGAACTGGATTGAAACTTCTCCGACATTGAAAGCTAATAAGTGGAGTGATGATGAAGACGTAACGGATGCTGCTCAGCAAATGTACAAGGTACGTAAAGTTCGTGCTACTTATCCATTGTTTGGTAATGACAAGAATACCGTAGATTTTGATTTTGAAGTTATCGTTAAATCAGAGGTTTATAGCGAAGATGCTTCTAAAGCAATTGTTATGAATGAAGATAAATTGTCTGCTGTATATGGCGGTAAGGACAAGACTAATCAGATTGACATAACTAAAGCTATAAAGAGCAATGTATTTGTAGCGGGTTCTGATAAGGGTAAGACTTATAACTTGTTTGCTGTCAAAGGTGGTGACATTAAGGTTAATGGTTATCAATATGGTACAATTCCTTCAGTAGCCAGTGCAGATGGTAAACTTGAGTTTGCTGTTGATGCGAATGATATGATGATTGAAATTGCTGTTGCGGATATGAAGGCCTTCGGATTTAAGTCTGACGCAATCTTGAAAGCACAGCAAGGAACAGCTAAATATTATTTGTTGGCTAAAAATGATGCAACCGAAGATGATGCGGATTCTAAAGAATATGTAGACGTTAAAACTCTTGCTGACATTTGGACTAGCAACTCTTCTGTTTTGGGCAAATATTATGTAGAAGCAGATGGACATAATGGTTATTACGTTCGTAAATATGACAATAATGAACCTGTAAAAGTTGCAGCTGAAGATAAAGCTGTTTATGACTTATTTACAACTTATGCAGGCAAGGTTAACTTTGCAGTAGTGAAGGACATAAAAGTTGGAGTAACAGCAGCAACAGCAGCCGATGCTAAGATTGCAGGAGTTTATCTGAAAGTAGTTGATCCTGAATATGCAAAAGCTTTGATTAAGGATGTAGAAAACTTCGATGGAACTAAGAATCTTAATGACTTTACAGGCAGCACAATTATTACAGCTGTTGATAAGTTGTCGGAAGGTGTAGCAGAATCTGCACCGGTTGAAATGCAACTTATTGTAGTAGATGCTTGGAATAAGACGATGACTGTTCCATTTACTATCACTCTGAAAACAAAGTAATAAAAAACTGAATAATTTGAGTCTGCCTCCTCTTTAGTGGGAGGCGGCTTCTCATTCTCAGTTGAGAATTATATCCCATTCAATCGGGAAGTGAATATCTTCGGCAACGGATTCTATTCACTTCCCGATTTTTTTATTGAATTTGATTGATGCGATATACAATTTTCCCTTGGTGGTACATATATACGTGCAGGTTCATGCGTACGTACGTGTAGCTCGATGCGTATATACGTGTGGGCTTATGCCACCGTATGTGTGGCCCGATGCGTACGTACACATTTTACAAATAGGCAGCTTGCACTGTATGTTGCAAAAAGACCTTGAGGATTTTTTAAAACATCAAGGTCTTTTTTGAAAACACCACCTTCTTTTTTAAAAAGCTCGGCATGTTTTTCCTGTAAGGGCAGAATGCATCCCCTCACCAAGTCGGTTATTCCTTCTTCTCCGTTCATCCTTACATTTTAGCCGAAATGTGCGGATAATCAGATTGTTAAGAATGACAGGATATCCCTTCATCCTCCTTTCAGCCGTGCTTCCCAAGTCCCTTCACAAGCTGCCTTCAGCCTTTATCCTGCCGGAAGAAGTTTTACGAATGAAAGGAGGCTGAAAGGGTGGTGACACAATGTTCATTCACTACCGGACCCCCATCAATAGGGCGTTTCAACGACTAATGAAAGGAGAAAGGGAGAAATCCTTGAAATCTCAAGTATGCTTTTGATCTACTCTTGCCGTCAATGGTTTCATCGCTATTGGTAAACCAAGCCGCGAAGCGTAAAGCCTTGTTGTTTGGGAAACATTGCGCCAAAGACCCATCGGGATGAGAGGCTGTTTCTGTTTTGGAAACAGCTGCATCTTTTCGTAATTTTCCCTTTTTAAAATACTGTTTTTATGTTCTGATATTTGTTGGGTATGCTGTTTTTATGTACTTTTGAACCGTTATTTTATTGAGTATCTGTTACATGAAAGAACACATATCTCTGATTTTTACAGTAGTCTTTTCAAGATCTTGAAAAAACAGACCGGTTTGGTACCTGTCGGGCTTATAAAGGATGATAAGAGTTACGTTTTAAGCAGCATACTTCCACAAGATATAATAAAGAAGAAACTAACACGATAACAAATAAATATTATGAAGAAAATGCTATTGTTCACCTTGTTGGTAGGTGGATTATGTACAACTACACCCGTAGTACAGGCACAAGAAAGGTTGCCGGAGTACTTACAGGCGGAAAAATTTACTCAGGAGAAACTGAACACCATGTTGTTCTCTACTGTGGTAGACCCTCATTGGTTTCAGAAAGGGAATAACTTCTGGTTTCAGTATAAAACAAGTGAAGGTACCTTTTGGTATGTGGTAGACCCTTCGGCACGCAGTAAGAAGCAGCTTTTCGACCGTGATGAAATGGCCTCGCAGCTGACCGAAATTGTAAAAGACCCTTTTGAAGCGCGTCATCTTCCCATCAGGAACTTGAAAGCTCAGGAAGACGGTCGTACTTTTACTTTTGAGGTGATATCTTCTCAGGATGCCAAGCCCAAGAAGGAGGATAAGGAGAAAAAAGATAAAAAAGGCAAGACCGAGAAAGAAGTCTTTTATTTTTCTTACGATTATCCCACCCGTAAGCTCACTCATCTGAAAGATAAAGAAAAAGAACCCAAGAAAATCAGATGGGGATCAATCTCTCCTGACGGAAAGACGGTGGTTTATGCCAAAGACCTGAATCTTTATCGTATGAGCCGTGAAGATTATGAGAAGGCAAAGAAGAATGAAAAGGACAGTACTATTGTCGAAATTCAGCTGACCAAAGACGGTGTGGAAGATTTTGGCTACGGTATTCCTTACAGTACGCTCAACACTGATACGCTGTGTAATGGCAAGCGTCGCAGGGTGTATGGGGTGTGGTCGCCCGACTCCCGTCATTTTGCAATGACCGTTTCCGATGACCGGGCCGTAAAAGAGTTGTGGGTGATTAACTCTATGGCACAACCGCGTCCTACCCTGGAAACTTATAAATATCAGATGCCCGGTGAAAAAGAAGCTCCGATAGAACATTTGTATTTGTTTGATATGAGTGACAACAGCCGGAAAGAAATAAAGGTGGACGCTTATAAAGATCAGACTTTGGGACTCTCTTACAGTCCGTGGCTACAGAAACAGCGTGATATGGAAGATCAGCCTTCAATCTGGCTGGGTGACAATAACCGTTTCTATCTTTCACGTAAAAGCCGTGACTTGCATCGGATAGATATTTGTTCTTACACTGTGGGGCAGGATTCTATTGTTTCTGTTATTAAAGAGCGTATGAATACTTATCAGGAAACGCGTCCTTTGCATCTTTTGAGCAATGGAAAAGAACTGATACAGTGGAGTGAACGCGACGGTTGGGCGCATCTTTATTTATATGATGATAAAGGTAATCTGAAAAACCGTATCACAAAGGGACCTTGGCATGTGGAAGAAATATTGAAAGTAGACAATAAAGCGCGTGTCATTTATTTCACTGCCAATGGTATGAACCCGAACGAGAACCCGTATTATGAGCACTTGTATCGGGTGAATTTGGATGGTAGCGGACTGAAGCAACTTTCAAAGGGGGATTATTTCCACCGCGTGGAAGTGGATGATGAGGCTCGTTTTGTGGTGGATAACTTTTCACGTGTCAATACAGTGCCTTGTGCCGACTTGCTGGATACGAACGGTAATAAAGTGATGACGATTCAGGAAAGTGATTTCTCGCAGCTTTTTGCTGCCGGTTACAAGTTTCCCGAACCTTTTAAGGTGAAAGCTGCCGATGGAGTGACCGACCTTTATGGTGTGATGTATAAACCGTTTAATTTCGATTCTACAAAGGTATATCCTATTGTAGACTATGTTTATCCGGGGCCGCAGGTTGAAGGTACGGTTTATCCGTTTACCCGTATGACTCCGCGTACAGACCGATTGGCACAAGCCGGTTTCATCGTCATTTCGGTAGGACAACGTGGCGGACATCCAAGCCGTTCCAAGTGGTATCATAACTATGGATATGGCAATATGCGCGATTATCCCTTGGCCGACCACAAATATGCTATCGAGCAGTTGGCAATGCGTTATAATTATATAGATATAGATAAAGTGGGTATTCACGGACATTCAGGAGGCGGATTTATGAGTACGGCTGCCATGTGTCAATATCCTGACTTCTTTAAGGTTGCCGTTTCATGTGCCGGAAACCATGATAATAATATTTATAACCGTTGGTGGAGCGAAACGCATCACGGAGTAAAGGAAGTGGTAAGCGAAAAGGGAGATACTACCTTTGTTTACAAGATAGCGACCAATCCTCAGATTGCTAAACAGCTGAAAGGCAATTTGCTGCTGATTCACGGTGATATTGATAACAATGTACATCCGGGTAATACACTGCGCGTGGTTGATGCATTGATCCGTGCCGGCAAACGCTTTGATATGCTGATTTTACCGCAGCAGCGCCACGGATTCGGTGACATGAATGAATATTTCTATTGGAGATTGGTGGATTATTTCTCAGAACATCTGAAAGGAAAGAGTGAGAAGTCTGTGGATATTCCCAAACGTTAGTGAAGATTATACATTGCAGGGACTCAGTTCTTGAGCCCCTGCAATGAAAAAATATCTATTACAGCAGACCTGCAATGTAAGCTTTCATTTCGGGCACGGCAGCTTTTGCTTCCAGATATAATTTATATTGGGCTTTTGTGCGTACCAAATTGTGACCTTCATACTTGGTTTGGTAATACGTATCACCGTTGATATAGTCGGCCAAGAAACGTACAGCCTGCATATATGGGAACAAGGTAGCAGCGTATGGCAACATCTCAATTTCAACCGGAGTCAGGAACGAACGGGCTGATTCAATGTATCCTTTGGCGAATGCCTTGAAAATCTCCATATTAAAACGGACATTGTTCAAATCCTTTTCGTCTTCTTTGCCTGTATTGGCTGCCGAACGAAGGAAGTCACCGAAATCGGAGAAGATGAAGCTGGGCATGACAGTGTCGAGGTCGATAACGCAAAGCACTTTACCGTCTTCATCAAACAACATGTTGCTGACTTTAGTATCGCAGTGGCAGATACGTTTCGGAAGTTTGCCTTCGCGGAACAGTCTTTCGGCACTGCACATTTCGTCGGCATCTTTTTCAATGGCATCAACGATGTCCTGCACTTCGCTCAGTCTGCCGGCTGCATTGGTGGCAACGGCTTCGCGCAACTGTTTCATGCGGAATTCCATGTTGTGGAAATCAGGAATAATTTCACCCAGCTGTTCGGGCACATCGGCCAACATAGCTTGGAATTCGCCGAATTTCAAACCTGCCAAATAAGAAGAGTCGGGAGTGACAGCTTCCAAAGTCTGTGAACGGGGAATGAATACTGATACGCGCCAATAGCCTTCGCCATCATAATAAAAGGTCTTTCCATCGGTAGCCGGAAGGAAACGGAGCACTTTGCGGTCGATGTCTGTTTCGTTCTGTGCTTCCAGCTTTTTGCGGATATGACCTGTCACCACTTCGATGTTGTGCTGTAACATGTCGATGTCGGTAAATATCTGATGGTTGATACGTTGTAATACGTAATCAGCTTCTTGGGGATCGACAGTTTTTACTAAATAAGTTTGGTTGATCAGCCCTGAAGTCAGTGCTTTTACTTCTTTTACTTCGCCCACCTCGGGGAATTGCTTGATAATTTGATTGAGGTTTTCCATAGATTGTTATTGTAATAATTATGAATAATCACGGATTATAATGAGACAAAGATAGCTTCTTCTCCTTAAATAAGGAAAAGAAGCTATCACAATTTTATTATTTATTATAAGAATAGGTGTGTTATTTCTTCAAATCAGTTTGGAACATACGGTCTGCGCGCAGTAAATGACGCCAGCAGGATACCAATTCCTGTGATTCTTGTAGCACGTTAAGGTATACCATGGAGGCTTTTACGTTCACGTCACGTTCCTGTATGCGGTCCATTTGCTGTTTTCGCAGGGTGGAAATCTTATTTTTCAACAAAGCTCCTTCACGCAGCAAAGCATCGGTTTGAGTGTAATCCTTATTGGCAAGCACTTCTGTAGCGCGAGCCATCAGTGCGGTCATTTCGTCGCGGACAGGGATAAATTCATTGGTGGCGCGTTCTGATAACGGAGTGAATTTATTGTCTACGTGCTCTTTGCAAGGGTCACAGATACGTTTCAGACAGTAGAGCATTTGTTCGCAGCTATTACTACCCAAATGGAACCAGGTGTTCTTTTCGATGGCGGTAAAGTTGTCTATGCGGCGCAGACCCAGAATCTCTTTGCGGCGTATTTTTTTCAGCATTTCCTTCTGGCTGTCAGTATTGCTTACGGCTTTACGCAGGGCTTTCAAATTCTCGTTGATGAATCCGTCGGTTATTTGACGATAAGTTTCGTTGGTAAATGTCATTTCGGCTACCAATGTATTATTAACGTGCTGGCGGAGCAATGTCCAACGTTCTTCTTTGTCTTTGCTGGTAATGAGGCGTGCGAATATATCGTCTTTACCTTTATCTTTCTGTTTCTTGCTGTAGTTGATATTGCTACGCACCAATAGGAATATGGCGAGTGCAATCAAAGCCAGCATAGCAAATGTGCCGCCGTAATACATAATGAGTGTTACCACAAAACAAATAGTGAAGGCAGCTCCGGCAGTAATGAACCAACCACCGATGACGGAAAGAACTCCGGTGATGCGATAGACAGCACTGTCGCGGCTCCATGCACGGTCGGCTAACGAGCTACCCATGGCAACCATAAAGGTAACATAAGTGGTAGAAAGAGGAAGTTTCAGAGAAGTACCCAAAGCAATGAGCAGACCTGCCAATACCAGATTGACTGAGGCGCGTATCAAGTCGAATGCAGCACCGTTTTCCATGATCATAACATCTTTGCAGAAGCGGCTGTCGGCCCAACGTTTCAAGTTGTCGGGCAATACCTTGGCTATGTTTTCTGAAGCGGTCATGGTGGAACGGACAATACTACGTGCCACGGCTGATGAACCGAACATTTCATCGCCTTCATCCTGGCGTGAAAGGTCTACCGACGTTTTTACAACATTTTGCGCTTTCTTCGAGGTTATCAGGGCATATACCATAATGACTCCTGCTAAAAATAAGAATAAGAATGGGGTAGTGGCGGGACCATTCAGTGAATCCATCAGATAACCCATCGGATTACCATTGCCATTCGCCATGAAGTCGGTATATGCGGAGAAACCGGCTAAGGGCACACCGATAAAGTTCACCAGGTCATTGCCGGCAAAAGCCATGGCTAAAGCAAAAGTACCCAACATAACGACCACTTTAAATACATTGATTTTGCACCAGTGCAGTACTTGCATCAGAATGGTGAAGAATACAAAACTGCAACTTACCAACATCAGAGTGTTCTCTTGAATCCAATGCTTGTTGTCAGGGGTCATAAAGGAAGAGTCTTTCAGTCCTTTTATCAGCATGAAATAGATAATGGCTGTTACGGCAACACCGCCAAACAAACCAATGGTGTATTTCAGTTTCTTGGTATAATTAAAGGTAAAGAGAAGGCGTGAGAGGTATTGTACCAATGTACCGAAGAAGAAGGCTACGGCTACCGAGAGGAAAATACCCAAAATGACGGACAAGGCTTTTTCTGTATTCAGCAGGTCGGCAAAGCCCAACATGCCGGTTTCGTCTCCTGCTATCTTGATGAGGGCTAATACAAAAGTACCTCCCAGCAGTTCAAACACCATAGATACAGTAGTTGAGGTAGGCATTCCTAAAGAGTTGAAAATGTCCAGTAAGACGACATCCGTTACCATAACAGCCAGAAAGATACACATCAGCTCCTGAAAGTAAAATTGTTCAGGGCGGAAGATACCGTGACGTGCGATGTCCATCATACCATTGCTCAGTGTGGCGCCAATAAAGATACCAAGGGCGGCGATGGCGATAATGGTTTTGAATGATGCTGCTTTGGCACCGATAGCGGAGTTCATGAAGTTTACTGCGTCGTTACTGACGCCTACTACCAAATCGAATATGGCTAGCAGAAAGAGGAATACGACGATTCCCAAAAACATTGTTTCCATAAATTTTGTTCACTCTATTTTTAATGGGTGCAAAGGTAGAAGAGCTATGTTATGATGAAATGTCATATATGTTACATTTGTGTTACAATCCGGGTTTTAGGACAAATATGAACCGATAAATAATATTTCACCTTTTTGTGTGGAAGATATAAACTGAAAATTCATACCTTTGTAGCCCAAATACTTAATCTATAAAAAATGTCAGAGGCTAAGAGAATAAAAACCGCATTGGTATCGGTTTATCACAAGGAAGGTTTGGATGAGATTATTACCAAACTACACGAAGAAGGAGTAGAGTTCCTCTCAACAGGCGGAACACGACAGTTTATTGAATCATTGGGTTTCCCGTGCAAAGCGGTAGAAGACCTGACTACTTACCCCTCTATTCTGGGCGGACGTGTAAAGACACTGCATCCGAAGGTTTTCGGAGGTATTTTGTGCCGTCGCGGTCTGGAACAGGATATGCAACAGATTGAGAAATACGAAATTCCTGAAATAGACTTGGTCATCGTAGATTTGTATCCGTTTGAGGCAACTGTAGCCAGCGGTGCGGAAGAACAGGCTATTATCGAAAAAATAGATATAGGCGGTATCTCATTGATACGTGCTGCTGCAAAGAATTTCAATGATGTGGTTATTATTGCCAGTCAGGCACAATACAAACCGTTCCGCGATATGTTGCTGGAACATGGTGCCACTACCTCAAGAGAAGAGCGCCGTTGGTTTGCCAAAGAAGCATTTGCTGTTTCATCTCATTATGATTCGGCTATCTTTAATTACTTTGACGGTGGGGAAGGCTCTGCTTTCCGTTGTGCAATGGAAGATCAAAAGCAGCTTCGTTATGGAGAAAATCCGCATCAGAAAGGTTATTTCTATGGTAATTTGGACGCGATGTTTGACCAAATCCACGGAAAAGAAATTTCTTATAACAACTTGTTGGATATCAATGCTGCCGTTGATTTGATTGATGAATTTGATGAAATTACTTTTGCTATTCTGAAACATAACAATGCCTGTGGCCTGGCTTCACGTCCTACTGTTCTTGAAGCATGGAAAGATGCCTTGGCAGGTGATCCTGTTTCTGCTTTCGGTGGTGTATTGGTTACTAATGCGGTTATCGACAAGGAAACAGCAGAAGAAATCAATAAACTCTTCTTTGAGGTTATCATAGCTCCTGATTATGATGTGGATGCATTGGAAATTCTGGGGCAGAAGAAGAACCGCATTATTTTGGTGCGTAAAGAAGCCAAGTTGCCCAAGAAGCAGTTCCGCTCTTTATTGAATGGGGTGTTGGTTCAGGAGAGAGACTTGGATGTGGAAACTGCTGCCGATTTGAAACAAGTAAGCGAGAAAGCTCCGACGGCTGCCGAAGTGGAAGATATGTTGTTTGCCAACAAGATTGTAAAGAACAGTAAGAGCAATGCTATCGTTTTGGCTAAAAACAAACAATTGCTGGCAAGCGGTGTGGGTCAGACTTCACGTGTGGATGCCCTGAAGCAGGCAATCGAGAAAGCCAAATCGTTTGAATTTGACCTGCATGGCGCAGTGATGGCAAGTGATGCTTTCTTCCCCTTCCCCGACTGTGTGGAAATTGCTGATAAGGAAGGTGTGAAAGCTGTTATCCAGCCGGGAGGCTCTGTAAAAGATGAATTGACGTTCCAGTATTGCAATGAGCATGGAGTAGCCATGGTTACTACCGGTATCCGTCATTTTAAACACTAATATAATAGTTTGAGAGGGTGTGTCAAAGGAAGATAACCGATTCCGGCTTTGACACATCTTCTCATTATACCTGTCAATTAAATAAAAATTATGGGATTATTCTCCTTTACACAAGAGATTGCGATGGACCTTGGCACTGCCAATACCATCATATTGAATAACGGAAAGATTGTAGTGGACGAACCTTCGGTCGTTGCACTCGACCGTCGCACTGACAAGATGATTGCCGTAGGCGAGCGGGCTAAAATGATGTATGAGAAAGAGAACCCGAATATTCGTACTGTGCGTCCTTTGCGTGACGGTGTGATTGCCGATTTTAATGCTTGCGAACAGATGATGCGCGGGCTGATTAAGAAGGTGAATATGGGTAATCGTTTCTTTTCTCCTTCATTACGTATGGTTATCGGTGTGCCTTCAGGCAGTACGGAAGTTGAACTCCGTGCCGTTCGCGATAGTGCAGAACATGCCGGCGGACGTGATGTATATTTGATTTTTGAACCTATGGCTGCTGCTATCGGTATCGGTATTGATGTGGAAGCACCCGAAGGAAATATGATTGTCGATATAGGTGGTGGTTCTACCGAGATTGCCGTTATTTCATTGGGCGGTATCGTGTCGAATAACTCGATTCGTATTGCCGGTGACGATTTAACGGCTGATATTCAGGAGTATATGAGTCGTCAGCATAATGTAAAGGTGAGTGAACGTATGGCAGAACGTATTAAAATCCATGTAGGTGCGGCATTGACTGATTTAGGCGATGATGCTCCCGAAGATTATATTGTTCGTGGTCCTAATCGTATTACTGCTCTCCCTATGGAAGTACCTGTCAATTATCAGGAAGTGGCACATTGTTTGGAAAAGAGTATTGCCAAGATTGAAACTGCTATCTTGAGCGCATTGGAGCAGACTCCTCCCGAGTTGTATGCCGATATTGTGTTGAATGGTATTTATCTGGCAGGTGGCGGTGCTTTGTTACGCGGTTTGGACAAGCGTCTTACCGATAAGATTAATATTCCGTTCCATATAGCCGAAGATCCTTTGCTGAGTGTAGCCAAAGGTACAGGTATTGCACTGAAGAATGTAGACCGTTTCTCATTCTTGATGCGATAAGATATTAATGAAGAAATAAAGATGAGAAATCTGCTGAATTTCTTTTTAAAGTATAATTACTGGTTCCTCTTTGTTTTACTGGAGGTAATCAGTTTTGCTTTATTATTCCGTTTCAACAGTTATCAGGGAAGTGCATTCTTTACCTCAGCCAACCGGGTTGCCGGTGCGGTATATGACGCAGCCAATAATGTCACCGGATATTTTCACTTGAAAACCATCAATGATGAATTGGTACAAAAGAATGTAGAACTGGAACTGCAAGTGGAACGCCTTCGTGAAGCCTTGACGGAAGCGACGGGAGACAGCAGTGGTATCGAGCAGATGAAACAGGAAGCCTTGCAGGGGTATGACATCTTCAAGGCGAGTGTTATCAATAATAGCATTACTCATGCCGATAATTATATTACTATAAATAAAGGTACGGCAGACGGTGTGCGCAGTGAAATGGGGGTAGTGAACGGAAGTGGTGTGGTAGGTATTGTTTATCTTACTTCTTCTCATCATTCCATCGTTATTCCCGTTTTGAATTCTAAAAGCAGTATCAGCTGTAAAATAAAGAAGAGTGATTATTTCGGTTTCTTGAAATGGGACGGTGGTTCGTCTGAATATGCTTACGTAAAAGATATGCCTCGTCATTCATTATTCTCTTTGGGAGATACCATTGTGACAAGCGGACACAGTGCCGTATTTCCTTCAGGAATTCCGATAGGGACAGTAGACGATATAGCCGACAGTCATGATGGTCTGTCTTACTTGCTTAGAGTCAAGCTCTTTACAGATTTTGCTCGTCTGAATGATGTTCGCGTTATTGCGGAGAAAGGGCAAGAGGAACAGCTGGAATTAGAAAAACAGGTTAAAACGAATAAGTAGAGTAGACTGATGATTACTTATCTGCAAAGAATAGAGTGGTTTATCGGGCTGGTACTGTTGCAAGTGCTGGTATTAAATCGTATGCATATGAATGGATATGCCACTCCTTTCTTTTTTATTTATTTTATTCTGAAGTATAATTCGGGTGTAAGTCGTAACACATTGATGGTGTGGTCGTTTTTACTCGGATTGACAGTTGATATTTTCAGTAATACTCCCGGAATGAACGCCGCCGCCGCTACGTTATTGGCTTTTATGCGTGAGCCTATCCTCAGGCTGGTGACGTTACGCGACAGTGCCGAAGACTTTGAGCCGGGCATCAAGAGTATGGGGATTTCTCCTTACTTTCGGTATATTCTGTTGTGTACATTCCTGTTTTGTAGCATTTTGATGGTGATAGATACTTTCTCGTTTTTTAATCTGCCTGTATTATTATTGAAAATATTGACAGATGCCTCCATTACAATTGTTTGTATATTATGTGCCGAGGCAATAAGGAGGAAGAAATAAGTGGAAAGAGATTATAATCTGGAGAAGCGGAAATATGTGATTGGTGGATCGGTTGTTGTTATTGTACTGATTTACCTGATACGTCTTTTTACCTTGCAGATTATGAGCGAAGACTATAAAAAGAATGCAGACAGCAACGCTTTTTTGAATAAGACACAATATCCCAGTCGTGGTGTGATGTATGACCGTAATGGGAAATTATTGGTTTACAACCAACCGGCATACGATGTCACTATGGTGATGAAAGAGGTGGTAAATCTTGATACACTTGATTTGTGCCGGACGTTGAATATTACTCCGGAATACTTTAAAAGGCGTATTCGTGAAATGAAAGATCGCCGCTCTAATCCGGGTTATTCTCCTTATACTCATCAGGTCTTTATGACCCAGCTTTCTGCCGAAGAATGTGGAGTGTTTCAGGAGAAACTGTTTAAATTCCCCGGATTTTATATCCAGAGACGTACCATCCGACAGTATAATTATAATTCAGCTGCTCATGTTTTAGGTGATATTGCCGAAGTTTCCAAACGGGATATAGAGGCGGATGATTATTATGTGCGTGGAGATTTTATCGGTAAACAGGGGGTGGAGCGCTCTTATGAGAAACAATTGCGTGGAGAAAAAGGAGTGGAAATATTGCTCCGTGATGCTCGCGGGCGTATTCAGGGACGCTATATGGACGGAAAATATGACAAGACTCCTGTACCGGGCAAGAATTTGAAATTGGGGATTGATGTTGAGCTTCAAATGCTTGGAGAACGACTCTTGGAAGGGAAAATAGGAAGTATTGTTGCTATCGAACCCGAAACAGGAGAGATATTATGTATGGTATCTTCACCTACTTTCGACCCTAGGCTGATGGTGGGACGCCAACGGGGAAAGAATCACTTGGATTTGGCACGCGATAGTTGGAAACCTTTGTTGAACCGTGCTATTATGGGACAGTTTCCGCCGGGGTCTACCTTTAAGACATCACAAGCCCTTACTTTTCTTGAGGAAGGTATTATTGTGCCCGAGACGCCTTATTCCTGTTATCATGGATTTGTACACGCAGGCCTTCGTGTAGGTTGTCATGCCCATGGCTCTCCTCTGGCATTGGTTCCGGCTATTGCTACTTCATGTAATGCTTATTTTTGCTGGGGACTGTATCACATGATAGGAGCCAAGAAAAAATACGGTTCGGTACAGAATGCGATGTCTACCTGGCGTGACTATATGGTTTCGATGGGGTTTGGATATCCGTTGGGTGTAGATCTTCCGGGAGAGAAGCGGGGAATGATTCCGAATGCAGAGTATTATGACAAGAATTATCGGGGCTCTTGGAACGGTTTGACTATTATCAGTATTGCCATCGGACAGGGAGAGGTGACATTGACTCCGTTACAGATTGCCAATTTGGGAGCGACAATAGCCAATCGTGGTTATTATGTTACTCCCCATGTGGTAAAAGAAGTGGAAGATGAGCCGTTGGATACTCTGTATAGTACGAAACATTATACGAAGGTGAGTAGCCGGCATTATGAAACGGTGGTGCAGGGGATGCGTGCAGCTGTATTGGGTGGTACATGCCGGGGAGCCAATATTCCCGGTATAGAAGTTTGTGGTAAAACCGGTACGGCACAGAATAGAGGTAAAGACCATTCTGCTTTTATGGGGTTTGCTCCGATGAATAATCCGAAGATAGCTATTGCAGTTTATGTGGAGAATGGAGGATTTGGTGCGGTATATGGGGTGCCTATCGGAGCACTGATGATGGAACAGTATTTGAAAGGAGAATTGTCTCCTGACAGTGAGGTGAAAGCTAATGATATACAAAACAGGAGGATAGATTATGGCATACACGAGCGATAATATGTTGAAGTCGATAGATTGGATAACTATTTGCATCTATTTAGCATTGGTTATCTTCGGCTGGTTCAGTGTATGCGGGGCCAGTTATGACTATGGTGAAATAGATTTCTTCAGTTTCGATACACGTGCCGGTAAGCAGTTGGTGTGGATTTCCTGTTCATTGGGGTTGGGATTTATTTTGTTGATGCTCGAAGATAAGCTTTATGATATGTTTGCCTATATTTTTTATGGGGCAATGATGTTGCTATTGCTTGTCACTCCTTTTTTGGCCGAGGATACGAAAGGTTCTTATTCATGGATTAAGTTTGGACCTGTCAGTTTGCAGCCGGCTGAGTTTGCCAAGTTTGCTACGGCTTTGGCTTTGGCTAAATTTATGAATGTTTATGGATTCACCATGAGTAAGCTGAAGTATTCTCTTCCGGTAACGGGGATGATATTACTGCCCATGTTGCTTATTATATTACAGCGTGAAACAGGTTCTGCATTGGTCTATCTGGCTTTTTTCTTCATGCTGTACAGGGAAGGAATGCCCGGCTCCATTCTGTTTGCCGGGATTTGTGCTGTGGTTTATTTTGTGGTTGGCATTCGTTTTAGTCAGGAGATGATGGCAGATGACTGTACATCGGTCGGGGAATTTTCGGTCTTGCTGTTGATAACGATACTGTCTGCCTTGTTGGTTAATTCTTATTGTAAGAAGAAGCCGGTGGTGTGGTATATTCTCGGTTTCGGTTCTGGAGGGACCTTACTGGCGTTGCTCTTTTCTTATTATGTGATTCCTTTCGATATTACGTGGTTTCAGTACGGACTGTGTGTAGCATTGGTTTTTTATCTCATATTCCTTTCCATGCGCGAGCGTATGCGTGATTATTTTTATATTGCTCTGTTTGCTATTGGCTCTGTGGGTTTCCTTTTTTCTGCCGACTATGTATTTGAAAATGTGCTTGAACCTCATCAACAAGTACGTATAAAAGTGGTACTGGGAATGGAGGAGGACTTGGCAGGGGCTGGGTATAATGTGAATCAAAGCAAGATTGCAATCGGTTCGGGAGGACTGTTGGGAAAGGGGTTCCTGAATGGGACGCAGACGAAGTTGAAATATGTTCCCGAACAGGATACGGATTTTATTTTCTGTACGGTGGGTGAGGAGGAAGGTTTCCTGGGTTCTGCTATTGTGTTACTGCTGTTTATGACTCTGATTTTAAGGTTGATAGTTATTGCCGAAAGACAACACACACGCTTTGGACGTGTATATGGTTACTCGGTGCTGAGCATCTTCCTGTTTCATCTCTTTATCAATATAGGAATGGTACTCGGATTAACGCCGGTAATCGGTATTCCATTGCCTTTCTTCAGTTATGGAGGCTCTTCTTTATGGGGTTTCACCATCCTGCTTTTTGTATTTTTGCGCATTGATTCGGCACGAGGAAGTCATTAAGGTTTTTCCAAACGGATGCCGACATCACTGATTCCTTTCAGTGGATTGTCTGTCATGATATGAACGATGCGGATATTTCTGGAAGCACTGTCTTGGGCGATTGTAAAAGAGGGTGTATAGAGCTTGGTAAATTGATATAGTCCGCCGGGACCATTTCCGTTCCAGTTTCCTGTTTTATCGGCAAGGAATAATTGCAGTGTGTCTGTGGTATAGGTGGATGTGTCTTTTACATTTGTGCTGATATTCATCCATAAATCACGATACGGATAGCTTTCCTGATGCCTGATGCCGATAGTCATTTCATACGTTCCCGCAGGTATTGAAGCCGGAAGGGTATAAACAAGAGTATCACTCTTACTCCATCCCGTTGTAGGGATGGATTGATAAGAGTGATAAACCGTATTACTGTGACATGCTGTCAATAGTAAATATATTATCGGCAGGCAAGCTATTTTATTCTTTATCAGCCACAGGAGCTTGTGGCTTGGAATTGTTGTTCTGAGTTGTTTGGGCATTGTTACCGTTATTATTTCCATTTTTATTGTTGGCAGAAGCGGTGTTCTCGCCATTGCCTGGACGCCGGTTACGGTTGCGCTCGCGGCCGTCTTCACGGTTGCGTTTTCCCTCTGCTCTGTTTTCTTTATTTTCGCGTGGAGGTCTTCCTTCCCCTTTGGGTGGGCGGCCTTCTCCTTTCGAAGCTCTGTTTTCCCCTTTCGAAGCTCTGTTTTCTCCTTTGGGTGGACGTCCTTCGCCCTTCGGCTGGTTATCTTTGAGCTGTTGAGGCTTGTTACCGTTGGTAGTACCTTCGTTATTGCCGTTGGTTTCTCCTTTTCTTTTCTTTTTACGATTGTTGTTATTGCCTTTGCGTTTGTCAAAACGGGTTAGGCTTTCCTGTTCCACTAAATCAACCAGTTGTTGCGGTTCGTTTTTCTTGATGGTTTCCAGCAAGTTTTCCGGTTTTTCGCCACGTCTGTTCATATTGATGATTTCAAAGGCTCGTCGTGCAGGGATTGTCACAATGTTTGCCATGAAATTTTTGTCGGTGGAGTAGGTAATGGAACCTTTTAGTATATCAGCCTTGAAGAAGTAGAAAGTGCCGTCGACGGTTTCCAATGTGATTTCTTTACTCGGGAGTCGTTTTTGTGCTTCCACGTATGCGTCCACTTCATAGTTGAGGCAGCATTTCAGTTTGGCGCATTGTCCTGCCAGTTTCTGCGGGTTGAGTGAGATGTCCTGATAGCGAGCCGCACTGGTAGAAACAGAAACAAAGTTGGTCATCCATGTGGCACAACACAGTTCGCGACCGCAGGGACCGATTCCCCCGATGCGTCCGGCCTCCTGCCGTGCACCGATCTGCTTCATCTCGATACGCACGCGGAAAGTCTCTGCCAATACTTTAATTAGCTGACGGAAGTCAACGCGTTCATCGGCAATATAGTAGAAGATGGCTTTGTTGCCGTCCCCCTGATATTCCACATCACCAATCTTCATGTTCAGATTCAGGTTCAGCGCAATTTGGCGTGAACGAATCATCGTATCATGTTCTTTGGCTTTTGCTTCTTCATACTTTTCCATATCTACCGGTTTTACTTTGCGGTAGATTCGTTTAATTTCGACATCCGGTTTCAGGTTTGCTTTGCGCATTTGCAGTGGAACGAGTCGTCCGGTCAGTGTCACTACTCCGATATCATGTCCGGGACTTGCTTCCACGGCAACAATATCGCCTTTGTCCAGCTTCAATTTGTTGCTGTTCTTGAAATATCCTTTGCGCGTATTCTTGAACTGAACTTCAACCATCTCCTGTTCCTCGGCATTTCCGGGAATATCAGCCAGCCAGTCGTAAGTATTCAGCTGTTTATCCTGTCGTCCGCAGCCTTTGCAATACAAACAGCCGCTTCCGTTCTTTAATTTAAACTCATTATTCATAGTGTTGTTATATATATGTTATTTCTGCACCAGCAGCACAATCATTTTAAGCGAGAAATCAAAAAATACCATCTTGGCATTTACGTTCTGTTCTATATGTTGCTGTGCTTCACTTAGTTCATTCATTATTCCCATTACGTTTCGTTCGTTGACAAACGGAGCGAAACGAGTAGAAAAGTTTTGTTCTTCATTGCTCATATATACCAGGTCTCGTCGGTGAAAATTGAATATGAAATTTTCACGTATCATGCGCTGGCAATAAGTAAGGAAGTTTTTTTGTCGTTCGCGTCCCATGCTTGCCACTCCTTCGCTCCATCGTTTCATTTCGCGTATCTTGCGCTGGTAGGACAGACGCATCAAACTGACAAATAGTTCGAAAAACAGTTTGTTCTCTTCACTCAGATGAATGGTTTCCAGTGCTTTCAAAAAATTACCTTCAGAGCGGTGGGCAATATCATTGGCATCTTGTGCTTGCAATCCGTATTTGCTTTGCAGCACTTGGGCTATTTCTGCTTCATCAATTCCATGAATGTTGAATCGTTGGGTACGGCTTTGAATTGTTTGCAAGAGTGCATCCGGTTCTTCCGATACAAGAAGGAAAACGGTTTGTACCGGCGGTTCTTCTAATAGTTTAAGTAGCTTATTACTGCATTCTACGTTCATTTTTTCGGGCAGCCAGATAATCATTACTTTATAACCTCCCTGACTGGATTTCAAACTGAGTTTGCGCATAATTTCATCGCTTTCTTTGACAAATATCTGCGCTTGCTGATTCTCTGCTCCCATCTCTTTTAACCAATGGTTAAGGTTGAAATAAGGATTATTCATTACAAATTGCCGCCACTCCGATATGAAATCATCGCATACTGTATCCTTTCCGGCTTTTTTCTTGATGACAGGGAAAACGAAATGAAAATCGGGATGTGCCAGTTTGTTGAACTTGGTGCAACTGGGGCATACGCCGCAAGCATCATGCTCTCCACGGTTTTCACAACAAATGTAACGGGCATATGCTATCGCCAAAGGTAACTTTCCAGTACCTTCGGGACCGCAAATCAGTTGGGCATGGGGGATTCTTCCCTCTTTCACTTCGGCAATAAGCCGTTGCTTTGCTTCTTCTTGTCCTATTACATCTTTAAAAAACATCAGCCTATATTTAATATATTACTTTTGCTACTTCTTTTACGCTTTCTACGGCACTCACCGTATAGAAGTGGATACTTGGCACGCCGTATGCTATCAATTCGCGGCATTGGTGGATGCACCATTCCACTCCGAGGGCGCGTGCTTCTTCATCGGTTTTGCATTTCATGGCTTCTGAGGCCAATTCTTGTGGAAGATCAATCTTGAATGTTTTCGGTATCATGCTCAATTGAGATAATTTGCCGAAAGGTTTGATCCCCGGTATGATAGGTACATTGATACCTTCTTTATGCACCCTTTCCACAAACTCAAAGTACTTACGGTTGTCATAGAACATTTGTGTCACGGCATATTCCGCACCGGCTTCCACTTTTTTCTTTAGCCAATAAATATCTTGTTCCATATTGGGTGATTCTTCGTGTTTCTCAGGGTAGCAGGCCACTCCATAGCTGAACGGTGTTCCTGTCACCTTGATGGGAGAACCATCGACGAATAGTCCCTTATTGAAATCATTAATTTGTCCTTCCAGTTCCAATGCATGGCTGTATCCGTTTCCTTCGGGGACAAATGCGGATTCGTGTTTGGCTTTGTCACCGCGTAATACCAACAAGTCGGTAATGCCCAAGAACTGTAAGTCCAGCAATACATATTCCGTATCCTCGCGGGTAAATCCGCTGCATAGGATATGTGGCACAGTTGTTATATTGTATTTGTTTTGCAGTGCGGCAGCTACGGCAACCGTTCCGGGACGGCGGCGCATACGTGCGCGTTGGTAAAGACCATTTCCAAGGTCTTTGTATACATATTCGCTGCGATGGGTGGTGATATTGATGTACTTAGGGTCAAATTCACGCAATGTATCCACCGTCTTATAAAGCTTCTCAATGCCCGTTCCTTTCAGAGGGGGCAATATCTCAAAAGAAAACGCCGTTTTATCGGTGCTTTTTATTAAGTCAACTACTCTCATTCTTATATCTCGTCTCTTGTGCCTTCTACGGCAAAATTACATATTGGGGCAAAAATAAGAAAAATATTGTAGTTTAAGGAGGTGAAAAGAGGATTTATTTTTTCTCTGCCTTATAATAAGGTGAAAACCATAAGGCAGGAAAAAACTTTCATTGATGTAAAACCGTGTTTTTGCCAAAGTAAAAAACTGTTTATTTAAAGGAAGGGTGTAAACATATTGGCGAACCAGCCAACAAAGCGTTTCCATGCGGAACGCTTTTTGTATTCTTCCTTGGTGAGCAATGTGCTGTCTTTCTTGTCATCTTCAAACATACTGCTCAATTCGTGGGTTGTTTCTTTGTCAAAGATAAAGGCATTTACTTCGTAATCGTAACGCAAACTCCGGCTATTTAAATTTGTGCTGCCCACGGTACAAAACAAACTATCTACCATCATGATTTTAGAATGATGGAACCCTCCGTTATAGATATAGATTTCAGCTCCTTTTTTTCTGAGTTTGTTTGAAGTGTAAAAAGCTGCATCAGGGGTAAAGGGGATGTCTGATTTGCCGGGAATCATTATTTCCACCTCTACTCCACGTTTCAATGCTCGTCTGATAGCTTTCTTTATACTGTGGGTGGGTGTGAAATAGGGATTTACAATCTGCACTTTATGTTGTGCGGCGTCTAATGACTTAACATACATACGGCGCATTATTTTGGGGCTTTTCCGCGGTACTCGGTCGACTATTGCTACCGTCTTGCCACCGGTATCAATGGAATCATTGAGCAAAGGGTAGTACATTGCTCCTCCGATATGCTGTTTGGTGCTTTTATTCCACATTGTAAGGAAGATATCCTGAAGATTGTTTACGGCATCACCTTCGATGCGGACATGCATATCTCTCCAATCACCTATTTCAGGCAGACCTTTAATGTAATAATTGGCTATATTCATTCCTCCGGTATAGCCCACTTTGCCGTCTATTACCACTATTTTGCGATGGTCACGATGCAGGGCATGGTTAATATACGGAAATTTAAAAGGATCAAACTTCACTATTTCAATTCCTTTTTTGCGTATGGCTTTCAGATGCTCTTTTTTCAGAGGCTTGTTGTTTGAGAGGTTGCCAAATGCATCGAACATGGCTCGTACCTCCACTCCTTCTTTTACCTTTTCGCCTAATAAATCGAACAGGGCATTAGCAATTGAGTCATTACGGAAGTTAAAGTATTCCAAATGAATGTGATGCTTGGCTTTTCTTATTTCTTCAAAGAGGTCGATAAATTTGGTATGTCCGCTTTTTAACAGTTTCAGGCGATTGTTTTGGGTGATGGGGATGCCTGATTCTTGCAGGTAGCTGATTACGATAGAATCGCTGTTTGCTTCTTGTGCAAGGGTAGTTCTGCAAATGGAAAGGAACAGTATAAAAAGAATGGTTAGATGAGTATGTCTAGTTATATCGATTTTCATTGCTTTTAAAATTAGGGTCGCAAAGGTATTTATTATTCTAAAGATGACCAAGTTATCGGTATTATTTATATTTAAAAGCGTAAAATAGAACAGGTAAATCGGAAAAACTTTCTTTCTGTTCTGTATTAATTTATAGAAGAAATTGATAAATAGAACAGTTAATTTGGTATATAGACCTTTGTTACTTCATTTAAGTAGAGTACATTTGCAGGAAAACACTAAAACTTAAATCTATGAAATTATTTTGTTGTATTATTTTAGGTGCGTTTATGGTAATGTCGGCTTCTTGCAGTCATAATAGCAAAGAGACTAGAAGAATGCAGACAGTAAAAATAGACACAGTTTTTTCTGTCGAAGGGCAAACTCCTTTGCAGTTTCCGGGGAAGGTAAAAGCTGCTCAGGACGTTAATTTGTCTTTCAGAGTAAGCGGAACGATAGGCAAAATTTGTGTGGAAGACGGAGCCCGGGTAAGGAAAGGTCAGTTGTTGGCACAACTTGATCCTACCGATTATCGGATTCAGCTGGAAGCTACCGAGGCCGAATATCAGCAGGTTAAGGCTGAGGCAGAACGTGTGATGGCTCTTTATAAGGATAATGGAACGACTCCCAATGCCAATGACAAGGCTGTGTATGGGCTGAAGCAGATAACTGCCAAGTATCAACACCACAAGGATCAGTTGGAATATACTAATCTCTATGCTCCGTTTGACGGATTCGTACAAAAGCATTTGTTTGATGAACATGAAACGGTGGGGGCGGGGATGCCGGTTATTTCGATGATCAGCCAAGGAGCACCGGAAGTGGAAATAAATCTGCCGGCAGCAGAATATATTCGTCGTACACAGTTTACCCGTTATCATGCTACATTTGATATTTATCCGGGCAAGTTTTATCCGTTGGAATGTATCAGTATCACCCCCAAGGCAAATGCCAATCAGTTATATTCTATGAGATTGAGAATAGTGCAGGATGGTAAGCCTTCTCCGTCCCCGGGAATGAATACTATGGTTACTGTTTTTTGCAGTGCAGGTGATATGCATTCTCTGTCAGTGTCAAGCGGGGCTGTTTTGCAAAAGAATGGAAAGGCAGCAGTCTTTGTTTATGACCCGTCGAAAGGAACGGTGAGAAGTTGTGAAGTGACTGTACTCAGACTGCTGACCAATGGACGCAGTGTGATAACTTCGGATGCATTGCAGCCGGGAGAACTTGTCGTGTCATCGGGAGTGCATCATATAGAGGATGGCGAGGTGGTGAAACCGTTGCCGCCTATTACATCAACTAATGTAGGAGGGCTGTTATAATGGATATTAGTAAGTGGGCATTTCAAAACCGTAATCTGGTTTATTTCTTGGTGGCTGTCCTTCTTTTGGGAGGTGTTTATTCCTGCTATGAGATGAGTAAGCTGGAAGACCCGGAGGTTAAAGTGAAATTGGCGATGGTGGTTACCACTTATCCGGGAGCATCGGCGCATCAGGTGGAGTTGGAAGTAACGGATGTGTTGGAGAAAAATATCCGTACCATGGGTAATATAGATAATGTGGAGAGTTATTCTTATAATGACTTATCTATTATTCAGATAGAATTGTTGAGTACGGTGAAGGATGAGGATGTGGAGCAATGTTGGGATATGTTGCGTCGCAAAGTGGGAGATGCCTGTGCTTCGCTTCCTCCGGGGGCAAGCGCACCAATGGTGAAAGATGACTTTGGCAATGTATATGGCATGTTTTATGCTTTGACCGGAGATGGGTTGACGGATAGGGAGTTGTCTGATTATGCCGAACTTATCAAGAGGGAAGTTAGTGACCTTGAGGGGGTGGACAGGGTAGAACTCTACGGCACAAGACCGGAATGTATCAATATCTCTTTGTTGCAAGACCGGATGGCAAATTTGGGAGTGAAGCCTGCCGAAGTGCTTGCCACATTGAACGGGCAGAACAAAACGACTTATACGGGGTATTATGAGAATGGAGATAATCGTATTCGTGTAACGGTCAACGATAAGTTTAAGGCGGTAGATGATATCGGAAAAATGCTTATTCAGGGACACGATGATGATCAGTTACGTTTGCGTGATATAGCGCGAATAGAAAAGAGTTATGAGAATCCCACACGTAATGAATTGTTTTATGATGGTGAGCAGGCTTTGGGGCTGTTGGTAGCTGCTTCCAGCGGTACGGATATCATCAAGGTAGGCAGTGCGGTGGCAAAGAAGCTTGACGATTTGAAAGGAAGCCGCTTACCGGCAGGAGTGGAGTGTCATAAAGTGTTTTATCAGCCGGAGCGTGTGGGTGATTCGTTGGGTACATTTGTTATCAACTTAATAGAGTCTGTGGTTATAGTTGTACTCATTCTGATGTTGGCAATGGGCTTCAAGAGTGGGGTTATCATTGGAATCAGCCTGGTGGTAACGGTATTTGGTTCATTTCTGTTCTTGCTGTCTGCCGGCGGCACGATGCAGCGTGTGTCCTTGGCGGCATTTGTGCTGGCAATGGGGATGCTGGTAGATAATGCCATTGTAATTATCGATGGTATCTTGGTCGATCTGAAGGCAGGTAAACCTCGTATGGAGGCGATGACAGCCATCGGAAGACAAACGGCGATGCCGTTATTGGGGGCCACTCTGATTGCCATCATTGCTTTCCTGCCTATTTATATGTCACCGGATACAGCAGGAGTCTATACGCGCGATCTCTTTATCGTATTGGCGGTATCGCTATTGTTGAGTTGGGTATTGGCGTTAATTCATGTTCCTCTGATGGCAAACAGGAGACTGAAGAGTGAAATGACAACAGGAGAAACGAATGCCCGTGTGTATAAAGGGCGTGTCTATGCTTATCTGAGAGCTGCTCTTTACTTTGGCTTGTCTCATCGCTGGAGCTTTGTATTTGCCATGGTTGGTCTATTGGGGCTCTCTCTTTGGGGATATGGTTATATGAAACAAGGATTCTTCCCCGATATGGTCTACAATCAGCTTTATATGGAGTATAAATTGCCTGAAGGGACTAATTCAACGCGAGTTGTCCATGATTTGCGGGAAATAGAGACGTATTTGAAGAGCAGGAAGGAAATAACCCATGTTACGACTTCTGTTGGCGGAACTCCCGGACGTTATAATTTGGTGCGGAGTATTGCTAATCCTTCTCTTTCTTATGGGGAACTGATTATAGACTTTACTTCACCGGAAGAATTGGTGGATAATATGGACGAGATTCAGTCTTATCTGTCGCAGGCATATCCTGATGCGTATGTCAATTTAAAGCGTTATAACCTGATGTTCAAGAAGTATCCTATTGAGGCACAGTTTATGGGACCCGACCCGGCGGTGTTGCACCGTTTGGCAGACAGTGCACGTCATATTATGGAAAATACTCCTGAGGTACGCCTTGTGACGACAGATTGGGAGCCGCAGGTTCCGGTGCTGACAATAGAATATGACCAGCCGGCCGCACGTGCTTTGGGGTTGAGCCGCAACGATGTCAGTCTCTCTTTACTGACAGCTACCGGAGGAATTCCCATCGGTTCATTTTATGAGGGAATTCATGCCAATACAATCTATTTGAAATGTTTGAATGAAGAAGGGAATCCGATAGAAGATTTAGGTAATACACAGGTGTTTTCTTCTATACCGTCACTCAATGGTCTGCTGAATGAAGAAATGATGGTAAAGTTGAAATCGGGTTCACTGTCAAAAGAAGAACTAGTGGAAGGTATTATGGGCAGCACTCCATTGAAACAAATTAGTAAAGGAGTGGACGTAAGGTGGGAAGACCCGGTGGTTCCGCGTTATAACGGACAGAGAAGCCAGCGTGTGCAGTGCTCACCGGCTCCGGGACTTGAAACGGAACAAGCACGTTTGGCTGTTGCTTCGCAGATAGAAAATATTCCTTTGCCCGAAGGTTATACATTGTGTTGGCAAGGAGAAAAAATAGCCAGTACGGATTCTATGAAATATTTATTCAAGAATTTTCCATTGGCTATTATCCTGATGATTGCTATCCTGATTATGTTGTTTAAAGATTATCGCAAACCGATTATTATTTTCTGTTGTATTCCTCTTGTCTTTGTGGGAGTGGTGGCAGTCATGCTGCTCACTGGAAAGACTTTCAATTTTGTTGCGATAGTGGGGACACTGGGATTGATAGGTATGTTGATTAAAAATGGTATTGTGTTGATGGATGAAATAACGTTGCAGATAAACCGGGGAGTTGAACCGACAGCAGCATTAATCGATAGTTCGCAAAGTCGTTTACGTCCTGTGATGATGGCTTCTCTGACTACCATCTTAGGTATGATTCCTTTGCTGACAGATGCCATGTTTGGTTCATTGGCAGCCGCCATCATGGGAGGATTACTGTTTGGTACACTCATAACATTACTGTTTATACCTGTTCTTTATGCATTATTTTTCCATATAAAACAGACTGACAAATGAAAAAGATATCTATTTTGATTGGTACTTTATTTTGCTCATCAGCTTTATTTTCTCAAGAGGTGTTGAGCTTGAAGCAATGTCGTGAGATGGCTCTTCAATATAATAAAGAAATGGCAGCTTCTGTCCGGCAGACAGAAAGCGCGCGATATATGGCTAAAAGTTATAAAGGAAATTTCTTTCCGAATTTTACGGCGAGTGGGACCGGTATTTATAGCAGTGCCAGTGGACATTATGGTATAGAAGGAGGAAATCTGCCGGTGTTTATGCCTAATTCATCCGGTCAATTTCTGCCCAATGGCGGTTTCTCTTATTTCCCGGGAATTGATTTAAAGTATAAAATCGGGCTTATTTATATGGGAGGAGTGGAAGTTGAACAACCTCTCTATATGGGTGGAAAAATTACGGCGGCTTATAAAATGTCTGTATTGGGCAAGGAGATGGCGCAAATGAATGAAACCCTGACGGCTACCACCGTTATTTTGAATACCGATAAGGCATATGCCCAAGTAGTTAAAGCTAGGGAAATGAAGAATGTGGCCGATAGGTATCATACTGTGCTGGTTGAGTTGCATAAGAATGTGGAAAGTGCATATCGTCATGGGTTAAAGCCTCAGAATGACGTGCTGAAAGTGCAGGTAAAATTGAATGAAAGTGAACTCAATATGCGCAAAGCAGAGAACGCATTGCGCTTGGCAACAATGAATTTGTGTCATTTTATTGGTAAACCTTTAATTGCAGATATACAGGTGTCGGGAGACTATCCTGAAGTGAAAGAGAATATAATGATGCAGGTATCGGATATTACGGCTCGTCCTGAATATGGCATTTTAAATAAACAAGTAGCTATGGCAAAACAGCAAGTGAAATTGAATCGTAGCGAACTGTTGCCTAAGGTTGGTGTTAAAGGCTCATATAATTATATTCATGGTTTGGAAGTAAATGATGAAACATTTTTGTATAAAGGAGGATTTTCAGTCTTATTGAATGTCAGCGTTCCTCTTTTTCACTTTGGAGAGCGTATCAACAAAGTGCATGCCGCCAAAGCTAAGTTGGAACAGACTCGTTTGGAGCAGGCTGATATGAATGAGAAAATGCTGTTGGAATTGACTTTGGCTGCTAACAATTTGGATGAGGCTCGCTTAGAAAGTGAACTTTCCGACCGTTCTTTGCAACAGGCAGAAGAGAATATGAGGGTGAGTAAGAAGCAGTATGAGGTGGGTTTAGAAACTTTATCGGATTATCTTGAAGCTCAAACTTTATGGCAACAGGCTTATAGTGTACAAGTGGATGCTCATTTCCGTCTGTATTTGAATTATGTGGAATATTTAAAGGCTACCGGAACTTTGTCACAAAGCAGTTCATATTGAAATGTCTTTCAAAAAGATGTAAATTCGTGGGAACAATGGGAGTTTCATGAGAACAATCATTAGTGGCTCTATGCTGCTTGAATACTTCTATCTTCAATCAATAGCAAATAATGTCTGTTCTTACAGACACCCTAATTCCCCCCAAGTTTTCAAACTGAGCCGAGCCCTTGAGTCGGTTCAGTAGATTTTTCGTGGGGATAATTTTTTATCTTCGTGAAGTATTGCTTAC
>OGDF01000100.1_pt1 | contig 122645 bp, 111 predicted proteins | sample 1570141 | NCBI WGS metagenome assembly OGDF01 (sample SAMEA4370581, study PRJEB24528) | human gut metagenome | reverse complement strand
CAGTGTGCTGCTGTTAAACAATGTTTTCCCCAAGGTCCCGGATTAAATAATAACCCATCACGAATTAACTTCAGTGCTTCTTCTCTTGTTGGCAACATAGCTTGTACCTTCTTCCTTTTTTATTTACCTTTTCAAAACTGATAACTCCATTACTCTCTCCACAACCAGAGCCATTTGATAAAACAAATGCCGGAAGCCCGCATAAATACAGGCTTTCGGCATTTCTGTCCGTTATTCAAACTCTTTTTCGGGTTTGATTTTTCATGTTACTTAATTGTTATTGCGTTTCAAAACCGTATCATTTTGATACGATTTTGTATCTTGTTAATGTGGTTTCAAAGCTGCTGTACCCAAATTGTACCCAAACATTTTCCATCATCTCTGCAACAGCAATTTATCTACATTTTCTTTTATTTCAGGTTTTAAAGCCAAATACTTTTTATATTTAGCCTGTGTTTTATTAATTTCTTTAGTTGTTGCTCCCGTTTTCTTTCCTAATGTGACTATATCTGTACTTGACAGATTCTCAAAAACTTTATTTATAGCAATATTTGAAAAATACATTTGTGAATAAAAATTAAAGTTATAAAAATGCTCAAATCTAAATTTAAATACCTCAACTTGTTGGTTAAAATCACTACGTTTGCTATTTTGTTTGAGAAATTGTTCTGCCTCAGGATATACCTTCAAGAAAGCAATCACACTCTCATATATTGCAATATCTCCATATCTATTAATAACCATATCCTTATAATCATTATTAGAATTTATAACGTTAATAATAAATCCTTGATTATGAATTTCTTGAATATTTTTATTACAGAACTCTACGTTATCAACAATAAAATTAACAAATTGCTTTTTATATAATTCATCATCTATTACCTGCATACATAAAACAAGCATATTCATTACATTAATTCTTTCAATATTATTGCTAAATGCTTTTTCCAATTTTTTCAAAAGGAACTCAACAATTTCTTGGTATTTGCTCTCATTTTTCTGCTTAAACATAGCCAATGTTAATTCAAAAATTTCCGAATCTACATCAAATGTTCTCCATGCATCATATATTTCTTCAACACTCGACATTCTTGTAAAAATATATTGTGAATAAAAATATTCAAAAAATGAACGATGAAAAAATTTAAAACAATCCTCACCAGAAGCTGGGACAAAAAGTTCAGTTCGATCAGAACAAAATATTAAAAACTGGTCAATTGCCAACTCCGTTTGATTTTCTGAAACATATTTTGTCTTATAAATCTGAGTTAATCGTTCTTTTATTATATCCTTACTCACATCACTATTATTAGGCAAGCAAAGATTTGCTAATTCCATGAATGTATTATCTTTCATTAATGTTGAAATAAGTGCCCAATCGTACTTTTCTTGTGATTTTTCTTTCTCTCGCTTATTTGAAATATACTCAAAACACTTTTGATATAACTCCAACTTATTTTCTGGTAATTCTCTTTCTGCCTTATATATATTAATCAAAAGAGATAATACTAAAAAACTGTTTAAAAAACCTTTATCAACCAATATCTGTGTTTGCTGTAAAAAAGATTCTCTATCACTTTTGTCAAATTTACCTAATTTAATAATATTATCAACATATGTTTGTATTTGAACCCTATCCAATGGTTCTATTTCAAACACTTCAATATTCTTTTCTGGTAAAAAACCTCTTGCTCTCGATGTAATACACACTTTATTATTAGGATTTTGATTTTTGAAATAATGAATCACATGACTATGCAATTCTTGCCTTCTCTCTTTATCTACTTCATCCAATGCATCAAGTAATATAATGCATCTCCCTCTCTTTAAATAATAATTTATTAATTCTTTAGATACCTTAGAATCTTCAATAAGCGTCTCTCTTTTCATACTATTCTGTAAAAAATCAACGACTGACATAGGATTACTTGTATTATTTATAAAGAAATTCTTCAATTCACCATAAATAACCATATATTCATCAGCATCAACAATATTTAACTTTTCATATTCCCCAATCAATTTCTTCATAAATAAAGATTTTCCGTAACCGGCTCCCCCTGTAACATATACTATGTTACTTCTTTCAAAAATATACTTCCAATCATCAAAATCAACTTCATTATGTAATTTTTCTTGCATACTGATTCTATACATTGGATTATTTCGTATATATCTGAAATTTAACCCATGTATCTTTTCTTCCCTCTGCGTAAGAAAGGGTGGAACATAGAATTCATTAATATCAAATTTATCCAATAAATATATATGTGCCATTCTATGATTATCTTTCAAAATTTTAATATAGTATTCTTTATCATCTAAATACTTATCATCAGTATAAACCACCTCAGATTGAATACTTTGTCTCAAAATAGACTCAATTTCATCTAGCTTTGATATAACCCCATTTCCTAATAAATTCATTTTGTTATTGACAAAATATATCATTGCAGCTTCTTCTTGACCTAATTGCTCAAAAATATAATTACTGCTTAATGAGAACATTTCCGAAAAAAAAGATTCTATCAACTGTTTTTCAGGTATCGTAAGTACATTTGCATCTATATATCTTTTCTTGAGATTATCTGACAAAAAATCAACAATCTCTGATTCTTCCAAATATTTGCTTTTCCCTTTTTTATTTATACCATTATTAGATAATTTTACTTCTAACTTTCCGGTAATAACATAAGTAATATAATTATTTATAGTATCAATAATCAATGGACTTTTAAGGAAATCTAAAAGTATACCTGAATCGCACAATAACTCATACTTTTTATCTATCTTTTCAAAAACATATTTTTCTACATCTTCTTTTTCAAAATTTACTTTCTTATATTTCAATTGACCTAATCCATACTTTCCTATATCACAAATAATCGATGCTACTATACTACACAATACACTTTCAACAGCTGGATTCATTTGAATATTCCCCTCTTTCTCTCATGTTTATTTTACATTTTATAATAAATAGAAATTTGTTCTTACATTTCCATATCCAAAAATTTACACAAATATCCTCGTAATATCCTGATACCGATTTACCACCCGATAAATCTCTACTACCTCTTTACCAACCTTATACAGCACGACATAATCTTTCCACACCACATACTTATAATCCGTCTTAAAACTCACACGCTTAGACAAGTCTGCACCAATGTAAGGAAACTGCTGTATATTTTCAAACTGGCGGTAAATCTCCTGTATTGTTTCCAATGCTTTATCTGCATTGTCCTCAGCAATATAATCCTTAATAGATTTCAAGTCCTTTGCCACTAACGGATTGATCCGTAACTTCATCATGCTCTATTCTCCCACCATTGTCTTTAATTCATCCAATGACAACCAACCTTTTCCATCCTTGACAGCCGCCTCAGCCTCTTGCAGCTTCTCTAAAAGTTTCTTTTCTGCTTTATCTCGCTCATAATCTTCTATATCCATTACCACAAATCTTCCCCTGCCATTTTTCGTAAGAAAAACAGGTTCTCCCACCTGGCAGTTCTTCAACACTTCATTGTAATTTCTCAAATCAGATACCGGTAATATATTTGGCATAGTTACCATCCTTTCAAAATCAATACTATATTCTATTTTCTATTATAGCCAAAAACGCTGTAAAAATCAACGAAGGTTTTTACATCATTTCCCTTATTTGCAGTGTCTGATTAAACCGATAACCGACACCCCAAACCGTCTGTATGTAGATTGGCTTGCTTGGATTGTCCTCAATCTTCTCCCGAATATTCCGAATATGGCTCATGACGATATTGTAATCGCCAAAATATGGTTCTTTCCAAACACTATCATATATTTGTTCTTTGCTGAATACTATTCCGGCATTTTGAGCTAACAACAATAAAATTTCAAATTCTGTATATGTAAGTTGAATCTCATTTTCTTCACGAACCACAATCCGCTTATACTTGTCAATACAAAGTCCTTTAAAATGAAGTTTCTCTTTACAAAAGGTATCATTTTTCAAAACTTCTATTTCTTCATTAACATATGACAAAAGACGATTGAAAAAAAGTTCTTCTCCATCCTCAAATGATAGAATTAAAATCTTCCCAAATGATCACCCCATTCCACATCCTGTATAAGCCACCTATTTTTATGCAAATTGTTTTGTCTTATAAGATACCAATCCCTTTACCAAACCACCTATGGCAAAACAAATATTTATTCCCAATACAATATACCATATCTCATATATGTCATTTACAATTCCCGACATGACAAGAAAAATCGGCATAGAATCTACTATCAGCCATATGATTCCTCCGAAAAACATCCTTATCAATACAGGAAGTCTCCAACATACAGCCGCAATAATTACTACGCCAAAAGAGCTATCCTGATATGCAGAAACGCATAGTGTAATAGCGCATAACGATAAAAGCGCCTGAAAAGCTAATCCTAATAAAATGCCAAGATATTTCAAAAATAATACAGGTTGAAGCATATGTTGAGAAAGCACCATCCAGGATATATTTTCAAATCCCTTCAAACCATATATCATCCAGCATAAGACTAAATTGACTAACACAAACCACATAAAAATGAAAATAGTGAATGTAAAAGAAGCTAAAGTTTTAGCAGGAACATCTTTTCTTCTTCCTTCTTCCGTACTAAAAATTAATGGCAGCATTTTCGTCTGGCTTTCCTCTGCGAAAATGGTAGACACCCCACAAATAATCAATATGCTTCCTAAAATCAATCCAAACTAAAGCATTTCAACGAATACCTTCCATCCCGTTGTATATGCCAAATAAGGTGTTTTCCCAATTTCATCATAAGCTTTTCCCAATTCCGTTTCCCCCAGAGAATATCTTTCCGTTGGAAGTACACCATTTTCCCATGCACCATTGGTAAAATATCGTGTACCAAAATCATTTAAAAAGTTTCCATCTCTCCACCCTGGCATATTTTCCTCAAGTTTTGTAGGCAAACCATATTTTTCAATTATTTGATTCACTTTTTCATCCGTCAAATCACCTTCAAATTCTTCCGTAATCTTCCGATTCATCTGCACTGCTTCATAACCGGAATAAAACTTCCCATCTACTGTCGCTATTTCTCCACCGACCTCTGCAAACCAAAAATACAGAAACAGCAATCCTGTCGCAGCCAACATTCCTATTTTAAATATTTTATTTTGAAATAGTTTAAAAAGCTCCATCTTATAAAGTCGCATTTTTTTCTCCCCCTGTTATTTGTGGGTAGTGTCAATTCTGACACTACACTTTTCTATTTTTTCTTTATATTTCAAGGGTTTTCACATATTTTTGCATAAAAAAAGTGACTACCCCCTAAATAACCAGTATAATTGAATCACCACAAAACAATTATCCGTATAGAGAAAGGTAATCACCTATGGACATTATATTATATCTGATTCAATTAATTCAACATCTTTATAAACAAAACTGCTGGTTAGTTCTTTTTATCCGTAAATATATTCCACTCAAACAGTGGGCTTATGATGACTCACACTCACCTAAATATCAAAAGTTCAAAATAAACACACTTCCTAAAATCATCTGCCATAAACAGGACTGGCAGTGGTCTGACTTACTTTCTTACTACAAAGCCAGATACAACAAAGATATCAAACCCGTGTTCCGCCATGGCGAATGTACCATCCTTGAGGACTTGCGCTGTCTTTCTTGTAATGCTCCTGTTCAGTATCTCATGTGGAATGATGGCAAGAAAAAATCCCAGGTTCTTTGTAAAATCTTCCAGTCCCGCTTTAATCCTGGCACCGACTCAAGATTTTCCAAGAACTATTCTCTCAAATGCCCTCATTGCAACAATACCCTTGTTCATCAAAAAGACCGTAAGCACTTTATTGTACATAAATGCAAAAACCCTAAGTGTCCTTACTATCTCAACAGACTTAAACACATCGGTAAAAATCTTTCCGCTTATGAAAGGTCAAAACATAAGCTTCATTACATCTACCGTGAATTCACGATAAATTTCTTTCGCATGGACTTAAACATCCTTCCTAAGAATGCATCTTCCCTTAAATTCAGTAAGTTTGATAAAAATGTAATGGGCTTATGTCTTACTTACAAAGTTAATCTTGGATTATCTCTTCGTAAAACTGCTGAAGCTCTCAAGATGATTCATTGTATCCAGATATCTCGCCAGCAGGTTGCTAACTACTGCAAGACTGCCGCTATCTGTATCAAGCCTTTCACTGATAACTATGATTATGGTGTAGGCAAAGCTTTTACTGCTGATGAAACCTACATCAAAATCCGCGGTGTTAAAGGTTATATCTGGTTCATCATGGATGTCGCCAAAAGAACTATCATTGGATATCAGATATCTGACAATCGTGGCGTTGGGCCATGCATTCTCTCTATGTGAATGGCTTTCAAACACCTTAAGCAAATCCCTAAAGACTTTAAGTTTATTGCCGATGGTTACAGTGCTTACCCTCTTGCTGCTCAACAATCCTACAGAGAATCGAAAAGGCGTATGAAGTTTGACATTACTCAGGTAATTGGACTTACCAACGACGATGCTGTATCTACAAAATATCGCCCATTAAAGCAGATGATTGAAAGACTTAATCGTACTTACAAACAATCATACAGACCAACTAATGGCTTTGATAACATCGATGGTGCCAACTATGACCTTGCTTTATGGGTTACTTACTACAATTTCCTGCGTCCACACAAAGAGTTTAAATAAAAACCACCTATCCAAGACCCTGGTCTGGCTATGGCAGGTAATATGCCAGGTAAATGGCAATACCTCATAGCGATGGGGCAACAGACAATACTTAATATCCAGCGTGAAACCATTGCTTAACTGGAGCGGAATCGTTGTCAAGAAAACCGTGGAATACCGCAGTTCCTTGGAACGAGGATATGCCGCGAAAGTTTCTTGACATAAGATTCACGGATTATCCTACTCCAGCAGAAAATGGGCAACTGCGCCCTTTTCCTGCTCCCGGCGAGGGATTTGGGGCAAGGGACTAGTCCCTTGCAGGTTTTTAGGGCAGCGCCCTAAACCCTCGGAGAGCTTTTCGTCATCAATATTTACATTTCAAGGTTCATTTTGAGCCTTATTTTTTTGATTCATTTTTTCATAGTGTACTTTACACTATCTCAAACTGCTCCTCCTGGGTTTCTTGATATTCATCTTAATCTCACCTCTTCTCCAGGCATAGAAAAGCCATTAAGAAGGTGTATTGCCTTCCTAATGGCTATGTATAAATTATGTTAAAAACAACCTCAAAATATTTAATAGCAGTATATAATACACGAGATAGTTCTACTATTCTATACTAATAATTATTGTGATTGATGAGATTGATTATTCTCTAATATTGAATTTCTCTCTTCCATTTTTTTTATTGTATTATCTCGTTCTCTTTCAATTTGAGAAAAATAGTCTGGTATCAAACATCCCAAAAAGATAAACTCATAAGAAGTAATAATCCGAATCATCAATTCCCAATTAAAACTATTAAGATCAACTAATACTATACACGATGCAAACCAGAAAAAAGTGAAAACACCAATTTTTTTAATGTAATTTTTTCCATTCTTATCAGTAAGAAGAATAACAGCACAAATTGCAGCAATTATTATGATTCCGATTAACTGTAAAAATTGAATCCAGCCTTTCGTCGGAAAGAATTCCTGAATAATATTTAAAACAAATGCCACTACAACTAATACAAATACGATTGGGAATTTTATAAGCCCTTTTATAACCTCTAAAAATGATATAAATTTCTCTTTCATTAATACCTCCATATAAAATTTACTAATTATTCCAACAATGTTTTTTTTGTTTTGAAAAACATGAGTATTTTGCATAAATATCTTTCTTCTTATATTTCATCCTCTAAATTAGCAAAATGTACTAATTTCAAAATGATTAATGCAAAATTATAAAATAGCCAGCTTATATCTAATCGATTACCTGCAAAATATGTGTTTTCTTTATACTCTGGAAACCTAAAATACTCAACATTTCCACCCTCAATATACTTACAAAATAATTCACAAAAACGATCCACATAATCCATATAGCTATCATTAATATTATATTCCAAATATAACAAATCAGATAATTCTTTTAAATCATGAGTCTTAGTGATTTGTCCGTGTTTTTTGAGCAATAAATATTTGAAACCAATTTCAATAGCCTGTCTACCAACATAAATTGTAACTACTGAACTTGGTAATGAATCCATAAGTTTATCAAATGCATTTATATATTCCAACCAATAGCTTTTCCATAATAATATTCTGTCGTCTTGTTTAAAATTTTTTTCTGTTCCATCAAATGAATATATACACCCAACAACATCTTCAATCTTATCCTCATATGACAAACTATTCTTTCTTGATTTTTTAGCCATATCCTTACTGTCAATTCCATTAAATATCGGTGATTTGTCATAATTTATATGACATACCGAGAAAGCACCATCAAGCTGCAAAACATCTTTATAGCTCAATTCATTATGAAATGTTTTAAAAATGTTCATGTAAAATGCCTCCGTAAAAATAAGTTTTTGCTTGATAATCATTTCATTTAGTTTCTATATCAAAGTATTTTGATTCTTCATTTTCTCGATTCATTGCATTTTCCCTCGTCATATTATTATTTATTAAAATCATTAGTATCAGCTTATCATCCCTACAAATGAAATCTGTCGAATCCTTTTGCACTAAAAAATATCCCCTCTACTCTGTAACAAACCTTATTAACTGTTCCTTCAACTCAATAAATTCTTTGATTTCTTTTTCATATTCCAGTAGCTTTCCAAAAAGCTCAAGTATTACTTCATTATCAACTAACTGCTTTTCACCACATTTCCATTTTATTCCATCAATTATTGGTCTACCTCCCGCACTTCTTTCTAAACCAGTTTTTTCCTATTGCTATTACTTTTCAATCTATAGTCTAAGTTTCCTAAACAAATAGAAGCTATTATAGGATTTAATTCTCGTTCATAAAACGTCCAAGTAATTCCATCCGTCAAAATAACTTTGCTATTCTTCTTTGCATTTAAATGACGTTTAACCTCTTCTAAACACCTATATTTAGAAGGTTCAAAACCTGTTATAGGATCTAAAATAGGAGACTTAATTTCAACAACACACTTATAGTTAACAATATTTTTTCGATTTTCCCAATTCCAATTATCTGAAATACACAAATCAGGAGTAGCCGTAATCTCAATTCCATTTTTTACATAAGTTCCACAGTATTGTGTATAATCATGTTCTGAAGAATTTATCTTAACATCTACAGGTTCAATATCATAATCGGTCAAAAGCACCTGCAAGAAAGGACGAATAACATTATCTTGAAATACTCTTTCTCGAACATCCTTTTTCTTCAACTGCCTATTCATTAATAGTTTGTATTCTTCATAATTAAGCATTTTCTTATTTAACTCCTTTTAATGGAAAATAAATACAACTTCAATTAAGTTTCCTTCCAGCTTGGCAATATAGCAAGTTCTCTCTTCCAAAAGTTCTATTGCCGGCTCCAATACAGAACAGCAATCCTTTTATTTGCCTACACAAACAGAACTTTATTTTTTAAAGTCTCAGATGCACTCTCGGATATCTGAGTCAATTATACCACAAATTACCATTAATTCCTATTGACATCTTCTCTACAAAGTCAGCCTTTCTGCGACTTAGTAGCTTTTTCTTTCTCAGCCATCTCAATTCTTTCATGGATATTAGTATTATACAGCTTGTACAATCCTGTATCCTTGCTGATAGTATTATCAAACGGAACCTCAACGGAGCCGCACTTGATTAATCCCATACCTGAACCAGTATTGGTTACAAATCTTAACTGTGCCTCTGATACACCAATAACATCTGCCATCTTTGCTCTGTCTGTATTTGCCTGTTTAAGAAGTGCCACAAACTCTGAATTTGCAAGCATTGTTGTAGCTGTATAATTCTGCAAAAGATCCACGACATTCTGAGTAATGCCAGTACATAAGCCCCCTTGCTTTCTTACTTTCTTCCAAAGTTGCTGTAAGTACTTAGCTGAATACTCTGAATTAAGCAGTACATGGAACTCATCGATATAGAGCCAGGTTGCCTTTCCTCTCTTACCATTTTCTACAATTCTGTTCTGAATTGATTCCATCATTACAATCTCCGTAAGGCATATCCCCAGTTTTTGCATATCCTTTACTGTTAGTCGGACCAATCTTAAACTGTTCCCCTGTATCATCATTAGTTGCTACAAATACAGCTCCCGAAAGCTTCTTTCCATCCTCTGTAGATTTATTGACCTCAATAGCCCCTCGCTGCTTGAAATTCTCTAACGAATATATTGATACAACATATCTGCTGCTTTTACCAGAAGCATCTCCTCCTTCAAGATATTCAATACAGTTAATTTCCGGACCACGACTATTTCCCACATGCGTTACATAATGTTTACCATTATAAAAACCTGCATAAAGGCATACATGACCTGCTGTCCATAATGAATAGTTTCCACTATCCGTTTTACCAGCCATAATAATTACTGAGCCAATTGGAATCTCTTCATCATATTCAAAATGAGTTCCATAATCTGCACTATAAATTTCTGTTGCCACACCATCGCTTACCCAATGCTTTGCCGCCTCAGCATAATACCCTACGCTCGCCGGATCATCAGGTACTTTTACTGACGACATATCAATTCCTGCAACATTAGGCAGATAATTAAATAAGACATATGATACATATGATGCACACACTAAGCCTCTACTTTCAAAATATTATATATCAAGCTTGTCCTGTCCAATCTTTGCTATAGAATTTCACAAACCATGTTCCAGTAACTTTGTCTTTATATGCTGGCATAATAATCATCTCCTTCCGCTAACAATAGTCTGTGATTTCTATTTATCTGCATTGTCCGTTGCATACTCAAATCCATATAACTTCTTTTCAAAGTATTTACGATTTACTTTACCTCTTACACACATAAATCCCTGTGCAATAAGTTCCTCATTTAATTCGCGTATTACAAGATATGCCTTATTCTTAGATACACCAAGTTCCGACATTACATCTCTTACATTCATAAATTTAGGATTCATTGTCCATACCTCCATTTCTCTGTTTGATAATGAAGATGGAATTATAATAACCACATCAGACTTCTGATTTTATAAGGTAGGTAACCTTATTTATATAAATCCATGTAAGTAGTCAGCTTATATGCAGTCTTTTGTGCTACCACTCATAAAATAATGGGAACTGTTTAACCTAAAATCATCTCCTTTGTTTTTCTAACCTATTTAGGTTAGATTATCTAGAACTCTTTCTAACTTTTTTAAGTTAGTATCTTCACAACCATAAAATTACATGTTATACTCATTCTAACCAGATTAGATTAGAAAGAAGATGATTTTATATGACACTTGGAGAAAGAATTAAGATAATCCGCAATTTTCGCCAATTAACACTTGAGGAGCTTGGCATCAAAGTTGGTTTTGAAGGCAAAGCAGCTAATGTACGAATATCTCAATATGAATCTGATTCAAAAAAACCACGACAAGAAATGATTTTAAAGCTTGCAGAAGCGCTTGATTGCAATTATAAAGCTTTGGATGACTATTCTCTCGGTTCAGCTGAAGATATCATAGAAACACTCTTTTGGTTAGAGGAATCCGTGATGTATTCTTCTGATAACAAAGTCAAGAGATTTCAACGCTATGCTACACCAAATGGTCTTATAACACTTAATACATTAACACCTGTAAATGCTGATAAAGATGTTAAAATGACTTATAACGAGCCGGAATCAAGTATTTCAGGCACACCTGTGGCTGTAACATTTAACTATGGATTGGTAAACGATTTCTTATTAGAATGGAATAAAAAGAAAATAGAATTATCTACAGGTAAAATTTCACCTGAAGAATATTTTGAATGGAAAATAAAGTTCCCAGAGTGATAAGTCGTGAAAATAGCTTATATACTGGCTATAATACCCCTTGTGGTACCAAAATAGTACCAAAAGCAAAAAAACAAGCTCACAAATCCCCATTTTACGGGCATTTGCGAGCTTTTTGTAATTATTCAAACTCAATCGTTCCAGGTGGTTTACTAGTCAGATCATAGAATACTCTGTTGACCCCACGCACCTCATTTATAATTCTGCTCATGACTGTCTGGAGAACCTCAAATGGAATCTCTGCGCTCTCTGCTGTCATGAAATCAATTGTGTTGACTGCACGAAGTGCAACCGCATAGTCATAAGTTCTTTCGTCACCCATAACACCAACGGAACGCATGTTAGTGAGGGCTGCGAAATACTGGTTTGGCATCCATGCTGGAGCCTTGCCGTTAGCTTTCTTGTACTCAGCTACGGCCTTGTCAACCTCCGAACGGTAGATATAGTCAGCGTCCTGAACGATACGAACCTTATCAGCTGTTACCTCGCCGATAATTCTGATTCCAAGTCCCGGACCTGGGAATGGCTGACGGAATACAAGATGTTCTGGTATTCCAAGCTCAAGACCAGCCTTACGAACCTCATCCTTGAAAAGGTTGCGGAGTGGCTCAATGATTTCCTTGAAGTCAACGAAATCAGGAAGTCCTCCTACATTGTGGTGAGACTTGATTACGGCTGATTCACCGCCAAGTCCGCTTTCTACAACGTCAGGATAAATAGTTCCCTGTGCAAGGAAGTCAACTGCACCAATCTTCTTGGCTTCTTCCTCAAATACACGGATAAACTCTTCCCCTATAATCTTTCTCTTAGCTTCTGGCTCAGTAACGCCTGCAAGCTTAGAGTAATATCTTTCCTGTGCATTAACTCTTATAAAGTTAAGGTCGAACTGCCCTTCTGGTCCAAATACACTCTCAACCTCATCACCTTCATCTTTACGAAGAAGACCGTGGTCTACGAATACGCATGTAAGCTGCTTTCCAATAGCTCTTGAAAGAAGTCCGGCTGCAACAGATGAATCAACACCACCTGAAAGAGCAAGTAAAACCTTGCCACTGCCAACCTTCTCGCGAATTTCCTTAATTGTATTCTCAACAAATGCATCCATCTTCCATGTTCCGGCACATCCGCATACTCCACGAACAAAGTTGTGAAGCATCTTGGTTCCTTCCTGAGTATGAAGAACTTCTGGGTGGAACTGGATTGCATAAAGATTCTTCTCTGTACACTCTGCTGCTGCAACTGGGCAGTCTGCTGTGTGGGCAACAATCTTGAATCCTGGTGCAATCTGTGAGATGTAATCAAAATGGCTCATCCACACAATAGTTTTCTCTGAGACATCTGAGAATAAAGCGCTGCTCTTATCTACAAATGTTTCTGTCTTTCCATACTCTCTTACTGGTGCCTTCTCAACCTTGCCACCAAGCACATGCTGCATAAGCTGTGCGCCATAGCAAAGACCAAGTACAGGTACACCAAGTTCGAAAAGTTCTTTAGTACATGTTGGCGCGCCATCTTCATAACAGCTGTTAGGACCACCCGTAAGGATAATTCCTTTAGGGTTCATGGCCTTAATCTGCGCCAGGTCTGTCTTGTAAGAATAGATCTCACAATATACATTACATTCACGGACACGGCGCGCAACCAGCTGGTTGTACTGACCACCGAAGTCAATGACAATAACTTTCTCCTGATCCATGATCAATCTCCAATCTTGTGTATTTATATATACATTATAGTTAAACTTGCCACTTATGACAAGCCTTAATTCTCCCCAATTCTTATCTTGCTAATTCTCCTCCAGACAATCCTTATCTATGCATCTTTCTCCCCAATTCTCTTCTTCACATAAGAATCCATCTTCTCTCTGACCATCGCCATCTTTCTGTTGGTCTCCTCATTATCAGAATGAAAATGCATAAGCTTTGCAAGATAGCCCTGTTCCACAGTAATCCGCACGCTCTCATCATACACAAGCTCATAAGCAAGTGATACATGACCAATAACAGTATCAGCCGGTGTGCGTCTTATTGCTTTGAGTATACAGTGTTCCTCATCAAACGCTTCTAACACTTCATCTGTAATATCACTCTTCATGAGTTCTTCAGTCGTAGTGTTATATATTTCTTCAAGCGGAGTATCAATATTAACCTTAAATATATCAACCTTATCAGCGTCACGAAGCACATTGCAGAATGCCTGCTCGCGGCGATTAAGTCCTTGCGGAATTCTGTACATATTGTGACACCTTATTGCAAGTTCAAGCATTTCCATGTCCGATTTATTCAATCTGTCATACAGAAATACTCCATCAGAACTATATCGGTCCTCTAATGCTCCTGGCTTGTAGCCTGTACATTTGACCATTCCATTAAGAAAAGTACTGATAAGACCATCTTTGAACAACAGGTCTGCACCGAATTTTGCATGGTCAACAGAGTCCGCATCTGAAAATGTGTTATAACGCTTTATCTGTTCAAATCTTCCAACATCATGAAGCATTCCGGATAACCATGCCAGCTCAACATCATAGGCACACATTCCAGCTGCCTTTGCAATTCTTTCGCACAAAGCTGCAACTCTGTAAGTGTGGTCAATTTTTAATTTAATCTTAGGGTCATCTGCATTATAAGCTGCTGTGTATTCTGCAAATGCTTTCTTAACATGCACTCTGTCAACATACACACGGTTTATCTTGGCATTTTCATAATAACCTTCAACATCAGCAACCTTTCCCTCATTCAATGTGTCTATAATATCAGGCACATCAGATAAAGAATGGCACACAACTGAAGTCAGTCTTCGGATGTCATCGTTAATCTCAATAGTATCAGGTATATGAATCACCTTCATACCTGCTGCATATCCTGCTTTAATGCCATTAATACTGTCCTCAATGACTACACATTCTGACGGTTCACAGCCAATAAAGCCTGCTGCCCTTAAGAATATGTCCGGCTCAGGCTTTCCATGCTCAACCTCATCTCCATATACAACACCAGAAAGATAATCCCATGCTCCTATTCTGTGAAGGCTCTTTTCAGCACTTGATTTCTGTGTTGAAGTTGCAACAGCACATTTGAGACCGTTATCCTTAATATAATCAAGCAGCATATGAAGCCCCGGCTTAACCGGAACTTCCTCTGTCTCCCTGATTTTGTAGACATGGTCTGTGCGCATCGTCCGCATTTCCCAGTAATCCTGCTCTCCATGATAATAATCATCAAAAAAGCTCTGACTAAGCTTTGCCGGTGCACCTTTAAAACTGTCGATAAGCCATAATGGCATCTCTACATTTTTCTGGGAAGCTGCCCACAGCCAGCCAAGATTAGACTGATTTTCCGTATCAATCATAACTCCGTCCATATCAAAGATAATCCCTTTTATCATAACTGCCTCCATTCTACTCCCCAAAATATCAAACCGACATCCCTTGCATACACTTTCCAGATATACGTTCATTCACTTCTTAATCTTACTTCTCTTCCAGATACTTCTTAACATACTGTCCGGTATAAGACTTCTTAACCTTAACAATCTCCTCAGGCGTTCCCTTGGCAATAACAGTTCCGCCGCGCTCGCCACCCTCTGGTCCCATATCTATAATATAATCTGCTGTCTTAATAACATCAAGATTATGTTCAATAACAACTACAGTGTTGCCACCCTCTGCAAGCCTGTGAAGGATATTGACAAGCTTGTGGACATCGGCAAAATGCAGTCCGGTTGTAGGCTCATCAAGAATATATATAGTCTTTCCTGTGCTTCTTCTTGAAAGCTCTGTTGCAAGCTTGATTCTCTGTGCCTCACCACCTGAAAGCTCAGTTGATGGCTGTCCAAGCTTGACGTAAGACAAACCAACCTCGTTGAGAGTCTCAATCTTTCTTCTTATACTTGGCACATTTTCAAAGAAATCAACTGCATCCTCAATAGTCATGTCAAGAACATCATATATGCTCTTATCCTTGTATTTTACTTCAAGAGTTTCTCTGTTGTAACGCTTACCCTCGCAGACTTCACAAGGTACATACACATCCGGCAGGAAATGCATCTCTATCTTGATAATACCGTCACCGGAGCATGCCTCACATCTTCCGCCTTTAACATTAAAGCTGAATCTGCCCTTCGTATATCCTCGCTCCTTGGCATCCTTAGTCGTTGCAAACAGGTCTCTTATCATGTCAAATACACCTGTATAGGTTGCCGGATTAGACCTTGGTGTTCGTCCAATTGGTGACTGGTCAATATTAATGACCTTATCAAGCTGCTCTATTCCGTCAATTCCATCATGGTCGCCTGCAATACATCTCGCCCTGTTAAGCGACTTTGCAAGGTGCTTGTAAAGAATCTCATTAACAAGTGAACTCTTGCCTGAGCCTGACACACCTGTTACGCATGTGACAACTCCAAGTGGAATATCTACATCAATATTCTTAAGATTATTCTCCCTTGCGCCTCTTACCTTAATCCAGCCAGCAGGCTTTCTACGCTCTGCCGGTACAGGTATCTTAATTCTTCCTGACAGATATGCGCCTGTAAGTGAGTCCTTGCACGCCATAATGTCCGCAGCAGTTCCTGTTGCGACAACTTCTCCACCATTTCTTCCTGCGCCTGGTCCGATATCCACAATATAATCGGCTGCAAACATAGTATCCTCATCATGTTCAACGACAATAACTGAGTTACCAAGATCTCGCAAATGTGTCAGAGTTCCAAGCAGCTTGTCATTATCCCTCTGGTGAAGGCCGATACTTGGCTCATCAAGAATATAAGCAACTCCTACAAGACCTGAACCAATCTGTGTAGCAAGCCTGATTCTCTGCGCTTCACCGCCTGACAGAGTTCCTGTAGCACGCGAAAGTGCCAGATAATCAAGACCTACATCTACAAGGAACTTAATTCTCGCCTTGATTTCCTTAAGAATCTCTGCACCAATAAACAGCTGTCTCTCTGAAAGCTTCATATTCTCAAGGAATTCCTGAAGCTTTATAATAGACATGTTAGTAATCTCATATATGTTCTTATCTGCAATAGTAACAGCAAGTGAAGACGGCTTAAGTCTCTGTCCGTGACAGGCAGAACAAGGTCTTATTCTCATAAATTCCTCATACTGCTGCTTAGTATTATCAGAATATGTCTCTCTGTATCTTCTCTCCATATTCTTAATAAGACCTTCAAATGCGACATCATATACACCCTCTCCGCGCTGGCCTTTATATTTAACCTTTACAGAATGTCCCTTAGTACCATTGATAATAATATCCTTAATATCATCAGGATAATCCTTGAATGGTGTCTTTAATGAAAATCCATATTCCTCTGCAAGTGCATCAAGAATCGCCCTGCTAAAGCTGCCCTCATCCTTAGATGACTGCCATCCCATTCCGACAATAGCACCTTCATCAATGCTGAGACTCTCATCCGGTATAAGCAGCTCTGCATCAAACTTCATTGTATAACCAAGTCCGAAACAGTCCGGGCATGCGCCAAATGGATTGTTGAACGAAAAGCTTCTTGGCTCAACCTCATCAATACTTATACCACAGTCTGGGCAGGAAAAGCTCTGGCTGAAATTAAGTGTCTCACCATCAATAACATCTACTGTCATAAGACCTTCGGCAAGCTTAAGAGCTGTCTCAATAGAATCTGTAAGTCGTTTCTGGATTCCGTCTCTTACAGAAAGTCTGTCTACAACAATCTCAATATTATGTTTCTTATTCTTATCAAGCTTAATCTCGTCTGTAAGCTCATACATACTTCCATCAGCAATAACACGCACAAATCCGCTCTTCTTTGCCTGTTCAAATAGCTTTACATGCTCACCCTTTCGTCCACGGACAACAGGTGCAAGAATCTGAATCTTAGTTCTTTCAGGAAGTGCCATAATAACATCAACCATCTGGTCAACTGTCTGTTTGTTGATTTCGCGTCCACATTGTGGACAATGCGGAATACCAATTCTAGCATAGAGAAGTCGGAAATAATCATATATTTCTGTAACAGTTCCTACTGTAGAACGCGGATTTCTGTTAGTTGACTTCTGGTCTATAGATATAGCCGGTGAAAGTCCTTCAATACTGTCAACATCCGGCTTTTCCATCTGTCCCAAGAACTGTCTTGCATATGAAGACAGTGATTCCATATATCTTCTCTGACCTTCTGCATATATTGTATCAAATGCAAGACTCGACTTTCCCGAACCTGAAAGTCCTGTAAGCACAACTAGCTTGTCTCTTGGAATATCAACATCTATTCCTTTAAGATTATGCTCTCTTGCACCCTTTATCCTTATGCAGTTCTTGTAACTGCCTCTTTCTATCTCTTTCTTTAACTTACTATCAGCCATGTTTTTTTCCTTCATAAATATATTTATTAATCTCAATCATCTTGTCACGAAGCTGTGCAGCCTCCTCAAAGTTAAGCTCTGCTGCTGCCTTACGCATGTTCTTCTCAACCTGCGTCTTAACCTTCTCAAGCTCTTTGATGCTCATAGATTCATAATCAACCTTAAGCTTTCCGGAAGCATCACCCGGCTCCGCTGCCTTGCTTATGCTTATCAGATCTCTTACTGCCTTCTTGATTGTCTGTGGAGTAATTCCATGCTCATCATTATACTCCTGCTGAATCTTTCTTCTTCGTTCTGTCTCTGAAATAGCCTTTTCCATAGATTCAGTAATCTTGTCTGCATACATGATAACATGTCCCTCTGCATTTCTTGCAGCTCGACCAATCGTCTGTATAAGTGATGTCTCTGTTCTTAAGAAGCCTTCCTTATCAGCATCAAGTATTGCAACAAGGCTGATTTCAGGAATATCCAGACCTTCTCGCAGCAGGTTGATTCCAACAAGAACATCAAATCCATCAAGACGCATATCTCTTATAATCTTCTGACGCTCAAGCGTATCAATATCTGCATGAAGATACTTAACCCTGATTCCTGCCTCTTTAAGATAATCAGTAAGGTCCTCCGCCATTCTCTTGGTAAGTGTAGTAACAAGCACCTTGTTCTTCTTGGCAGTTTCCTTATTAATCTCTGATATAAGGTCATCAATCTGTCCTTCAATCGGCTTAACAGTTATCTCCGGGTCAAGAAGTCCGGTAGGTCTGATAACCTGCTCGGTTCTCATAAGTTCATGCTCTGCCTCGTATGTACTTGGTGTTGCTGATACGAAAAGCATCTGTGAAATCTTGCTCTCAAACTCGCTGAAATTAAGCGGTCTGTTGTCCTTCGCAGATGGCAGTCTGAAGCCATAATCTACAAGCGTAGTCTTTCTTGACTGGTCACCGGCATACATGCCTCGAATCTGCGGAATAGTGATATGCGACTCATCCACAATAATAAGAAAATCATCTGGAAAATAATCCATCAGCGTATACGGAGGACACCCTGCCGGAAGTCCTGCCAGATGTCTTGAATAATTCTCTATTCCTGAACAAAAGCCTGTCTCCTGCATCATCTCTATATCAAAATTCGTTCTCTCTTCAATTCTCTGTGCCTCTAGAAGCTTATCCTCACTCTTGAAATACTTCACTCTCTCGGCAAGCTCTGCCTTAATGTTCTCAATCGCAGCGTCCATCTTCTCCTTCTCAACAACATAATGTGAGTTAGGGAATATCGCAATATGTTCAAGAACGCCTTTAACCTCGCCTGTAAGGGAATCTATCTCACTTATTCTGTCCACTTCATCACCAAAGAATTCAACTCTTATGGCATCACCTGATGATGATGATGGATACACTTCAACAACATCGCCTCTTACCCTGAAGGTTCCTCGCTTAAAATCCTGGTCGTTCCTTACATACTGGATATCAATAAGCTTTCTTATGCAATCATCCCTGTCCTTCTCCATTCCCGGACGAAGCGAAATAACCATGTTCTTATAATCAATCGGCGCACCTAATCCATATATACATGAAACCGAAGCAACGATAATAACATCATTTCTTTCGGAAAGTGCCGCTGTTGCCGAATGTCTTAATTTATCAATTTCATCATTAATAGATGAATCCTTCGCAATATAAGTGTCACTCTGAGGTACATAGGCCTCTGGCTGATAATAATCATAATAGGAGACAAAGTACTCAACCGCATTCTCTGGAAAGAACTCCTTCATCTCCCCATACAACTGCGCTGCCAGTGTCTTATTATGGCTTATAATAAGTGTAGGTTTCTGAACATTCTGTATAATGTTCGCCATTGTAAATGTTTTACCAGAACCAGTTACACCAACTAGAGTCTCAAACTGATTGCCTTCCTCAAAGCCCTTTGTAAGTGCTTCAATAGCCTGCGGCTGGTCGCCCATCGGCTTAAAATCCGAATGTAATACAAATCTGTCCATAATCCCTCCTTGTTTTCCAGCATTTTTCTCATTATACAATATAACAGCCAAAAAGTACAGAACAAACATTCGATTTGTCCTGTACTTTATTCCATACCTCTATATTCGTTATTCTGCCGCGCTGACACTCATTTTGCCATTGAGATACTCTACTGCTGCCTTCAACTGCACATCTTCAGTCGCATCATCCGGAAGCTCCACAATACTGTCAGGTGTCACTCCCTTGCCGTGAATATCCTGTCCCTTAGGAGTGAAATATTTGGCAATTGTATACTTAACCGCACTTCCATCAGTAAGCGGACGGATTGTCTGCACAATGCCCTTACCAAATGTCTGTGTTCCGATTATCTGTGCCTTATCATAATCCTGCATTGCACCGGCAAATATCTCAGATGCACTTGCACTATTGCCATTTACCAAAACTGCCATCGGAATATTAAGCTCATGATTATCAGAACCTGAATATTCCTGTCTCTTACCAGACTTAGTCTCTGTATACACGATAAGTCCGTTCGGAAGAATATAATCTAGCATATCAGCCACAGTCTTAAGAACTCCACCAGGATTATTTCTTATATCAATTACAAGTCCTGTAATTCCCTGCTTCTGAAGGTCATCAACAGCTGATTCAAACTGCTCTGTTGTAACATCATCAAACTGTGAAATATAAATATAACCTATATTATTCTCAAGCACCTCTGATGAAACAGTCTTAATATCAATCTTGTCTCTTGTAACTGTGAAACTCAGCTTCTCGCCATTTCTCATAACAGTAAGGTTAACATCTGTACCCTTCTCGCCCTTAATAAGGGCAACTGCTACAGAAAGGTCCATTCCTGTAATATCCTCACCATTAACCTCTGTTACCTTATCTCCATTTCTGATACCAGCCTTATATGCCGGTGCATCCTCATATGCCTCAGATATAAGTATTGAACCATCATCAGCCTTCTGGCATACCGCACCAATTCCATAGAAAGAACCTGATGTTGACTCCATCATCGACTTATATTCTTCAGGCGTATAATAAACAGTATATTTATCACCATATGCAGCAAGATATGCCTTAAAAATGTTGTCTGCAGCCTTTTCATCATCTACATCATCAAAGTAGAATCCATCTCCAAGCAGCGAATCAAGAGCATTCAGCTTACCTTCAACCTTAGTTCCGATTCCTTCATTATCACTTGTTCCAACATCCTGGACATATATACGTCCGTCAATTCCAATATGAAGATTACCACTTCTTATAAGTCCCATGAATACGCATGACAACGCCAGTATCACAACCAGCAGTGTTGCCACAACACCAATAATAACGCCTTTGCCTAAAGCATGTTTTCTCTTTCGTTCCTGTGCGGCCCCTTCCGAAGAAAAAGGTCTGTTATTATCATATTCCATTGAGTCCTCCTGTTAAGTTGAATTATTTATTTAAAATATGGCATAGGATTAACATATGAATCATTGAGCCTTACATCAAAATGCAGATGTGCGCCAAATGAATTACCCGTATTACCCATAACACCAAGCTTCTGTCCTTTCGTCACCTGGGCTCCTACTGATACATTTAAACTATCAAGATGCAGGTATCTCGTATACAGTCCATTACCATGATAAATCATCACATAATTACCCGCTGTTGAGTAACCCTCGCTCTGTCTGTGTGCAATAACAACTTTACCGTCATAAGCTGCATATACAGGATCACCTGAAACTCCTGCCCTGACCGCTCCAATATCCACACCTTTATGCGGTGAAGTTCTGTCAGATGTATCTCCGTATGGAGAAGTTATTCTTGTACTTGTTGTTGGCCATTTGAAAGTTCCGCCATCATATCTGTTAGACGGAGTAACTCCGCTTGCTTCCTCTGCCTTAATCTTGGCTGTTATAGAAGCAATCTCTGCATCGAGCTTCTTCTCGTCAGCTTCGAGCTGTTTCTTATAAGCCACCTGATCAGCCGTATTCTTACTCAAAGCATTAAGCTGGGCATTCTTCTCATTCTGGACAACCTCAAGTGCATCAACCTGTGCCTGAAGTGCCTCCTGACTGGCAGTCAGGGTCTCTTTATCTTCTTCAAGCTTTACTTTAGAAGATGATATAAGATTAATCGTTGACTGATATTCCTCAAGCATCTGTCTGTCATACTCTGATATCTTATTAATATACTCAAATTTATTAAGCATATCCGCCATACTCTGTGATGATAAAAGCACTTCAACATATGTATAATCATTATGCTCATACATAAACTGGATTCGAAGCTTCATAGCCTCATACTGGCTTTCCTTATCAGCCTCAGCCTGCTCAAGCTGTGCCTGTGTCTCCTCAATCTCAGCCTCTAATGTTGCAATCTGGGTATTAATATCATCTAATGACGCTGATAATTCTCCCATCTGGGCATCCAGTCCCTGAATAAGAGATGTAAGATCTGAACTCTGCGCCTTAAGCTGAGCAATCTTGTCTTCTGTTTCTTTCTTTTTATTCTGTATATCATTCTGCTGGTTCTGCGCATTCTTCAGATCCGATTTATTATCTCCAAATGTAACCTGTGCAAAACAATACGGTATAAGCAGCATTACAATCATGAGTGCCGCTGTTATTTTCTTTATTAAATTGTTCTGAAACAGTGCTTTCTCCATACAGCCACTCCTTTACCATAATTAAAATGTTTTCTAAAAACAAACAGGGACTTCTGCATCCGTTTGCAAAAGCCCCCAAAAACTATCCGAAACTATACATCGGCATGCTTTCTTACAGCGAAGAAACTTCCTATAAGACCAATACCAATTCCAAGAATAACTGCTACCGGAATAAGTACCTCAAATACTTCTGATGCTGGCATAAATGCTAATATATTCTGTAAAACAGAGAATTTTCCAAGAACAAAATTAACAACTCCACCATAAATATACCTCAATATTGCTACCGGAATAATAGCACCTATAAGTCCTATAACGATACCTTCTACAAAGAATGGTGCATTAACAAATGCATCCGTAGCTCCTATATATTTCATGATTGATATCTCATCTTTTCGTACTGTAATACCAATTACAATTGTATTAGTAATAAGGAATATAGATACCGCAAGAAGAACAACAATTACTGCAACTGCAACATAACTTACAAGTCTTGCTGCACTGGCAAGTCCGCTTGCTGTAACCTCTGAACGGTTAACCTGTCTTATTCCATCCTTATTCTCAAGGTACTTAACCAGTGTACCCTGATTACTTGCATCCTTAAGATATACTTCATAAGAAGAAGAATTAGCTAAAGGATTATCATCCTTGAAGCCTTCTGCAAGTTCAGGATATGCGGCGAAATACTCACCCTTGAAGCTTTCCCATGCATCATCAGCTGATACATACTGAACTCTTGATACTTCTTCTCTTTTGCTGATTTCATCTCCAAGCTTCTTAATATCTGTCTCACTGAGATTTTCGTCAAAGAAAACTGTTACACAGACCTCTGTCTCAGCCTTCTTAATCATATACTGAAAATTAACCACTATAGAATAGAATACTCCAAAAAGGAATATACATGCTGTAATTGTTGCTATTGATGCCAGTGAGAACATCTTATTACGATGGATATTCTTAAATCCATCTTTAATATGATATGCTAATGACCTAATCTTCATAGAAATAACCACCCTTTTCCTGATCGCTGATAATCTTTCCTTCACTCATAGTAATAGTTCTCTTCTTCATCTGCTGAACTATCTCCATATTATGGGTAACTACAAGTACTGTTGTTCCCTGCTTATTAACCTGATTAAGAATCTTCATGATTTCATTAGAATTGGCAGGATCAAGGTTACCTGTTGGCTCGTCGCACAACAATATAGCCGGCTTGTTAACCAGCGCTCTTGCAATTGCGATTCTCTGCTGCTCACCACCTGATAACTCATTAGGAAAAGCCTTATATTTGTCAAGAAGTCCTACCATGGAAAGCATCGCAAGTACTCTTGACTTAATCTTTCTGTTAGGAGCTTCTACTACCTTCTGTGCAAATGCGATATTCTCATATACATTTCTGTCTGGTAACAGACGGAAATCCTGGAATACTACACCAATATCTCTTCTAAGATACGGAAGCTTCTTTCTTGTTATCTTATTGAGATATTTCTTATTAACATATATCTTACCTGATGTAGGATCTAATTCCTTAAGTAATAGTTTGATAAGAGTCGACTTACCTGAACCACTCTTACCTACTATAAATACGAATTCACCTTTCTGGATGTGAAGATTAATTCCATTAAGCGCAGCAACGCCAGTGGAATATGTCTTCGTAACATCTTCCATGATTATCATGTATCATTTCCTCCAAAAATCACTAAAATGTATCTTTACTTTCCATATACTTCATGTACTTAACTACCATAAGGGCAATCTTAAATGTTATTGCATCATCAAACACTCTGAGGTCAAGCCCGGTTATCTTCTGTATTTTATCAAGTCTGTAAACAAGTGTATTTCTATGAATGTAAAGCTGTCTTGATGTTTCTGAAACATTAAGGCTATTCTCAAAGAACTTGTTAATTGTTGACAAAGTCTCATCATCAAAATCATCAGGAGCCTTTCCTTCAAATATCTCCTTAATGAACATCTGACATAATGGTATAGGAAGCTGATATATAAGACGGCCTATTCCTAATCTGTTGTAAGCAACAACATTCTTATTGCTGTAGAAAATCTTTCCCACATCAAGTGCCATCTTAGCTTCCTTGTAAGATCTTGAAACCTCTCTTATGTCATTAACAATTGTACCATAAGCAACATGTGCCGCACTCATCGCCTCAGTGCTTAACATATCAATTATAACATCAGCTGTCTTGTCAAGTTCATCATATGACTCATTGCCTTTAACTTCCTTAACAAGAATTATACTCTTTTCGTCAACTGCTGTAATGAAATCTCTTGTTTTATTAGCAAAAAGAGTTCTTACTGTCTCTAAAGCATTAGTATCCTTCTCGTGCTTAGTCTCAATAATATATACGACTCTCTTAACATCAGTTTCAATATGAAGCTTCTCTGCTCTTGTATACATATCAACACGAAGAAGATTATCAAGAAGAAGATTCTTAATAAAGTTATCCTTATCGAATCTCTCCTTATATGCTACAAGCAGATTCTGTATCTGGAATGCAGCAAGCTTTCCAACCATATATACATCATCACTTGTTCCTCTTGCCATGATTATATATTCGAGGTTGCCTTCATCTTCAACCTTAAAAAACTGAAAACCATTAACTGCCTGACTCTCTGCTGGCGAATCAATAAAACTAATCGCATCCGCAAGGCATTCTGAAACATTATCAAAAGTCTTGGCTGCAACATTCTTATCTGCATCCACAATGCACAAATCCACTCGTGAAATAGCCTTAAGTCCCTCTACAGTTGTCTGTAAAATTCTATTAGATATCATTGTTATCCCTTTCTGTCTACCACTTACCTTTTATTCGTACATATTCTATCTTATTGTAAAGCAAAACGGCAAAAAAAAAAAGGGGAAATGCAAATTTATTGCATTTCCCCTTCATAATTAAGATTCATTTAATAATTAGTGTGTGATAACGATTTCTGTTTCCTTATCGAATACATGAAGTCTTTCAACATCCATAGCAAATGTTACTTCATCACCAGGTCTTGCTGTTGTACGAGGATTTACCTTAGCTGTACATGTTACATCACCGATTTCATAGTGAAGGTTAACTTCTGCACCAAGTAATTCGTATACCTTAACTGTAGCTGTAAACTTAGAATCTGCATTCTTAGCGATGAATTCTGCATCATCCTTAACATCCTCTGGACGGATACCAACTACAACTGTCTTACCAACATAGTTGCCATCGATAAGCTTCTTGCTCTTCTCAACTGGAAGAGTAATTGTAACTGTATCAGAAAGTACAAGGTCAACCTGTGAACCGTTAGCCTTAACTTCTGCGTCGATAAGGTTCATCTGAGGTGATCCGATGAATCCAGCAACGAAGATGTTGTTAGGTGTATTGTAAAGGTTCTGAGGTGTATCTACCTGCTGAATGATACCATCCTTAAGAACTACGATTCTTGTACCAAGTGTCATAGCCTCTGTCTGGTCATGTGTTACATAGATGATAGTTGTCTGTAATCTCTGGTGGAGCTTAGAAATCTCAACACGCATCTGTACTCTTAACTTAGCATCAAGGTTTGAAAGAGGCTCATCCATAAGGAATACCTTAGGGCTACGAACGATAGCACGTCCCATAGCAACTCTCTGTCTCTGACCACCTGAAAGAGCCTTTGGCTTACGATCAAGAAGGTGCTCGATATCAAGAATCTTAGCAGCTTCATGTACAGCCTTGTCGATCTCTGCCTTAGGAACTTTTCTTAACTTAAGACCGAAAGCCATGTTATCATATACTGACATATGTGGATAAAGAGCATAGTTCTGGAATACCATAGCGATATCTCTGTCCTTAGGCTCTACATCATTAACCATCTTATCACCGATCCATAACTCACCTGAGCTGATTTCCTCAAGACCTGCGATCATACGAAGTGTAGTAGACTTACCACATCCTGAAGGTCCTACGAAGATGATGAACTCCTGATCAGCAATTTCAAGATTAAAATCCTTAACAGCTACGAAACCGTTAGGATATACTTTACAAACATTCTTAAGCGATAAACTTGCCATTATTAAATATCCTCCTAATATAAATGCGCCTTTGCGCTTTTGATGTGATTATAATACACTAAACAGGACTTTTTTACCACATTACATTTTTACAAATCTTTTCCTCGTTTTTTTTGCAAATTTACCATAGCCAGTCCTCTTATGTATAAATTGTACAAATTTACCGCCTATTTATCTGCAAACATCACTAATGCTGTTTATGTTTTTAATTGTTTGTTGAAATAAAAACCTTTTAAATATATAATAAAAAAGAGCAATAGGGTATTTACTTTATTATTCATGCGCATCTGTTATATATGTACACGATTGGAGGAACGATTATGACTATAGCTGGTTTATCTACTAACATAAGTACATCTGGCATAACTAATGATATCCAGATTGCAATGCTAAAGAAGAATCTTGATACAGTTGAAACGGCTGGTGCTGATATCGCTAAGATGATGGAAGCATCCGTTACACCAGAACTTGGTCAGAATATTGACTTAAGAATCTGATTCAGTTTTCCCTATGCATGTCTTTAGAAATACAAAGCCCATGTACACAGTTTTCTATGTACATGGGCTTTATATTTTTCTAAAGAGTTCCTGAAAATTCAAGCATTATCATATACATTACGCACACAACAATGCCAACAATAACCGGAGCTGTAAAATAATTCTTTATATGTGATAATTTAACATTCTGAATCTTCATTTTTTCAAGATTTCCATGACGTTTTGCCATTGTTCTTATACATAATACAGCAAGCATCATGAATACTGCTGCTATAACAGCAATCATCGCAATCTGCACAACCGTAATTGCTGTGCTCTGACCTGCCACACTCTCTGCATTTTCAAATGTTTCAGATACACTGCCATCCTGCGCATACATTCCCGCCATCTTAAGAATCTGTACAATTCCTATTGAATATGTATTTACCGCAAAATGTGCAATAACTGACGACCACAAAGAACCTGTAGCCTCAACCATATATGCAAACACAATTCCTATAACAAATGCATACAACGCCTGATTAATATTAAGATGAAAGCAACCGAATAATAATCCGCTCATTAGTGCAGCACCTGTCATTCCGGCTTTCCTGTAAGAGCCAAAGAATATCCCACGGAATATAAGCTCTTCTACAAGCGGCGGAATAACTGCCAGCAATATAACCTGCATCGCAAATGGATATGTAAGCAGTGTTGTTGTTCCCTCCTCAAGATAATTAGTTGAAAACAACATGCTAAGATTACTTATTAATAATACTGCCGGAATAAGGCAGTATCCTGCAACAAGTGAAAGAATTACATCAACTATGCCTATTCTTTTGTATGGAATCTCCCTGATAGGATCAATCCTCTGAACAATCATATATATAATTGCAATAAGAAGAATTATCCCTTCTGACATAACATACTGAATCCAGTCAGGCACAGCTATACCTGAATTCTGTGCATAAGCCATAATCGATGCACACACAACAGATAATCCGATATAACCTATTACAAATATAATAAAAAAGCCATTAACTTTTCTTACTTCCATGCAATTGCTTCCACTTCAAGAAGAACATCCTTAGGAAGTCTTGCAACTTCTACGCATGAACGTGCTGGAAATGGCTCCTTAAAATATTTCTTGTAGATTTCATTAATCTTACCGAAATCATTCATTTCTTTAATAAATACTGTTGTCTTAACAATGTTCTCTACCTTAGAGCCTGAAGCCTCAACAAGATTGCAGAGATTCTGAAATGCCTGCTCAGCCTGAGCCTCAACTCCGCCTTCTGCTATCTCGCCTGTAGCTGGTATTACAGGGATAACTCCTGATGTATATACCATATTGTTAATCTCGATAGCCTGTGAATATGGTCCGATTGCACTTGGTGCCTTGTCTGTACTGATTACTTTCTGCATAATAATCTCCTTATTTCAACATATTTTACGTTACAAACGCATTAAATATATTGTACCGCAATCATCATATTCATTCAAGGAGCTATTTCTTAAGAACTATTGAATTCTGTGTTATCTCAATTTTGCCTTCTTTAAGCAGTCTTCCTACAGCTCTCTTGAAAGCATTTTTACTCATATTAAAATGTTTCTTGATAATCTCTGGGTCTGCTTTATCAGTAAATCCCAGACTTCCGCCCTTCTTTACTATAGCGTCATATATCTGTACTGAATCCTCGTCCATCTGGATATAAGCCTTCTGCTTAAGGCTTATAACAAGTTTCCCATCTTCTCTTACTCTTGAAACACGTCCGTGAATAACCTCACCGACACTAAGTGGTTCAAACACTTCTGACATAGGAATAAATGCATCATACTTATCTTCAACAGCAACATACGCTCTGTAATCTGGAGTTATTCCTATTATAGTACCTGTAACCGCACTGTCTTTTACAAGTGTCTCTGACTTTTCAAGATACTTGTTAATTCTCATAGTAGCTGCAAGTCTGCCGCTCTTATCTATATAGAGAGCAACAAGATACTCTGAACCTTCTGATACATGTGTTGTCTGTTCCTTGTATGGCATGAGCAGGTCTTTTTCAAGTCCCCAGTCAAGAAATGCGCCAATACCTGTAACCTGTGATACTTTAAGTCTCTTAAGTTCTCCAAGCTGAATCTTTGGCTTATTAGTAGTTGCAATAAGTCTGTCACTTGAATCCCTGTAAACAAATACTGTGAGAGCATCTCCCACTTCAACATCATCTGGAACCTGTTTTTTAGGAAGAAGGACTTTATCTTCTTCTGTTCCAAGATATACTCCGAAATCTGTTACCTTTACAATGTTAAGACACTGTGTTTTTCCTAACTCTATCATAACAACACCTATGCTGGCAGCTTCACCAGCCCTTTCATAATAATTTCAGTGCAAGTATGGCTGTTGCCTTTCTACGTCTATTCTCATCGCTACTCGCACAAAAAAACCTCTCGTATGACTACGAGAGGTTTCTAGCTGGGCTTGAGGGATTCGAACCCCCGAAGTGCTGGAATCAGAATCCAGTGCCTTACCACTTGGCGAAAGCCCAATGTCGTGACGACATGCTGTATTATACATGAATGTTTTCAGGAATGCAAGCACTTTTTTAAAAAAATTTCAAAAGTGTTATAATCCCTGTCTACTCCGTCATCTTAAGGGTTACTGTACCATCTGCATCAGTACCAAGATTAGGCATCTTCTGCATCTTTTGTGCAGTTCCTATAAAGAACTTGTATTGGTCAAGTACCTGATCCTTCTCCATATCAGATACAGCTTTCTTAATGTCAACATCTTCCATACTGCTTGTTGCAGCAACAAGATTGAATCTGTTTCTGTTCTCAAAATCAAATGCAAATTCTTTAGGATCAGAATGTACAGGCGCTTTGTTAATTTCCTTGTCAGTCTGATTCTGACTGCCAGCCTCCTGCGAGCCAGCTCCTGTCTGTTCTATCTGAACATCTTCTGTATTCTGCAGATTATTATTATGTTTACTGCCTATTGTATAGTTATCATAAAATGAATGAATATTAATTCTTCCTACTCCCATAGCTGACTCCTTTCTGCATAGATTACATCCTTGTTTTATATTTATCGGCATGTTTATCTGATAATTTACTATCTTATCCAACAAATTTCTACATAAATTTACATTTATTTATAAACACTGCTATAAATTTTTTATAAACACCTGCTTTTTACGTTGACCTTACCGCAAGATTAACTTAATATAAAGATACATTTTTATAAGGAGTACATTAATAATATGAACAAAAAGAATTCAATATTCGTAATTACAGGAATCTTCCTTATCTGCACAAGATTCTGGGTTTCCTTTGGCACAGTGAACATTGATATAAGCAATGATATCGTCGGATACATCCTTATATTCCTCGGTATCAATAATATGAAAGAACTTAATTCCCGCTTTAAGAAAGGAATGTTTCTTTCTCTTGCCGGACTTGCCGGTGCAATACTCTCACAATATCTTATTGCAAGAGACTGGCCTGTGCCAGAGACTATGTATTCTATAGCAATAGGTATCAGTGTCGTATTTGCTATATATTTTACCTATTATTATACAGAAGCCCTTGTCATGGAAGCAAGGATACAGGAAAAAACTGCTGTTACAAGAAATTATCAGATAACATGGCTTCTTATGTCTGCCGGAATATTTATCCACTATTTTGCATTCAAGTCTACAATAACAATGTGGTCTATACTTGTTGAAGCATTGATTGCCGTAATTACCATATATTATTGTTTCTTAGTATTTTCAACCAGCAGACAGCTTTACGAAGACTGATTACTTTATATTTTTTAACAAATACAATTTGGTTATTTACATTATTCGTTTATACAGTAATTGAGTTGACTTTTGCCAGTTTCAGTGTTTTAATGATGTCGTCAGCACGAAAGGATATTAATTATGAAAAAGTTAGAGATTATTATCAGACCTGAAAGACTTGATGATCTTAAGACCATCCTTAATAGCAATGATGCGCATGGACTTATGATTTCTAATATAATGGGATATGGAAGCCAGCGTGGACATAAGCAGGTTTATAATGGTGTTGATTTCGGTGGTAATCTTCTTCCAAAGGTTAAGGTCGAATCAATTGTATCAGATGAGACTTACGAGACAATTATTGATCAGATAATTGAGCAGATTAATACCGGAGAATATGGTGATGGCAAGATATTTGTTTATGACGTATATGATGCTATCAGAATCCGTACAGGAGAGCGTGGGACAGACGCTTTATAATTTCATATTAATTATTGGTTATCAACGGGGATAACAGTCAGAATTACTATCTGACCGTTATCTCTTTTTTTGTACATAACTTTCGCTATCTGTATCCCATAACCGTACAGATATATAAAATGGGGTCACAGGAAACTACCCAGCCTGTGACCCCGCCCCTTTTTTAGGATTTATTCTTCTTTATTATCTGTTGTATCTTCAATTAAATCTTCTGATTCCTCATTCTCAATAACCTCTGGTTCATCTTTCTTAACCATGTCTTTTTCCAGCTTCTTGAATATACTTGAGAAAATATATGAATCAACATACAATATCAATGGTATTGTTACTATAAATGCAGTGAAATATATGCATGAGAAATATATCAGTCCAACAGTTGCTATAAGCATAATTATTGTCTGTGGAAGATGATGCATACATATAATAAGTGCGTTCTTAAGCGTTCCAAAAAGCTTATTGTCATATCTTGAAAGCATTGCAAATGAGTAAAGCATTATTCCAACCCATATTGCCATGACTCCTATTACAACAAATATAAACAAAGTTCCTATCTGTGAGCCCTGAACAAGTCCCCACTGTACGCTTGCTCTTAAATCAATAAAAAGAAGAAAGCCGATAACTCCATGTACAATCTCTAACAAAAGTCCCTGTACGAAGTTCATCTTGAACGACTTCCAGAAATCTTTATATACATAACTTTCCTCGTCTCGTACTAATTTTATTCCTGAATAAAATGCTGCTGTAAGCGATGCTCCTATTGTTACAACCGGCAGACAAAATACAACTGTAATAACTGCCAGTATTATAAAGTCACCTGCCTTGGTGAGTCCTCTAAAAAGTTTTCCATCTAATCCAAATCCATTCATAATTATATACCCCTTTGCTTAAATACTATGATTATACAAGACCTGCCATAAAAATCAAAGAATTTTTCGTATATATTTCTTAAATGTTTATAAAAGCTGTTTTTTTGCCACAGCATTTATGATAAACTGTTAAACAATAACGATTATTAAGGAGTGTTTATGGCTAAAGGAAACAACATTCACGACGAAATTAAAGAGCAGCGTAAAAAGCTTAAAGATTTGTCTTTTTCAGATAAAATCAAATACATATGGAGCTATTACTGGATTCCAATCGTAGGAGTTGTACTTGCAGTTATATTTGCAGTTTCTCTTATTTCATCCATAGTTAAGAACAATTATGATACTGTATGTTTTGTTGCTGTACTTGATGGCAAGATGACAGGTTATGAAAATGATACTGATATTCTCACAACCGGACTTACAGACTATCTTGGAATTGACGGCAAGAAAGAACAGGTTGATTTCTCATATACATTTTCACTGAAAGAAGTGGCAATGGACCAGGAAGCATATGTTTCAGCTAATAAGTTATATACTTATGCATCAACTGGTTCTCTTGACGGATACCTTTCTGAACGTGAGTATATTGATTACTTCTGTACTGACAAGGATATATTCTTCTGTGATTTGCGCGATATATTCTCCGATGAGGAATTAGAGCAGTTAGATGATTACATTGTGTATTTCACCAACACTGCCGGAGAGACATATCCTATTGCTGTAGATATCACTGAAGCACCTGTAATCAAAGACAGTGACCTGAATATGAAAGACCCTTGCTATGGTGTTGTATCATCATCAAAGTATCAGACCAATGCTGCTGATTTTATAAGATATATATTTAATATGAAGACAGCCTGATATAATCACAGCTTTTTTCTATATATATTCATCCCGTCTGTATCGCCTGCATACAATGTGAAACCCAGTTTCAATGCAAGCTGTATGGATGGGATATTTGTTTTCACTGTGCATATATATAATTCTTCTAAACCAAACCTGTCCATAGCAATATCCACTATATGGTTCATAACTTCCCATGCCACATGCTTTCCCTGCCAGCTTTTTTTTACAAGATACCCAAGCTCCTGACAATTCTGTCCGTCTATACTACGGTTTTCAACGCCTGCCCTTGCCACTAGCTCACCTGTTTTCTTATCAAACACAAGCCACAGACCGTACCCGAAGAAGCCATACATATTCTCTATGTATTTTATTGTAAATGCTTTTTCATCCTCATATTCATATAATTGTTCAACATACGGGCAGTCTGAAAGTGTCTGATATAATTCGTATAAATGTGGTAAATCCTCCACTGTCATCTCCCGTATGATAAACCTCTCCGTTCTGGCAATTACAAGCGGCTCATTGTATTTTCTGGCACATACAAGTTTTAACATGTCGTCATCAATATCTTCCTCATCATATACAACATATGAAGCTTTTCCAAGGTATGCTTCTCCAAGCCCTATATCAGGAATCTCCAGTGTTCCATCTGGTTTTAACGTATCTTTATCATTAATTATTATTTTTCTGCCTTCGCCCATATCAATACATTTTCTCATATATGCCTCTTCATAATTGTTTCTAAAGTTTTAATTTGACTTTTTATACTGTAGTATTTAGAATTAATTACATCACATTTTGCTCATGCAGACAAGCGGGCAATTTAATGAATTTCAGGAGGAATAATATGGCTAATCCAATAGTTACATTTACAATGGAAAACGGCGATGTGATGAAAGCTGAGCTTTATCCGGAAATCGCACCTACATCAGTTAATAATTTCGTTAATCTTGTTCAGAATGGATTCTATGACGGACTTATATTTCACAGAGTAATCGCAGGTTTTATGATTCAGGGTGGTGACCCTGAAGGAACAGGTATGGGTGGTCCTGGCTACTCTATCAAGGGCGAATTCGCATCTAACGGATTTAAGAACGACTTAAAGCATACAAGAGGTGTTCTTTCAATGGCTCGTTCTATGAGACCTGATTCTGCAGGCTCACAGTTCTTTATCATGCACCAGAACGCTCCACATCTTGACGGAGATTACGCTGCTTTTGGTAAGCTTATCGAGGGTGAAGATGTTCTTGACAAGATTGCAGGCGTAGACACAGATTACAGCGACAGACCTAGAAAACCACAGGTTATGAAGACTGTTACTGTTGAGACATTTGGCGAGGAATATCCAGAACCAGAGAAGTTATAATTAAAATCCATTCAATGACACTAAAAATATAAAGGCGGATACAGTTAATTGCTGTACCCGCCTTTATATTTTTAGAAATGTCCGGCGGAGCCACTGTTTCCACCGCCTCCGCCGCTGCTTCCGCTGCTATTGTTGTGCTCAATATGTCTTGTAACAACTGTTGTATTAATGAACACGTCTCTTCTGTCATTAACCTTAAAGTTATGGTCTTTCGTATATTCTGTGCTGCTTACAGTCATTCTTGCCTTGGCATTATGCATCATTGTAAGAACAGCAGCAACTGCAACACCTGATGCAATAAGAAGCTTAATCCACATTTTGTATGTAAGTTTCTTGACTATACTTGTAGTCATACACATATTCATGTTCTTGATATACTTAGAAAATGCTTTGTAATAATCCTTATCCGAAAGCTTTTCCTCACATGCTTCTCTTATGTCATCAATTGTCCCCTGTGAAATATCAGTTCCCGCCTTGCCCTGTGTATACATTCTATCAGCTCTTGACTGCATATCAACACCATATATTACGGCATTCTGCGAATATCCGTTATCATCAAGGAATTTCTTAAGATAACTGTCCATCGTACTGCCATCATGTCCTATATTAGTTGTGATAATAACTATATCGCACTCTGAATCCTCAGATGCTTTCTTACACTGGCTCTTTAGTTTACTAACCTCATCAGAAGTAAGAATTCCTGCATTGTCATATACATATTCCTTTGATGAATCTGCATACACATCAGCCTTAATACTTAACAGCACTCCCACACACATAAAACATGCCATAATTATGCTCATGAAAGCCTTTATCTTCTTATTAATCTTCATCATATGAACAAAAGCCCTCCAAACATAGTAATGATAAGTGTAACAATGAATATTCCAGCTCCGAAGCCAAATGCTTTCTTTCCGCTTATCGGTCTGTCAGCAACTATCTTTCCTGTCTGTCCGTTAAGCATGAACTGGAAATTCTTCCTGTTAAACCTGTAATTAAGTACCCATACCGGAAATAATGCATACTGGCTTCCTGTTGGACGCATTGTTATGTCATTGTGGATTATATTAACAGATGAATATCCGGTAATTGTTGACATTGCAATGTCTGTTATATATTTGTCAGCTCTTCTTGTAGCTCTCTCCTGTATCTGGTCTGCCGTATAATTATATCTTTCTGAAAGATATCCTGACAGATATGGCATTGAAAATGCAGTTAATTCGTTATAGTTAAATGGCTCCAGCTTATCCATCGCATCATCAGGCATTTTCTCAGATGCATCAGCCGGAATCTTCTCAAACTTTGCAGATATATTTCTGAACACCTGAAAATGATCTGTGTATATATACTCTGTATCACCTTTTCTTGTTGTCCTGACCCTTTCTGCATTAGCATGCATATCTGTCTGTGCCGAATAATCATACAGCCAGTAAGGTACATACAGTCCGCTTATTTTCTCAATTGTTGAATTTCTTGATAAAGCAGATGGTGTGAGTGGTCCTTTCTTACACCAGTTTTTGTAAATCTCTACTGCTTTATCCTTGTTAATCTTAAATGGTATAATTGTTGATGGCTTGAATTCACCTTTAAGTCTGTCCTCCACAAGTGTCGGATTACCACAGAACGAACAAAATGTTGCCGATGTATACTCATCTGCTACAAGCTCTGCACCACATGTATTACAATGGTACATCTTCATCTCTTTGTCATATTCTCCCTGTGTACTGTTCTGTGAATATTTCTCTTCATATTCACGCACATCAATCTGCATTCCACATGACGGACAGCCTAATTTCTGTGTTGTACTGTCAAACTCCATAGCAGCACCACACCCAGGGCATTTGTAAATTGTTGGCATATTCCCCTCCTTAATCCACAGTCGTTCATAATTTATTCATATCTAATTCAATAAGATTTAACACTATGCACATTGTTTCTTCACTTTTGTTCAATATAATTCAATCATAAGAACAAGACATTTTCTACTATATGTTTTTCATAAATCGAGTTGTTAATAAACAGCTCTCCTCCCTCTTTCACCGTCTGCTACTCCGGCAGACGGTGTTTTTTATCCTGCATATAATTATAATACGACGAATGAAGCTATAACTAAAACCACTCCTATTATAATTATTATCTTTCCCTTCTTCTTATCTTTAGCAAGTTTTTCATTATTAAGTCTGGCTTTTTCATCATCAGGCATAATCTGTTCCTCATATGTCATTCTGACATCTCTTGCATCAAAGAATATGTTAAAATTATGTTTTGCCGTAAGATATGTTGCAAGTCCGACAATAATTACAACAATTCCTGCAAGAAAAAGCATGAACCCAATAAATGGCAGATAGCTTGTGCCAGCATGCTCTTCACTATTATAGAAATCCATTGCGGCACTGGTATCAGCTTCAAGTGCTATCCTGTTGATAAAAAATGTTAAATAACCCATACAGGTCTCCTCTCTTTAGATATTTCCTTAGGACATACATGATTATACATCATATTTCTTTGTATTAACACATAAATATCATATAAATATTCCTTTTCATTTTTAATGATATGAGATATAATGTTGTCATACAAAATCGTGCAATGGAGGTAAAGAAATATGTTAGTTTCAGCTAAAGAAATGTTAGACAAAGCTCTTGCCGGCAAATATGCTGTCGGACAGTTCAACATCAATAACCTTGAATGGACTAAGTCTATTCTCCTTACTGCACAGGAGATGAATGCTCCTGTAATCCTTGGTGTATCTGAAGGTGCTGGTAAGTATATGACAGGTTTCGAGACTGTTGCAGCCATGGTTAAGGCTATGGACAAGTCTCTTGGAATCACTGTTCCTGTTGCTCTTCATCTTGACCACGGAACATATGAAGGATGCTACAAATGTATCAAAGCAGGCTTCACATCTATTATGTTTGACGGTTCTCATTATCCAATTGATGAGAATATCAAGAAGACAACCGAGCTTGTCAATGTAGCTCATAATCTTGGTCTTTCTATTGAGGCAGAAGTTGGTTCAATAGGCGGCGAAGAAGATGGTGTTATCGGAATGGGTGAATGTGCAGACCCTGATGAATGTAAAGCTATTGCAGATCTTGGTGTAGACATGCTTGCAGCAGGTATCGGTAATATACATGGAAAGTATCCTGCTAACTGGCCAGGATTAAGCTTTGAGACTCTTGCAGCTGTTAAGGATAAGATTGGTGATATGCCATTAGTTCTTCATGGTGGTACAGGTATTCCTGCAGATATGATTCAGAAGGCAATCTCTCTCGGAGTTTCTAAGATTAATGTTAACACAGAGTGCCAGCTTTCATTTGCTGATGCAACAAGAAAGTATATTGAAGCAGGCAAAGACCTTGAAGGAAAGGGATTTGATCCTAGAAAGCTTCTGGCTCCAGGCTGCGAAGCAATTAAAGAAACTGTTCGCGAGAAGATTAATCTTTTTGGTTCAGCAGGAAAAGCTTGATGATGATTGGAGATTTTTATGAGTAACTTAAAGACAGATGAAGATGATGATTTTATAACATCTGCTTCACCTGAAACAGAACCAGACGAAGCGGATTTCGCTTTTGACGTTAAAGAAAAAAAGAAAAAGCGCTCAAGCATAATAAGCCGTATTATTTTAATTATATGTGCCTGCGTTTTTGTTTTTGCAGCGGTCAGGCTTGTATCCATTCTTCTTGAATATAAGAAGGGTAATGATATTTATGATAATATTGAAGGTAATGTCCTTGATGATACCCCTGTTAATATTACAATAGGTGAAGATAATCAGGATGTAACAATCCCTTTTGTCTATAATCATCAGGCTCTGCTTGATATTAATCCTGATGGTCTGGGTTTTCTTTATGTACCATCGGTAGATATAAGGCTTCCTATTGCCCAGACAACCGATAATGATTTTTATCTTACTCATACATTTGATAAAACTTACAACCGCAACGGATGCCTTTTCGTTGATTATCGAATTAAAGATGGTCTTAATGCCAGCCATGTTATTATATATGGACATAACATGGGTTCTGGCGCTATGTTTGGTACTCTTGCCAGATATAAGAATTCTGGTTTCTACCAGACGGAAGGTAATGATGTTTTTTATATATATACAGAGGATGTAATCCGTGAGTACAAGATTTTTACAGTTTATATAACTGATCCAATAAGTAATACCTTTACATTCAATTTCAGCAATCTGGCCGGACTTCGCGAATACGCAAAGAATGTCCAGACTGAATCACTGTACAATACCGGAGTTGATATTTCTAACGCAACACAGGTTGTCACATTTTCAACCTGTACAGACGATTCTAAGCAGCGTGTTATTGTATCAGGTACATATGTCGGAGAATCAAAGTTAGATAATGGAACATCTTCTGAAGCATCTGCATCCGCTTCAGAATAAGCATTTTAACACTCATATTTCATGCGGGGTTAATTTTTTTAATATTTTCAAAAAAGCACTTGCAAATTTATACAATATGAGTTATTTTATTTAAAGACAGCAGGCTGTCGCTAATTAAATAAGGTAGAACAAAGGCGTTCCATTTATATATTTGTATAAGTATATACTTGGACGCCATTTTTTAGTTTTACTAATAAAAAGATAAGAAAAGGAAGGATGAGGAAGTTATGAGTGAAAGATTCAATGTAGCTGACATCTTCGGCGAGAATGTGTTTAATGACACAGTTATGAAAGAACGTTTACCAAAGAACGTTTACAAAAACCTTAAATTAACAATGGAAGGTGTGCAGGAGTTATCTTTAGCAGATGCTGATGTTATCGCTAATGCTATGAAAGACTGGGCTATCGAGAAAGGTGCAACTCATTACACACATTGGTTCCAGCCTTTAACAGGAACTACTGCTGAGAAACATGATTCATTTATATCAGCACCTAAGTCAGACGGAAAGGTGCTTATGGAATTCTCAGGTAAAGAATTGATTAAGGGCGAACCTGATGCTTCATCATTCCCTTCAGGTGGTCTTCGTGCAACATTCGAGGCCAGAGGATATACAGCATGGGATTGTACATCTCCTGCATTTGTACGCGAAGGTGCTCAGGGTGCTACTCTTTGTATTCCTACAGCATTCTGCTCTTACACAGGTGAAGCTCTTGACCAGAAGACACCATTACTTCGTTCAATGGATGCCATCAACGAGCAGGCTCTTCGTATTTTAAGGCTTATGGGTAATACAACATCTAAGAAAGTTACTCCTTCTGTAGGTGCTGAACAGGAATACTTCATTGTAGACAGAGAGAAATATTTACAGAGAAAGGATCTTATCTTCTCTGGCCGTACTTTATTCGGAGCTATGCCTCCTAAGGGTCAGGAACTTGATGATCACTACTTTGGTTCTATCCGTGAAAGAATTGCCGCTTTCATGAAAGATATTAATGAAGAATTATGGAAACTTGGTGTATCTGCTAAGACACAGCATAATGAAGTAGCTCCTGCACAGCATGAGCTAGCTCCTATCTATGCACAGTGCAATATTGCTACAGATAACAACCAGCTTATGATGGAAGTTATGAAGAAGGTTGCTTACAGACATGGTCTTGTATGCCTTCTCCATGAGAAGCCATTTGCAGGTGTTAACGGTTCTGGTAAGCATAACAACTGGTCTATCACAACTGATGACGGCATTAACATGCTTGACCCAGGTAAGACACCTCATGAAAACTTCCAGTTCCTTCTTGTACTTGGTGCAATTATGAGGGCTGTTGATAAGCATGCTGACCTTCTTCGTGAGTCTGCATCTGATGTTGGTAACGATCACAGACTTGGAGCTAATGAAGCACCTCCAGCTATCATCTCTATGTTCCTTGGCGAGCAGCTTGAAGATGTAGTTATGCAGTTAATCGATAAGGGTGATGCTACAAGCTCTATCCAGAAAGGTAAGTTAAAAACTGGTGCTTCTACTCTTCCAGACCTTAACAAGGATGCTACAGATAGAAACAGAACATCTCCATTCGCATTCACAGGTAACAAGTTTGAGTTCCGTATGGTTGGTTCTTCAGATTCTATCGCTCCTGCAAATGTTGTTCTTAATACAATCGTTGCAGAAAGTTTTAAAGAAATTGCTGATGAATTAGAGGGCTCTGAGGATATGCAGATGGCTGTCCATGATATGATTAAGAAGCTCTTCACAGACCATCACAGAGTTGTATTCAATGGTAACGGTTACTCAGATGAATGGGTAGCAGAGGCTGAAAGAAGAGGACTTCCTAATATCAAATCTATGGTTGAGGCTGTTGGTTCACTTGTTAAACCTGAAACAGTTAAGATGTTTGAAGGATTTGGTGTATTCACAGAAGCTGAATTAAAGTCAAGAGCTGAGATTAAGTACGAGGCTTACTCTAAGGCAATCAACATCGAAGCTAAGACAATGATAGATATGGCTGGCAAGGAAATCATTCCTGCTATTATCTCATACACAACAGAACTTGCTAACTCAGTACTTTCAGTTAAGGAAGCTGGTGCAGACGCTTCAGTTCAGGCAGACATCCTTACAGAAGTATCTGGTTACTTAAAGGAAATGAAGGCAGCTTCAGCTAAGCTTGCAGAGACAGTTGCTACAGCAGCTACATTTGAAGGAAAAGCACAGGCTGAATACTTCAGAGATACAGTAAAGGTTGCAATGGACGAATTAAGAGCTCCAGTAGATAAAGCCGAGATGATAGTAGATAAGGAATTCTGGCCATTCCCAAGCTACAGCGAATTATTATTCGAGGTATAATACATAACTAATTGTTATAAATCACTCTCATAAAAATCTCCAGCATTAGACCGGCAAAGCCAAATCTAATGCTGGAGATTTTTCACCCCTTGAAACATCCACTGTGTAGATTGCCAGTCTGGGGGTATCGAGCTGTGGCTTGATTTATTACGAGCTGTGCAGGAGTTAATGCCGCCATAGACAAAAGTTCAGCGTGCAAAAGCTCGTTCAAACGAAGTGCGTTTGCTTTTGCACGCTGTAAAAAACTCTGTATATGGCGGCATTTACTCCTGCTAAGCGCAGTAATCCATGAAAGCCACAGCCCGATACCCCCAGACTGGCACCACCTACACGCTACTGTGGATAACTCAACCTCTCCTCAACCGGATTATCCAGAACCTCCTCCTTAAACTTTTTCATATATATCTTCGCAAGCTTAAGATTGTTATCCAGATAATTACCACAGTCTCTTGGTGAATATCCAGGAATTGGTGTATTATCGTCATAATTAAGAACATAATCGGCAGCTTCTCTTAATACCCCGATAATATCCTCAGACTTTAAATCTCCTGCAAATATAACATAAAAACCTGTTCTGCAGCCCATAGGTCCGAAATATATAGTTTTCTCAGCCCATTCTGCATGATTCCTTAAAAATGTAGCAACAAGATGTTCAATTGAATGAATCCCCGGAGTATCCATAGGTGGCTCTTCATTAGGTCTTGTAAATCTTAAATCAAATGTTGTAAGACATACATCTCCAATATAATCCTTTCTTGATACATATACACCTGTCAGTAAATCAAGATGATTCACCGTAAAACTTGCTATCTTGTTCATTATGACTCCTTCTTTCTTATAAATACTATTCTTTTGTTATCTGTTGTTTCTATTAGCAGTTCTTTTATGCTTGATACAAATTTTGTCAGAGTTGAATATCCATATTCCTTTGCCTTGAATTTCGGATACTGACTATGTATTCTCTGTCCAAGTATTGCAAGCTCAACTCCTGTTGCCTTGCTTGCTCTGACATTATCTATTGCGTATTTAACAACCTGTTCTTTAATATTGTCATCTTCTTTGAGTTTTACCAGTACTGCATTATTAACCTTATATGTCTTGAACCCATCCATCTCATTGATAAATGTGGATAATGAGCTATACCCATAATTACGGACATCAAAGTCAGAATATTTTTTCTGCAAACGGCTTCCTATCTCTCCTAAATCCGTCTGCTTTCCCTTATTATCATTTTCCTGGATAATCTCAATAATAGCATTTTCGATTTTGGAAATTCGTATAATATTGTGTGATCTGTTAGGCCTCTGCTTATTATTAACAGCTGTAATTTCTTCATCCTCCTGATCCTGTAAAAGTTCAAGATCAGTAAATACTGAACATGCTGCCCTGAATGACCTTGGTGTTTTGTTCTCACCCATTCCAATAACTTCCATGCCAGATTCACGCAGCCTGCTTGCCAGTCTTGTAAAATCTCCATCACTTGATACAATACAGAATCCATCCACATTTTTCGTATACAGAATATCCATAGCGTCAATTATAAGTGTTGAATCAGTAGCATTCTTGCCTACTGTGTTGCGAAACTGCTGTATTGGTGTAATTGAATTCTCCATCAATTCTTTCTTCCATTTGCCCGCCTGCGGACTTGTCCAGTCCCCATATATTCGCTTGTACGTTATAACTCCATACTTAGTCATTTCATCTAATATATTAGAAATATATTTTGATGAAATATTGTCCGAATCAATAAGAACCGCATACCTCTTATCGTCCATAGATTCCCCCTTAATATAAACATTACATCTGATGACGTACTATCTTATATTCGTCATTGCTCTGATAATATGGACACTGCTTATATGAAGAACTTAAAAGTCTTGCGTAATCGTCCTCGTCCATATCAACATCACATACATATCCTTCAATCTCCTCGTCATATACAAGGTTATTGCAGTAATCGCAATTATATTGTGATGACATATTTATTCCATCTCCTTATTATCTGCTGTCTGGCTGCCTGATGCACCATTGAGTCTTCCCATTTCATCATATCTTTCAAGGAAATTATGCTTAACACCGTACTGCTTATACGCAATAACTGTATCAAGATTAACATTTTCAACACTTCTGAATATGTTCTTCTCAATGTAAGGGCTTACCTTAGTCAAATCTTTAATAAGCTGCTTGATCTCGCCTCTCTTAGAACCCTTTTCTGTACCACCACATGAAGCACAGCTCTCTGTAAGCCTGCATGCACACTGTATAAATGCAAGATTATTATAATCTCTCCAATGTATTATATCAGCTTCTCTTATAAGGTAAAGTGGTCTTATAAGTTCCATGCCCTCAAAATTAGTGCTGTGAAGCTTTGGCATCATAGTCTGAATCTGCGCACCATACAACATTCCCATAAGAATTGTCTCAATAACATCATCATAATGATGACCTAACGCAATCTTATTGCAGCCCAGTTCTTTAGCCTTACTATACAGATATCCTCTTCTCATTCGGGCACACAGATAACATGGAGACTCCTCTATATCTGCAACCGTATCGAATATCTCTGATTTAAACACAGTTATAGGAATATCAAGAATCTTTGCATTATTAAGAATAACCTGATAATTAATATCATTGTATCCCGGATTCATAACCAGGAATACAAGTTCAAAATTATTCTTCCCATGCCTCTTAAGCTCCTGAAAAAGCTTCGCCATAAGCATTGAGTCCTTACCGCCTGATATACAGACTGCAATCTTATCTCCATCCTGTATAAGGTCGTATTCATTAAGTGCCTGTGTGAACTTTCTCCATATAGGCTTTCTGAACTTCTTGACTATGCTCCGCTCTATTTCCTTAACTCTTTCTTCACCTGAAAGCTCATTCTCTGCCTGTGCTTCCTTGACATAATTCTCGAACTTCCACTTCATATAAACGCCCCAGCCGCCATACAGACTGTAGACCTCATAACCCATTTCTTCAAGAATATCTGCCAGATCATCACTGTGCAGACCTGTATAGCACAGAAGATATATAGGAACACTCTTATCAAACTGCTGTGTGAATTCCTCAGGTGTTTCTTCAAGCACCTTAATCAGTTCCTCCCAGTACCAGTTTCTTGCTCCGGGATATGTTTCCTTCTCGAATTCCTGCTTGTCTCTTACATCAAGCAGAACCTTTTCTCTTTCATCATTCTGGTAATCAATTATTGTTTTCATCATCAACCTCTTCATCCTGCGAATCCTCAAGAATACGCAGTCCTGCCGTACTTGTAACAGGAAGTGAGAACACAATAGTTCCTGCCTTGCTGTCTACGCCGGCTTTGTCCATTATAGCACGCATAATAGCATTTTTCTGTGATGACTTTGCAACAATAAGAATTACTTCCTTCTCTGAAACAAGCGAAACTCCAAGGAACTGCTCTGCCCGCTTCATTCCAACACCTTTTCCATGAAGCACCGTTCCACCTGTTGCACCGCCTTCTTCCGCTGCTCTCATCACCTGTGTATTATATCCATAATTAGCTATTGCAACAATAAGTTCATGTTTAGTATCCTTCAATGTGCTCTCATCTCCTTTCTTATATTCCTGCCCGTCAATTAAGAATCCCAGCTCTCTCTTGCCACCAATACTGCTTAGCGACACTATAAATGCGATTCCGGTTCCTGGCACATCTATTCTTAACTTACTCTGAAGCCCCTTCTTAACATTCTTCCATGTATTCTCTGTAACAAGTGACATATGGATACCCTTCTCGTCATCCTCAAGTCCCAGTAAATCAAGTACATCACTTGATGCTGTTCCCCTGCCTAACGATATATTAGCTGCTTCAACATTATAATCCTTATAGCAATCAACAAAACGCGGCATATTCTTCCTGCTGCATATTGTTACCATTACATATACTTCACTCATATCCATCACCTCTACAATTCAATAATCGCATCATCTGAAAGCTCTGCAAACATATCCACAATAGGTGTAACAGTCTGTGGCACATTCTCTTTCCTGCTGTCCTTGATTCTGTATATAACACCAAGTATCTGCAAAGTTATAAGAGGTGTCATGGCAACCATGGCAACAACACCGAATGCGTCAGTTACAATATTACCGCCTACTGCGAGACATGCTCCCTGTGCCAGTGGCAGTAAAAATGTAGCCGTCATCGGACCTGACGCAACTCCACCTGAGTCAAATGCTATAGCCGTGAATATCTTTGGAACAAAAAGCGTAAGTATCAGTGCTATTCCATAACCCGGGATAAGAAAATATAATATTGAGATGCCTGTCAGCACTCTTATCATTGAAAGGCCAACAGATACTGCAACACCTACAGAAAGACTTATCTGCATTGATTTGCCTGATATGCTTCCTGATGTTAGTTCTTCTACCTGATGCATAAGCACATATACAGCAGGCTCTGCCTTAACAATGAAATATCCTATTATCATGCCAATAGGGACGATAATCCATCTAAATGATAATGAAGCAAGCACTGAACCAAGATAATTACCAGCTGGAATAAATCCAACATTAGCACCTGTAAGAAAAAGTACAAGTCCAATATATGTATACACAAGTCCAACACATATCTTCATAAGTGACTTCTTATTCATCTTTGGAGCAAATATCTGAAACACTCCGAAAAATACAACTATCGGAAGAAGTGACAACGCTATTTCTTTCAGATATTTCGGTATCTCATACCAGAACAGCTTACCAAGTTCAACAGAATCGCTCACTTCAGTAATTGCTGTTGTTGTATAATTACCCTCTGTACTATAAACCATTCCAAGAATAAGAACAGCAAGTATTGGACCTATTGAACATAATGATACAAGACCAAAACTATCATTGCCGGCATGTTTATCGTTTCGGATAGAAGAAATACCCACACCAAGAGCCATTATAAATGGTACAGTCATTGGACCGGTTGTTACTCCCCCTGAATCAAATGCAACTGCAAGAAAGCCTTTAGGAACAAACATCGCAAGTGCAAAAACAATTGCATAAAACACTAACAGAAGCGGTGCTAACGGTATTCCAAAAAGTATTCTTAAAAGTGCAGCAACAAGAAATACACCTACTCCAACTGCTACAGATAATATAAGCACCATATTAGGAACTGCTGCCACCTGTCCTGCAAGCACCTGCAAATCCGGCTCAGAAATCGTAATTATAACTCCAAGAATAAATCCAATTGCTACAATCATCCATAATTTCTTAGTCCTTAACATGCTTCCGCCAACTCTTTCTCCCATTGGCGTCATGGACAATTCTGCCCCTAAAGAAAAAAACACCATGCCAATAATAACCAGCACGGCTCCAACAATGAATTCAACCAGTATACTAGGTGAAAGAGGTGCTATTGTGAAGCCAAGAAGCAACACTATAAGCATTATCGGTACTACCGCACTAACAGACTCCTTTGTCTTTTCCTTCATCTTCTCTCTTACCACTGTATTCTGGTAACTAAATTGTGTCCTTAATAATCCAGCCTTCAATAAAATCTCCCTTCGCTCTTAAATATCAGTTTCGGGTTACATAGTAATATATTAACATCTAATAATTGTACTGGCTACTTAAAATTTTATAAAAAGTGCCCGTATGAGAACACTTTTTATAAATTAAAACTCAATTATAAATTGTCATTTTCTTTCTCTCTGAGCAGTTCCTCATACTTTAACTGGTATGCAATCAGCCGTGGAATGTATTCTGGTGGAGTTCTTCTTGATGCCTCCCAGTCCTCTAATGTACGCACAGGAATGCCTGTGTGCTGTGAAAATTCTTTTCTAGTCATTCCAACGCTTTCTCTAAGCTGTTTTATTGTCTCTGCTATAGTCATAATATATCCCCTCTTAATGCATTTTTATTATTGTATTGTCGTATGCTTTATTTCAATCACATACTTTTCTTTTAATTTTGAGCATCTATTCTGTGCAATGATACCTTCATGCTGCAACATTAATCAATTGCCGGCTGTTCTTTCAAAATCAGTGCCACACTCTCCACATGCACCGTATGCGAAAACTGGTCCACAGGCTGCACCTTCACCGTCTTGTAGCCTTTAGCTGCAAGCAGCCCTAAGTCGCGGGCAAGTGTAGCCGAATCGCAGCTTACATATACGATACGCTCAGGCGACATCTTAACAATAGTATCAAGAAGTGATTCATCGCAGCCCTTTCTTGGCGGGTCAACGACTACGACATCAGGAGTAATGCTCTTTCTTGCTTCCTCACGCTTGGCTTCGGCTGCAGATGTATCTGCTGCCATCCGCGCCATTTCTTCATAAAAATGCGGTACGACCTCCTCAGCCTTTCCGACAAAGAATTCAGCATTATCAATGCCGTTAATTGCCGCATTGTTCTTAGCATCTTCTATGGCTTGCGGAACAATCTCAACACCATATACCTTTCTTGCATTCTTGGCAAGGAATAACGATATTGTTCCTATTCCACAATACAAGTCCCATACAGTCTCATTTCCTGTAAGTCCTGCGTATTCAAGGGCTTTTCCGTACAGCTTCTCAGTCTGTCTTGGATTAACCTGAAAGAACGAAAGCGGTGATATCTGATATTTAATATCACCAATATAATCTTCAATATAGCTTTTTCCCCACAGAGTCTCGCACTGTCTGCCAAGAATGACATTAGTGTTCTCCGTGTTGAAATTAAGCATAATTGATTTGATGCATTTGTCTGTACTTATATCTGAATCAAGCGACACTTCTGTAAGGCGCCCTACAAGCGATTCCTTTAACTTATCAGACATCTTAGTACCGTTAATAACAAGACAGACCATTATCTCGTCTGTGTGAAAGCCTGTTCTTATAAGAACATGGCGCACAAGCCCTTTTCCGGTCTGCTCATCATATGGTGCAACACCATTAAGCTCCATCCAGCTCTTTATTACGGCAAGAATATACTGGTTCTCGACAGCACCAATCTTACAGTCTGTACATGAGATAATAGAGTGAGTTCTTCCTGCATAGAATCCCATCACAATACTTCCATCTTTGGCTGTTCCAACCGGATACTGGGCTTTATTTCTGTATCTGAAAGGCTCTTCCATCCCAATAGCCGGAAAATACTCATACCCTCCTATCTTACCAATTCGCTTGAGATTATCGTCAACCAGCTTTTCCTTGAATCTAAGCTGTGCCTGATAACTCATCTGCTGAATCTGGCAGCCTCCGCACTGTCTTGCGACAGGACAGACAGGAGTCACTCTGTCAGGTGAAGCCTCAATAATCTTTTCAAGCCTTGCATAGCCGTAATTTTTCTTGGCTTTAATAATTTTTGCCTCAATCTTGTCGCCGATTATTGCGTCCTTTACAAAGAGAGTATATCCGTCAACCTTGCCGATACCCTCTCCTCCGGTTCCTATATCTTCAATTACAAATGTTACTTTATCATCTTTCTTAAAACTCATTAGTTGTCCTTCTTATATTAGAATCAAGCCATCTGTTATAACCCAGCCAGTCGTTGGTATCCTTGGCTTCAAGTGCTTCTCTTAGTGTCTCAAGCTTTGCGTCCATATTATCTGCCATAGATAATGCGACAGCTTCTGCTATTGACGGCTTCTTAGGTGAGCCGTACTCAAGCTCTCCGTGATGTGAAAGTATGCAGTGTCCAATCTGCATTGCAAGCATATCAGGAAATCCATCTATCTGCTTAACCTTCTCCATAACCATCTCGTATCCGATAACAATATGTCCTAAGAAATTACCCTCATCAGTGTAATCATTTTTAGGGAATTCAGATAATTCCTTAACCTTGCCGACATCATGAAGCATTGCGCATGTTATAAGCAAATCCCTGTTAAGGAAATCATAGTTGCTGCTCATCTTGTCACATAATCTTGTGACACTTAAGCTATGCTCTAACAATCCGCCAGCAAAACCATGATGCACTGTCTTGGCTGCTGATACACATTTGAACTTCTTTGCAAATGCTTCATCCTTAAAGAAAGAATATAACAGCTGCTTCATATATGTACTCTTAACACTGTCTACATACTTCATCAGTTCTGCAAACATATTATCAATATTATATCTTGAAGATGGTACATAATCTGCTGCAACATATTCATTCTCTGATGCAATTCTTGCTCTCTCTATCTTAAACTGTAATGCTCCGTTATAGCTTGTTACCTGTCCTGTTACCGCAACATAATCATTAACATCAAATTCAGCAATTCCGCCTGAATTAAGATCCCATATCTTAGAGTCAATCTGTCCTGTCTTATCAGCAAGCATTACATTGGCATATTCCTTGCCTGTCTTAGTAAGTGCTATTGATTTTGATTTGCACAGATATACCTCTGAAATTCTCTCACCATCTTTAAGAGTCTCTATATAACGCATAAATCCTTCTGCCTCCGTTAATTAAGTTGTTTTAGCTGTACACTTACTGAAAATGCTACATCTGAATAGCCATCTTTTCCCTGCCTCATAGCTGTCACATACATAGCTTCTCCATCAGCGCACTGATATAGTTTCTCACTAAACTGCTGAATTGTCAAAATACTTTGTCCATTAATTGCACTAATTACATCTCCTGCCTGCAATCCTGCATAATAAGCAGGTGAATCAATATCCACATTAGATATGTATACACCACTCGGAAGTCCGTATTTGGCCGCAAGCTCCTCTGTTACATTCTGTCCTGTAATTCCGCAGTACATGATTCCATGCTCGTTAATCATAGTCTCAATCTGTGCCTTAAGGTCAGATATTCCAATGAATTTCGAACTTGTATCTGTTGAAGCCTTAGATACACCAACTACATTTCCTTCAGAATTAAACAATATGGCAAAACCGCCCGCCGTAATACTTACACTTGTCTCAAAAACCTCATAACCGCTGTCTTTACTATACTCAACCTTAGAACCTGCAATTGTTCCGTATGACACGCCTTTCGAAGTCTCATAAAGCTTTCCTGATGCAATCACAAGATCTCCCTGCTTTACCATATAAGAATTATCCAGCTGCGCAACTGCGATACTGTTACGTTGTTCAGATGTAAGCTTAGATGCATTAATACTCACAATTCCTATTCCTGAAGCTGTATTTCTGCATACAAATGCAGCTTCTGTCTGGACTTCATCAGAAAACCTTACTATATAATTCATTCCAGGTTCTAAAAGACTTGAACTTGTAAGCACAAGATATGTTGAATTAACATTGGCAACCACAAGTCCTGCCACCTCTGTCTGACTGCTTTCAATTGTCGGAACATCAGAAAATGGCTGTTCAACGTCAACAGCAACCACACATTTATTAACATCCTCAACTTTTGCGCGAAGTGCTGCCATAGCAGCCTCATAATTATCTTTCAGGTCCTTCTCTGTCAATATATCTGAATATTCTGCAGTCTGGTTATCTGCAAGTATGTAATTATCCTTCTGGATATATATGACATTCTTGTCCTTATTCTTTTCTTCAATCCTTTTCTGTAATACCGGATATAAAAATACCATAAACAAACTTGCCGCTATTACGACAGAAACAGCAAAAAGCAGCAGCTTGCCTATTCTTATAAGCCACTTGTACTTCTTAGCCGGATGAAGAACTACCTGTTCTGTATACAGGTCATACTTTTCCCTATCATCTTCATTAGTTCCCATTTCGGACTCCTTATGTAATTTTCGTCTCTTATGAATACAATCATATCATAGTTTATATTACGATTATGAACAATTTATGACTTACATGTAAATATTTATAAGCAAAATATAGTTTTTTTGCCTTAAATGCTGTAAACTTATAAAGTATGAAAAGATTGTTTTTAGTTTTTGGAGGTCTTTCGTGAATAAGAAATCTTTATCCACTTTGGAATTTTATAAAATTACCGACCAGCTTGTTTCATATGCATGCTGTGACGGAGCTAAGAAAATACTTCGTAACTTAAAACCTATGACTGATATAACAGACATCAACTTACGTCTCGATGAGACTAATGATGCACTTTCAAGAATTTTTCAGAAAGGTACTGTTGATTTTAGTCAGACTAAAGATATACGTGCTTCAGTTGCGAGACTTAAGGTTGGAAGCTCCCTTAATATATCAGAGCTTCTTAATATAAGTGCCATCCTTTCATGTGCCAAGCATGTTAAGGATTACTATGAACATCGTGAGGATTCTATATCAGGAATGTTTGAAAACCTTGCAACTGTTGATGCTCTTAATTCACAGATTAAGAAATGTATTATCTCTGAAGATGAGATAAGTGATGATGCAAGTGCCAATTTAAGAAGCATCAGAAGAAGCAAATCAATAGCCAATGACAGAATTCATTCTGAACTTAACAAATTACTTAATTCTACTACTTACAGGACTTATCTTCAGGATTATGTTATTACCACAAGACAGGGACGCTACTGTCTGCCAGTTAAAGCTGAATATAAGTCAGCATTTCCTGGTATGATACATGACCAGTCATCTACTGGTTCTACTCTCTTTATTGAGCCTGCAGCAGTTGTAAAGCTCAATAATGATATCCGTGAGTTAGAGCTGAAGGAAGCAGCTGAGATTGAAGTTATTCTTGCCGACTTAAGTATGAAAGCCGGTGAGCATACTGAGGAGCTTCTGTGTGATTATGAAATACTTGTCGAACTTGACTGTATATTTGCAAAGGCGCAGCTTGCCAGACATATGCATGCAAGCCGTCCTGTCATGAATACATCAGGAATTATCAATATCAAAAAAGGACGTCACCCGCTTATCGAGCCACATACTGTAGTTCCTATTGATATCTATCTTGGAAAAGATTTTAAGCTTCTTATCATCACTGGTCCTAACACAGGTGGTAAGACTGTTTCTTTGAAGACTGTAGGACTTCTTACACTTATGGCACAGTCAGGTTTATTCATTCCAGCTCTTGACCATTCAGACATTGCCGTATTTAAGAATATATACGCTGATATCGGTGATGAGCAGAGTATTGAACAGAGTTTAAGTACATTTTCATCACACATGACCAACACTGTTAAGATTCTTAAAGAAGCTGATGAAAACTGCCTTGTACTTTTTGATGAGATTGGTGCCGGAACTGACCCTACAGAGGGTGCTGCCCTTGCTATCGCAATTCTTAATGACCTTAAGATGCGCGGCGTTACAACCATGGCAACAACTCACTACAGTGAAATCAAGCTTTATGCGCTTTCTACTGATGGTGTTGAAAATGCAAGCTGTGAATTTGATGTTGAATCGCTCCGTCCTACTTACAGACTGCTTATAGGCATTCCGGGAAAAAGTAACGCATTTGCAATCTCTAAGAAACTCGGACTTCCTGATTATATTCTCTCTGACGCATCAGAAAGACTTAACGCGGAAGATGTACATTTTGAAGATATCGTATCTGACCTTGAGCATGCAAGAATTTCTCTTGAGAAGGAGCAGGCTGAGGTTGAAAGCTATAAGGCTGAGATTGCCTCTCTTAAAGAAAAGCTTCAGGCTAAGAATGAAAGGCTTGATGAAAGAACTGACAACATTATCCGTAAGGCCAACGAACAGGCTGCTGCCATCTTAAAAGATGCCAAGGATTTCGCAGATGAAACTATCAAAGCCATGAACAAGCACGGAATGACAGTTGCTGAGCTTGAAAAGCACCGTACTGCTGTCCGTGAGAAGATGAATAAGAATCAGGCAAAGTTAAAGGTAGAGCCTGCCAAGGTTAAAGCACACAAGGCACATGATATATCTGAATTCAAGACAGGCATGCATGTAAAAGTTCTTACTATGAATGTTTCCGGTACTGTTTCTGCAATTCATCCAGCCAAGAAGCAGGTTACTGTTCAAGTAGGTGCATTAAGCACTAAGATTGATATCAAGAATCTTGAAATTCTTTCGGACTATAAAGAGCCAAAGGAAGCTCCATCTAAGGCTGCCGGCGGTTCTGGTAAGATTAAGATGAGCAAGTCAGCAGGAATATCAACTGAGATTAATCTTCTCGGCTGTACAGTTGACGAGGCTGTTGCCCGCCTTGATAAATATCTTGATGACGCTTACATTGCCAAGATTCCACAGGTCCGTATCGTTCACGGTAAAGGAACCGGCGCATTAAGAAACGGTGTAACCGCTTATCTTCGCGGTGTTCCATATATAAAGAGCTTCCGCCTCGGCGAAATCGGCGAGGGTGATGCTGGTGTAACTATTGTTGATTTCAAATAATTATTATTGGGGGATATTATTATGGCATCTAAACAGCGAATACTTATTGTAGATGATGATGAAAATATTGCAGAACTTATATCTTTGTATCTTACAAAAGAATGTTACGAAACAAAGATTGTGTATGATGGAGAAAGTGCTCTGTCTGAGCTTTCTGTATTCAAGCCCAATCTCATTCTTTTAGACCTCATGCTTCCCGGTATTGACGGCTATCAGGTGTGCCGTGAGATAAGAAAGAATAACAATGTTCCTATAATTATGCTCTCTGCCAAAGGTGAAACATTTGACAAGGTATTAGGACTTGAGCTTGGTGCAGACGACTATATCATCAAACCTTTTGAAACTAAAGAGATGGTTGCCCGTGTAAAGGCTGTGCTTAGAAGATACCATATGCCTCAGAGTATCGGTGTTGATTCTTCTAATGCCAAATGTGTCAATTACCCCGACCTCTCTATCAACCTCGATAATTATTCGGTTAATTATATGGGCAAAAATGTCGAGATGCCGCCTAAGGAACTTGAACTCTTATATTTCTTAGCATCTGCTCCTAATCAGGTGTTTACAAGAGAACAGCTTCTTGACAATATATGGGGATATGAATATATCGGAGATACAAGAACCGTTGATGTACACATTAAGAGAATCCGTGAGAAAATCAAAGATCATGCCCACTGGAATATTGAAACAGTATGGGGAATTGGTTACAAGTTCGTAACTAAATAAAAAGGGCAGAACAAGGGAGGCAGACTAACATTGAAAGGATTCAGTACACTCAGCAAACACATTTTCATATATATAGCTATATGTGTAATCAGTTTTATTCTTGTATCAACAATATGCTATAAAGCAGATTATAAGCACATATACAATTATTATTCTGACAGACTGTATCTTCAGGCTAATGAAATAGCAAACGAATATGCTCTTGATTATCTTGCAGAATCCAAGCTGAGACGAATAGAACTTGAAATGAAATCATTATCCACATTTAACGACACCAGAATTATGTTCATTACTCCTTCTGGTGATGTTATTCTTGATACTAACAACAGTTCCACGGACAAGAGTAATGAGGACAGGATTTTATTCTCAATCAATGATTTTGACTATGGTGACCTCAAAGGAAAACACGATATTTTATGGGATTTTTACGGACTGTTTTCCGAACCTACATTAAGTGTTTTTTCGCCTATCTCGAACTCCTTCGAAATTAAGGGTTATGTTGTTATTAATATACCTGAATCTGCCATCGTTGAACGCGTTTATGACACATTTAACACAAATTATCTTACACTTGCAATTGTACTTATTCTGTCATCTGCATTCCTTGTTCTATATTTCTTTCAGGTTCACAGACCTATTAAAGAAATCACAAGGGCAACTAACGAATACAGTAAAGGTAATCTTTCCTACCACGTTAAACCTATGCTTAATGATGAGATTGGACGTCTTGGAATGTCTCTTGATTACATGGCTTCACAGCTTAATGAATCAGATAAATTCCAGCAGAAGTTCCTGTCTAATATATCTCACGACTTCAGATCTCCGCTTACTTCTATCAAGGGATATCTGGAAGCTATCCAGGATGGAACTATTCCACCTGAAATGCTTGATAAATATATAGGTATAATGCTTTTTGAGACCGAAAGACTCACTAAGCTGACAAGTAATATTCTTACTCTTAATGAACTCGATCCTAAGTCAGTAAGACTTGATATATCAACCTTTGACCTTAATTCAATAATCAGACACACTGTTGAGACATTCGAGGGAACATGCAAGAAGAAGGGCATTAAATTCAATATTACATATGCTAACAGTGTACAGAATGTTAAGGCAGACAAGGGCAGAATCCAGCAGGTTATATATAATCTTATAGACAACGCCATTAAGTTCAGTAAAGAAAATTCTTACATATACATAACAGTCAAGGAAAAGGGCGAGAAAGCGCAGATATCCATTAAGGATACAGGCTGCGGAATTTCCAAAGAAGATATTGATAAAATCTGGGACAGATTCTATAAATCAGACTCTTCACGAGGCCGTGACAAGAAAGGCTCCGGTCTTGGTCTTTCAATAACCAAAGAAGTTATTCAGGCACATGGTGAGAATATCGATGTTGTAAGTACTGTAGGTGTCGGTACAGAATTCATATTCACACTTGAACTTGCAAAATAAAAACACACGGACATGCGTAACTTGTATGTCCGTGTGTTTTATTATTATTCCTTCCAGTTAAGTCTGTGAAGATGTCCTTCGCAATTCATGTGTGAAAAATTATGCTGTCGGAGTGCTTCATAAAGAACGATTGCCACTGAATTAGAAAGATTAAGTGATCTTATATCTCCTATCATAGGAATTCTGATACATGTATCCTCATTATCAACAAGTATCTCCTCCGGTATTCCTGCACTTTCCTTTCCAAACATTATATAACAGTCTTCTTCATAATTAACTTCTGTATATGTCTTATGTGCCTTGGTTGTAGCCATATACACCTTAGCACCCGGATTCTTAGCAAGAAAATCCTTATAATCATCATACTCAGTAACATCAAGCTTATCCCAGTAATCAAGTCCGGCTCTTTTTAACATCTTATCATTAATCTGAAATCCTAATGGTCCTATAAGATGCAGCCTTACGCCTGTTGCCACACATGTTCTTCCTATATTACCTGTATTAGCCGGCATCTCCGGCTCATGTAAAACTATATTAATCATATCCTTATCAGTCACCTTTTACTGCAATATCAAGTTCCAGAACCATGCTACCATCACTAGACATCGGTATACATATATTCTTGGCATATGTCTGCGAAATCTTCATAGCTCCACGGCATAATGTAGGTGGGGTAATATCAATACCAATTCCCTTAGTTGAAAGAATAGTCGCTGCATTACCCATTATCATATTACCAAGTTCACTTATTGCACTCATTGCCATCTCATCAAGCTCTGGAACCGGCATCCCCATCATCATCTTTGATGCAATCTCACATGCCTTGGTAATCTTCATGGCTATCATGACCTGACCTCTCATCTCACCTGTAATACCTATCATAATTATAACTGAATCCTCTCCAAATTCAGTTGTTTTAACATATGGTTTTCCTATACTCATCTCCATCTGACAGGCATCACGCAATATTGTGCCTGCTGCCATCAGAAATGGATTAATATGGTTGACATTAATCTCTGCCATATTCATTCATCTCCCTACTTCAGTGTATTAATAAACTTTTCTATTCTTTCAAGACCTTGTTTCAGGTTGTCAATTGAATAAGCATATGATATTCGTAAAAAACCTTCACCACAGTCACCAAATGCTGTTCCAGGAACAACAGCCAGCTTCTGCTCCCTGAGTAATCTGTTTGCGAATTCTTCCGAAGATAAGCCAAACTTCTTAATTGAAGGAAATACATAAAATGCACCAAATGGCTCAAAGCAGTCAAGTCCCATCTCCTTAAATGCATGCATGAGATATCTTCTTCTCTGGTCATAAGCTTCAACCATCTTATTAACTTCCATATCACAGTTTTTAAGAGCTTCTATTGCAGCAAACTGGCTGTTAGTAGGTGCACACATAATTGCAAACTGATGAAGCTTAGTCATCTGGCTTATAATTTCCTTTGGACCGCACGCATATCCAAGTCTCCACCCTGTCATTGCAAATGCTTTAGAAAAGCCATTAATAACGATAGTTCTCTCCTTCATCCCTGGAAGACTTCCTATTGAGCAATGCTCTCCATTATATGTAAGTGCTGAATATATCTCATCTGATATAACATATATATCCTTCTCAATTATGACAGGTACAAGCTCTTCAAGCTCCTCCCTTGTCATAACAGCACCTGTTGGATTATTAGGAAATGGCATAACAAGTACCTTAGTCTTATCTGTTATACTGGCAAGCAGCTCTTCCTTAGTAAGCTTGAACTCATTCTCTTCCTTTAGTTCTATTATCACTGGCTTTGCATCAGCCATAATTGCACATGGAAGATAAGATACATAGCTTGGCTGTGGTATAAGCACTTCATCCCCTGGGTCACACATGCATCTTAATGCAACATCAATTGCCTCACTTCCACCTACTGTTATAAGTACTTCCTTCATAGGATCATAATGAAGGTTCATCTTTCTTGCAAGGTAATTACATATCTCTTCTCGTAATTCCTTAAGACCTGCATTAGATGTGTAAAATGTTCTTCCCTTCTCAAGGGCATATATTCCTTCTTCTCTTACATTCCATGGAGTATCAAAATCTGGTTCGCCTACTCCTAACGAAATTGCATCAGGCATCTCACTTACAATATCAAAGAATTTTCTTATTCCTGATGGCTGTATGCCTGTTATTTTCTGTGATAATGGGTTTCTCATGGTGTAATCAGCATCCTTTCGTCTTTAGCCTCGTCCTCTATTATTGTTCCATAGTCCTTATACTTCTTAAGCACAAAATGTGTAGATGTGCTAAGGACTGAATCTAATGGTGCGAGCTTCGCCGCGACGAACTGAGCCACTGACTTCATTGATTTGCCTTCTATAATAACAGTAAAGTCAAAGCCTCCTGACATGAGATAAACTGATGTTACTTCATCATATTTGTACAGGCGCTCTGCAATACTGTCAAAACCTAATCCTCTCTGTGGAGTAACCTTAACCTCAATAAGTGCTGTTACTTTCTCTTCACTAGTCTTATCCCAGTTAATGACCGCATTATATCCGCAGATAATATGTTCCTTCTCCATATCCGCTATTTCATTGGCAACCTCTGCTTCAGAATAGCCAAGCATAATAGCCATCTCCTTAAGGTCTATCCTTCCATTCTTTTCAAGAACATCAAGAATCTTCTCTCTCATAACGCAATCCTCCTGCTAATTATATAAATCTGTATATTTCATCCTGTTCAGGAAGCCCTAAATATCTGTCTTCCTCTGTATTGTGAATAATCCGGTTGTTACCATCAGTTATCTTACCAATGACAGCGGCCTCAATTCCATTCTGCTTCATTATATTTACTATATCACATCCATTTTCACATGTCATTAACAAACATCCCATAGAATCCAATATATATGGATTGATATTAAATAATTCACATATTTCAATTATTTCCTGTTTTACGGAAATATGCCTCAAATCTATATCCAGACCTGTACCTGAATATTCGGCCATATCCCACAGTGCTGCAAATATGCCGCCTTCCGATGCATCATGCATTGCCCCGTCAATATTCTGCTTTATAAATATCTGTGCCTCTTTAGCTATAATGAGTTCTTCATCAGCAGCAAATGCCTTATTAATAACGTCCTCTGGCAAAACATTAAGTATCTCATCCCTTTTGTGTGATATAACAGTTCTAATACCACTCATTCCTATATGCTTTGTCATAACAATATCCTGCCCTGCAACAGCTTTCTGATGTGTTCTGAGCTTATGCCCAATTGCAGTAACAGAAACAACCGGACTGTTAACATTCGGACATACTGTAGTATGACCTCCTGCAATTCCTACACCAACAACCTGACACTGTCTGTCAAGTTCCTTTATTATCTCCTTAAGACGTATTTCCCTTGATTTCTCATCTATTATAATTGTATTCATAATACAATCAGCCGCACCACCTGCGGCACTTATGTTATTAACTGCCCTATATACAGCCAGACTTCCTGTTGCAGCAGCTGCAAGCGTATCCCATCCCTGATTATGTATATGCGCCGCATCCTGTCCATATGCCGGTTTTGAAGTATTTCCTCTCCTGCCAAGCAGTTTGAAAACAGACCTGTCAAGAATTGTATCAGACACTTTTCCTCTTTTCATATCACTTATCTCTCCAAAAATGTTGCATAAAATTGTTAATAATTCTATACTCTTATATAGCTTCTTCAGTGAAGCAATTCAATATTAAGGTATAAGATATGCAACCATAGGAACAACCATTGCTACAATCAGTATCAATATAAGTATTCCGGTAAAGCATCTTTTTGTTTTCTTATTATTGAAATTAATCATAATTACCTCCACACAATTAAGCAGCGGGGCTACACGAAAAGGAATATATTCATGCATTTTATACTGCCATATTTTATCATACTCATAATCATCCTTCAGTTTGCCATAAAAAGAAGCTCCAGGAATCACAAATCAAGAAATCAGCAATTCCTTGAACGTGAATCAAGAGCCAATCAGGTACGCCGTAAGGACATTAGCAATCTTAATTATATATCAATTCCGGATAATCTTCCACTGATTAATTCCGGTAATGAAACATTTAACCAGTTACTTTCCAATAATTCTGGCATGATGCGTTCATACAACACAATTACAGGACTTAAAGATAAGAAAATACTTAACCTTACCGGAATAAGCAACACTGAGCTTAAGCTGTCATATGGAGCTGCTAATCTTACAGAGCTTACTGAATATGATGACAATTTCACTACACTCATAAAAGCAATCGCTTCATTAGGTCATGCGCTTATTGATAACAACGACACAGCTGATGCCCTTTCATTCCTTGAGTACGGAATCAGCATTGGCTCAGATATATCCTCAAACTACATTGACCTTGCAATAATATATGCTGCAACAGACAGATTTGACGATATCAGAAAACTAAAAGAAAAAGCTGGAATGCTTAAAAGTCTCAGCCGTGATAATATTATTGAGCAGCTTAACAATATGCTAAAATAGCACAGTACGAATTATTTTCCATACTGTGCTATTATTGTATCAATCTGTCTTGACGCCATGCTTTTCGTCATCTCTTCAACCGGAATCTCCAGATTAATATTGTGCTTTTCTACAAGAGCTGCAAGATATCTTCTCTGAGGCGGCGTTATAGGTGAATCTTTCTTTACAACGTATACCAGCTTCGTAGTATTGCTGAAACTATTATCTTCTGGCTTTAATTTTTCTAATTTCCCATAAAGTACACTTGCACTCACTGCATCATCATAAGCCCTGTGTGACCTTCCCGGATCAATATTAAAATACTGGCACAAAAAAGACAGATTCTTATGTTCCAGCTCCGGAAGAAGCCTTCTGGCAATCTTTAATGTATCTATTCCATCATCAGTAATAGTATATCCATTATTGACTGCTGCTCTCTTAAGAAAACTGAAGTCAAATGTAACATTATGTCCAAGTATTGGCCAGTCACCTATAAAACGTGTTATGTCTCCTATAATTTCTTCAATTCTCGGCTTACCTGCCAGCTCTTCATTATGTATGCCTGTAAGCTCTGTTATGCGCTCACTTACACTTATTCCCGGATACACAAGCGTAGAATACTTCTGTGTTATCTGACCATCTTCCACTCTTGCCATTCCAACTTCAATAATTCTGTCAACAGCCGGATTAAGACCTGTAGTCTCAATATCCAGTGCAACATATCTGTTAATCATGTTTTCTCTCTTTCAGGAATATTCTTCCTATGTAATCACCTATAATAGCAAGGAAATTCATGTCGCTCTCTGCCCATTTCTTATCAAGCTTAAATCTTCCATAAGAAATAATATTGTTATTCTTCTTAATATCTCCACCGATAATGTACTGGACAGCCTGAACAATTCCGTATTCAGAATACACTTTATATACTGCTGGAGCCTTTGTTTCAAAAAAGTTGATGTTATCTATTACAAATATGCCATCTTCCCTAAAGTTAGGAATATAATTATCTTCCTTGAAAAAGCTTCCGTCATCATCTGTCATACGCTGGTCACCATACAGAATATGCTTTGTCAGCTCAGTTCTGTCATATATTGCAATAGTATTAATATTAAATGCTACTGCCACAATATCTATCAGTTCCTTTCTTCTTGCGTCATCAGCTTCCTTATATTCTCTGATAATGGTATTAACAATCTCCATCTTATGGTACTTGTAAAACACTTTATCATTAAGGTCAACAATCCTTCCCATTCCATATACATATTCCCTATGAATATCCTCATGGTAAATGATATATCTGTCCTTACCCTTTTCTTTAGCAAGGTAAAGAACCTTATCTGCTATCTTAAATAATTCATCATATCTCTTGGCATCATTAGGATAAGTTGCCGAACCAATTGAACATGTAATCTTAATATTACGCGGATCATCATGATACAGCCATTTTGTATTATTGCGTATCGTTCTTAAAACATTCCTTATTCCCTCGTTATCATTAAGTCCTTCCATAATGATAAACATCTCATCTCCGCCAATTCTTCCACACAATCCTCTGCTTCCAACTGCATCTCTTAAGATATCTGCAACCTTACAAAGAACTTCGTCACCAAACATATGTCCATATGTATCATTAATAGTCTTAAAATCATCAATATCAATAATAGCAATTGTTACAGTGTGTCCCGGCTGTGAATCTATAAGCTTTCTTACATAATCAGTAATAGCACGCTTGTTAAGCAGGTCTGTACCCGGATCCTTCATATCAGATATTATGTTGAGTTCCTCAACTACATGATTATCTGAACTCTCAAGTATTATAATAGTACCTATAACAATTCTGTTTCCATATGCATCAACAATAGTATTACCTCTTGCAAGACATTTATCCAGTCTTCCAGGCTTATTAAGTATATTGATATTAATCTCCCGCTTGAATAACTTCTCCCCATTAGCAAGTGCCTTGCAGAATCCATCAAGTTCTTTTACCTCATTCAGCCCAAGTACATCAGTCTTTATCTTATCTTCTTCCCATGCATTTAACGTTCCATGGTAAAAAGACATAGTCTGGTGTCCATCTGAAGTCATAAATATATTAAAGTCATCATTAAGTATATCATAAGAAAACAGAACATTTTCACACATGCCAAGATAACTTGAATATCTCTCAATCTGTGAATTAAGGTTATCTATCTGTGCAGTAATTAATGCGGCATCCATAATATTAATGTCATACATATGACCTCTTGTCTCAGATACCCCGCCATCTGTAATTCTTGTTAGCATCCAGTGATATTCGCCTGTCTGATATAACATTCTTACAACAATAAACTTACCAGATTCAGCGTAATCCTTTAACGCTTCTGTGAATCTGCTGACATCATCAGGATGTATATATCTTGTATATACAAAAAGTGCATTATTTCCTGAAATCACTTCAAAATTTTCATCTGCTGTTACAATTGACATTGTCTCATCGATAAGAATGTCCGAATTAACAGTCTCATTAACAGTCTCAGTTTTAAACAAATCTACCATAGCTTAAACCTCTGCTTTATAATTGATAGTGCCCTCTCCCTAATTCACCTGAATTCATCAGGATGTTCCTTTACATATGTTTCATACAGATCTGGTCTGTATTTCTTAGTTCTCTCCAGTGACTTTTCATGTCGCCACTTTTCAATATTAGCATGATGACCTGATAAAAGCACCTCTGGAACAGCTTTCCCATTATAATCTGCTGGTCTTGTGTATTGCGGATACTCAAGCAGACCATCTGAAAAACTTTCTTTTTCAGCAGATTCTTCATTATTAAGAACTCCTGGAACAAGTCTTGAAACTGTATCAATGACAACCATTGCCGGCAACTCGCCTCCCGTAAGAACATAATCACCTATAGATACAAAATCTGTAACTATATTCTCCAATGCTCTTTCATCAATTCCTTCATAATGTCCACAAAGAATAACCAGATTATCCTCTTTGGCAAACTCCTCTGCCATGCTTTGTGTAAATGTATAGCCCTGAGGAGTCATATAAACAACTCTTGGCCTTTTTCCAATGTTCCTTACAATATCCTCATAGCAATCACACACAGGAGCAGCTCTCATAACCATTCCTGCGCCACCTCCATAAGGGTAATCATCCACTTTTAAATGCTTGTCATTAGAATACTCTCTGATATCATAAGCTTTAACGGACATAACTCCCGCTTTAATTGCACGTCCGGTTATACTTGTATTAAGTCCATCCATAATCATATCAGGAAACAATGTCATTACATGAAAATCCATTACTTCACTCCTGCAATTCCATTAAGTAAAAATGCATAATATCCACTCTTAAGATTGTATCCACTGTCTGTATAAGATGATCCAAAATATCCTGAGCCATCCTTGTAAACAGATGCAACATCAATATAAGTTATCCCAAGTGAAGCCGCATTCTCTGAAAACTTATTGTTAAGTGAATCAATATTAGCCTGTTTAACCTTGCTTGAAGATTCAAATCTCTGGCTTACCGGAAGTACAGAAAGAACATATACATCAGCAGCCGGCACTGCACTCTTGACTGCTTCAATAAATTCCTTCTCATACTTATATATATCATCTACAGATCTGCTTCCATAATTAAGGTCATTAATACCAACCATAATATACACTGAATCAGGTGACTGGGATACGATACTGTCAAGATATCCTGTAAGCTTGTCACTTGTCATTGAATTAGATGCTATAACCTGTGCATCAGGAAGAAAACCAAACTGTGAAATACCACTTACAACAAAATCACCAATAAATACAGCCTTGCTGTATGCCGATGAAGATGTATAATCCACTGTCTCCGGTGTACCTGAAACAGATAAAGTCCTGCCTGAAGCAGCTGCTGTTGTCTGCCCGGTTACGTTCTCAGCAGGCTCCTTAGATTCCTGTATTACCGGTGCTGTACTCTCCTGCTGTACAGGAGAAGTTGTTACTTTAGTATCATCCTGCCTGTCGCTGTTCTTATTACTACAGCTCTTTAAAACTATTGCAACTATAATAACTGCCACGACTAACACTGCCAGTCCGGCAATATAATTTCTGTATCTGTTCCACATTCTTTTCTTGCGGTTAAGACTAATCTTTGGTTTATCATTATTAGAATTATATGATTCCATTATAATATTCCTTTCTGTTTCGATGCTGTCTCATTGCATTATAACATTAGTCCTGCCCTTGTGCAAATACAACATACAGCATCACCACTTCATCTTATGAAGAACCACAGCTGAAGTCTTTCTTAATCCAATATCAAGCCATCCACTCTGAAGGTGATATCCCAGTCTGTCCGTACTGTATCCTCCGTCAAATGTGACTAAAAGCTGTTCCACATCATCATCAAATCCAAGTCCGACTTCCCACGCAGGAATCCTTGCCCTTACCTCATCATCATTATTGTTAACAATAATGATTGCCGCATCATCACTTGTAAAACGTCCATATGCAATAACATTATAAGCTGAATACAGTGATTTATATGAACCTGCTTTAAACACTTCATTTTCTTTATGCATCTTTATTACAGCCTTATGGAAATCAATCAGATCCTGATCCTCATGTCCCCACGGATAAGTCCTTCTATTATCAGGATCAGTAAAGCCGCACACTCCCGCTTCATCACCATAATATACAGTAGGCGCGCCCGGCCATGTCATCTGCATAACAACAGCCTCCTTAAACACAGCCTTGTTGACATTATTATTGGCAGCCTCCGGTCCCAGTGTATTAGTTCTTCCAACGGTCCTGTTAGTTCTTGTTAAAAACCTTGAATGATCATGATTAGAAAGTTCATTCATAGATATTGCAACACTCTGTCCGCCCATTCTTGCCATATTATGATGCATGGCACCAAAGAAATAGTCTGGGTTGCCGTATGAGTCAGGTCTTGCCTCATCACTGTGCTTTTCCATTCCTGTAAGGAACCATGTAACAGGCTCCATAAAAGCATCATAATTCATTATGGTATCCCATTCATCGCCCTGTAACCAGTCATATGAATCACCATAATGTTCTGCAAGAATAATAGCATCAGGATTAGCCTTCTTAACCTCTTCCCGGAATCTCTTCCAGAAATAATGGTTATATTCAGGACTGTAGCCTAAGTCAGCCGCCACATCAAGTCTCCATCCATCAACATTATAAGGCGCAGAAACCCATTTCCTGCCGATAGATAGAATATATTCTTCAAGCTCTTTAGAGCCCTCATAATTAAGCTTAGGAAGTGTATCATGTCCCCACCAGCCGTCATACGAATTATTATCAGGCCACTGGTTTGAATAAAACTTAAAGAAATTGTGGTATGGACTTTCATACCTTTCATAAGCTCCCGGTGCATATTCATCTGCACTGTCCCTGTAAATGTGTTCCTTATCCAGCCACTTGTTGAATGAACCACAGTGGTTAAACACTCCATCTATAATAACCTTCATGCCTCTTGAATGAATTTCCTGCACAACCTTTGCAAAAAATTCATTGCTGGCTTCAAGGTTCGACTTTCTTGTAACTCTGCTAATATATCTCGTCGCATGGGTATTATCAGTGTCACCCTCTCTCAGCACTTCTCCTTCATCGTCCACAATTACGCCAAAATGTGGGTCAATATAGTCATAGTCCTGTATATCATACTTATGATTAGAAGGCGATACAAATAACGGATTAAAATATATAACCTCAACTCCTAATTCCTGTAAATAATCAAGCTTATCAAGCACACCCTTAAGGTCGCCTCCATAAAACTCTCTTATTCCCATCTGTGCAGGATACTTATTCCAGTCCTTAACCTGACAGACATGCTCTCCTATATAGTTATATTCATCATCAAGAACATCATTGCTTTTATCACCATTGCAGAACCTGTCAACAAATATCTGGTACATAACAGCACCCTTTGCCCATGCAGGTGTCTTAAAACCTGGTGTAATCTGGAAATTATAATACGGATTAAGCTCTTTAATCGCCCCAATCTGATTGTAATAACACACCGTTCTGCCAAGCTCTACCTTAAAATAATAATATATTTTGTCAGTTCCGACATTAATCTTAGCTTCATAATAATCGAACATGCTCTCTGATCTTACTCTTGTCATAACACGTTCAACATTATCCACAACCAGATATGCTTTATCAACATTATATCTTCCAGTACGCAGTCTTATAGTCACCTCATCACCCGGCTCTGGCTCTGCCGGATTTCTGTAATCACTTGTAACATCCGAAAACAACGCTCTTGGGTGTAGCGTTGGTCTTGCACTGCACATATAAAAAAGTCTTTTTTCCCAGGCAGCTAAGTTTCCCATTTCCCCGGTTATTCTCATAGAGAATCCTCCTTAGCATATACTATTCTGATTTTATATCTAAAAGTACATTTTAGCAAGTGAAAAGGATTTTTAAACAGCAAAAAAGGCAGCCATGGGGTGACTGCCTTTTTCAGAGAAGGTATTTCTTTTCGATAAGCATTACTGCTTTATCTATAATGTATTGGGGGTTTTTACATTAATTATAATATCTTATTTCCCACAATAAGTGTTCACAAACATCACTAAATTTATTCAAAAAATTTGTGCATATTTACTATGCAATTGTTGTTCCCATAATACCATCATCATCTGTACCGCTTCCATTATCAAAAAGCGCTTCAAATTCTTCTCTTGTTACCTTTTCTTTTTCAAGAAGAAGTTCTGAACTCTTCTCTAATACATCCATATGCTCAGATATTATCTTCTTAGCCTGTGCATAACAGTCATCAATAATGTTCTTAACCTCTTCATCAATGGCTGTAGCAATATCCTCTCCATATGGTCTTGTATGTGCAAGGTCTCTTCCAATGAATACCTCATCTTCATCACTGCTTGCATAATTGATAAGACCAAGTCTGTCTGAGAATCCATATTTGGTAACCATATCTCTTGCTGTCGCAGTTGCCTGCTTGATATCCTGTGACGCACCTGTTGTAATATCATCAAATATCAGCTCCTCAGCAACTCGTCCACCAAGACTTACAATGATATTCTGTAACATCTTGCCCTTGGTATTAAACATCTCATCCTTCTCAGGAAGTGGCATTGTGTATCCCGCTGCTCCCATTCCGGTTGGAATAATAGAGATAGTGTGTACAGGTCCGACATCAGGGAGTACATGGAAAAGAATTGCATGTCCTGATTCATGATATGCAGTAATCTTCTTTTCTTTCTCTGATATAATCTTGCTTCTCTTCTCAACACCGATACCAACTTTTACAAATGCATAGTTGACATCCGCATTAGTAATGAACTTTCTCTTGCTCTTAGCCGCATTAATGGCAGCTTCATTAAGAATATTCTCAAGGTCTGCACCTGTAAAGCCTGCTGTAGTTCTTGCAAGGCTATCAAGGTCAACATCATCACCTAAAGGCTTCTTGGCTGCATGAACATTAAGAATCTCAAGACGTCCTCTTACATCAGGTCTTCCTACTACTACCTTTCTGTCGAAACGACCCGGTCTTAATATAGCAGGATCAAGAATATCAACTCTGTTAGTAGCCGCCATAACGATAATTCCTTCATTAACTCCGAAACCATCCATCTCTACGAGCATCTGGTTAAGAGTCTGCTCTCTCTCATCATGTCCGCCACCCATGCCGGTTCCTCTTCGTCTTGCAACAGCATCAATCTCATCAATAAATATGATACAAGGCGCATTCTTCTTAGCTTCCTCAAACATATCCCTTACTCTTGATGCACCGACACCAACGAACATCTCAACAAAATCAGAACCTGATATGCTAAAGAAAGGTACTCCTGCCTCACCAGCTACAGCCTTTGCAAGTAAAGTCTTACCTGTTCCCGGAGGGCCTGTAAGAATAACTCCCTTAGGAATTCTCGCTCCAAGGTTAGTGTACTTTACAGGATCTTTAAGGAAATCAACGATTTCTTCAAGTTCTTCTTTCTCTTCATTAAGTCCTGCCACATCCTTGAATGTAACCTTATTGGCATCACCACTTATCATTCTTGCACGGCTCTTACCAAAATTCATCATCTTGGCATTACCGCCACCGCCAGCCTGTCTAGTCATCATCAGCATAAGTGCTACAACAACGATAAGACACATACCAAATGGCAGAATAGTTGTCATCCATACACTGTCTCTTTTAACATCCCTTACAGTATATGTAATATTTTTATCATCAAGCTTTTCCTGTACAGAAACAACATCAGATACATTAAGAGTATCCCTGCTTCCATCAGTAAATGTAATTGTAAGTGTACCTGTTGGGACTTCTGCATTCTGACTTATAACAACATCTGTAATCCTGCCGCTCTTTAAATCAGATTCAAAATCCTTATACTTATAATTACTTGTTCTCTGGCTCATCTGTGCGATAACAGCCCAGACAATACCAATTATAATAATCATGAAGAAAATGCTTCCAAATCCTCCAGACCTTTTTTTCTTAGTATCCATCACTTCCTCCTTATTAATTATTCCTCTTCGTCAAGGTGTAAAACTCCTACAAAAGGAAGGTTTCTATAGCTCTGGTCATAATCAAGTCCATAACCGACAACAAATTCATCAGGAATGTTAAAGCCATTATACTTAACATCCACCTCAACCTCTCTTCTTTCAGGCTTATCAAGCAGAGTACATATACATATATCTGCCGGCTTTCTCTCCTCTAACATAGGCATAAGTCTTGCAAGAGTATTACCTGAATCGATAATATCCTCAATAACAATTACATGCTCTCCCTCAATGCTCTCATCAAGGTCCTTCTTAATCTTAATCTGACCGCTTGATGATGTCCCGCTTCCATAACTTGATACCTGCATAAAATCAAACTTAACAGGTACAGTAATTCTCTTGGCAAGCTCGCATGTAAATATAATACTTCCCTTAAGAATACAGATAAGTTTAACCTCCTTACCCTCATAGTCTTTACTTATCTGCTCTCCAAGCTGTGCAATCCTTTCATTCAGCTTTTCCTCAGATATAAGGACACTGATAAATGGTTCTTTCATCGTTTCTCTCCTTTGTCAATCTTAATATTCACTCTATTGTATAGTTATATCCAGCACATTCCTTGTTTCATCATCGATCAGGGCGCACTCACTTCTTCTTACCCCGACAGCCCATAAAACTCCCGAATCATCAGAAACAACAAGCACATTATCTCTCATATCGGCAGGTACTTTACGGTCAATGAATTCTTTTTTCAGCTTGCGCCATGTTCCCGCCCTGTTCACAACAATCCTGTCGCCGTCAGTACGGTGTCTTATGCAGAGCTTTCCTTGTATTTTATCATAATCAAAGGATTTCGCATAGCAACTATTAGCGTAATTTCTGTTTTTTTCATAATTAGAATGAAGTGAAATTACAATATGCACCTTTCTTAATTCCGTCTTGCCATCATTATTATAATAAATGTTTTCTTCTATGGTAATATTTTCACCTGAATTAAGTCTTTTAAGCTCCTGCGGCGTAAGTACATGTATGAGGTCTGAAGAAACCTGTGTCCGAGATTCCACATTTTTCCTTCTTATTGTGATATCCTCATACCCTTTTACCGCACACAGCCCATAACATATATCTGCACTGCTGCCAACCTGTTTTCGTATAAGCTCATCTACAGCATTCACATGAACCTTATATATATCCTTTGCTGTCTGTGTAAGTGCATGTACTGCCTTGTAGATAACTCTCTTTCTTATGACCTCATGAAGTCCTGCAAACTCCTCCCCATAAAGCCTTAAAACCACCGTATCTCCCACATATACATGCTTATCATAAGCCTTTTTGGCCTCTGCCTCAATAAAATCAAAATTCTTCTGCAGCTCCTCTGCTGCATCAGCAATATTTTCAACAGTGTGTGCATTAACCTTTTCTGTCATGTACGGAATAACAACATTTCTTAAAGAATTACGCGTATAATCATTGCACAGATTCGTTGCATCAGTGACATATGGCTGGTTAAAGTCTTTAAGTACTTCTTCAACCTCTGCTCTTGTCACTGAAAGCAGAGGTCTTATAATATTATCCCTTACCGGTCTGATTCCACCTATTCCTTTAAGTGAAGTTCCTCGGGAAAGATTCATAAGAACCGTTTCTGCCTGGTCATTCATATGGTGTGCAACCGCAATCCTTGCATTACGCCCTTTACATGCCTCATTGAATATACGGTACCGTTCTTTCCTTCCTGCTTCCTCAACACTCATTCCAAGCTGCTTTGCAAGCCCGGCGGCATCTATATGATACGCCATGAATTCAACACCCATGCGTTCACACAAGGCTCTGGCAAACTCCTCATCATCTCCTGCCTCCTGCCTTATGCCATGATTGACATGCACCGCACATAACTCTGTCTGTAGACGCCTCCTCTCAATATACCCCTTAAGCACCATAAGCAGACATACAGAATCCGCGCCGCCTGAAAGACCGACAACCACTCTTTCGCAGTCCGTAAGCATATTATTCTGTTCAATATATCTGTAAATCTTATCTATAATTTCATTCATGCAAGAATTATATTATACGTTCACATAAGTGTCAAACACTCCCAGTACCATAACTGTACAGTCATCAAAAGCCTCCATATTATGATTCTTCAGAGACTCCTCAAGAATCTTTTTTGCAATACCTGCCGGCTTCTTTACATTTATATTATTAATAATCTCCACCATCTGTTCCTCCTTATTAATTCCAGACAGATTATCAAGTACACCATCACTTATCATTATAATATAATTACCATCATAAAGCTTTTTAGTCGTACAATCGTAGTCCACCTGTTCTAACACTCCCATCGGAAGCGTTGTTGACTTAATAATCTCAACCCAGTTATCTCTTTTTATAAATGTGGATACAGCTCCAAGTTTAATACAGTTAATAACTCCCGCCTGACAGTCAATAATACTCATATCCATAGTTACAGGATTGTTAAATGTAGTTCCCGCAATATACGCAGAATTAATAAGATCAATCGCTGTCTTTTCCTCGAATCCTGCTTCAATGCAGTTTTCCATAAGTTCAATCACCATGCGGCTCTCTGCAAATGCCCTTTTACCACTTCCACAGCCATCTGCAATTGCTGCAACCATTTTTCCACAGTTCAGCTTCTTTAACAGGAAGTTATCCCCACTTGTATTCTCTTCCTCTTTACATTTTCTCGCCATACCTGAAAGAATCCTGAAACGATTCTCCTGATAGAACACATACTGGTCCGGTTCTTCATTTATAATCACTCTGTTGTCCTGATTAGAAAAGAATTTTGCCTTAAATACACTGCTCACCGTTTCTCTTAATACACGCTCAGACACACACCCCTTCATAAATGTTTTCGCAGTTACAAGTATCTCACGCCTCTTTCCGTCAACCAGTTTTATATCCTTAACAGATATCCCCATTGCCATACATTTACGCTCAAATTCCCTGCGCTCCTGTTTATCCGGCGCTTTAGCATCAAGATTCATTGCAACACATTCCTCTAATATATCTGCAGCCAGAATCAATTGTCTTTTAAAACCAGTCTGCTTCTGATTAGTTTCTCCATATGCATCTCCAAGATTTCTGAATGTTCTGGCTGTTTCCTGCAGACGGTTAATAGTATAAGTATATCCGGCATCTTTATATGTATTTTTCATTCATATCCACTTCCTTTCCGGCACTACACCAATGTGAAGTATATATGACTGCTTATAAATAAAATGTCGAAGCATGAAAGATTCAAAAAATCTTCCAGCTCCGACATAATATTTGGTATGAATTTTACTTGTTATTAGGCTTAAACACCAGTTCGTCAGGATATATAAGCCCGAATTTATTCTTGGCAATCTCCTCAACGAACTTCTTTGTCTTGACATACTTCTCATATTCAGACAATTCATCACTTCTTTTATTCTCGTCATCAATCTGGGATTGTAACTCTGTAATCTGAGCCTGATAATCAGCATTCTTTTCTTCCAGTCCTGCCTTGCCTCTCCACAGAACAACGCCAAGTGCCACGACAACAATAATTGCAATAATCATTCCTGCCAGCGTTGACCTTCTCTGCTTCTTAAGCCTTTCTGCACGCTCTCTTCTAGATTCTAATTTCATATATTCCTCACCCTTGTGCTTCCTTCTTACCCATATCTTTCCTGCGTTTCATATACATTTTAAGGCTTCTTACTGGTATTGTAATAATACGCACCACATTTTTCAATATAAAACATGCCGGTTTTAGTAAAATTTTTATAATTCTTACTGACCACCTTATATAAAAACTGCTTAAAAACTTAAAATACAGAAATGCCCCCACAGCAATTCCCATAATTATGAATCCGCGGATAATTCCGTCTGCAACCTTAAAGCACATCACAAATACACTTAATCCGGCATATATTCCATATATAATATCTTCCACACTCATAAAAACAACTGTTTTATGCCGTACAATTCGTCTGAAAGCCCTTATATTATCGTATATCCATGCAAGCAGAACACCATTAAAGAAGCTTACCACAAGTGCATAAAGCTCCCAATATATAATCTCATTAATCATCGGAGAAGCCTGTTCATGAACGAATCCTGCTTATTCTTCATGCCAGCCTCCGAATAACATACAGAATCCACTCTGCCGTCAAGGTCTAATTCACCCTTCTCGACAGAAAGCCTGTTAACATGCAGTCCTTCCCCTTTGATTGTAATATGCCCATAATCAGATTCAAGTACAACCTTAACCGGATCAAATGACACTACATCTGTTATTCCTGTAAAATCAATTCTTTTTCTGTCCTCCATATTCAGCCTGTGTGGACGCTTCACCCTTATCTTTTCCTCCATATACCCTCCTTATAGACATTCCGTTATATGAGAATATATGCATGACCACAATATATGATTACAGGTACTTTGAATTAAAGATATTCAAACATTTCCTTTGCTTCTTCTTTCTTAACAGTATCCTTGACATCTGTAACCCTTGCTATTACATTCTTGTTACCAAACTGGATTTCAATAATGTCTCCGACTTTAACATCATAAGATGCCTTCACAACCTTGTCATTAACCATTACTCTTCCTGCATCACATGCATCGTTGGCAACAGTCCTTCTCTTTATAAGTCTTGATACTTTTAAATATTTATCTAATCTCATGTTCTTCTCCTTAATCTTCTCTTTCTACGACTCCATATGCTTTCCTAAAAAGTTAGCTGCCGTCTTTACCATTTTCTTTTCATTATCTGTAAACTTTGGCTTCATGTCAATAGACATCATAAGCACAGTACCTAAAACATCTCCCTGACATATTATCGGATACATAATTTCCTGCTTAAACTGCGCCTCATCAGTGACTTTCACAAATCCATCCTCTCCTTCACCTGCAGCAATGGTACATCTTCCCTCCATTGCCTGATTAAGCTCCTTTGTGACAGGCTTATTCATCAGATTCTTCTTATCGTCACCTGATGCAGCAATAACCTGTTCCCTGTCAGTTATACATACTGTCATTCCGGTCGCATCCGACAGTGATTCTGCATATTTTCCTGCAAATGTGCTAATATCTCCTATCGGTGAATATTTTTTCAGAATAATCTGCCCCTCAGCATCCGTAAATATCTCCATCGGGTCAGTTTCCCTTATATGAAGTGTCCTTCTTATCTCCTTTGGAATGACAATTCTGCCTAAATCATCTATCCTTCTTACAATTCCTGTGGCTTTCATATTAATAATTCCTCCTGATTCTTACATACTTTCCATAATTTATAATGTATGGGTAGTATGTGGAAAACAGGAAGAATTATGCATCTCTTGTAATGATCTTCATATAGCCTCCAGTTTCAAAAGTTTAAATTTTTTCATTTTTTGAAACCGCTCTGTAATGTTTATTATACTGTCTGCAAACAATATATACAAACTGCTATATTCTTACCTTATTTCCTGCTATATTTAACTGATTTCACAACTGTCTCAATACAGTTAATTGCTAATGCAAAAATAATAATTGCCAGGAACAGCTTATTAAAATGCATAAAAATTTTCGGAATTATTTCTGCATTTTCTCCGAATAACTGCTCAACTCCATCAAAAAATGCAGAATTCATGATTCTTCCGTTTAACAACCAAATGAATGTTAATAAACCATCAATAAGATTGGTAATAATTGTAACAATCATTACTCTTTGGGTATAGCTTCCATCAATAAGTTTCACACTTTCTTTTGCAATACCTAAGATACCAAATGCAAGAATCAGATACCATGTTTGTCTGATGTATTCCAGATTAAAGAGCGGTTCATACACACTGACACCATTCTTTACAAAAGCAATACATATAATCTGCGGACAAACAAGAAATACAAGAGTAAATATAACTGAAAAGATAATTCCAATAATTGAATCTGCTTTTGAAATCTGATTCGTTTTCTGTGGAACAGGCGGCAGATTATCTATCCCATTACTTAAACCTTCCACCTTAATTCCTCTTTTATAGAAGAACGCAAACAACAATGTAACAAATGCAAATCCTGTCAATACACCGCCAAAAATTCCACCTATAATCCTGAATATGGCTATATACCAGATAGTATGCGATATTACTGCTGCCATAATCTGTGCGAGTAACATCCCCCCGATAACACATGCCGTTACAATTTTCAGTACATACACATACAGATTGTAATAAGGCTGACCAATTAAACAATCCTGTGTTTCACTCTTGTATTTCGAAGCAAGTTCTGCCGGAGTTCCCAGTTCTGTCAGAACAACTCTGATATCATGTTCAGTTGGCATAACATCTCCGCATCGTTCCTCTAGCATATCTTGTATTATTGTCTCTAATTCTGCCGATACATCTTTTTTCAAATCAGCCTTCATATATTTTGTAACTGCATAAACATATCTTTCAATCAAATCATTTTTCACCATTTATTCCACCTCCATAAGAGCATTAATTGACTGGGAAAATTTTTCCCAGTGTGCTTTAATTTTTTTATAAACCAGTTTTCCATCTTCTGTAATGATGTAATACTTTCTCGGCTTCGTTTCATCTGTTTCCCATTCACTTTTTAAAAGTCCCTGACTTTCCAGTCTTCTCAGTAGCGGATATAAAGTATTCCCTTCTATTGAAATCCCCTTTCCTTCTAATTCTTTTATAAGTGAATACCCATACATCGGCTTGTTTAGCTGTGCTAACACTACCATGATAAGTGTTCCTCTTCGAAATTCCAGAATCAGTCCTGAAACAATTTCATCGCAATTCATTCAATCTCTTCCCTTCTTAATTATCCAAATCAACAATATTCATCAGATTGTAGTGTGTCACACACACTATCATTTTAATTCATCATACTGTATGTCACACACTATGTCAATATTTTTTTCTTATAAAAATATTGTGATTTACCCGCGATACCTTTATCATATTAATATGAAGTTATATTGGAGGTTCATTTATGAATGGGGTAAATGATTATGATAATTTTGATGGACCAACATCGGCATATGTTAAAAGAAACCGGAAAACCAGTTTTGCATATAAGTTTAAGAAAATGCTTTATGAAAGAAAAAAAGCTGAGGTAGAAAAAAGCATTTCTTTTGACGATAATCATGCAATTGAGGAAGTATGTCAGTATGTTCAGGAACAATGGGGATTTAAGGAAGCTGACAGAAATTCTGCTGAATATAAATTCATGTATAAGCAGATAAAGCATGACATGAATAGCGAAATTAACCTGTTTCTGTATGTGCGTGAGGATAATGACGCACATATGGATATTGAAATAGAAACTACCACTGGTTATATTACAGGCGGCGTGACCGGAAAGAAGTCCTCAATTAAGGAATTTAACAAAATTCTGCGTGATGTATTCATATATTATGGTGTCATGCAGGACGACATAATCGAGAAAACCAAAAGATACAAGAATCTTGTGAGTATTCTGATGCAGGAAGCTTAAAAGGAATACAGTTTTTAACAAATAAAAACGGAGTTATATATATGGACACTATACATTCAGACATTTTCCCAGACGGAACTCCTGTTGATGGCTGGTTTCACAATACCAGCATTCCAGAACTCACCAAACTGGGAAAGCAATATATTATTACAGATTATGGTATACATGATGATGGCAGAATATACACTGATAATTTCCAGAAGCTGATAGACCTTGTATACAATGCTGGTGGCGGTGTAATCGTTATTCCGCATGGTACATACATGACTGGAGCTTTATTTTTCAGACAGGGAGTTAATCTATATATTGAAGACGATGCAACACTTATGGGAAGTGACGACATCAGCGATTATCCGGTCTGTGAAACAAGAATAGAAGGTGAAACCTGTCAGTATTTTACTGCACTTATCAACGCTTCTGGAATTGATGGCTTTACATTGTGCGGTAATGGAACGATAGACGGTAACGGCTTACGAAGCTGGAAAGCCTTCTGGCAGCGAAGAACCTGGAATCCCGACTGCACCAACAAAGACGAACAGCGTGCAAGGCTTATCTATATGTCAGGCTGTACCAATGTTACTGTTGCCGGATTGCACATTTGTAATTCGCAGTTCTGGACTAATCACCTATATAGATGTTCTCATGTACGTTACCTTAACTGCCGCATTACAAGCCCCTCTGCGCCTGTCAAAGCACCTAGCACTGACGCAATAGACATTGACGCCTGCACTGATATTCTTATTAAAGGCTGCACAATTAATGTTAATGATGACGCAGTTGCTTTAAAAGGCGGCAAAGGACCATTTGCTGACAACGACCCAGACAATGGTGCTAATGAACGCATAATTATTGAGGACTGCACATTTGAATTCTGCCATGGATGCCTTACATGTGGCTCAGAATCCATACACAATAAGAATATAATAATGCGTCACATCAAGGTCGACTCAGGTTACAATCTGCTCTGGCTGAAAATGCGTCCTGACACGCCACAGCATTATGAATACATCACTATAGAATATGTTCAGGGAAAGATATTTAATTTCATCAACATCAATCCGTGGACACAGTTTTTTGACCTGAAAGGAAGAACTGACATTCCGCCATCTTCCACAGAACACATTATAATAAGAAAGAATACCTGCACCTGTAATGTTTTCCGCAACATAAAAGAAGCACCTGAACAATACACACTCGCAGATATCCAGATTGACGACAATATAATAGAAGAAATCGGAACACCTTCCGATAAATCAAAACATACCGGAGCAGAATAACTGCCCCGGTATGTTTTATTTTATTGGTATTGAATATGATATCAGCAGGATATGTTAGTGGCGCGGGCTTGATTTATTCCTGTGCTGTGTGGAAGTTAATGCCGCTATATACAAAAGTTCAGGGCTTGAAATCTCGTTCAAGCGAAGCGCGTTTGATTTCAAGCCCTGTAAAAAAACTCTGTATATAGCGGCATTTACTACCACTAAGCTCAGGAATCATGAAAGCCTGTACCACTAACATATCCTGCGTCATACATATTTAACAATTAAGCTGCTGTCTTCTCAGAGTTCTTCTCGCTCTTTGCATAGCTCTTTACTGAGTTAACTACGATGATTACACCAAGTACAATAAGGAGTATAGCAATTATAAGCTGAAGTCCGTTAGCGATGAATACGCTTCCCCAAGATGTCTGTCCAGCAGGAATTGTAACAGAAGCTGCTAACTTGATAGCCTTAACCATTGCAATTGTTCTCTGTACAAGTGCTGTAAATGTTACACAAAGCATGATGATAAGAGGAGGGAAAAGCATTTTGTTGCTTCGTCCTGTAACCTTTAAGAATACGCAGAGTGTAAGAATTACAAGAGCGCTTAATAACTGGTTAGCTGAACCAAATAATGGCCAGATATTTGCATATCCAATCTTAGTAAGGATGAATCCACATACTAATGTTACGATTGTTGAGAAGTATGTATTGCACAATAACTTTCTCCATCCTTCTGCATGTTCCATATCATCTACGCTGAAGAGTTCCTGGAAACTCATACGACCGATACGGGCAACTGCATCAAGTGATGTAAGAGCAAGAGCAGATACACACATTGTCATGAATACTGTTGCAAAATGTACTGGAACACCAAACATTTCAAAAAATCCTGCTACACCACTACTGAAGATTGCGAATGGTGTCTTAGCTGGAAGCGCTCCGTTAGTGGCAGCTGCACCAGCAACACAAAGGGCAAGTACTGCAAGTAAACTCTCAAGTACCATTGCGCCGTAACCAACCTTAAGCATATCCTTCTCGTTCTCAACTGTCTTAGAAGATGTACCAGAAGATACAAGGCTGTGGAAACCAGAAACGGCACCGCAGGCAACAGTTACGAAAAGAATTGGGAACATTGTTCCAAGCTTTGCATTATTGAATCCTGTATATACAGGAAGATTCATTGAAGGATGTGCAACTACAAGACCAACTGCTGCACCTACGATCATGCAGATGAACATGAATGTTGTCATATAGTCACGAGGCTGCTTCATTAACCACATTGGCATAACTGCAGCGAAGAAGATATATACAAATGTGATATAACTCCATACATCTTTGTTGAACTCAAGTGGGAAGAACATACCAACAGCAAATGCTGCGATAATAAACACAATACCAAGTACTGCTTCTTTCCAGCCTGAAAGATTTAACTTCTTCTGGATAAGACCGAATACTACGGCAAATACCATAAACATGATAGATACCATACCAGCTGAACCATTTGTCTTAGCTGCTGCTGATAAAACAGTAGCACCATCAGCATTTACTGTGTAAGCATTAAATGTACCTGCAACCATATCTGCAAATGCTGCAATAACGATAAGTGTGAATAACCAGCAGAAAAGTAAGAAAATCTTACGGCCAAACTTACCGATGTACTTCTCAATGATCATACCCATTGACTTACCTTCATTCTTAACTGAAGCATAAAGTGCACCAAAGTCTGTAACTGCTCCGAAGAATACACCACCGATGAGGATCCAGAGTAAAACTGGTAACCATCCAAATGCTGCTGCCTGAATAGCACCTGTTACAGGACCTGCTCCTGCGATTGATGAGAACTGATGACTGAAAACTGTCCAGCCATTAGTTGGAACGAAATCCTTACCGTCGTTATATTTAACGGCTGGTGTCTCTGCCTTAGGGTCGATACCCCATTTCTTTGCTAACCAACGGCCATAAACCATGTATGCACCAAAAAGTACAACTGCCGCGATAAGCACGATTACTAATGTGTTCATAATGTCACTCTCCTATAAAAATATATTTCACCAGTCAAACGCAGTGGAAGCGGTGCTCGCACAAAAAAACCTTCGTCGATGCACTAATCCATTTCTGGATTATGTGCAAAGACGAAGGTATATTATTTCTACTTCCGCGTTACCACTTTGCTTGCCGGATACTCCGACCACTCTACTGCCACTCGGTATATTCATCTCTTATGGCATGCCCTTTTAACGGTGGGTACCGGTTCCAACTACTAGACATCTGCCTGTCTTTCACCAGAACTGCTTGCAGGTGAGGGCTTAATCATTCCTTGCTGCCGTCTCTCATCAACTGACGGCTTTCTGTGAGCGGTGATATGAAGAAGTCATTTCCTGTTCTTCGCATTTGACTGTTGATTTGTACATTAAAATATTCCTTTACGGATAATTTGTCAATAAGAAAATTAAACATTTCTTAAAAAAGCTTAAATTTCTTAATAAAATTAACATCTTCTGATACGTTTCTGTTTATACACAGCCAGAACACTTTAATATTATTAAGTAAATCTACCTTTTGATTATTATGTAAAACCGCCTGAGTAAATATAACCAGGTAATTATATTTCTCGTTTAATCAGAAATTTATAATCAGCCCACATATATTTTATCAGTCTCTCCTATATATTCATATAAATCAATCATCCTATAGGTAAATTTTTCTTCTTTTACTGTCTGAGACTATTCTTTCGTTCCGCTCTTAGCAGAAATTTCCTATAAGCTTGCATAATATTATGCTTTGATAGGTTGATTTTCATTTTAATATTATAGTCATATTTGTTTTCTACCTATAAGATGTTTCAAAATGCGACTACCTATCGGTATCACATTCTCCCTATATTTTCCCCCCATATTTAAGATATTCTTGTTGAAAATAGTAAATATTTGCTATAAAATAGAGATAGTTTATTTTCGTGATAAAATACTTCACTAACTTAACAATTTTATATTTTATAGGAGATTATTCTATGAACTACGATGCTAATGTTTTTAAAGCCAAGGCTAATATTAAAGCCCGTCGGATATGGCTTGTTTTCTCACTCCTTTTGACCGCCAATTATGGTACTGATGCAGCTAATGGAATCTATCCAAAAAGCAGCTACATAATATTTGTTGCACTTTGCTGGATACCTTTCTTTATTGGAGAATTATTTTTCAGAATCAAGGGAAAAGCAACTGATGCGTACAGATTATGTCTTGTTATTGGTTATGGTATTTTCTATACATTTGTAATATGCACAACTGATTCTCCGATTTCATTCACTTATATTCTCCCGGTTATGAGTCTTCTCGTTCTATATAAGAGCAAGAAATTCATGATTAACTGCGGTATTGCTAATATACTTTCTGTTATTGTAAGTGATGTGTACAGATATGTTGTTCTCGGATGCAGGTCTGATGCAGATATGAAGAATTACCAGTTACAGGTTGCATGTCTTCTTCTATGCTATATCTGCTATGTTATGTCTATCAGACACCTTAATGAATCCGATGGTGCTTTGAACGGAAGTATTAAAGCTGATCTTGACAGAGTTGTTTCAACTGTTGAGAAAGTTAAGACTTCCTCTAATTCTATTATGAGTGGAATTACTGTTGTACGCGAACTGGCTTCAGAGAATAAGCATGGTTCTGATGTTATCATGCTTGGCATGAACGAACTTACTAACAATAATGAAGATTTAAGAAGCCATACTGCTTCTTCCACTGATATGACAACTGACATAAGCTCACAGGTTGAACATGTTGCCCAGCTTATTAACGATATGGTAAGCCTTACTTCTGAGTCGCAGGAGCATGCATACACAAGCTCAAGCGACCTTGAAAACCTTATTACAACAGCAACTACAATGTCTGAGCTTTCTTCAGAGGTTGAGAATATCCTGCATGATTTTGAATCAGAATTCAAGACTGTTAAAGACCAGACAAGTGCTATCGACAACATATCCAGCCAGACCAATCTTCTTGCACTCAATGCTTCTATTGAAGCTGCAAGAGCCGGAGATGCTGGTAAAGGCTTTGCTGTTGTAGCTGAACAGATTCGTGCATTAAGCACAGAAACCAAGACTTCTTCCAGTGAAATACAGAGTGCATTAGGCCGTCTTGCCGTAATCTCCGATAAAATGCTTTCTTCTATTGGAGAGACTTTATCACTCATCCAGGTTACTCTTGACAAGATTACACAGACAAGCGAAAGCATCAGTCTTATCACATCTGATTCTACTCAGATTGAAGACCATATACATATAATTGATACAGCCATTAAAGATGTTGAATCCGCTAACAAGCAACTTGTAAGCAACATGTCCCAGGTATCAGATATAGTCGATACCATGACAGAGTGCATAACTAATTCAAGAGATATCAGCAGCCGTATTGTAAGTAAATATGACGAAAGTGCTACTAATATCAATACCATGGAAAACACAATACAGGCTCTTATGTGTGAACTTGGTGTTGGCGGTTTCATGGGTATTGAAGATATTAAGACAGGCATGAAGGCATCCGCAATCCTTAAAGGTACTCATGGTGAAAATGTTGAATATCACGGAACCATTAAGACTCATAATGACAACTGTATAACTCTTGAACTTGAGAAGGCACTGCCTGCAGTTAATTCAGCCATTGAATGTGACATGTTAGTAACAGTTGGCAATGTAATATACCGTTGGGAAAACGCTAAGATTGCAGCTGACAAAAAAGCATCTGCAACAACGGGCATTGTTACAATCACAACAAGACCGCAGATTCTTAACCGTCGTAAATATCCTAGAATTGATATGAATAATCACTGTACAATTACAGTAAAGGGTACAGACGAAACATTTGAAGGAAAACTTGATAATCTGAGTGCCAATGGTTTTGCATTTCTCTCAAAAGACAGATTTTTCTCTAATAACAAAGGCAAAATCGTTACTGTTTCAATTGATAATTTTGATTTGCCTGCACATTCTGTATTAGAGGGTCAGATTATAAGATGCTCTGATAATGACGGCGTCTACATAGTAGGCTGCCAGATGCCAGAGGATAACTACTACATTATGGAATATGTAGAGCAAATGATGCGGACTCAAAAAAATAATAACTAAAATCATAAAATGGAGAAAAGCATATTAATCAGCTTTTCTCCATTTTGTATATACTATATAACCATCCAGTCTTCGAACTTATTTGCATTTTCAACAATGTTGACAATTCCATCTGCGCCGTAAGTAAATGCCCTGTGAATAAATACATTTACTTCCTCCCCCTTCTTTATCGGAGCTTCCTCTACATTTCTTGTCCCGACAACCTCTATGCCGTTGACATTGACAGTTATCTCGACTTCCTTTCCCATGAAAAGCTTGCCTACAACCACGCCCTTCTCAACAGAAGCGGCTGAATCAACCTTCTCATCAAGCCTTGTGATGTTGACATTCTCAGGTCTTAATACCGCCTTAACAGAATCGTCAAGCTGGTTAAAACCTTTAATCTTATTAATCCGGTCAACATGTACCGGATGTCCCATGAATTCCGCCATAAATGCTGTCTCAGGCTCTCTGTATATCTGTCTTGGCGTTCCAATCTGCTCTATATGTCCCTTGTTTGTGACAATAATTTCATCAGCAACCTCAATTGCCTCATCCTGATCATGTGTAACGAATATACTTGTGATTCCAACCTTTGTAATCATATCACGAAGCCAGCTTCTTAATTCCTGTCTTACTTTCGCATCAATCGCTGCAAATGGTTCATCAAGAAGCAGAAGCTCCGGATTAGGTGCTAATGCCCTTGCAAATGCTACTCTCTGCCTCTGTCCGCCTGATAACTGGCTAGGGTATCTTTTCGCCATGCCTGAAAGTCCGACAAGCTCAATAAGCTCATCAACACGTTTCTTAATGTCCGATTTTTTCCATTTATTGACCTTTAATCCAAATGCAATGTTATCGTACACTGTCATGTATCTGAAAAGTGCGTAGTTCTGGAAAACAAAACCTATTCCACGCTTACTTGCCGGCACATCATTAACAACCTTACCATCAATAATAATATCACCTGAATCCGCAGTCTCAAGGCCTGCTATCATTCTTAAGATGGTAGTTTTGCCGCTTCCGCTAGGTCCAAGCAGTGCAATCAGCTTGCCCTTCCCAATTCCGAGATTAATATTATTCGAGGCTTTAAATGTGCCATATGTCTTATTGATATTACGAAGCTCTACATATTTCTCTGTATCCTGCTGTAAATCTGCCATAATCTGTTCCGCCTTTCTGTTGTAGCGCGTTTCTATCCTTCCTGCTGCCCTTTCTCTGCCTTAGCTGCCTGCTGCCCCTTGTATTCAAGCACACTTCGAAGCACCAGTATAATAACCGCCATCAGCACAAGAATTGCTGATACTGCAAATGCTCCCGTAAAATCATATCCCTGATACAGAAGCTCAATATACAACGGCATCGTGTTAGTTCTTCCGCGCAAATGTCCCGAAAGAACGGATACCGCGCCGAACTCCCCCATTGCTCTCGCTGTACACAGTACAATACCATAGAGAAGAGGCCATTTGATATGTGGGAATGTAACCTTCCAGAATATAGTCCATCCATTTGCACCCATAAGTGCTGCAGCTTCTTCCTCGTCAGTACCCTGCGAGGTAAGAACCGGTATCAACTCCCTTGATATGAATGGAAAAGTTACAAATATAGTCGCAAGCACGATACCCGGAACTGCGAATATAATTCTTACTCCCATAACCTTAAGATATGGATATATAAAACTCTGTCTACCGAATGTAAGCACATATATAAGACCTGCTATAATCGGTGAAACTGTGAGTGGTAAATCTATTAAAGTAGATATAATCTTCTTGCCCTTAAACTGGAATTTCGTAATAAGCCATGAAGCAAATATTCCAAAAAATGTGTTGCACACAACCGCAATAAGCGAAACTTCTATTGTCAGCTTAATCGAATGAAGTGCGTATTTGTCGGTAACTGCTGCCAGAAACACCTTTATGCCCTTAGAAAATGCTGTATACATTACATAGCTGAGGGGCAGAATAAGCATCACAAATAAAAACAACACACTTATACCTATTAGAATCCATTTTAACGGACCTGAATCTTTTCTAATGTTCATACGCTAACCCCTTTCTATGAAATTCCACTTACAATCTTTGATGTCCTGCTCTGTAACACTGCATTTATAAAGAGAATAATAAATGCGATGAAAAGCATTACAAGCGCTATTGATGTTGCACTTGCATAATCATATTCCTGTAATTTTGACATAATCATAAGCGGTGCTATCTCTGTCTCATATGGTGTATTTCCTGCTATGAATACGACACTTCCGTATTCGCCAAGGCCTCTTGCGAATGACATTGTGAATCCGCCAATAAGTGCTGGAAGTATCTCTGGAAGTATTACCCTGAATACTGTCTGCCTGTTGGTTGCTCCAAGCATGTTGGCTGCCTCCTCGTACTGGATATCCACCTTTTCCAGCACCGGCTGGACAGCCCTCACTACGAATGGTATTCCAACGAATATAAGTGCGAATATAATTCCCAGCCTTGTATATGCAATCCGGATTCCAAATTTGCCAAAAAATGCTCCTAGCCAGCCATTAGTTGTTGTCAGATGTGTAAGTGCTATACCCGCAACAGCTGTCGGCAGTGCAAATGGAAGTTCAATTATTCCATTCATAATCTGCTTACCCGGAAAGTTGTATCTTACAAGTACCCACGCAAGAATCGTTCCCATAACTGCGTCTATAAGTGCCGCGATTAACGCTGTCTGAAGACTTACTCTGTAGCTTGAAAGCACTCTCGGCCTTGTAACTGTCGTTATAAATTCCGTAAACGACAGCTTTGCCGAGAATATCACAAGGGTACATAAAGGGATAACAACAATGAATCCTAACATTGCAATTGTTATTCCAAATGAAAGACCAAAGCCCGGTATTACTCTTTTTTTCTTTCTTTTCTTCTCTTTCATTCTGTCGTTTCCCCTTCCCTTAATTACTTCTTCTCATATATCTTGTCGAATACTCCGCCATCCTTGAAATGTTTGTTGATTTTTAATTCCTACTAATTTTATATGTTACTATGTTGCAGATTATATACCTACTAGGTTTATATGTCAATAGTGTTTATAGGATTTCTGGTTGTTTTCCTGATGCCTGTTTCCTTCGGAACGCTAGTTTTCTTCGGAAACCTACCAAGCAACTTGTTTCCTTAACTTGTGTAGGTCCTTTTCCTCCTGTCCTCTTGTTTTCTTCCTGTCATTCTCCTCGTAAGACCTACTAACCTGCCAATTTCCTATCTCTACGTAGGTCTTTCTCCTACCATTTCTTCTCTTATCTCCTGCTATCCCTCGCAAAAGACCTACTAACCCGCCAATTCTCTCTCCTTGCGTAGGTCTTTTTCCTCCTAGCTCCTCTTTTATTCCCTCTCATCCCTCTCGAAAAACCTACTATCCTGCCAATCTCATCCACTTGTGTAGGCCTTTCTCTTCCAATATTTTCTTTTACCCTTCTCATTCTTCTCAATAAACCTACCAATCTACATAATTACCATAATTGTGTAGGTATTTTCCAAATATTATCTCATGCCTATAATTATCTTCATCCTGTTCTCTTGACTTCTTGTCTTATCTGTATTACTATATACAATACAAATAAAACATAAATCACCTCTCTTTACAGAAAGGAGCTTCACATGGTTATAGAACTTGATTTTGCGAGCGACACACCCATATATGTACAGTTAAGGAATCAGATTGTTAAAGGAATCGGCAAGGGAGAACTTAAGGCTGGTGAGAAACTGCCGACCGTCAGACAGCTTGCTTCTGACGCAGGCGTTAATACAATGACCGTCAATAAAACTTACCAGATTCTTAAAGCTGAAGGTTTTATTAAAACCGACAGAAGGCTTGGTGCATTTGTCGCTGAGAATATTAATATGGATATTGAATTCAGGGAAAAGCTTGAATCGGAGTTGGAGCTGCTGTCAGCAGAAGCAAGCATTACAGGAATGGATAAGGCAGAATTCTTAAAAATGTGCGAAAACATTTATTCCAAGATGAATCCCTGCACAATGTAATATGCCTGTATTCACACATGCATTAACACAGACCCACTATACAAGGAGGTTTCCTTATGAAAATCGTAATGTTTATGCTATTCTTCGTATGCAACATGTTCACAGTACTGATCATAAGATTTGCATATGAATCCAACTACAGATACAACAACGGAATGCTTATCGGAGTCCACATTCCAGGCGACCATGTTAACGATGACGATGTCACCAGGCTTATGGCACGCTTTAAGAAAAGTATGAAATATTTTCAGAATATCAATGCAGTACTCGCAATAGCCATATGCTTTCTTAATTTTGTAAGCATGATTATTTTCATTATTGTGTTTATAATCTGGATTTTCGTGTTCGTTTTGGGAATTATGTATATCCAGCTTTCAGCGCATCGAAAAATGTATCTGTTAAAGAAACAGAATGGCTGGTTTGTTGAATCCCAGAAACAGAAGGTCTTTATTGATACGCGTGCTTGTGCAAATGCAGATGCAACTCCAATCAGCTTCAGATACCACATCATTATAATTGCTGCAGAACTGCTGGCTCTGATTCCATTCTATTCATGGACGAAAAGAGCATATTTTTCAATGATTATTGTATTTGCAATATGTACTGTCATAGTTTCTGTATTCGGGTTTGTATTCCACATTTATATGAACAGACGACAGAATCAGGCATACAGCCTTAATTCGGACATTAACAACATTGTTAATCTGACTATGAAGAAATACATTGCTTCAGCAATGCTTGTAATGTCACTTCTTAACTTCGTGGCATGGATAACATTTGTGTTAATGTGTATTATTCAGGACACTGTTGGGGACTTAAGTTTCTGGATGTACATTATTCTGCAATTATTAAGCGGCTGCACGCTCACTGTTATTCTTATTCTTGCACGCAACAGAAAGAACGAAATGCTTAAGGCTGACACACAGCCGGTATTTGTTGATGATGATGACTACTGGAAGACTGGATTTTACTACAATCCTAATGACCCGCACCTTTTCGTACCCGACAGGCTGTGTTCGACCAACTACTCGCTTAACTACGCCAGAACCGGTGCGAAGGTGTTCACTGGTACAATCACAGCAATTCTGCTAGTAATCTTAATATGGACAATTGTTGTACTTGCGCCGTTCCTGCATGTCACTATTGATATTAAGACTACTGAAAGCACTGTAAATGTGTCTTCATGCGGTTACGCAAGCAGAATTAACATTGACGACATTACCGAAATTACTCTGATGGATTCACTGCCTGATGACCATTTTTTCAAATATAATGGCGGTGCCACAGAAAGTTATCTTGTCGGAAAATTTAAGGGCAATACTTATGGAAAATGCAGTCTCTACATTTTTAAAGATGTGTCTCCTGTGCTTATGATAAAAACTGCTGACCAGACTGTGTTCTTGAATTCCAAGAAAGATGGCGAGATTGTTAATCTGTATAATGCAATTAAAAATAACTAAAATAAATGCGCATTATAAGGCGGCGTATACACTGCCCATAATGCGCATTTACTATTTACTGTGCTTCTTTACACTATACTCTTCATACGCCACATTCACTTTCTTCCCACTGAATGCAACTCCAAACATGCCAATCTTAGCTACACCTCGCTTCTCAAGATTAGTGGTGTAACCTTTCTGCTTTATCTGCACGACTGCGCTGTCTGCCATCTTCTCAAGCTCCGCTTCCCTGCACGCCTTAAACTCCATGATATATCCCTGCCCACCACGGCTCTTAGGCTGAAGTTCAATGTCAAAACGTCCCTCACCCGATTCCCTGTTAGACGAGATATAATAACTATCAGATAAAACCGCAAGCATTCCAAATACTACCCCATGATAGAAATCCTCATGTGCCGTATCAAACACGCTTGCCGACTGCAACAGATACTTTTGCAGAGTTTCTGTCAGCAAATGTGCATTCCCCGTGCGGATTGATTCCTCAAAATTCCTGAGGAGAACGCCTGTAAATATGCCGTTATATCTGTCAATAATCTCCTTCTGGAACACGCTCTTTATCTCATAATTAGGTATCGACAGCGCGCATATCGGATTGTCGTACAGAGAGCCAATATGCTCTGACACACGCAGATATCCGGCAACCAGAAGGAAGCTGTATATTGTATCAATATCTCCATTAATCTCAGGATATATGATATCTGTGTCAACAATTGCCTGAACAGTACTGCCCTGCAGCAATCTTAATAAGTTGTCTGCAAATGTGGTATCAGCACTATTAAACAGCTCGCCGATTATCTCATTGCCACTTGTTCTTGACCAGAAGGCTTTGGGAACACATTTGTTATTGAAGTAATTAATAACCGACCACGGATTATATATTCCGGTTCTGCCAAACATATAGCCGTCATACCATTCCTTAATCTCACCCAGCCGGTTAGACACGCCGTAGTACTGCGCCATAGCAGAAACTTCCTCTTCCGTAAATCCAAAATATTGCGAATATTCATCATCAAGAATTGTATTAACCACAAGATTGTTAAGCCCGCTGAACAGGCTTTCCTTAGCTATGCGGAGAATTCCCGTGAGAATCCCCAGTTCCAGACTTGGATTGTCCTTTAAGACAGCCGACAAAAGATTTCTCATAAAGCCAATCACTTCATCATAATAACCGAATATATGTCCTTGCTGGATTGGCGTATCGTACTCGTCAATTATCACGATTACATTCCTGCCATAATGCTTTGAAAGCATTGCCGACAGCTTCCCCAGTGCAAACTGATAATCTATTATCGTTGCCTCATCATCAAGTATTGACTTAAGATACTTCTTATCATAGTCACTTAATCTGGCGCTTGTCGTCAGTTCAATATGTCGCAAAAATTCATTCCTTAATGTAAAGCAGAGACTTGCGTACATGTCCTGCCATGTTGACTGGTGGGCGTCTTTAAATGTAAGAAAAATCACCGGGTACTGCCCCTGCTTCTCCTTATACAGCGCGCCCTCTCGCCATATCTTCTTATTCTTAAAATACACTGATGTATCCGTATCAGTCTTTTCAAAAAATGTGCGAACCATGTCCATAGTAAGTGTCTTTCCGAATCTTCTCGGTCTTGTAAATAAATACACCTTACTGTGATTATCTATAATGTCCCTAATAAGCAATGTTTTGTCTACATAATAACATTCATTCGACACTTCTTTATAAGATGTTATTCCAACCGGGCAGGGACGCTTCCTGTTGTATACAGCGCTGTCTTCCCTGACATAAAGATTCCTATTCTCCCTTAAACAATCCGGTCTGCCCACATCGTCAGGTATCATCCAGAACTTGCCTTCCTTATAAGCTCCCGGCAGCTTTCCCTCTGTACACAACTGGTTAATTCTTCTCGGCGTCACGCCCCATCTTGCGGATAATTCCTTCGCCTTAATATATCTAATATCCATAAAGCCCCTCTTTTCTGTGCATTACTGCACATACTGAAATCCGTGTCATGTACACAGATTCCACACCGCCTCTTACTTAATTCACAACATTTATATACATCTATATTATATTCTACGCAATTTTTCGGAAATATCAAGGCATTTTCAAGAAATATTATTTTAATTTTCGGAAATTATATATTTTTCTTTAAATATTATATATTTCCTCATTTACATTTGACAATCCTGCCCCAAAGTATTATAAATATCAAAGGGAATGAAGTACTCCCTTGGGAAACCTAAACTGCTTATTCAAGCTGATGACTTCTACGATTTTATGTCGCAGGAAGCATCAGCTTTTTTTGCGTTCATAAATGCATTTACTACATTTTTAAGGAGGCTTATTATGCTGACATCTTTATCACTTATCTTTCTGGTTGGGCTCGTCATGGGCGCAATCTGCCAGAAGCTGAAACTGCCAAGAATCATCGGTATGCTTGTTACCGGTATTGTCCTCGGGCCATATGTCCTTGATTTTCTTGACCCATCAATCCTTTCAATATCGGCTGATCTGCGAAAAATGGCTCTTATCATTATTCTTATCAAGGCCGGCCTGTCGCTTGACTTAAAAGACCTGAAAAAAGCCGGACGAAGTGCAATTCTCATGTCGTTCATTCCGGCTTCCTGCGAAATCATCGGTTATATTCTGCTTGCCCCTGTAATTCTTGGAATTAACCACGCCGAAGCTGCAGTAATGGGCGCAGTTCTCGCCGCTGTTTCTCCTGCGGTTGTCGTTCCCCGGATGGTAATGCTCATTGAGAAACGCTACGGAACTGCCAAGGCAATTCCACAGATGATACTGTCTGGTGCTTCATGCGATGACATATTTGTAATAGTGTTATTCACAACATTTTTAAATGTGGCACAGGGCGGCAGGGCTAATGTTATGGATTTCGCAAATATTCCTGTGTCTATTATACTTGGCATAATTCTTGGCATAGTAACCGGATTGGGACTGTATCTGTTCTTTGAAACATCATACGCCCGCAAGCATACCGTAAGAAACAGCATGAAGGTTATCATCGTGCTTGGCTTCTCTTTCCTTCTTATTGCAATTGAGAGCTGGCTTGAAGGAAAAGTGTCTGTTTCAGGCCTTCTTGCTGTTGTCGCTATGGCATGTACGCTTAAGTTTAAATGTGTTCCCGCCGTATCAGCCCGTTTGTCCGAAAAATTTGGCAAGCTGTGGCTCGCTGCTGAAGTAATATTGTTCGTGCTTGTCGGCGCGGCTGTCGATATCCGCTACACACTGAAAGCCGGACTTCCAGCCTTGCTTATGATTCTCGCCGCACTTGTTTTCAGAGCTGCCGGAGTGCTTCTCTGCACCGTAAAGACAAACCTTACATGGAAGGAACGCCTTTTCTGTGTAATTGCCTATCTTCCTAAAGCAACCGTCCAGGCAGCCATCGGCTCTGTTCCTTTAGCCGCCGGACTCGCCTGCGGACAGATAGTGCTTTCCGTAGCTGTGCTCGCAATCATAGTTACTGCTCCGCTTGGCGCGCTTGGCATCGACTGTACTTATAAGAGGCTGCTGAAAGAGGATAAAACCTACTAAAAGCCATTATACACTCAATATAGTAGGTCATTTCCATAGTTTATGCATATACTTTCTGGCTCATAACCTACTATATTGTTAAATTAACATATTTTCGTAGGTCTTTTTCCACATTTTACTAAGAACTGTAAGCAATTTGCGAGTGAAAGACCTACTAATCATATCTTCCCTGATTGATTAGTAGGTCTTCTCACTTAAACAACTTATAATATTCTCCGCAGAAACCTACTAAACCAACAACTTGCTCTATATTAGTAGGCTTCATGTACCTGTGCATAGTCAGATTCGCTCAATATATTCAACCGCGCAGTATATTCAACAAAACATTTTAATTAATCATATATCTTATCAAATATTCCACCATCAGAGAAAAACTTCTGTGTAGCCGCTTCCCAGCCGCCAAAATACCCGATATCCGCCATGTCAATGTTCTTGACAATCCATTTGCCGTCGGAAGGGATTTCCTTGATATTTCTTGAATCACTGGAAGCCTCGTATTCCTTCTGGATATCCTTATTTACAGGGCGGTAGAAATTCTGCGCCTCAAGCCTTTGTGCGTCATCAGTGTACAGGAAAGAAAGATAGGCGTCTGCCAACCATTCTGTTCCATTCATCTGTGTGACCTCGTCAACCTTTGCAACCGTTGGCTGGCACAATACAGATGCGGACGGAACGACAATCTCATACTCGCCCGGATATTCCTGTAATGCAAAAAATGCTTCATTTTCCCATGCAATCAGAACATCCCCCTGTCCGTTCTCTGCAAATGTTGTAGAAGAGCCTCTTGCGCCTGAATCAAGCACTGCCACATTCTTGTAAAGCTTGGTAACACTTGCCTGAACCTGTTCATCATTCTGTCCCTGCTTCTTAAAATAATACCATGCCGCAAGGAAATTCCATCTGGCTCCTCCGGAAGTCTTAGGATTAGGGGTAATAACCTTAACCCCGTCATTAAGAAGGTCATCCCAGTCCTTAATATTCTTAGGATTGCCCTTTCTTACAAGAAAGACAATCGTAGAAGTGTAAGGCGCGCTGTCATCAGAATAATCATTGATATATCCGTCATCAATCAGCCCTTCGTCCCTTATAACATTAACATCTCCCTCAAGAGCAAGCGTGACAACATCAGCACCAAGACCGTTAGCAACCTCAAGCGCCTGCTTTCCTGAACCGCCATGAGACTGGATAACCTCAACCTTCTCGCCAGTCCTGCCATACCAGTAATCCTCAAAAAGCCTGTTATACTCCTTATAAAACTCTCTTGTGGCATCATAAGAAACATTAACAAGTTCCGTCTTCTTCTGCCCACAGCCAGAAAGTCCAATAAAAGTCAGGCTGAAAATCATACCTAAACATATTAACTTTTTAAAAAATCCATATTTTTTCATCTATACCTGACTCCCACATAAATATATTCCTAAACTAGGCAAAGCAGCGAAGCAAGCTTTGCCAAACCCAAGGTAAAGCAGCGAAGCGCCCTTTACCGCACGTCTGCCAACACTTCCAACCCTGAAGTAACCCCACGCAGCGGGAAAGAACCCCAGCAGCACTAAACTTATAAAGCAACGCAGGTGCTTTGGAGCCGCCGGCACTTAGCTCGTCAGGACAGCCTCACAAAGTGAGGCAAATCCTGACAAGCTTAGTACCGCTGCGAGCGACAAGCAGCGAAAGCGTGCCTGCGTTGCTTTATAAGTTCTAGTGCAGCGTCCGTTCTTCCCCCAGCCTACGCATTCTTCTTAATAAACTCAGCCACATCCACAGTAGTGACGTCAACCTTAGACTCCCAGCCTGCAAGCACTTCTGCGCCGTCAATCTTAATATCAGCTGCCTTACTAAGTGCAAGAATAACAACAATACCTGCATTTACAAGGTGAGTCACAACATTTGTATAATCCTCGCCTTCTGCCGGAACATACAGATATACATGCTTGCTGTCAAGAAGAAGCTCCTTCTCAACCTTCTTTAAGAAATCAACATTAATCTTGTCTGAAAGAACAGCCTCAACAACAACAGGCTTCTGGTTGTTAAGCTCCGCTCTGAAAGCTGCGTCAACTTCCTTAACATCATCAGCTGTCTCATTAACTTCACGGACAACGCCGCAGGCACTAGTCATATTAGTAACACGGTCTATGAGGATAAGCTCCCCCATAGTCTTGTGAAGGTTGAATTCATCAACAACAATTACATCAGCAAGAGAAATCTTACATACAGCGATTTCATTTTTATTAAGAAGAGTTGCTGGCTTCTCCTCGCCTGTATTGACATCAATAGTATTGACAATCTCAGTAACAACGCCCGGAATAAGTCTTGTTCCAAGCTTTACAAAAAAGTTCTTGTTATTAGTAAGAACATCATCGTCCATCCAGAGAATTGTAGCTGTTATCTCTGTTGCAAGCTTAAGGTCTGCTCCTGCTGCAAGAACTGAACCTCTTGAGACATCAACCTCGCGGTCTAACTGGATAGTAACAGGCTGTCCAATAGATGCGCTCTGGGCTTCCTTATCACCAACATGGATGCTCTTGACATGAACATGCTCCTTAGTTGGAAGAGTGATAATCTCGTCACCAACAGATACGCTTCCTGCCTCAATCTGACCCTGGAAACCACGGAATTCATGATTTGGACGGCATACTCTCTGAACAGGCATGTAGAAGCCCTTTTCTTCCTCAGTATCATCAACATCAACCTGCTCAAGATAAGGAAGAAGTGCCTGACCCTTATACCAAGGAATATTTTCAGACTTAGTTGTTACATTGTCACCCTCAGTTGCTGAAACAGGGATAACAACTACATCTGACAAAGAAAGCTCCTTTGTAAGCTCTGCTATCTGCGCATTTATCTCGTTGAAACGCTCCTCGCTGTAACCAACAAGGTCCATCTTATTAACTGCAAATACAAAATGCTTAATTCCCATAAGTGCGCAGATTCTTGCGTGTCTCTTCGTCTGGATAAGCACGCCCTGCTTTGCGTCTACAAGAATTACTGCAAGGTCTGCAAATGAAGCACCAACCGCCATGTTTCTTGTATACTCCTCATGTCCCGGAGTATCAGCAACGATAAAGCTTCTGTTGTCAGTTGTAAAATATCTGTAAGCAACATCAATAGTAATTCCCTGCTCTCTCTCAGCCATAAGACCATCAAGAAGAAGTGAATAATCAATCTTACCTTCACGGCTTCCGACCTTGGAATCAAGCTCTAACGCCTTCTCCTGATCGGCATACAATAACTTTGAATCATATAAAATGTGTCCGATAAGTGTAGATTTTCCATCATCAACACTACCGCATGTAATAAATTTAAGTAAACCTTTCATTCTAGAAGTACCCCTCTTTCTTTCTTCTTTCCATGCTTCCTGCTTCCTCATGGTCGATAACACGGCTTGTTCTCTCTGATTCAACCGCACTTAAAGTCTCTTCGATAATCTCATCAAGAGTTTCTGCGTCTGACTCAACACCGCCTGTAAGTGGATAACAGCCAAGAGTTCTGAATCTTACCTTCTTCATCTGTGGCTTTTCGCCCGGAAGAAGTCTCATTCTGTCATCATCAACCATGATGATATTGCCGTCACGGTATACAACAGGTCTTTCTGCTGCAAAATAAAGAGGTACAATATCAATCTTTTCTCTCTGGATGTACTGCCAGATATCCTTCTCAGTCCAGTTAGAGATAGGGAAAACTCTCATGCTCTCACCCTTGTGAATCTTAGTGTTGTAAAGCTTCCACATTTCTGGGCGCTGGTTCTTTGGATCCCATGCCTGTGCTGTATTTCTGAAAGAGAAAATTCTCTCCTTAGCTCTTGATTTCTCCTCGTCTCTTCGTCCACCGCCAAATGCCGCTGTGAAGCCGTATTTGTTAAGTGCCTGTTTAAGAGCCTGAGTCTTCATGATATCAGTGTAAGCTGAGCCATGGTCAAATGGATTGATTCCCTGCTTAACACCCTCTTCGTTAGTGTATGTAAGCATCTCGATTCCAAGCTTTTTCGCTGTCTCATCCCTGAACTTAATCATTTCCTTGAACTTCCATGTTGTGTCAATGTGAAGAAATGGAAAAGGTGGTTTCTCAGGATAGAATGCTTTCATTGCAAGATGAAGCATAACTGAGCTGTCCTTTCCTATAGAATACAGCATTACCGGCTTTTCGCATTCTGCTGCAACTTCCCTAATAATGTATATCGCCTCTGCTTCGAGTGCGTCCAAATGTGATAAATTACCCATGATATTCCTCCCTAATATTTATTAGATTCTTGTCTGTTGACCTCAAGCGTCTTAACTGTTCCGTCTGGCGAAGTCACCGTCCATGTATTGATGCTTCCATTCTGTCTGAACGAAAGAGTGCTTCCCTTGCCGCCGACATCAGCACCCAGAAAGAAATTAATTGCCTCAAAACGACATTCTTTAAGACATGATGTGCAACCCCAGCAGTCCTTGACATGCTTTATAAATGCTTTTCCATCAGTATCTTTCTTAATAAGATTGCCAGGACAGGCTTCAACGCACTTCCCGCAGCCAACGCATTTTAACTTATTTATCTGAATGCTCATAGCTGTCGCCTCCCCTCACAAGGTCTCTTATGATTATCTTAATCTCGCCATTCTCCTTGCGGGAGTTGACATATTTTAACCAGTCATCACTCTTAGCCGGATAATCCATATTCTCCGCAAAGCTGTGCCAACGGGTTTCTTTTCTTGCTTTCAAATGTGCTATAACACTTCTGCACACCGTAAGTCTTTCTCTTATCTCATAGATTCTAAGCAAGTCATCTGCATCCTGTGCCGCAAGATTATCAATGCTCTGCTCTAAGAATTTAATCTTCTCATCTGCAAGCTCAAGTCTTGCTTCATTGTACTGATAATCAGTGCTTATGCCACCTGCGTACTGGTCCATAATCTTCTGCATTGCTTCCTCAGTCTGCTCGATATCAACCAGTCCCTGCTTATTATTAAGAAATCTCTCATACTCGCTCTTCTTTGCAAATGCGTTCTCAGACAATTCTGAATCTGCCACCTCATTTACAACAAAGCCCTTTCCTGAGCCTTCAAGCCTTTCAGCTATTGCCTGTGCTGCAATCTCGCCCTCTGCCAGAGCTCCTGTTACATATTTCTGAGGACATCCGCCTGCAACATCACCCGCTGCATAAAGCCCGTGGATTGTAGTCTCTCGGTTATTGTCAACCCAGTAACCACTCGCCGTATGACCTCCGACTATGTATGGCTCAGTTCCTTCTATCTCAACATTTTCTTCAGAAGGACCGCCCGCCGCCTCAAGCCACTTAAGCGTCTGGCTCGGTGCCATGTTAAGATATGCTTTGTAAAGGTCTTCCTCCTGCTCCCTGCTTATTCCCTTAGTTCCAAGATAGCAAGGACCTCTGCCCTCGCGGTTCTCAGTAACTGTTCCATAAAGTCTCTGTGAAGTTGTAAGACCATATTTGTTCTCATACACTTCACCGTTGGAATTAAGCTGCTTTGCCGGAACTCCCTGTGCGATAGTTCCTGTCGGAGCAATCGTATCTTTACATCTTAAAGCAATGAATCTCATCTCAAATGTGGTCATCTCCGCTCCTGCATTGATTCCCATTGCATATCCGGCTCCTGTATTGAACGGTGGATACCACATTTTATGTCTTGAAAATCCAGGATTGTTAGGTCTGTAAAGACCTGCCGCTCCGCCAGTAGCCACAAGAACTGCCTTCGCATTTATCTCATAGAACACTGCATCATTGACATCAAATCCGTATGCACCTTTAATCTTGTTATTCTCTACTATGAAATCTGTTATATTCAGGTGATTGATTACCGCTACATTGTCCTGCTTCTTAACTGCATCCGCCAGTATCGGCTTGATATTCTCACCATTTATCTTAATATTGCGGTTTCCTCTCGCAACATATTCTCCATTCTCGTCCTTGAGTATTACAAGTCCTAAGTCCTCCATTACCTTAGTTACATGATTGAGTCTTTCCGACATTGAAAGAAGCAAATCCTCTCTTACAATTCCATCTGCATCTTTCTTACAATAATCAACATAGTCCTGTGGCACCCTGCCTTTAGTGATATAAGCATTAATTGCATTAACGCCTGCCGCAAGACATCCGCTTCGTACAATGTTCGCCTTCTCAACAATCAGTACATCAAGGTCTTTCTTCTTTCCAAGCGTAATACCTGCAAAACACCCTGCCGTTCCGCCACCTATAATAAGTACATCTGTGTCAATAATTCTATTCTTCAACCTCCATGTACCTCCTTGCAAAATCTAATTCCATATAAACATAGTATCTTGGTATGTAAATCATTATATTCTCAATTTCCTATTTGTCAATAGGATTTTTGCAGATTCTTGTTATTTGAATTGTGGGGAAGCTGGGTAATGGCTCGGTATTAGCTGAGTATGGGGCTGGATATTGGCCTAGTAAGGAGCTGGGTATTGGCTGGGTGCCTACTAATCTCCCTCTTTTCTCAACTTTAATAGGTCTTTCTCGGTTGATTTCCTCCCTCCTGCTCTTTATCTTGCTTGATTTCACCTACTAATTCTCCTCTTTTCTCAACTTTAGTAGGTCTTTCACAACTATTTTCTTCCCATCCGCTCATCTTCTTGCTAGAATTTGCCTACTAATTTACCATTTCCCTCAACTTTAGTAGGTCTTTCACAACTATTTCCTTCCCATCCGCACCCCTTCTTACTTAATTTCGCCTACTAATCTGCTGCTTACGCTCTCTTTAGTAGGTCTTTCCCGGCTGTTATCCTCCCTACTGCTCTTTATCTTGCTTAATTTTGCCTACTAATCTTCCACTTCTATCAGCTTTAGTAGGTCATCCCCAAAAAAGAACTTGATTTTATACGAAAAATATATACATAATAAAGCAGAGCAAATATAACACTTAAACAATTGTATACACCATGTCAAAATGGTTATTATATATGTATATACCTAATCTCAAGGAGGCTTTATGATAATAGATTTCCATACACATACATTTCCAGATGAACTTGCTGACAGAGCAGTTGGTACATTAGCCCACAGCGGAGGAATACACAATTATCTTGATGGCAGAGTACATTCTCTTACAGATTCAATGAAAAAAGCTGGAATTGATTACTCCGTACTGCTTCCCGTGGCAACCAAGCCTAATCAGTGCGACACAATCAATACACTTGCTTTAAAGACTAATGAAACAAGTGAGACAACCGGATTAATTTCATTTGGGGCAATACATCCGGCTTGTGAGAATTTCAGAGAAATATTGAACTGGCTTTCCAACAATGGTTTCAAAGGAATCAAGCTTCACCCGGTTTTCCAGAAAACCAATATAGATGATATGCAGTCTTTAAGGCTTATCGAATATGCATCAGCACTCGGGCTTATAATACTTATACATGCCGGATACGATGTAAGCTTTCCGGGCTGCGATGAATCAAGCGTAGACAGACTTACAACAATGATTCAAGAAATAAAACCAGAAAAACTCGTACTCGCACACATGGGTGGATGGGGACAATGGAACGATGTTTCTTCCATATTAGAGGAAGATTACATGAAAAATGTATATCTCGATACATCATCATGCATCAAGAATCTCAATCACAACGCAAGCCTTCCAATAGAAAAATTCAAGAAAATGGTCAACATTCACGGTGCAGACCACATATTATTCGGCTCTGACAGCCCGTGGGACGACCAGAAAGACGCAGTAGATTTAATAAAAGAATGTGGATTTTCAGAAAAAGATACCGATGCAATACTGGGTAAAAATGCGGTTACACTCCTTAATCTATAATTCAATCAGAAAGTTTTGCGGTTATAACCTAAAAATTTTTTACAGTTTATTTTTTCGACAACGCACATATTCACCAAACATAAATCAAGCAGGCTGTCCCACATAACAGCCTGCTTACAATTTAACCACAAATAAAATCATCCCCACCACATGCACAACAAGCATAGCAGGAACCGTATACTTAAAATACCACTTTTTTGTCTTATGTCTGAACATCTGCATTGCAATAAAAGCTCCAAGCGAACCGCCGATTAGCACTGTAATAAGAAGAGTCGCCTCCCTTATGCGCCATTTGTTGTGTATCGCTTTCCACTTATCAATTCCATACAAAGCAAATGTTACTACATTAATAATCAATAAATATATTCCTATAATCTTAAGCATTACTTTTCTTTAAATGCATAATCCCAAGTCTTAGCATTGCCTGACTTATTTTGCACAATCGTAATCTGCCACTTTGCATTATCTTTATTCGTGTTGTCCTTAACAGCATAATATGGCGACCTTCCGCTATCCGACATGTAGATTATGACGCTGTCTCCTTTCGCATCTGGTGTATCCATTGTACCATAGAATACATAAGATGCATACGAATATTCCGTATCAATGCTCTTGCTGCTAATGTACTGCGTATTCTCCTGCGGCTTATGCTCTTTAACATACATTTCGCGCTTCTCAATCACAACTTCCGGATACTTAGTCTTAAGAAATTCTTCCGCTTCCTGTGCCGTTTCCTGAGACACCTTTGCTGTGCGATTCTCTTGAACCTTAGACATTACTGGCTTGATAAGCAGTATTACTGCAATTACCACAACAATGAATACTGCAAATGCAATAGCAAGAGTCACCCTTTTCTTAACAACATTTTTATCATCCATAAATCTCGCCCTCCTTTTTCAATGTCTCTTATTAAAAATGTGCTTCTTTATTTACCACAATTATATAACACGAAACTTACATCCAGCTTACATTCACATATAATATACATTTGTACTTGCCAATCTCATGATAATCTGCTAAACTACACAGGCTGTGTTATGACACAGTAACAAATCGTGTGTTCGAGACCTTCCACACGCAAAACAAAACTAAAGGAGATAATTGAATATGAAGAAAAAAGGAATGAGTGTGAAATTCATCACACAGGCCGCTGTAATTGCAGCAATCTACGTAGTACTTGTAGTAATCTTTAACTACATCAGTTTCGTACCAGTCCAGTTTCGAATCGCAGAGGCACTTACAATACTGCCTTACTTTACACCTGCAGCAATCCCTGGATTATTTGTTGGATGTATAATTGCTAATATTCTTGGTGGTGCAATCGTATGGGATGTAGTATTTGGAAGTATTGCAACACTTATCGGCGCAATCGGAACATACCTGTTAAGAAAGCATAAGTGGCTTGCACCAGTTCCACCAATTGTTGCTAACACCATCATTGTACCATTCGTACTTAAGTTTGCTTACGGCTCAGAGGGCATGTTTGCAATGTTCTTCGTTACAGTTGGTGCTGGCGAGATAATCGTATGCGGAATCATCGGCATGATACTTTTATATGCACTTACACCAGTAAGACATGTAATCTTCGGTGATGCGGAATAATTCACACAACACATAAAACACAAGGCAGAAGAACTACCTGAGAAATTCAGGTAAATCTTCTGCCTTTTTCAATATCCTTATTCACCCTTTCACCATATACTCACATTTCCCATCACAGCCGCAATCACAATCACCGCAGCCATAAGAAGCACAGACACAACCCTTCCGCGCACCTCAGAAAAACGGCTGCACAGTACATATGTAACTGCAAATGTAATGAGCATTGCAATCAGCCTTACAATCAGTCGGATTATCATAAATGTTCCAACAGTAATATAAAACCCGCAATCCCTCATAAATGTGAGACTCATAAGCGGTGCGTCCGTGTACGGCATGCCATAATAGCTTCGCAAATGTATCATATCAATTCCATACACAAGAACATACAGGACTATGCACAACACTAAAGATGCCACAATCCGCTTAACCTTAACAGTGTTCTTTCCGCTTGCAGCATTGACAATATATTTAGTTCCTGTGCTTGTCTCAATTCCGATATTCTCAGAAACAATAAGCACAACAGACACAAGCAGAGCCATAAGAAGAACAGTCTCTCTTGCCTTTCCGTACTTGCCAAATATCTCCTCATATCCCCTGTCTGACATCATGTAACCATCAATACCAGTCTCTTCCTTAAGATTCTCAAGATATTCCTGCTTCTGCTCAAATTCCCTCACCGCAGCATAACGCGACGCATATATAGACACAGTCGAATTAATCTGCGATAACTCGTCAATTCCAATCTCACCATTCTCATACTGTTCAGAAGCTTCCATACTTTTCTGGACAGCCTGCATATAATCAGCTCTGCGCTCATCAATCAGGGCGGATATCTGCGAATAATCAGCACCGCCCTTTTCAAGATATATCCTGTCACGCTCTCTGGAGTTGTCCGAGAAAGCCATCTTTCCATAACTGATAAAATACATAACAACCAGCAGAAGCACCACAATAACCGTAAATCCCCTGCTTGTCACAAGCAGCTTGTGAAGCTCCTTGAATACAACAGGCACATTTGCAAAAATATGCTGATATCCGGCATACAGCTTATCAGTAAGCCGTGTCAGCACATTTTTACCCTGACTCGGACGCATAAACACAGTTCCCACTACCGCAACTGCCACGGACACAACAAGAATCACCATAAGCGCCCAGAACATAATAGCCGACTCAGATATGACAAAGCTTCCCCTTCCGCGGTTCGCATATGTGCTGATGACCGCGTTGACCTTCATAAGACGCACAATATTAATCTGTTTAAATGCACTGTAGATGCTGTGAAGTCCTATCCTGTAATACATAAGCACTTCCAGCCCCACAACTACTCCAGTCAGAATAAGCGCATGATTTCGCTTCCTGTTGACAACGAATACAGTCCATAATGCCACGCTAAGAACCACTACCGCCAGCGCACTGTATACATAATTGTATAGCACGAACCCAATCTGGCTCATCGGCATAGCAAATCTTTCAAATGCCTGTATAGACTGAACCGGCGCATTGAGCGCACCTGCTCCGCCGTATAACAGCAGCGCTGCTGCAAATGTTGTAAAATACAGACCCGCTGTTATAACCACGCCAGAGCCTGCGATAATAAACAGTCTGTGCAACGCAAGCCGAAGCCTTCCGCTTCCTGCCGAATGTACAATCCCCCACATTCCATTATCACGCTCACCCGACAGACCGTATATTATGAAAACCATTATAATCAGCGCGAAATAAAATGTGTAATAATAATTCACAAAACTGCCTGCCGCCTTATTATTAACAAGATAAAGCGATACATCAGCTACCTTTTCAAAATCCTTACCTGTCTTAACAATATTATTATATGTAAAGCTGTTCTTGTCAGAAAATATAGAGAAAGTCATAAGCTGCTGTGCATTAGTCTGAATCTGCTTCATGTCTTCAGGATACTTCTTTATATATTCCAACTGGCTTTCTATATCCCTTAATACCGTCAGAAACAGAAGCTGTTCACTCTCAGACAGCGACTTATATTTTTCCAAAACCTCAGATGTATAATTGTCAACCGCCGCCTCAGACTCCACGCCCGGCTGTACATCGGATTCCGCCACACCCTGCTTATCAGCCTTCCTGTAACTTAATATCCTCTTTATATCCGAATCCACCGCATTTATCGCAACCTCAATATCATAATTGCCATAGTAATCAACACACCACTGCCGCTGCGCGGTTTCAAACCTTAATTCCTTAATCCCTGCGCCCTTTGTCTGCTGATACACATACAACGATACATTAATAATAAGTAATGCGATAAAGCCAATGACAACTTTCCTGTTAATCAGTCTCCTAAACTCGTTCATATTCCGCCCCTCACTGTGTAAGCCCACTTCAAAATCACTTAACAGGAACTATCTCCACACTGCTGCTAATATTGCTCTTATCAATATACGACAGCTTATTAGAGTAGCCTATGAACAGGTACTTGTCGTCGCCGTAGTACAGATTACTCATTTTCCTTCTGTCGAGTTCTATAGTATTGACAAGTGTTCCGTCTGGATTGAGTACAAATATTTTTTCATCAATAAAATTAGTAATCTGGGTTGCACTTCCTGCACCACCGTTACACATATATATGTACTTTCCATCATATGACAAGGCTGCCATTACTATTGAATCATCAGCCTTATAAATAAGTTTTCCGTCATTCTCATTAAGCTTTCTTGAATAAAGCCCCTTATCTATCACGAAATAGTACAGAATTCCATTGTCTGTATCAACATAATAATCAGATATATTCTTATCAGATACCAGTTCTGCGCTGCCTGTGGCATAATCATAACAATAAAGCTTGTAATTAACGTCTGCCGTTAATGTTTCTTTATCAATTGAATTATGATTTATCAGGAAAAACAGCTTATCACCGAAGCTTCTTGCCTCGTTAATAGCGTTATTTGCTCCCTCATATGAGAACACTTCACTTGTCTTTCCATTTGCAAGTTCTGCCTTTACAATCACTACTTTATCAGTATCTTTGCTCTCAACTGCCCCCATGTGTCCAATTCTGTCATATGCATATACACAATCATCATGGAATACTAAAGACACTGTTCCATCATCACTGGCAAACAGATCTGCAACATCCTCTCTGCTGCTTCCATCTTTCGCAATTCTTTCTAACTTAGCCATACCGCCTTCCACTTTAACAACATATAGACTTCCCTTATAGTAATGAAGCGGAGAATTGTCGTAACTGCTGTCTAATACTGCATTACAATCTGATGAATTATGCTTACATTCAGCTTTGGCACACACTGGAATAATCTTATGTGTACTGTCATCAAGATACATAAGCATTGTAGTCGAATCAGTATCACTCCAGTCCAGATAATAATATCCCGACTCCGCTTTAGCCACACGATGTCCGTCAGTTCTCCAGCTGCTCATCTCGTCTGACTCTGTTGCATTGCCGACATTAATTGTTTTGTCTGATTTCCCTCTTCTCATCCCCAGAACTACTGCCACCACGATTCCAACAACTACAACTGCTGCAATAATACCTATAATAACCTTTTTCTTACCCTTCATATGAGACACCACCCTTCTTCAATTCATAACTATAATTATAGCACTTTTAGTTATCTATTAAAAGACATATTGAACGAAATAACATAAATACTGCTTAAAATGCATTATTTTGATTAATTATCCTGTCATCTCACCACACAGCCTATTACCCTAAGCGGTGGGTACTCTTACCGCTTTCCAAAGTTACCCGATAAACCTACTATTTCACCAATTTCCACAATCTGGTAGGTCTTTTTCTGATACGTCTGTACTATTAGTCGCATCTTGTCAGCCAAAAAACCTACTATTCTCGCATAAATCACAACTTTAGTAGGCAATTTTCTTTAGCTGCCTTAATTCCCATCAAAATTTCTTCTCAAAAGACCTACTATTTCATAACATTGAGCAACATTAGTAGGCTTTTCACCAAATTATGCACTGGTTTCATATGCTATTTGACACTGCCCCAACAATAACATATACGAAAAATGTGCCTAAAAAGTTTTAATTATCCCCAACAATCTTTCCATCGCTTATAGTAATTATCCTGTTCGTCATCTTAGCAATCCCCTCATCGTGGGTTACTATAATGACAGTCTTTCCCGACTTGTTGATTTCCTTAAGAAGCTCTAACACCTCATGTCCTGTCTTCTGGTCAAGCGCTCCTGTCGGTTCATCGGCAAGTATGATATCTGCATTAGTAACCAATGCTCTTGCTATCGCAACTCTCTGCTGCTGTCCGCCTGACATCTTTCCCGGAAGCTTGTTTCTTTCCGATAATATTCCAAGATGTTCCATCTGTTTTAATATAATTCTCTTTCTTTCCTTGCGCTTAACATTGGCTGCAAGAAGCGGAAGCTCTATATTCTCATATGCCGTATAATAATCCATCAGTGCAAAATGCTGGAACACATACCCGATCTTTTCCTTACGCAGCTTATGTACCTGTGAACGGCTTGCCACTGTCACCTCGGTATTATCAAGGAAATACTTTCCTGCTGTAGGTGTATCCATGCAGCCGATAATCTTAAGAAGCGTACTCTTTCCGCTTCCTGACGCTCCCATGACTGCAACGAATTCTCCGTCCTCTATCTTAAGACTTACATCATCAAGCGCCTTAGTATCATCAACCTTTTCATTGTATATCTTTGTAATATTCTCTAATCTTATCATTCCATATCCTCCAATGTAACAGCCGGGTTCATCTTCATTATCCTGTATACAGGAACAATTATTGTACACACAAGAGCCGTAAGGTTAATAAACAGTACAGACGCTATAAGCCTTAAGTTCCAGCTTATCGTATACAGCTTTATTCCAAGAACTCCCACTGCAAACAGATGAACCAGAACATATATGACAAGCGATGCCACACCAAGTATAAGAATATCCCTTGCAATTCCTCCGATTAATCTTAACTGCCCGAAGCCATAAGTCCTCTTTATTGCAAATTCCTTATTTCTTTCTATAATCCAGAATTCAGACATAAGCATACAGTTAAGAATACAGAAGATATATACGACTTTATTTATCCTGATGTTCTCTTTCTGGAGAGTTTTTTCAACTGTACTCTGTCCGTTTCCTGAAACTGAGCGGCTCTCAATTGCACAGTTAATATCAGCTCCATATACATTGTTATATACCTTTTCATATGTATCATTAAGTTCCACTGTATTGCTGTCAATCATAATCGTGTATTCCTTCAGCTCATTGACAGTTTTTCTTACATTATCTCCAAGACATCTGTTATCGAATACAATCATATTGTCAGAATAATCAGAGCCTTCATTGCCGATTACGCCTGTAACCTCATATGTTTCATTCTCAAATGTTACATAATGCTTTCCGTTTTCTTCATACGCATATCTGTACTGTGACCTTCCGAGAGCTACGAGTCTCTTTCCATAATCTTCTTCTGATGTTCCGGGAATCCTTCCACTCTCCATCACATATGGCAGTTCTTCGTTCACTGCCAGTATAATCTCCGGTGCAACAGTGGAAGATTTTCTTTCCGTATAATATAATCCTACCTTCTTTGCCCTTATATTGCCTTCTGTAACTCCGTCCGTACATGCCGATAAAATGTCCGATTTATTCAATGATACAACTGACATCTCTATACGGTTCTTATACAGTGCAGCAAGCCTGTCCGCTTCCTTCTGGTATGCCTTGTTATATATTCCCAGTGCCCCGAATATCGTAACGTACATTATAAGCTGTCCTATTATGAAAAAGCATGCTGTAAGTCTGTATCTGAATACATTCTGTATGATTCTCTTTATTATATTCATACCTCACGCCACCTCATTTCTTCATAAGGTCGATAAGACCTTTTCCATGCAGATACACAACAGGTACTATGCACGATATGACTGTCATAATCACAGCCTCTGCTGCAATAATAATAGGAACATATATGCAGTGTGCCATTATCTTTGCTGTATAATTTAATTCATTCCCATACTCACCTGCTGTCTGTACTATTATCTTTCCGAATGTCTCCCACTGACAGTACAGCCATGCAGCAAGTGCAGATACTATAATCAGTATCAGATTCTTAATCAGTATCATCGAATAGACAGCTTTTCTGCTGATTCCGTTAATTATGAATATTGCATAATCTCTTCTGTTAATAAGACACTCAATAATCGTAACTGCTGATATCGCAACTATTGCTATAACATACAGAAGCACCGATGCTATAAATGTCTTGTCATTAGTTATTGAATCGTCTTTAACATCCTTATCAAGCTGCTCTCCTTCATTAATAATAGATGCCCTTATCCCTTTCTCAGCCTGATAATCCATAAGCTTACTCTTTATTACATCATTGTCTTTATAATCTGCGACATAATAGACAGGTGTCGTGTATTCCAGACTCTCTCCCCAGTCATACTTAGATGTATCCTTTGTTACCACAAGTCCACTCTCCGACAGATCCGGTTTCTCAAGTGTTATTGTCTCATTAACAAGCCATTGTGCGTCGTCCTTAAGAAATCCCACAACTACACATTCTGATGCCATTGTCTGGCATCTCTGTCCTATCTCATAGACTCCCTTATATGAACTTCCAATCCACACAAGGTCATATCCTTCCCACTCTGCCTGCTTCTGTTCAATATCTGCCCTGCTTACTCCTGTATTACACATGTCAGCTATATCAGAATCACTTATTACAACATTTACATAACCATTATCAAACTGCACATCATTTTTTATAATCAGTCCATATGCTGATATTTCTTCTATTGAAGCAAGTCCTTCTAGCATGTCACTCTGCTCAGCATGAACACTTCTTGTAGAAAATTTAATCTTATTAATATTATAGGGACTTATACTGTAAGCCTTTCGTTTTATTTCGGTCTCACATCTGTTCTTCATATATGTATTCCATGTCCTGTCTGTCATATAGAACGATATCACACATATGAACATAAGCATTATCGTTACAAATGCTCTCTTTATATACTCCCTGTATATAATAATAAATTTATTAACCAGCCTCATCTATAGTATCCACCCCTTTTGTCACATTTCCCTGTCGTCTATTCTATGAACCTATCCTTATTGGCTTCCTTCCATGCGGCATATGCAGACGCCCCGCCTTCATCCATTACATACCCCATATTTCCAGTTATATAGAATGAATACTCGCATGGAATATGCCCCATCTCAAGAACCATAAGAAACTGTTTATATCTGTTATCCTTATTAAATTCAGCATAATCAATATAGTATACATCTGTTGTCTCTATCTGTCTGGCTGCTAACAGGTCACACTCTGAATAACTATTATTCTTAAATGTATTCAAAGTGTTTCTCTTCTGATTCGATGAATATCTGTCGTCCTCGGAAAGATATCTGTTCCACACCTCATGTGGTATACCATATATACTCAGCTTAATATCTGGAACACTGTCAAAAAAGTCCTCATATATAGCAAACGATATTGCCTGCACATCAACAGGTGAAACTGTATATTGTTTTATTTCATCATCATCGTTATCCTTACCGGATGACGCACTCTTCTCTGTTCTTACTACTGTGTCACTGAATCCTTCATATACTGTATAATTAAATGCCTCATTTACTTGCTTTTCCAATTCTTCACTATATTCACGATATGGCATAGCAATACCAAATCCTGTTATAATATCTATTTTCATGCCATCAGGTTTATTAATCTTTTTATAAATATCATATATATCTGCCTCCAGTGAATAAGCATCATCTACATATTGAACGCCTCTTTTTTTGTCAGCCTCTGCAATATTCGGAAGATACAATTCAAGATCTCCATATTGAATTTTCTTGTATCTGTCCGCTGAAGTACTACCTGAATCTGAGCTTCCGCTTTCTTTTTCCTTAGTTGATGCCTGTGTAACCTCCGGTTTATCAAGCAGTTTGGAACTTTCATCTGATACTACATCTTTGTTTCTGGAACATGCACTGAATGTAAACATGACTCCAAATAATGCTGCTGTTAATAATACCTTTCTCATAAGCCGCCTCCTTTTTTCTTTTAGTTTGTATGCTACCTTGTTTTCTGTATTATATAATATGTAACTTACATCTAACTTACACGGCTTATCGTATACGCATAACTACTCTATAAACTTATCCTTATTATTCTCTTTCCACTTAACATAATCTTCCGGTTTACTTATGATATAATTCATGGCATCATTAATAACCACTGCATAATCAATTGGCATTTCATCAAATTCTGCCACTATGAATAACTGCTTATATCTGTTATCCTTGTTATACTCACTGTAATCCATATAATATACACCGCTCTTATCAATTTCCCTGCTGGCGAGTTTATCACAATCTGAATAATTATTTTCAGCCAGTGCTGACATCATATCTGTAAAATCATTATAAGAATAAATATCGTCTTCCGGCAGATATTTATTCCATGTTGAAGAACTTATTCCATATACATTTACTGTAAGATTAGGTATCGTTTCATAAAAGCTCTCATATAAAGCAAATGACACTGCCTGTACATCTACATTATTATTTATCTGATACTTAGCCTTTTGAGCTCTGTTATATGCTCCCCCTTCTGTAGTTCTTGTATATGCCTCTGATACTCTTTTCTTAATAAGCTCATTCTTTGTATCTATCATTTCATTTCTTTTATTTATCATTTCATCGGTTATAACAGCAAAATCTGGTAATGCTCCTGCACAACAACTTAATTGCATATTACCTTCTACTGAAGAAGTACCATCTGGACGGTTTATTGATTTATATACATCCATATTTTCCGCATAATACGCATCATACAGGTACTGCACACCTCGTATCTTGTCACTTTCTTTTATTATAGGAAAATAAATCTCATCCTCTCCATACTGGATTTTCTCATATTTCCCAGTCTCATCTGTTCCTGAATTACCATTAACACTTTCACTTTCCTTAGTTGATGCCTGTGTAACCTCTGGTTTAGCAAGCAAATCAGAACTTTCATCTGATACAACATCTTTTTTCCCCGAACATGCACTTACTGTGAACATAAATATCAATGCTACTATTACTAATATTATTTTCTTCATAACAACCTCCTCCCCCTAAATTAGGGCATAATATCATAATAATTAATAATATTATTCCCTATTGCGTTTTAATAACTTAATGAACCACTTGCATATCCCAGCCCGTTTCTTATCATCTTGTGAATACTCTTATAACCATCAGCATATTCCCAACTACGAATTATTCTTGTATTTCCAACTGATGGTCCATCTCTTGTTACATCTTCTTCGCCATCATCAAGTGTTGTTATTAGCATAGTAAGAGACGATTCTCCATCCCCAGGAATAGTTCCTGTACTAGCTCTTTTAAACGGGCTTTGAGTCTCTCCATCTAAATAAATTTTTCCATTACCCATTTCAAAAGCTCCTGGTTTTGCAAATGCTGTTACAGATGTTAACATAACTAATGCACTAACTGCTGCTACTGTTTTAATCAGTCTACCTTTATTCATATGTTATTCCTCTCTTTCATTTAATGTCATTTTGTTAATAAAATTTTAGTTACTCTGTTAAAATTTTATTCTACGGTCACTATCTCAACATTGTTCATTATATTTTTCTTATCAACATATGCCAATTTCTGTGAATAACTGAAGAAAATATATTTATCATCTCCATAATACAAATTTCCCATTTTTTCACTATCAAGACTTATAGTGTTGACACATGTGCCATCTGTATTAAGTACAAATATTTTTTCATCAATCTGATTACGTAAATCTGATACGCTTCCTATACCGCCATTATACATATATATATTTTTGCCATCATATGATAACAACCCCATTACCATTGTATCATCTGCATTATACAGCATTTTGCTATCACTCTCGCTTAATTTCCTAGAATACAATCCTTTATCTATTACGAAATAATATAAAGTTTCATTATCCGTATCGACAAAATAATCTGCTATATTTTTATCAGATATTTTCTCAGTATTTCCTGTTTCATAATCATAGCAATATAATTTATAATATGTATCCGCCTTAGCTGTTTTTCTATCTAATGAACAATGATATATTTGAAAAAAAAGCTTATCACCATAACTTCTCGCTCCATAAATTGCACTGTATGCTCCCTGATAAGAAAATACCTCACTTATATTTCCTGTTGCCAAATCGACCCTTATCATTTTTTCTTCATCATTCTCGCTACTATCCAATGCTCCGGTATGTCCTAAATGATCATATGCATACACACAATTATCATGAAATACGAGAGATATAGATGTAATATTATCATTAGGAAATAGTTCGGCAACTTCTTCTCTAAAGCTTCCATCTTTTGCTATTCTTACAAGCTTAGCCATTCCACTATCAACTCTAACAACATACAAATTCCCTTTATAGTAATGAAGCTGTGATGACAGATAATTTTTCTCCAGTTTTGCATTACATTCTGCTGAATTATGCATGCATTCTGCTTTTGCACATACAGGTATTGTCTTATGGGAACTTTCATCAAAATATTTCAATGTTATAGAATCTTCCGTATAATCCCAATCAAGAAAATAATAACCAGATTCTGCAACAGCTACAACATGTGAATCTGCTCTCCAACTACTTTGGTCATCAACGTCTATTGATTTTCCTATATTAATTGTTTTATCTTTTTTATTTCCTTTTGTTATTAATATAATCATTACCATAACAATTAGAATTAAACTTATTATTACAACACTTATAATTTTTTTCTTTTTCCCAGACATAATACCATCTCCTTACTGCAAATGTAATCAATCCAATTAATACTAAGGTGTTAAGCTCGCATTTGTAAATGTACTTCCAGTTTCTGAACCAACAAAATATTTACAATATGAGTATCTTGTCAAAAATGGTGTCTGTCTTCCTGCTCCAATACTATATCCAAGCTGATCTGCTGCAGAAAAGCTATACTTTTCATTATCATAATATGCAGAAAACAATACATATCCATTTAAAGTCAACTCTGCTTCATCATCTGAATCTAAATATGCATATGCGGAAAACTCATCCATTTTTAACGTATACAAAAATCTTGTGTCCCCAGCGTATGCATAATCACTTGTAGAATCACTATATTTAGCATATACTCCAATAGTGCTAAATATCATAACGCTAACTACAGTTGCAACTGCAATAACTTTTTTAAATAACCCTTTCACTTTCATAGATTTGTTCCTCACTTTCTTTCGTTTTAACATATCGATACATCTAATATCAATGACTTTAGTTACCCCGTGCCTCTGTTATGCACAACTACTTTGTTTCCTTCTTCTTTAACACATCAGGCTCTTTAGGCTGATACATACTAAGAAACGAGGCAGAATTAACAGAAGCCTTAGCTGTTTTCTTAGCTGCCTCTGCCATTCCTTTAAGAATCCTCTTCATGAAATCTACCCTCCTTTCGAACTCCCAATAGTAGCAACAGTCCTATTATCAGAAGCATTGTATTAATATACAGGCTTATCCGGCATAAGAATGAGTATTTACCATATCTTATAACCACACCTATAATATTCAATATAAAAGCTATAAGCATAGACACTATCCCAAGCACTGCACTTACAATCATATATTTTTCTTTCTGTTCAATCGTAAGCTTCTTGTTATGATGCTCTAACGGAGCATTAAGAACAATTATAAGATATCCAGCTAAAGCTATAAGCCATGTGATGATAGTTCCTCTTACATACATCTGGATTCTTAGCATCAGCAACGAAATCATATATGTTCCGCAGTAACATACATTACATCCCACATGTGTGTCTGCATGATATCCGCCTGTATACATTCTTATTACAATCATCATTATGTTGTATATAACTGCATACCATATGCCGCCTGTTATCAATCCTATAATAAGTACCAGTACTACACTTATAATCCCTGACACTATCAACTCCATACCATATGCACACACTTCTTTTTCTTCTTCTGTAATAGCATCCTTAGAAAATAAAAAATCAGCTATAATCAATGCAACTGAATGAATCATATACATAATTCCTTTCACTTTATACATTGATTATAGCTGATTTAATTTTTTAAAAAAGTAGTTTGGCATATTCGGTAATATATGGCATATTCTGCACATTTTTATTTATCAAAAAACTATTGACAAACCTTTTCTAATGTGCATCTGCACATCAGATAATTATCTCCCTGCTGTTCATAGTTGATAGTTCCATTATATTTATCAATAATATCTCTGATATTCATAATTCCGAAACCATGCATGTTCTTATCCTTCTTGGTTGTATTCATGTGTGGATTGTTCTTTAATACATTACCACTTGTGGTATTACCTATGTCTATATACATGCTGGCATTATCCTCTGCTATCTGGAGCTTAATTGATGGCTTCTCACATTGTCCTGCTGCTTCAATAGCATTATCACACAGATTCTCAAGAAGTATATATAAGTCCATATCATCAACACCTGCAATATTCCCCAGTATATAACATGCCATGTCAATTCCAACCTCGCGACACTGGTTAATCTTTCTGTTCAACAGATAATTAAGCACAATATTATCACTTACAATCTCTGTAAGATTATTGTTCTTATAACCTTCACTGTATTTATCAAGCATCTCTGTTGCTTTATTATACTGTTCATCCCGTATCAGTTCTTTTATAAGTAATATTACATTCTTAAAATCATGTCTCTGCTTACTATTCTGTCTGTGCATATCAAGTATTGATTCAATATCTTTCTCCTTCTGCTGATATGCACTAAGCATAACCTGCTGACGGGTTTTCTGTTCATATACCTTCTGTTCCATAATAAGCAGTAATATACTGATAACATTAATTATTATAATGCCCGCCATGGCAATAAATGTATATATTACATTCATCTCATAGCTCTTATCTAATCGATATACCATAAGGCAGCATACTATTACCGATATAGCTGGTATCAAAGACATTATAAGCATGTATTGATTATCTTTTTCCTTTAACATTTGTTTTAATTTTATTATTAAAACAAATAAAACAGATAATATTACCTGAACCAATATAATTCCTACATATCTTTCAGCAGTACCATATCTATGTGCATTAAGAAAATCTTTCTTAACAACAAGTGATACCAACCCACCACCTAATAGTGCACTTCCCGCCAGACAACATATCATCATGACATTGTAGAATATCTTCTCAATAACACTTCCGCTCAGTATCACAAAGCTGAATATCAGTGAATATACCATGTATGCATATATTCCCACACTCTCAAAGTATGCAATATGATTAGATACAGTAAGATATATGAATGTAATTAATATCCCGGCTGCACTGACACATTTCTTATTATACTTATCCTTACAGCCAAGACTTATAATAAGGAACACTGTCACAACTACACTCTGAAACAGATTTATGAAGCTTTCGAATATTATATCTGTCATATGAACATTCTCCTTATCTCATCGACTCTGCTTCTGCTTATGTGATAGACTGTGCCATCCTTCATAATAAGGTTATCTCTTTTTCTTTCCATTATATAATCCTTATTGACCATCTCGCCCTGTGATATCTTAATGAAACCGAACTGTTTTAATTGCTCTTCATATGTGCTTAGGTTCGCTCTTATTTTTCTCTCACCATTCTCACTTTTGAATATAAGATCATGTTTTATTACATTCACAGACACAATATCTGAAAGTCTTATTATATCGCCTTTCTCAATTACAAGTATTTTCTTTTTTTCTCTGAGAAAATCCATAATATTATACATTGTCTGTACAATATCGTTTTCAATATTATTCTTTCTTATAAAATCAATAGGAGTAAGACCGAATACCTGATACACATAATTGCTATGTGATGTGCAGAATACTATTCCTGCATTTTTATTTAATCTGCGTATCTCCTTTGCAATATCTAATCCACTCGACTTTCCACACTCAATATCAAGTATGAATATATCTGTGTCTTCTATCGCTTCATCAAGCATTTCTTGTGGAGACTGATATACCACAACTTCTGCTGTATCAGTCTCTGGCACATGCTTTGCATATTCAGTCTTTATATATTTACCTATTAATCTGCCATGCTCCGGCTCATCATCGCATATAGTAAATCTAGTCAAGCCACTTCCCCCTGTGTGTATTACTTAAGCATTTCTTCCCAGTTCAAATGCCTTCCTGTTAAGCTCGAGGAATTTAGCAGGAACATTTTTCTCTATAGCATCCTGCCACTGCTCGTCTGTAATATCAGGGAAGTATGTTGAGAATCTTCCCATAAGTGCTATATTAACAGCCTTAGAAGAGCCAGCTTCCTCAGCGAGTGCAAGGAAATCCTTTGCGTCTACCTTAGCTCCTGCTGCTGTAAGCTTCTCAATAAGTCCTTCCGGATACTCTGCTGCCCCTGTAATTACAGGCATTGGCTCCATCTTCTGTGTATTGGTGATGATGACTCCGTCCTTCTTTAAGAATTCAACCCATCTTGCAGCCTCTAACTGCTCAAATGAGATGATAACATCAGCCTCACCTTTATCAATTACCGGTGAATATACCTTCTCTCCGTATCTTACATAAGTTACAACTGAACCGCCTCTCTGGCTCATTCCGTGTACCTCTGAAACTTTAACATCATATCCCTGCTTTAATAATACATATCCTAACATCTTGCTGGCAAGAAGTGTTCCCTGTCCGCCAACACCAACTATCATAATATTCTTTGTCATATTGAATCTCCCTTCAGTTACCTGTCTATACTTACATTCCTATTGCATCGAATCTGCACATCTGCTTGCACACTTCACATCCGATACATAATGTTGGGTCAATATGTGCTTTCTTATCCTTGAATGATATAGCAGGACAGCCAATCTGCATACATGCCTTACAGCCCTTGCAGGCATCCTGATTAATTGCTATTGCAGGCTTATGTACAGTTCCCTTAATCATTACGCATGGTCTTCTGCTTATGATTATAGACGGTTCTTTGGCAGCAAGCTCCTCTGTCACTGCTGTCTCAACTGCTGCGAGGTCGTATGGGTCAACAACTCTTACTCTGTTAAAGCCTAAAGCCCTGCATAATGCTTCAAGGTCAACCTTGCCTGCTGGTTCTCCTCTTAAGTTCTTACCAGTTGTAGGATTCTGCTGATGTCCTGTCATTCCTGTGATTGAATTATCAAGAATAATAACTGTTGAATTACTCATGTTGTAAGATATATCTGTAATTCCAGTCATTCCTGAATGCATAAATGTTGAATCTCCGATAACGCCTACGCTGTTGCTCTCACCAGCTTCTCCCATAGCCTTGTTGAAGCCATGAAGTCCTGAGCATGACGCACCCATGCAGACATTAAGGTCCATTGCATTAAGTGGTGCAACTGCGCCCAATGTATAACATCCGATATCTCCGTATACCATAATCTTCTTCTTGTGAAGAATGTAGAATATTCCTCTGTGTGGACAGCCGGCACACATAACAGGTGGTCTTCCCGGAATCTGTGCATCTATTGATGTGAATTCTGGTTCTTCCATTCCCATACATTTCTTAATAAGATTCTGTGAGAACTCTCCACATATTGGAAATGTATCTTTACCATGAACCTGTATTCCCAACTGCTTGCAGTGATTCTCAATAATTGGGTCAAGCTCCTCTATTACATAGATTTCGTCCTTGCCCTCTGCAAAATCCTTGATAAGCTTCTCTGGAAGTGGATATACCATTCCAAGCTTAAGTACGCTTACCTTATCTCCAAATACTTCCTTAGTATACTGATATGATGTTGATGATGTGATTACACCTATCTTCTTACCATTAATAAGACTTCCCTCTGCACACTCTTCAATTCTGTTAATTCCACTTGTCTCTGCATACTGTATAAGGTCAAGTGTTCTCTGCTCAACTCTTACATGTGCATCTCTTGAATTCTTAGTCATCATGACCTTAGTTGGGTCTTTTACATAAGGAACCTGTGCAGGCTCTACTCTTTCCTCAGGACATACAACACTCTGTGAATGTGCAACTCTTGTACACATTTTGATAAATACTGGTGTATTGTACTTTTCTGATATCTCATATGCTTCCTTAACGAAAAGTCTTGATTCTTCTGAATCTGCAGGCTCAAGCATAGGTACTTTGGCTGCAAATGCATAATGTCTTGAATCCTGTTCGTTCTGTGATGAGTGCATTCCTGGATCATCTGCTACACAGATTACAAGTCCTGCGTTAAGTCCCTGATATGATATTGTAAATAACGGGTCTGCTGCCACATTTAAACCAACATGCTTCATTGCACATGCTGCTCTTACTCCGCCGAGTGTCGCACCATGTGCAGCCTCTAATGCAACCTTTTCATTAGGCGCCCACTCACAGTATATCTCATCATATTTCGCTGCTTCTTCTGTTATCTCTGTACTTGGTGTTCCCGGATAACTTGATATTACCTTACAGCCTGCTTCATACATTCCTCTTGCAACTGCCTTATTGCCCAGCATTAATTCTCTCATAACATTCTCCATTCTATGTATTCTTATCAGCCTTTATTTTCCTGTTCTACAAGTCTGTCTGCGCCGTACATCTTACGAAGCTTCGGCTTCTCAATTTTTCCTGTAGCATTACGCGGAATATCTGCAAATATAATCTCTTTCGGACGCTTGTATCTTGGAAGCTCCATGCAGAAGTCTTCTATCTCTTCCTTAGTACATGTAACTCCGTCCTTAACTTCTATGATAGCCGCTGTCTTTTCGCCCAGTCTGTGGTCTGGAAGTCCGATAACAGCTACATCTTTAACTTTATTAAATCTTCTGATGAAGTCCTCTATCTGAACCGGATAAATGTTTTCTCCACCGCTTACGATAACGTCTTTCTTTCTGTCTACAAGGAAGTAGAAACCGTCCTCATCCTGCATAGCCATATCACCTGTATATAACCAGCCATCCTTAAGAACTTCCTTAGTAGCTTCCTCGTTGCGGTAATAACATGTCATGACACCCGGTCCTTTAACACAGAGTTCTCCAACATCTCCCTGTTTTACTGTATTACCGTCTTCATCAACTATCTTACATTCCCATCTGTAACCCGGAATTCCGATGGCACCAACCTTATTGATATTCTCCACACCAAGATGTACACAGCCCGGACCTGTTGATTCTGAAAGTCCGTAGTTGGTATCGTACTGGTGCTTAGGGAAGTATTCCTTCCATCTCTTGATAAGTGAAGGTGGAACCGGCTGCGCACCTATATGCATGAGTCGCCACTGGTCAAGTCTGTAATCTGATAACTTGATGTCTCCCCTGTCGAGTGCATCTAATATATCCTGAGCCCAAGGCACTAACAGCCATACTATTGTACATTCTTCATCTGATACCGCCTTAAGTATTGTCTCAGGCTTAGTTCCCTTAAGAAGTACTGCTTTGCTTCCTGCCACAAGACTTCCCATCCAGTGGAACTTCGCTCCTGTATGATAAAGCGGCGGAATACATAAAAATGTGTCATATCTTCCTGTTCCATGGTGCTTCTGCTCCATCTCGGCAGCCTGTGTAAGGCTTCTGTGTTTATGAAGAATAGCCTTAGGAAATCCCGTTGTTCCTGATGAAAAATATATTGCACCATAATCGTCTTCTGTTATAGCTACATCAGGTGCTTTACTTGAACAGTCTGCAACCAGTTCACGGTAGCTTTCTGCAAAGCTTGGACAGTTATCTCCAACATAGATAAGAAGTCTGCCCTTTGATAATCTCTCAGCATTTACCTCAATTCGTCCTATAAACTGTGGTCCAAATACAATAACATCTACTTCTGCAAGCTCTGCGCAGTAATAGATTTCGTCTGAATCATATCTGAAGTTGAAAGGCACTGCTATCGCACCTGTCTTTAACACTCCGAAATATATAGGAAGCCATTCAAGGCAGTTATACATAATAATAGCTACCTTATCGCCTTTCTTGATTCCTCTGCCAATAAGCATGTTGGCGAATCTGTTCGCTTTCTCGTTAAATACACTCCATGTAATCTCTCTGCGGTATGGTGAATAAGTTGTAGGCTCAATAAGCCCGAACTCCTTCCATGTCGTTCTTCTCGTATCCTTTTCATCAGGATTGAGTTCTACCAATGCAACCTCGTCTGGATATTCTCTTGCATTGCGCTCTAAGTACTCTGTAACTGGCATAATAATTCCTTCCCTGCTGCCCCCGACAGCATGCAATTTCATTAAATTATATCATACTATATTTTGCCAAAAAAATCCATAAAACAGCCCGCCTTTCAGCCACGCTTTCGTCAAACTTCCCCTTTAATTCCAACTTAAAAAATGCTATGATTAAGTTAGTTAATTTGCGCGTGTGTATCCGGCTGTCCGGCACCTGTCTGTGGCGCAGGAATGAATTGTGACGAGCTGTGCAGGAGTTAAGCCGCTGTCTGCATAAGTGCAGTGCTCAAAAGCTCGTTCAAGCGAAGCGCGTTTGCTTTTGTGCAATGTAATAGACTCTGCAGACAGCGGCTTTTACTCCTGCTAAGCGAGACACACTGAATTCCTGCACCACAGACAGGTGCCGGACAGCCGGCCTACCGGACGCACACATGCAATCTACTATATAACATCTTTAAAGGGGGATATATTATGGCGTTACATGTTATGGACGAGGCCAACCGTTGCTTACAGTGCAAAGTGCCTCAGTGTCAGAAGGGATGTCCTATTAACACTAACATTCCTATGGCAATCCGTTTACTTAAAGAGAATAAGCTTAACGAAGCTGGTAAAATGCTTTTCGAGAACAACCCGCTTACTACCGTGTGCAGTCTCATCTGCAATCATGAGAACCAGTGTGAAGGTCACTGTGTACTTGGAAGAAAGGGCGCTCCTGTACATTTTTCTACTATTGAGAATTATATCTCAAGTACATATGCCAACCAGATGACCGAAGGTCCTAAGCCTTCTAACGGCATGAGAGTCGCAATCATCGGTTCAGGTCCTGCTGGTATCACTATTGCAATTATTCTTGCAAGATACGGATATCAGGTTACTATATTTGAAGGAAAGGACAAGATTGGCGGCGTATTAAGATACGGTATTCCGGAATTCAGACTTCCTAAGACTGTTCTTGACGACATTGAATACAGACATCTTGCCTTAAAAGGAATCAAAATTCGTCCTAACACCACTATCGGTGGTGCCATCGGAATTGATGATCTGTTCCGTGACGGCTACAAATCTATATTCATTGGTACTGGTGTATGGAAGCCTAACTCTCTTCATATTAAAGGAGAGACTTTCGGTAATGTCCACTTTGGTATCAATTACCTCAATAACCCAGACAGCTACCACCTCGGCGAAACTGTTATTGTTATCGGTGCCGGTAATGCCGCTATGGACGTTGCAAGAACTGCTAAGAGAAAGGGCTCTCGCAATGTCATCTGTTTCTCTATCACTAAGGAAGTTGCTGCAAGCAAATATGAATTCAGCTATGCACAGCTTGAGGGAATCACATTTGAATATAACAAACGCCCTGTTGAGATTAAGGATGACGGTGTTATATTCAGGGATATTATTGAGAATGAAGATGGAACTTTCACTGATGTAGAAGGAACTGATACACTTCACCACTCAGACAGTGTTATAATCTCTATCAGTCAGGGACCTCAGAACCGTATTGTCAACACAACAACAGGTCTTAAGGCTACTGCAAGGGGACTTCTTGACGCAGACGAGACTGGTCACACAAGCCGTCCGGGTATATTTGCATCAGGTGATGTTGTCAACGGTGCAAGAACCGTAGTAGAAGCTGTCGCACACAGCAAGATTGTAGCAGAATCAATGCATCAGTATATGCAGTCTCTGCCGAAAGATAGTGAATAAATAGAATATTCTTAATATTACATCAGGTGGAAGTATGTATCAGCCAATACATATTTCCACCTGATTGTCTGTATATGACTTACGCTCGATTTATTACGAGCTGTGTGGGAGTTAATGCCGTTATATGCATAAGGTCTGTGAGTGAAAGCTCGTTCAAGCGAAGCGCGTTTGCTTTCGCTCACAGTAATAGCCTTTGCAGATGACGGCATTTACTCCCACTAAGCGCAGTAATCCATGAGAGCGTAAGCCATATACAGACGAGCTGGTGGAATACCGTTGTCTATACTACTTCAACATCACCATATCCGCTATATACCACTTGCCGCTTCTTTTTACGAATATATACTCCATATGAGTAGGGTAATCTTTGAAACTGCCACTGTTATAGGATACTTGTAAATCAAAACTTACTTCACATGAAAAACAATCTTTTGTATATGACTGGTAATTATATACTTTCATATCACTGAATGCTGGTTCCCTGCTTACCTCTAACCATATATTAGTCCTTGATATTCTGGACAGGTATGAGTATGCATATGAGCCAGGCAGTATGTATGGTGAAAGCTTTGCAAAGCTTTCATAATTAACTACATATTTACAGTAAATTATATATGTCTTTTTGACTATCTTTTTATATCTTCTTAAATGTCCGCAAAGCCTTATTTTATCGGCTCTACGGGCATTTTGCTTTTGTGGTAAACCTCACATATCTAGGTCTATCTTCTTATATTTTCGCTATCAATCGTGGTTAAAATCGTGGTAAATACTTCTATGCAATTAGACGCTGAACCTCTGATTTTGCGGTATCTATGGACGCATGAGCGTACCAGTTCATTGTGATACTGATATTTGAATGCCCCATGATATACTGTAAATCTTTCGGGTTCATGTTCTTGCTTGCCAGTCTTGTGCAGAACGTATGACGTAGCGTATGCGGTGTGATATGTGGCAAGGGGTTATCCATGTGGTGCTTGTTGTATTTCTTTACCATACGGACAAATAAAGTGCTGTAATCAATCGCAACTTTTGGCTTGCCCTTATGATTGACAAATAGGAAGTTGCCCCGTCCGTCTATCACAAATGGTTCTGCCTTTGGGCGTTTCTTCATAACCCGTTGAAATGCTTGTATCGTTTCCTTGCTTAATGGCACTTGCCTTGTTCCGCTTTTTGTCTTAGGCGTTTCAATATAATAGCCCTGTTCCTTGCTCTTTAGTAACTGGTGGTCGATAATCACAACTTCATTCTTGAAATCAATATCGGCTACTGTCAGTCCGCACAGTTCCGAGATACGAAGTCCTGTCTTTAACAGTATCAGCACATCATCATAATACTTGTGATACACGTTGTCCGTCTTGATGAATAACAGTAGTGCTTGTTCCTGTTCCACTGTCAATGCGACTTTTTCTTTGGTATCATTTTCTATGACTTCACTCAACTTGAAATCAAAGGGATTTTTCCTTACGCAATCGTCTTGTATCGCGATATAGAATGACGCTTTTAACGAGCGTTTATGGTTGTTAATGGTATTGTAGGAAAAGCCTTTGTCTTTCATGCGTAACGCCCATTCCTTAGCGTCAGAGGGTTTTATCGTATCAATGCTCCTAGCACCTAACTTGTCCTCTTTCAATAACCGCATGAGCTGTTCCCGTTGTTTCTGTGTGCTTTTCTTCACATTTGCCCTCTGTGCGTTCTGTT
>OGDF01000098.1_pt1 | contig 123825 bp, 134 predicted proteins | sample 1570141 | NCBI WGS metagenome assembly OGDF01 (sample SAMEA4370581, study PRJEB24528) | human gut metagenome | reverse complement strand
GTATACTCCTCAAACGTGGGAGTCTGCTCTGTTTCGGGTGCAGTATACTCCTCAAATGTGGGAGTCTCCTCTGTCTCGGGTGCAGTATATTCCTCAAATGTGGGTGTCTGCTCTGTCTCGGGTGCAGTATACTCCTCAAATGTGGGAGTCTGCTCTGTTTCGGGTGCAGTATACTCCTCAAACGTGGGAGTCTGCTCTGTCTCGGGTGCAGTATACTCCTCAAATGTGGGGATCTTTTCCGTCTCGGGAATGCCGTACTCCTCAGCCGTGGACGGCTCGGGAGCAACGATTTCCTCTGTGGGGAACGCTATGTCCTCAAGCTCAGGTGCAGGCGGTTCTTCCACGGGAGCAATATCCTCAATAACAGGAGGCAGCGGAAGTTCCTCCATTTCGGCAGGGCCTTCCTGAACGGGATATGCGTTCACAGGCTGAACCTCAGTCGGCTCAGCAGGCTGCTCTACGCCCTCAAATCCGAATATCTGATTCGCAACATAGTTCCAGTCGGAATTCTCGGTGAGGTCTGCCTCGATATCTTCTTCCTCGGGAGCAATTTCCTCAGCAGGAGCGGATACTTCCTCCTCGGTCGGCGGCTCGTAAGCCGACATCTCGTGCTCCTCGATGTCTATTACCGACGAATCATTATCATAAATCGACGCTGTCGGAGTCTGAACGGGAGCAGCTTCGACCGAGAACATCTTCATGATATCGTCCTCGTCATTTATCTGTATCTCGGGTTCATTTGCCGACGGGATGGGTGTCTGAGCGATATTCTCGGGGATCTCAAGCTCGTTCATTTCCTCCGGTTCTTCCTCAGCGGCAGGAGCACTCTCTTCTGCTGTTGACTGCTGTGAACCGGGTACGGGAATTGCAAACTGGGCGAGAAAATCGTCCTGCAAAACGCTGTTCTGCGGTTCATCGGGTTCGTCCTTGGGTTTCTGAATAGCGAACTGAGCAAGAAAATCGTCCTCGGGGAGTTCCGGCTCAGGCTCGGGTTCGTCCTTGGGTACATTTATCGCAAATGCGGCAAGGTCACCGTCTATTGCGATCCCCGTGCCCGTAATAAACTTAGGAGCTTCCTGTACAGGCTCCGGCTCCGGTATCGGCTCAGGCTCGGGCTGAGGAACGGGAACGGGTGTCGGCTCGGGAACGCTCTCCTCAACTATCGGCTGCGGAGTAGTTTCCACAGGCTGAGGCGCAGTAAACTGCGGTTCGGAAGCGGTAACGGGCACAGGTTCTTCGGCTTTCGGCGGCTGAGAACCGGTGATCCTTGCCGTTGTATTTCCGAGAGGAACTATTCCCTCATCGGCAACGCCCATTTTTTCACGCTGCTTTTCCTCCTTGAGCAGTCTCGCCATTTCCTTTTTATCGGCTTTTATGATTTTTTTTGCAAGATTCGACTTACACTTTTCGCAGGTTATCTCTTTTAGATCCGTCATTGTGCCTGCTTTGCGGTATCTTGTAACATTATCTGCTTTCAGCAGGTTGATCCCACAGCCCGTTTTCTTGTCATTTTCGGTACCGTGAACTAAGTCGCTGCCGACGGCTGTTATCAAAGTTATATCCATACGCTTCTCCAAACCGAAGGGGAGAAACCACCAACGGTCTCCGCTTTACGGCAGCGGACGCCGATTTCCCAGCCGGCGAAGATTCATCGTCATTGCATGACGCACGGTATTATGTACAAATGTACACAAGCCTTCGCCACAAATATCATACAACAATATTATACATTACTTTTTCAAAAAAATCAACACTTTCTTAAAATTTGGAGTTCAAAATTATACGCTTTTCAATTTTTTTGGCGGAAACAACAAAAAGTTATCGGCTTTTTTGTCAAAAACAAACTACAAAAGTGAATGTATTTTGCATAAAATCCCGTACAAGCTGTGCGTTTTATGTAAAAACATTTTCCTGAATATTCCCGTCCGCCGCTGCCTGCATTTGGTAAATATCTTATGTTTGAACACTCCCGCAGCGCATTATTTTATGCAGACATAAAAATTTAAGATTTCTGCCAATTTGCTCTTGCATTCTGCGTCATTTTGTTGTATTATTAATAGTGTATTACTAATTCGGATCTTTGCCAGTTTTGCCGTCTGCAAAACTGCGGCTCTCCGAATTTTCAAAGGAGGATTTTTGTGAAACTCGTTTCAGTTGTAGTTCCGTGTTATAATGAACAGGAGGTTCTCCCGATGTTCTATGATGAGATAACAAGAGTTACCGCTCAGATGTCCCATGACTTCCCCGAGCTCAGCTTTGAGTATCTCTTTATTAACGACGGTTCAAAGGATAACACTCTCCCCATCCTGCGTTCGCTTGCGGACAGGGACAAGAGAGTAAGATATATCTCATTTTCAAGAAATTTCGGCAAAGAGTCGGGTATGTACGCCGGTCTCAAGAATGCCAAGGGCGATTACGTCGTTGTTATGGACGCCGATCTCCAGCATCCGCCTGCTTTTCTGCCGCAGATGTACAGCTATGTTCGCACGGGCGAGTATGACTGCGCAACCACACGCCGCGTAAGCCGTGACGGAGAATCCAAAGTCCGCTCGTGGTTTGCAAGACTTTTCTACAAGATAATGAACAAGATCTCTCAGACCGAGATAGTTGACGGCGCGCAGGATTTCCGTTTCATGACAAGACAAATGGTCGACGCTATCCTCGATATGTCCGAGTACAACCGCTTTTCAAAGGGTATTTTCAGTTGGGTAGGCTTCAACACACGCTACATCGAATACGAGAACGTTGAGCGTCCTGCGGGAACTTCCTCGTGGTCATTCTGGGGACTCTTCAAGTACTCGCTTGAGGGGATCATGGCATTCTCGACAGCTCCGCTCGCCATTTCTTCGCTCCTCGGCATTATAAGCTGTGTTATCGCCTTTATCCTCATGATACTCACCATTATCAAGACTATCTTCTTCGGCGAGGACGTGGCAGGCTATCCCACCATCATCTGTGTTATCTTCCTCCTGAGCGGTCTCCAGTTGTTCTGCACGGGTATCCTCGGCAGCTATCTTGCCAAGACCTACCTTGAAACAAAAAAGAGACCTATTTACATAGCAAAGGAAACTGAGGAGATCTACCACAGCAAAAAGGCTGAAAACAGCAATGTCCAGTCGCCTGAGCGTCCTAACGGCAACTGATCCGCTCCTGGCGGCGGCATGGAGGTGCGGGCTCTGTGAGTAAACAAATGAAACTCGTCATATCCGCTCTGTTTATAGTTATAATCCTGCTCGCAGTCGCCATAACGCGCTTTTACTCCGACCCGAAGCAAAGCACGAGCGATACATGGACGACCTCCGGCGAGATACAGGAGATATCCTCGGACTCTGACGGCAACAAGATATTCCGCGGAGATTCGGGCCTTTACGGGATAATCGACCAGAGCAGCAGGATTATCGTTGCCGACGAGTGGGACTTGCTTGAATTTACAGGAAACGGCAAATGCACCGCCTCAAAGTCCGTTCGGGGGAAAAAACTCAGCGGCTGTATAGACTATGAGGGCAACATCGTTGTTCCGCTCATATACAAGAGTATCAGCCGTCACCGCGCAGGAAACTTCACCTTTTACCTTGCGCAGGCGGAATCCGACGGCTCGTGCGTGGTATACGACGAGGACTTTACCCCCTGTCTCGGAAGATCGTGGGACAGTTGTTCCTTTGATTCGGGAGAGCTTACCCTCACTTCCGGAAACGGCACTTACACCTATTCCGTCAGCGATTCGGGATTCTCGCTCCGTCTGGCACGTCTTGCGGACAGCGCGCTCGACGCGCCGTTTCAGGTGGACATAAGCAGCAGAATACTGCTCTCAAAGCTCAATGCCGCTATCCTCGAAGAAATGATCTCGGACACGGGCAGATACATAGAATTTGCCGTCACAGGCAACAGCGATTACCTTTCGGGAATAAGAACGTCGGGCGCGGCGGTTTTCACTCCGCTTTTCTCCGGCGAGAACAATATAATTACCAAGAACCTCATCTCAGTACCCGATATTTACCTCTATTCCGTCAGAACAGAGGACAGCATTCCGCACTACGCAGTCTCGGTCACCGCCGAAGTGGAGATAACTTCAAAGCGGCAGGACGGCAGCAGGGAAACTTTCAGCGGTCAGTATAAGGCTGTTGTGGAGTTTCGCGGCAGCAGCGAGGCGGATCTCGCCGCGGTCTCGGGGGCTTTCGTGGACGAAAAGCCCGATTATCCGTAGGAAACAAGTGATTCGGGAACAACTGAAAATCAGTAAAATACGCCGGTATTTCGGCGAAAGGAGTAATATATGTCTAAAAAAGTCGCAGTTATCATGGGAAGCGACAGCGACTTCCCTGTTGTAAAGTCGGCTCTCACAGAGCTGAAAAAGTATGGCGTTGAGTTCGAGTGCCGCGTCATGAGCGCTCACAGAACTCCCGCTGAGGCAAGCGAATTCGCCTCAAACGCAAAGGCTGAAGGCTTCGGAGCTATCATCTGCGCCGCAGGTATGGCTGCACACCTTGCAGGAGTCGTTGCAGGTCACACGACTCTGCCGGTTATCGGTATCCCGATGAAGTCAAAGGCTCTTGAGGGCGTTGACGCTCTGCTTGCCACCGTTATGATGCCGCCCGGAGTTCCCGTGGCTACTGTCGGTATCGACGGCGCTAAGAATGCCGCTGTTCTCGCGGTACAGATCCTCGCTGTATCCGATGACGAGCTTGCTGAAAAGCTTGCCGCTGAAAAGCAGAAAATGGCTGACGGAGTCCGTGCAAAGGACAAGGCTTTGCAGGAGCAGATAGCAAATGTTTGAGAAAAAACAGAAAAAGCCCAAGCGCTTCATTATTAAAGAGGACTACACTCTCGGTCTGGGCGCGATACAGATCCTGACCGATACCGTAACAGGAGTAAATTACATAAATACTATCGGCACATCTATGTCGGGGATAACTCCCCTTCTGGACGAAAACGGAAACGTTGTCATAACGCCCGTTTCGCAGGAGGACGCCGAATAAAACCAACGCTGACCTGTCCGCAGCTATACGGACTCGCATATAAGAGCCTGCCTGTTCTTACCGTTCAGAAAGGTTCAACACACATATTCTCAAGGAGGAAACTTAAAATGGAAAATATTGAAAAGCGTGAGCAGCTCTACGAGGGCAAGGCTAAGAAGGTTTATGCAACCAATGACCCCAACCTCGTGATCGTTGACTACAAGGACGATGCAACTGCATTCAACGGAGAAAAGAAGGGCACTATCTCAGGCAAGGGCGTTATCAACAACAAGATGACAAACTATATGTTCGGTATGCTCGAAAAGGAAGGTGTTCCCACTCATCTCGTAAAGGAGATCAGCGACCGCGAAACTATCGTTAAGAAGGTTTCAATCGTTCCCCTTGAGGTTATCATCAGAAACGTTGCCGCAGGCAGCTTCTCAAAGAGAATGGGCGTAGAAGAAGGCAAGAAGCTCCTCTGCCCTATCCTTGAATTCAGCTACAAGAACGACGACCTCGGCGATCCTTTCATCAACGACTACTATGCACTCGCTCTCGGTCTTGCTACAAAGGAAGAACTTGAGACTATTTCCAAGTATGCTTTCAAGGTAAACGAATTCATGGTAGGATTCTTCAAGAAGCTCAACATCGACCTCATCGACTTCAAGATCGAGTTCGGTAAGACTGCTGACGGAACTATCATTCTCGCTGACGAGATCTCTCCCGATACCTGCCGTTTCTGGGACAGCACAACTCACGAAAAGCTTGACAAGGACCGTTTCCGCAGAGACATGGGCGGCGTAGAAGAAGCTTATCAGGAAATCATGAAGAGACTTATGGGAGAATAATGCTATGGGCGGTTTTTTCGGTGCAGCCTCTAAGATCGACTGCGTTACGGACGTTTTCTTCGGAACAGACTATCATTCCCACCTCGGCACAAGACGAGGCGGAATGACCTCCTATTCCGAGGATCTCGGATTCCAGAGAAATATCCACAGCATTGAAAATTCGCCTTTCCGCACCAAGTTTGAAAGCGACGTTGTAAGCATGAAGGGAAATCTCTGTATCGGCTGCATAAGCGATACAGACCCCCAGCCTATCCTCGTGCGCTCTAAACTCGGTATCTATGCGATCTGCTCGATAGGCATAATCAGAAACGCCAACGAGCTTGTTGAGGAGCTCCTCGAAAAGGGCTGTGCAAACTTTGAATCCATGAGCAGCGGAAATATCAACTCGGGCGACCTCATCGGTGCACTTATCGCACAGAAAGGCTCGTTCGTCGAGGGTATCAGATATGCTCAGGATAAGATCGAGGGCACTATGTCGCTCATCATTCTCACCAAGGACGGAATTATTGCCGCAAGAGACAAGTTCGGACGGCTTCCTATTGTAATAGGCAAGAACAGCAACGGTTACTGCCTTGCCTCCGAGTCGTTTGCTTTCCAGAAGCTCGACTACTCTATCTACAAGGAGCTTGAGGCGGGAGAGATCGTAAAACTCACTGCCGAAAGCTGTGAGACTCTCAGTGCAGGCGATCCCTCAAAGATGAAGATCTGCACCTTCCTGTGGACTTACTACGGCTATCCGAATGCCGTTTACGAGGGCGTGAACGTTGAAGTCATGCGTACAAGAAACGGCGAGATAATGGCTGAAAACGACATCAAAAACGGCTGTCTGCCAGATGTTGACTATGTCTGCGGAGTTCCCGATTCCGGTACGCCTCATGCTATCGGCTACGCTAACCGCAGCGGTATCCCGTTTGCGCGTCCGTTCATCAAGTACACGCCCACATGGCCGAGAAGCTTTATGCCTACCAACCAGCGTATCCGCAATCAGGTGGCAAAAATGAAGCTCATACCCGTTCATGAACTCATCGAGGGCAAAAAGCTCCTGTTCGTTGACGACAGTATAGTCCGCGGCACACAGATGCGCGAGACCGTTGAATTCCTCTACGCAAACGGCGCTAAGGAAGTTCATATGCGTTCTGCCTGTCCGCCTATCATGTACGGCTGCAAGTACCTCAACTTCTCAAGAAGCACCTCTGAAATGGAACTTATCGCAAGACAGATAATTTTTGAGTTCGAGGGTGAGGACGGCGTAAAGTATATTTCCGAATACAGCTCATCTTCAACCGAGCGCGGCAAGAGACTGAGAGACGAGATCTGCCGCAGACTCAAGCTCACATCACTGGAATTCCAGTCGCTGGAGGGCAAAATGGACGCTGTAGGCATTGACAAGTGCAAGCTCTGTACATACTGCTGGAGCGGCAAAGAATAAAACAGTAAAAAAGTATTTCCCTCGGTACGGCTCTCATCCGTATCAAGCAAGGCAGCGTTTCCCCAAAAGGCAGCGCTGCCGGAAGTATTTTTCAATATAAAATGTGTCGGTTAAACCGGCTCCAATAACAATGATTAATATCACGGAGGTTTCTCTATGAACAACAGTTTTTCTGAAAGCTATAAAAAGGCCGGTGTTGACGTAACAGCGGGTTACAAGGCTGTAGAGCTTATGAAGAGCCACATTGCCCGCACAATGACAGCGGGAGCGCTTTCCGGTATCGGCGGTTTCGGCGGACTTTTCGAGCTTGATATGACAGGCATAAGCAAGCCTGTTCTCGTTTCGGGTACTGACGGCGTTGGTACAAAGATAAAGATAGCATTCATCATGGACAAGCATGACACCGTAGGTATCGACTGTGTTGCAATGTGCGTTAATGATATAATCTGCTGCGGCGCAAAGCCACAGTTTTTCCTCGATTATATTGCCTGCGGAAAGAATATCCCCGAAAAGATAGCACAGATCGTTTCGGGCGTGGCTGACGGCTGCGTTCAGGCAGGCTGCTCGCTCATAGGCGGTGAAACTGCCGAGCACCCCGGTCTTATGCCCGAGGAGGAGTACGACCTCGCAGGTTTCTCTGTCGGCGTTGTTGATAAGGACAAGATACTTCAGCCCGACACACAGAAGGCAGGCGATGTTCTCATCGCTATCAAGTCGAGCGGCGTTCACTCAAACGGTTTCTCTCTCGTGAGAAAGGTTTTCGACGTAAACGAGCAGAACCTCTCAATGCACTTTGACGACCTCGGCATGACTCTCGGCGAGTGTCTCCTCACTCCCACAAGGATCTACGTCAAGGCTGTCTCAAGCCTTCTTGACACAGTTACCGTCAAGTCCATATCACACATCACAGGCGGCGGATTCTACGAGAATATCCCGCGTTCGCTCCCCAAGAACCTCGCAGCTAAAATCGAAAGAAACGCGGTTCAGGTCCTCCCGATATTCGACCTTATCAAGCGCACAGGCGATATCCCCGAGCGCGATATGTTCAACACATTCAACATGGGTGTCGGCATGATAGTTTCTGTAGACAAGAACGATGCTGACAAGGCTGTTGCAGCTCTCAACGCTGCCGGCGAACAGGCTTACATACTTGGCGAACTCGTTGAGTCCGAAGAGGGCGTTATTATCTGCTAAGGCAGGAGTAAAAGCATTTTATGAATAAGATCTTCGTTTCTGCTGCTTCGGCAGCAGTTGCATTGACAGCGCTTTGCTCCGCTCCGTCATTTTCCGCAGGTATAGACCTCGATTACAACGGCGACGGCGTGATAAACAGTCTGGATATGTCTGTTGCACGCCGTGTTACCACGGACAAGGCAGAGCTTGAAAGACTTCAGAACTTTCTGCTCGACAACGAGCCGTCCGGCTCCCCTATCGACGCAAGCTGCGTACTCGAACCCAAGGGCACTGTACATACGGGCGAGGGCACATTCTACGGCGGAGGCTACGAGGGCGGCTGTGCAATGCTCGATCCGGTCTCTCGCGATCACTGGGTCGTGGCAATGAATCTTGAGGACTACAACAACGCTCAGCTCGCAGGAGCTTACCTCGAAGTCACGGGCGAACTCGGCACTATCAATATGCTCGTCACCGACCTGCTGCCCGAGGGCAAAAAGGGCGACCTCGACCTGTACACGGACGCTTTTCCGCTTATTGCTCCTGCTGAAAAGGGACGCGTTCCCGTAAGCTGGAAGATAATCCCCCTTGATACCGCGGAAAACGCTCCTGTTTCATACAAATACAAGGAGGGTACCTCCGAATACTGGTGCGGTGTTCAGGTAAGAAATCACCGCTACCCGATAACAAAGCTGGAATACCTCAACGAGGACGGCGAATTTACGGCGCTGACCCGCCGCCCATACAACTACTTTGAGTCGGACGAAATGGGTGCAGGCCCGTTCACTTTCCGCATTACGGATATCTACGGTCAGGTCATTATCGACCGCAATATTCCCCTTTCGACCGATGATAGCGTGATAATACAGGGTCATGTCCAGCTCCCCGAATAATTATGAAAGTCGAAAAAATTGATTATCTGTGGTCTGTGATATCTATGATCGTGGTGGGAGTCTCCTTTGCAAAGGGACATCTCATTTACGGTCTGCTTATCATCTACGGACTTATGCTGATCCTGTTTTATTACCATATTCTCAAAATACGCAGCTATATGGCTGAAAGCGTTGCAGTCTTTGGCGAGATAACCGATTATCACGAGGACAGACGCAGCAAGCGGGTATTCCCGATCGTCAGATACACCACGGCAGGCGGCAGGGAGATCACCTCTGCCTACACGGTCTCCTCAAAGGAGCGGCGATACGAGATCGGCGATGAGGAACTGATATGCTACTCTCCAGATGACCCGATGTTCTTCTATTTTTCGGGCAAAGAGAGCGAGCTTTACAAGGATTACTACCGCTTTATCATAGTCGGAGGCATTGCCGCCGCAGTCCTGTTCGTCATTTCGCTTTTCTGAGGACACAAGGCGCGCCTGCTGCTATGACAGAAATCACCAACTGGACACATCGGCTAAGATCGCTGACGTGTCTGCTACGGAGGTTCACCAATGAAAAACATCATCGTTCTTGTCTCGGGAGGAGGCACAAATCTTCAGGCGCTTATCGACGCTGAAAAGAGCGGTCTCATTCAGGGCGGAAAAATCACCTGCGTTATTTCCTCAAAAGAGGGCGTTTACGCTCTCGAAAGAGCAAAGCAGAACAATATACCGACAAGAGTCGTTCCGAGAAAGGAATATCCCGACAGCCTGAGCTACAGCAAGGCTGTCCTCGAAGTCCTTAACGAGGAAAAAGCCGACCTTATCGTGCTTGCAGGCTTTATGACGATCCTTGACCGGTGCGTCACAAAGGCTTACAATTACAAGATCATCAACGTTCACCCCGCGCTCATCCCGTCATTCTGCGGAGAGGGCTTTTACGGACTAAAGGTTCACGAGGCTGCTCTCGAATACGGCGTAAAGGTGAGCGGCGCGACTATTCACTTTGTCAACGAAAAGGCTGACGCAGGCGCTATAATCCTGCAAGGAACTGTAAACGTTGAAAGAGACGATACCCCGCAGACTCTCCAGAGACGAATCATGGAGAATGTCGAGTGGAAACTCCTGCCAAAGGCTGTTTCGCTGTTTTGTCAGGACAAGATCGACATTGTTGACGGCAGGGCATACGTCAGAGAATAAGAACCTGCACAAACACCGCTGTCACGGCACACTCAGCCGCCGACCGCGCTTGCACACACATCATAAGGCGGCAACGCGCAAGGCTGTCGCTGCCTGACTATTTTTAAGGAGTAAAAATTATGAAGAAACTCGATTTGGCACAGGAACTCTCCTCAAACGCATATCCCGGCAGAGGTATCGTTATAGGCAAGTCTGACTGCGGAAAATACGCTGTTACAGCTTACTTCATCATGGGCAGAAGCGTAAACAGCCGCAACAGAGTTTTCGTTGAGGACGGCGAGGGAATCCGCACACAGGCTTTTGACCCGAGCAAACTCTCCGATCCGCACCTCATCATCTATGCTCCCGTAAGAGTTCTCGGCAACAAGCTCATCGTCACAAACGGCGACCAGACCGACACTATCTACGACCTTATGGACAAGCAGCAGACCTTTGAGCAGTCGCTCCGCACACGCGAATTCGAGGACGACGCTCCCAACTATACACCCCGTATCTCGGGTATCCTCCACTTTGAGGAAAACGGCTTCAACTACGCTATGTCCATTCTCAAGAGCGCAAACGGCAATCCCGATTCCTGCCAGCGCTACACATTCAGCTACTCAAATCCTATCGCAGGCGAGGGCAGATTCATTCACACATACATGGGCGACGGCGATCCGCTCCCGAGCTTTGAGGGCGAGCCTAAGCTTGTCGGAATTTCGGGCAGCATTGACGAGTTCACCGAAATGCTCTGGAACAACCTCAACGAGGACAACAAGGTGTCTCTCTTTGTACGCTTTGTAGATCTTGAGGATAATTCGACAGAAACAAGGATCATCAACAAGAACAAGTAAGCGGCTGAAAATGGAGAACATCATTATCCGCGGCGTCACCCCCGATGACGCAGAAAGCCTTGTCGGGATATACCGTTTTTATGTGGAACACACGGCGATCACGTTTGAATATGACGTGCCGTCTGTTGAGGAATTCCGCCGCAGGATAGAAAACACTCTCAGGAAGTATCCGTACCTTGCTGCGGAGCATTGCGGAAAAATAGTCGGTTACGCTTATGCAGGCGCTTTTGTCGGACGCGCTGCCTATGACTGGTGCGCGGAACTGTCAATTTACCTTGACCACAGCTTTACGGGAAAGAGACTCGGCAGAACGCTCTATGAGGCGCTCTTTAGGGAACTGAAAGACATGGGCATACTGAATCTTTACGCCTGTATCGGATATCCCGAGGAAGATGATAAGTACCTCACCCACAACAGCATAGAATTCCACAAGCACCTTGGTTTTGAAACTGTCGGCAGATTCAATAGCTGCGGCTATAAATTCGGACGCTGGTATCACATGGCATGGCTCGAAAAGATCATCGGCGATCATACTGAAAACCAGCCGCCCGTCATATGGCGCGGCTGATACCTCAAAACCGCGCAGCTATGGCACAAGCAAGTATATAATTTACATAAGGAGGACATTATTATGTCAAATGAAATGCAGTTAAAGTATGGCTGTAACCCTAACCAGAAGCCTTCAAGAGTTTACATGGCTGACGGCAGCGACCTTCCGATCGAGGTCCTCTGCGGCAAGCCCGGTTACATCAACCTGCTTGATGCTCTCAACGGCTGGCAGCTCGTAAAGGAGCTTAAAGCAGCTACCGGCGTTTGTGCAGCTACTTCATTCAAGCACGTTTCACCGGCAGGCGCAGCTATCGGCAGACCGCTCTCAGACGACCTCAAGAAGATCTACTGGGTCGACGATCTCGGCGAACTTTCCCCGCTTGCAAGCGCTTACGCAAGAGCAAGAGGCGCTGACAGAATGTCCTCATACGGCGACTTTATCGCGCTCTCCGACAAGGTCGACGTCTGCACAGCAAAGATGATACAGCGCGAAGTTTCTGACGGAGTTATCGCTCCCGACTATGACCCCGAGGCTCTTGAGATACTCAAGTCCAAGAGAAAGGGCACATACTGCATTCTCAAAATGGACGAGAACTACAAACCCGCTCCGATAGAGACAAAGCAGGTTTACGGTGTTTCGTTCGAGCAGGGCAGAAACGAGCTTGCTATCAACAAGGAACTCCTCGCAAACGTTGTTACGGAAAACAAGAATATCCCTGCTGACAAGCTTGACGACCTCCTTATCTCGCTCATCACACTCAAATATACACAGTCCAACTCAGTTTGCTATGTAAAGGACGGACAGGCTATCGGTATCGGCGCAGGTCAGCAGTCAAGAATCCACTGCACACGTCTCGCAGGTCAGAAGGCTGACAACTGGTGGCTCAGACAGTCACCCAAGGTCATGGGTCTCCAGTTTGTTGACGGTATCCGCCGCGCAGACCGCGACAATGCTATTGATGTTTACATCGGCGACGAGTACGAGGACGTTCTCCGTGAGGGCGAGTGGCAGAGAATATTCAAGGTAAAGCCCGAGGTTTTCACACGCGAGGAAAAGAGAGCTTGGCTCGACAAGAACACAGACGTTTGCCTCGGAAGTGACGCATTCTTCCCGTTCGGCGACAACATCGAGCGCGCTAAGAAGTCAGGCGTTGCTTACATTGCAGAACCCGGCGGCTCTATCCGCGATGACAACGTTATCGAGACCTGCAACAAGTACAATATCGCTATGGCATTCACAGGAATCAGACTTTTCCACCACTAATGCACAGCTATAATTCAGACAAATAATAATCAGCGAAACTCCCCTTACAGGGGAGTTTTATTTTGCCGAAAACGGAGCGCTTGAAGTTCCCTGACGGTGCGTTGTCCCACACCCCACCAAAGGGTTATCAGCCCTTTATTAGTTTTCCCCTCTTTATTTTTGCAAAAGCTTGAAAAATGTGTCGTTTCATGTTATACTGTTAAGGGGATAGTGCAGCGGTACAAGGCTGCATATCCATTTACTGCAAATTAGTGCTTTATTAATAGTAACCAACCATTACAAGGAGGATAATTCCAATGAAAAACATATTAGTAGTAGGCGGCGGCGGACGTGAGCACGCTATCATAATGAAGCTCGCGGAAAGCCCCAAGGTAGGCAAGATATACTGCACCCCGGGAAACGGCGGCATCTCTAAGTACGCTCAGTGTTTCAGCGTTGGCGCAACAGATGTTGAGGGCGTTGTAAAGCTTGCAAAGGAACTCAAACCCGATATGGTTGTTGTTGCTCCTGACGATCCGCTCGTGCTCGGAATGGTCGATGCGCTTCAGGCTGAAGGGTTCATGACATTCGGCCCTAAAGCTAATGCGGCTATCATCGAGGGCAGCAAGGTTTTCTCAAAGGAACTTATGAAAAAATACAACATTCCGACAGCTTTCTACGAGGTTTTCACCGAGTCTGACAAGGCTATTGCTTACCTCAAAGAGCAGAACTCCTACCCTGCTGTCATCAAGGCTGACGGTCTTGCACTCGGCAAGGGCGTTATCATTGCTCAGAATGAGCAGGAGGCTGTTGACGCTGTTCACGATATGATCGACGACCTCAAGTTCGGCAAAAGCTCCGCAAGAATAGTTATCGAGGAATTCCTTACAGGGCCGGAAGTTTCCGTACTCTCGTTCACAGACGGCAAAACAGTCGTTCCGATGATCTCATCAATGGATCACAAGCGTGCTCTTGACGGCGACAAGGGTCTCAACACTGGCGGAATGGGAACGATCTCCCCCAACCCTTACTACACGGACGATATCGCAAAGGAGTGCATGGAGAAGATATTCCTCCCCACTATCAACGCTATGAACGCTGAGGGCAGAACTTTCGAGGGCTGTCTCTACTTCGGACTTATGATAACTCCCAACGGCCCCAAGGTCATCGAGTACAACTGCCGCTTCGGCGACCCCGAGACACAGGTCGTTCTCCCTATGCTCGATGCTGATCTCTACGATATTTTCGAGGCTATCTACAACCACGAGCTTGACAAGGTCGATATCAAGTGGCATGACGGAAGCTGCGCCTGCGTTGTTATGGCAAGCGGCGGCTACCCCGAGAGCTATCCCAAGGGAATCGAAATGAACGGCTTGGACGAAAAGGGTCAGGTTGACGGCTGTTTTGTTTACCATGCAGGCACAAAGCTTGACGAAAACGGCAAGTTCCTCACAAACGGCGGACGCGTTATCGGCGTTACTGCAAAGGGAGAAGATCTCCGTCAGGCTCTCGACAACGCTTATGCAGGAGTTGCCAAGATAAGCTTTGAGGGCGCTCACTACAGAAAAGACATTGGTCAGCGCGCGCTAAAGGCTTTAAGCTGAGGAGCATATTATGCACGGTAAGCTAAATAAGGGGCTGACTCTCGGTCTGGTCGGAAACCTGTCGTTCATAGGTTTCGGCATTGTATGCTACATATACTACATGACCTTTGACTTTCAGACGGTTCACTCGCGCGTGCTCGAAATTATTGCCTATCTGCTTGAATTTACGGGATTCGGACTGCTTGCGGTCTCCGTGCTGCTGATATGCAGGACTGTACGAATGAGGTTCTGGCTGAAATTCGGTCTGTCATTCTACACGGTCATGGAAGCCGTGATGATGGTACTTGAGCTGAACTCATATCGGCTTGAGTGGTATGATCCCTATTCGCTGCTTCTCGCGATAATCCACTCTGTCATTTCCGCGGCAGTATGCTTTGCAATGCTATCCTTTGACCCGTACAAGAACAAGTTTGAGGTCATCACCATTATCTGCATCGGCATTATCCTCGGCGGAATGTTCGGAAATATCCTCGGCATACGGATATATTTCAGTATTGTTGTAAACGCAGTCGCATTCGCTGTCATGTTTTTCTCGATAAAGAAACTTCTGAAAAATCAGGACATTGAAATTGACTGCTACGGCGACCGTGCAAGAGTTGCCGAATATAAAAGTGATTTCTTTGATGAATAAAAAGGGCGGACAAAATTGTCCGCCCTTTCAGCTTGTAAAGAAACATATTTTATAAGGGAACGCCCTCACTTGCAGGGCGTTCCCTCTTCAAAAACAGTCCACCGGACTGTTTTTGAATTCACCCTTTGCGGAGCGCTTCAAGTCTGTTTGCGGGGCTTTGCCCCACACCCCACCAAAGGCTCTGCCTTTGGGATCCGCTAAAGGGTTATCAACCCTTTAGAATCCCATTATTATATTGCGATAGTACCCTTTTACTGTCCGCTCGTCAACAGTGAATTGATAGTATTGTTGTACATACCCGTAAGCTCGTCCTGAGAGTACTGTGTGAATGAATCCACCTTCTTCATGTGAAATTCAACGTCATCTTCGGTAAAGGTGAGCTCACCGTTATCATACACCATGCTGAACTTCTGCTCGGATTCGCTGTCGTTCTCAATATAAGCCGTAACATCTATAGAGCCGTTCTCACCGGAGTCCCACTCCATGCGCATATCGCTCTCGCCTCCCGATGATCCCGACATAGGAGAGTGCCACTCGCCCTTGCCGTTATCCTGAATGTCAAACTGAAACATTGCATTAAGCGGAACTCCCATAAAGTCCTCGTAAGATGTTCCGTCAACCACCATTTCGGAAGCTTCCCACTTGCCGATAAACTTATCGTCATATTTTTTGCCGCAGCCTGTAAAGCAGCCTGCTATCATAGCACATGAAAGTATTGCAGATACTATTTTCTTCATATTATTCTCCTTTACTGCTTTCTGTAGAGTAACTCTGTTCTGCCCATGAGGCAAAATCAAACGTTGAAAGCTCGTCAACCTTGCTGAAATAAACTTCAAGCGTTTTTCCGTCATTGCTCTCACTCATTACGAGTTTTCCGTCCTCGCTGCTGAGCCTTAAATTGTCGCTGCTGTCGTCGCCTTTCAGGTCAACGCCGTTCTCGTCGGATTCCCATGTGAAATAGTGGATTTCCTCCTCATCTCCGCCGAAAGCCGACATCGGTGAGGCAAGTGTTCCCTTATTATCATTGCCGAGCGTTAGGTTGTAGAATGTGTAAAGCGGGATTCCGCTATCCTGAAACGAGTCTCCCTGATCCACGCCGTTTACCACGAGTCCGGTACATTCCCAATAGCCTATATACTGCTGAGTGGTATCGGTGCGCACATTATTTCTGCCGCACGCAGAAAACATCGTGCCCACAAGCACTGCGATCGTCCCAAAGGCGATATATCTTCTCATATTATCCTCCTGTTTCAGTCTTAAAATATATCATAGCGAAGTGAAAATGCATCACAAACTGCGCATATCATTTCGTAATTTGTGGGTTTGCCGCGGAAATCTCCATCTGTCATTCGGTAAAAAGCGCCGTTTTCGTAAGCCTTTTTCGCAAGATTGCGCATTGAACGCTCGATTATCTTCCAGTCCGTACAAAAATGTGAGGCGATCTCGGGATAGAGTCCGGTAACAAGGTTCGTCAGCCTTTCGGGATCCAATACGCATACCTCCACGGCATAGACAAGGTAATCAAAGCCTTTCAGATTACGCTTAAAACCGCAGGACACGAGAAACTCCGGTATCATCGTAATTACATCGTGATAGCCGTTGCCTTTCATAGTCTCGGTTACGATAAGAATGAATCTCGCGAGCGGAAAGGGCATTACTATGCACCTGTCCGCCCCGAGAATGAAAAGCTTTTCGTGCTCCTCCGAAGCTGCCGTGAAATCCGCTGCAACAATGTACATATCGGGGTAATTGTTCTTGATCTCGGCAACCAGCTCAAAGGCATTGTCTCCGCAGTAATAGTGATACACTATCGTCATGGTAAACGCATTATCCGAAACAAGCAGTTCGCGGGCCGCTCTGCTCGTCGGACAGCACACGCAGTCAACATTCATTTTTTCCAGTCTGCGTGCAATAAGCTGTCCGTGCAGAGGTGAACTGTTTACTACTAAAACCCTGTCGCCCAATGTCTGCACCCTTACTTCGAGCGCTGTGCGATTCCCTTGATGTTGCTTACTGCCCAATCAAACGAATCCGTAGTGAGGACGCTGTTGCAGTACTCGCATACTGCCGAGTGGTTGATATCGACGTGCGCTCCGCAGTACGGGCAGGTCTGTCCGCTTGTGCCCTTTATTGTTCCCGTAACTACGCCCGTAGTTCTCACGAGTGACCATTCGTAGGTCATGAACTTCTCGGTCTTGGAACTTCCGCGGAGTATCGCGCCTGTCCTGTCATCGACAACATAGTCAACGATCCTCGTATCGAGACGTGCTATCATCACGTCCTTGCCGTTCTCCTGTTTCCAGCCGAGGAGACGAACGCCAAGCACGGAAATTCGCTCAACGCGGTTTGTCTCTTTTCTCTGACGGTATCCGTCAAGCTGTCTGTCCATCTGTGCGAACATAGCGTCCGTGAGATATGGACGAAGCGGATCAATATCCTTAGCCGTCCAGCAGTTCTGGAAGCGTACATAGAGATTCGATATCTTTTCGGTCATATCAGCCGCCGAGAAGTTCGGGTCTATGCTGTTATACTCGGAAACATTGCGCAGATCGCTGTGATTTTCAGAGGTATTATTTGTCGTGGTGTTCTTTGTAGACTTACTTGTCTTTTTGTTGATAATGGCTACTATAAATATCACAACGCAAGTAATAATTACGCCCTCGATCCCGCCGACCGAACTGCCCGAGTAATCGGAATCGTAGTCGGAATCATCGTCCCAACTGCTGTCACCCCAGTCGCTGTCGCCGTAATCGGAATCGCCCGAATAGTCGCCGAAATCCGCACGCGTCCCGAGCGGTACCAGTATCATGGTGAGTATCATAAGTATAAGCGGTATCAGTTTCTTAAAGCCTTTCATAGTATAAACCTCCAATAATCAGGATCTGTCTTATAGGGAATTGAGTGCGAAGTTGAAAGATATGTATAAACGCTTGTAAAAACGAACTCCGCTGCCGTATTTTGTCAGATAGCTGTAAGGTTATTATATCACAGGCTTGGCGAAAAAGCAAGCAAAAACAAAATATGAGGCTCATAATAGTGGGATTCTAAAGGGTTGTTAACCCTTTAGCGGATTCCAAAGGCAGAGCCTTTGGTGGGGTGTGGGGCAACGCCCCGCAAACTGCCTTCAAGCGCTCCGCAAAGGGTGAATTAAAAAACAGTCCGGTGGACTGTTTTTTAAGAGGGAACGCCCTGCAAGTGAGGGCGTTCCATTAGAGCCTGTTTAGTATCTTATAAAAACTATAGCTTTTCTATTGACAGTCCAACTTTTTGCATGGTATAATAAATTTCAGGAAATATCGCGCCGCATATGGCGGTATTTTCCGAAATCTGCGGCGGCTCGTAAATACTCGCTGCGCACAAAGGAGAAATTACAATGAGTCTATTTGGAACGCTCAATAAAATGTCAGGCTACTCGGAAGAAAACATGATAAAATCGTTTAATGAAATACTCCCTGCTATCGGCTCTAAAGCATTGTGCCCTATCGGAGTTTCGTTCAAGGTAAAGACCTTGCTAAGTTCAAAGCCAACAGGCTCCGGATTTGTGACGTTAACAGATACCAATCACTTGGTAATATACACTGTGATCCCGTTTAAAAGTGCTGCAATATATGATTTCCATTCACCTAAAAAGCTCTCTATCAAAGATACTGTCGCAAATCAGAAAATTATTAGCGCAAAGCTTTTCAACCTGCGTTCACAGGAATTTGATGACCTTCTCTTTCAGACCGGTTCTAAAATTGACGGATTCCCACATCAGGCAGAACACTTTGCTAACTTCATCTCAACATTAGAGCAGTTTGTTACTGAATAAAACTTACTAAAAATAAGACCCGAAAGCGGCACATTCCGCTTTCGGGTCTCTGTTTTATGGAGTGCGATTTTTATCGGATCAATACATTCCGCCTGCGGGCATTGCGGGAGCTGCGGGTGTATCTTCCTTAATATCAGCTACGAGGCTCTCTGTTGTAAGAACCATAGATGCTACAGATGCAGCATTCTGGAGAGCTGAACGTGTTACCTTAGTCGGGTCAACGATACCGGCAGGGATCATGTCTGTGTAAACTTCGTTGTAAGCATCGAAGCCGTAGCCTACCTTGCGTGAACGAATGATCTTGTCAACGATCACGCTGCCCTCAAGACCTGCGTTCTCAGCGATCTGTCTTACAGGAGCTTCAAGAGCCTTGAGTATGATCTTTGCACCTGTCTTTTCATCGCCGTCAAGTGTGGGAACAAGCTTGTTAACAGCAGGAATTGCATTGATGAATGCAGTACCGCCGCCTGCTACGATACCCTCCTCAACAGCAGCCTTTGTAGCTGCGAGAGCGTCCTCGATACGGAGCTTCTTTTCCTTCATCTCGATCTCTGTAGCAGCACCTACCTTGATAACTGCAACACCGCCTGCAAGCTTTGCAAGTCTTTCCTGAAGCTTCTCGCGGTCGAAATCAGAAGTTGTAGTCTCGATAGAAGCACGGATCTGGTGAACCCTTGCCTTGATAGCGTCTGAGTCGCCTGCGCCGTCAACGATAATTGTGTTCTCCTTCTGGATAACTACCTGCTTAGCCTGACCAAGCTGCTCGATAGTTGTTTCAGAAAGCTCAAGACCAAGCTCGGAGGAGATAACTTCGCCGCCTGTGAGAACTGCGATATCCTTGAGCATTTCCTTTCTTCTGTCGCCAAAGCCGGGAGCCTTGACAGCAGCAACCTTGAATGTTCCGCGGAGGTTGTTGAGGATAATTGTTGTAAGAGCCTCGCCCTCAACGTCCTCAGCAATGATAACGAGCTTCTTGCCCATCTTTACGATCTGCTCGAGGAGCGGGAGAATCTCCTGAATTGAAGATATCTTCTTATCTGTGATAAGAATGTAAGCATCATCGTAAACAGCCTCCATCTTATCTGTATCTGTTACCATGTAAGGTGAAATGTAGCCGCGGTCGAACTGCATACCTTCAACGACTTCGCTGTAGGTCTCAGCAGTCTTGCTCTCCTCGATAGTGATAACGCCGTCAGCAGTAACCTTTTCCATAGCCTCAGCAATGAGCTTGCCGACATTCTCATCAGCAGATGAAACTGTACCTACTCTTGCGATATCGTCAGAGCCTGCAACAGCCTTTGAATTAGCAACGATAGCCTCAACAGCAGTATCAACAGCCTTTGCGATACCCTTTCTGAGGATCATCGGATTTGCGCCTGCTGCGATGTTCTTCATGCCCTCGCGAACGATAGTCTGTGCGAGAAGTGTAGCTGTTGTTGTACCGTCTCCGGCAGCGTCATTTGTCTTTGTAGCAACTTCCTTAACGAGCTGTGCGCCCATGTTCTCAAAAGCGTCCTCAAGCTCGATGTCCTTGGCAATGGTAACACCGTCATTTGTGATGAGGGGAGCGCCGAACTTCTTGTCGAGTACAACATTTCTGCCCTTGGGGCCCATGGTGATCCTTACTGTATCTGCAAGCTTGTCAATACCAGCCTGAAGTGCATTTCTTGCATCTGCGCCGTACTTAATATCCTTAGCCATAATAAATCTTCTCCTTACTTATATATAGTTGATAGCCGATCAGTCAACAACTGCGAGAATATCTTCCATTTTAACGATGATATATTCTTCTCCGTCGAGCTTTACATTAGTTCCCGAGTACTTTGAAATGAGAACCTTGTCGCCCTTCTTAACTTCCATTTTTACGTCGGAAGTTCCGGGACCTACCTCAACAACCTGAGCAACTTCAGGCTTTTCCTTAGCTGAACCTGAGAGAATGATACCGCTCTTGGTTGTTTCCTCTGCCTCAGTCATCTTAACAACGACTCTGTCCTGCAATGGTTTGATAGTCATAATATATACCTCCTAAATAGTGATCGCTGTATTCAATTAGCACTCTATCTTTCCGAGTGCTAATTATATTTTACCACCTTTTTCCGAGAAATCAAGTCTATTCTTCAAACTTTCACAAATTTCAGCATTGTGCACAACTGACCAATATGAGTTACACTAATATCTATGGCAATAGTATAAAAGGCGGACTTTTCAGCCCGCCTTTTGTTGCTATCCGTTATCCTCGTTTGCAGTATCGCCGTAATCCACCGTGTTAAGGTACATTGTCGGGTCTGTGCATACGCCCATGTAGCGCACCTCAAAGTGGCAGTGATTTCCGGTCGAATGACCCGTTGTGCCGACCGCTCCGATGAGCTGACCGCGCATCACCTCCGAGCCTGCGGTCGCGTAAACCGCGCTCATGTGCGCGTATACGGTCTGATAGCCGTTGAGGTGGTCGATCATTACAAAGTAGCCGTAGCCGCCCGAATTCCAGCCTGCTGACACAACAACGCCGTCTGCTGCGGCATAGATATCCGTTCCGCCGTCAGCCGCGATATCCAGACCCTTGTGGTTTCTGTCGCTTCCGAACGGGTCGCTGATATAGCCGCCGTCTACAGGCCACGAGAACTCGCCCGTACCGTAGAGTTTGGTGTCCTTACTTGCAGGCATGGCGGAATAAGTTCCCACGCCTATCTGCTCAACGACAGGCTCTTTGGTTATCTGCGCGCTGAGAGTCTTTCGCGAATACTCCTCGCCGTCAACGTAGGTTATTTCGACATTGCTCACCTTCTCGCCGCGCTCGCCCTTTACGAGAACCGACTCAACTCCGACATTGAGAGCACTGGTCTCGACCTTGACTGTCTCGTAGTCAAGGAACGATATCATCTCTATCTCGCGTACATACTGTATCGGCAGATAGCTTTCATGCTCCATGATATTGACCATTCTGCCCTCGCGGCAGCTCTCCTCGATGTTCGGGTTCATGTTTTCGAGCTGGGTAAGGTCCATGTTGAATTTCTGGCTTATAGAAACCGCCGTATCGCCTGCTTTCGCGATATAGATACCCTTACGGCTCGTCGTTGAGGTGAGGAGGTCTATCGCCTCCTGCTGTCCCATAACGCTGTCCGCGAGGTATATTCCGTGCGAATACTCGATCTTGTTTTTATATTCAACGCTCTTTACCACGCCGTCGACCTTATAGTTGAGCAGTCTCTCGGAAAGCGCGTCCTGAATCGGAGATTTGTCCTCGACCGCGCCGATGAATTTGCCGTCAATGTAGATTCCGTAAGCCTCTTTAAGCTCCTCGTCCGAAGCCGCAAGCATCTCATTTGCAAGCTGCTCGGCGGAAACTATCTTGTCGCTGTCAGAAATAATTCGCAGCGAATACTTGGCAGACAGGTCAACGGGAGTACTGTTGCCCGCATAGTCGATCCTCTGCTGAACCTCGCGCTCGGCAGTCTCAAAGTCAGCCTCAGCCGTGATAACTCCGATCTCCCTGCCGTTGTACTCAACGCTGAGACCGTATTCAAGACCCGAGCCGTACTTTATCACTCCCACAAGAAAAGCCACCGAAACTATCGGCAGAATATAATTGAACGCCGTGTAGAAAACTCCGCCCTCGCCGAAAAGATACGATGTCCAGAAGTGGAGCATTGCATGAATGTATGCAGACCTGCTCTCCTTTTTGGCGCGTATCATCCTGCGCTGAAGTTCCTTGTTGATGTTGAATCTGCTTCTTAGCGGAGCGGTAAGCTCCTTCAAAAGCCACAAAAGCGCTCTGAACAGACCTTTTGCAAGCTCTGAAAACTCCAGCAGAATGAACCTTGCGCCCTTGATGACCCCGAGCATTATCATGACAAAGAACTTGACCGCAAAGAGTCCTGCTCTTGTGAAAACTCCTGAGAGTCCGCCGCTGCGGGAATCTGTATTTTCTGCGTCGTCAAGACGCTCATTCTCCATGATATCAGCTCCTTTTATGGGAAAACTCCCCGAAATACTACTATTTGCCGTACTGTAATATTATAACAATACAGTGAAAAATTACAACGCCGAAAGCGTCGTTTTTTCGGGTTCGTGTCCTATTTTGTAGGCTTACACAAACCTTATATGTTATTTTTGGTTAAAATGCCATGAATAATCGAGCATTTCAGGGGTATAGCCCTCAAGCTTTTCAAGGAGCGGCAGAACGTCTTTCTTAGCCGCTCCAAGGTCGTGCTCAAGGTAGTTTCCGCACTCTACTGCCGAGCAGCCGGGGATCTCACCGTCATATGACGCAATAAAGTTGTAAGCCTCCCTGACAAGCTTAATAGCGTCCTCCTTGGGAAGATCGCGCGTAAGCAGATAAAATCCCGTGCGGCAGCCCATTGGACCGACATAGATGATCTTGTCGCTGAATTCGCTGTTGCGCGCATATGTTGCGAAAAGGTGCTCAATGGTGTGGAGTGACGGATTTGAAACATAAACACCGCCGTTAGGCTTTACCATGCGGACATCAAATGTCGTGATATCTCCGTCAATGCGTGATATGTACATTCCTACGCCGAATTTTGTATGGTCAACTTCAAAACTTGCTATTCTTTTCATTTTAATTCCTCCATTAAATCGTTTCATGTCGTCGGGAAGCTCCGAGCGAACCGTTACTTCCTTTCCCGTTTCCGGATCTGTAAATGTTATCTGTGCGCAGTGGAGCGCGTGTCGGCTTATATCCGTCCTCTTTCCGCCGTACAAATCGTCCCCTGCAAGCGGATGACCAATATGCGCAAAATGGACTCTTATCTGGTGAGTCCTGCCTGTTTCGGGAGTAACCTCCGCAAGCGAATATGTACCGCTGCATGAGATACGCCTGTAGTGGGTAACGGAAGCGCGTCCGTCCTCGCGGACACATCGGAGAATTATGCTCTCCTGCTCGCGCGCTATGGGAGCATTGATAGTTCCGCTCTCGGGTATCTCCCCGTGAACCGCCGCGTAGTACACTTTCGGGCAATGTCCCTGCAAAAGCTTTGCGGCGTGAGCGTTCTTGGCCGCAATGCACAAGCCGGAGGTATCCCTGTCGAGCCTGCTCACGGGACGGAACGTAAGCTCAGGATACATCGCCGCAAAGCAGTTCCCGAGAGTATCGCCCTGATGATGTATCGACGGGTGAACGGGCATTCCGGCAGGCTTGTCAAAGACCACGAGGCTGTCGTTCTCGAAAACTACCGGTACGCTCAGCTCAGGATTCGGCTCAAGGAAACTCGTGTCGTTCAGGTTCAGCACTATCACATCGCCCTCATAGACCATGTCTATGCTCCTCACGAGCCTGCCGCCGCGCGTTATTCCGCCCTCCTGCCGTTTAAGCTTCGCCAGCATTCTCTTTGAGACGCCTTTTCTTTCGGTGAGAAAATTTTTCAGCGTCATCGGCTGCGGCGAGTCCACGACCAGTCTTATTTCTTTCAACTCTGTTTTCCTCCTCGGCGGCGTATTCGTCCTCGCGTATAAAGATGTCGATACCCAGCGCATAAGCCGCCTTGAAACGGCAGACGGCGGTCGGGATACCGATTATCGTCAGCGCGAGGGGCAGGAAAATAAGTCCCAGACGGAGTATTACCCTTCTGCGTCCGCGCATGAATCTCAGCGAGTAAAAAGCCACGGCAAATGCGTTTTTCTGCGGCATTTTCGCAAGCAGATAAGGAACTGCCGACAGACTTACGCGGCAGGCTGCCCATATTCCAAGCGAAACCAGCGTAAGCACAGCCGCGTGGACTGCCATGAAAACTCCGTTCGTATCAAGCGAGCCGTTCACAAGCCTGTACGTTGCCACTCCAAAGAAAACCGCCGGCACAAGAGCCGCCATGCCTATCAGCTTGGAGCAGACTGCCGCCGCAATGCTCCGCCAAAAGCCTCGTCCGCACATGACTATTTTTGAGTAGGGCGCGGCTCGTTTTCTCTCGTCCGAGAACACAGCGCACATTCTGACAGCCGCCGCATATGTCAGCGGATACACCGTTATCCACCTCAACGCCGTACACATCAGCATGACCGCAAGCTGGATACCGCTCTCAACGCGGAAAAGCGCAATAGGCTGCATCTGCCCGAAATACAGCAAAAGGCTGTATATCGCCGCCTCCGCAAAACGAAAGAAAAGCTCTGCCAAAAGCGGCAGAATACATATTGCCACAGCCGACGCGCGGCTTTTTCCCATAAGCCTGCGTGAATAGCGGACAAGCTCCATTGCTCTCATAATATCAGCCTCCCATAAAAGATACCATTATTATGGGAATCACTGCGGATTTTATACATTATATAAGAGCACCTGCTCAGGCGAACATTTTCAGCCTGCCGCAAACGGACTTCTTACAGGCTCTTAAATGCTGTAAAAATCGTCTGCGTCCTGAATTTTCTCGTAGGGGCAGTAGCCGAGTATCTCTATCGCCTGCGAATTGAGCCACATCTGCGCCGTTGCGATAGCGTCAAAGCCCTCGCCGAAATCAGCAGTCAGCTCGGCAGGATTATACTTGGGGAGTCCGTAACACGAGAGCATATTCGAGATAACTCCGCCGTGAGTTATGACTGCACAATGCGTAAGACCGTCGTTCATCATGTCGGTTATTATCTCATGCAGAGCCTTGTATGTACGCGCAGTAAGTTCCTGCAAGCTCTCACCCTGCGGCGGACGGGAATCCTTGCCGCCCTTTATCCATTTCATGTAATCCTCGCGCTTTACAAGCTCATCAACGCTCTTGTTCTCGAAAATTCCGAAATCAAGCTCTCTCAGGTCGTCAACCACGCATATCTGAGTGTGGGGAAAGAGTATCTCCGCAGTCTCGGTACATCTTCTCAGCGGTGAGGAATATACTCTGTGGACAGTCGGATAGTCAAACTCGTCCATTTTTGCCGCAAGCTGAGCCGCGCCCTTGTCAGAAAGCGGTGTGTCGGTCTTGCCGATATAGATCCCCTTTGCGTTTGCCTCGGTCATTCCGTGACGCAGAATACTTAATCTGTAACCCTTCATTTTAGATCCTCCATATATAAAATTGCACAAAATAGCGGCGATAAATTTTAACTGTTGGTCAAAGTTACGAATATCGGCTATTTTCATTCACAATTATTTCACATTCCACATATTTACAAATTATACATTTTGTATTATAATATATATATTATCACTTTTTACCGCACTATTTTGTTACAGGGGGAAATTACTATGAATTCCGATTTTGCAAGAATCATTACTCTACAGCGAAAGGAGCGCCACATCAGTCAGAAACAGGCTGCGACCGACCTCGGTATTTCTCAGGCTCTGCTTTCACATTATGAAAAGGGGATCCGTGAATGCGGACTCAACTTCCTTGTGAAGATCGCTGATTACTATAATGTCTCCTGCGACTACCTGCTCGGCAGAACCAACGAGCCTGAGGGAAAGACTATTTCCATAGAAGATATTCCTGACGATGACGGAAACAACAACCTCGGTATGCCATCGCCCGAGATAATAAACTTCAACCGCAGAATTATCAATAACTCGATCAGTATGCTTTTCAGCCTTGCTCAGAAAGCAAACAGCATAACGCTTATCAAAGAAGTCTCGTCTTACCTGATGCTGTCGGTGTACAAGCTTTTCAGAATAGTCTACAACGCAAATCCGCACAACGACCAGAAGCTTTTCCGTATCCCGAAGGTAATAGCAAATGACAGCGCAAACGCTATCGTCTCAATGAGCGAAGCCAACATAAAGGCGGCTTCAAGCGGAATACCGCTCGACGGAAACGACTGTGTGGACAACTTTGACACGCTCTACATAACGACCTCGACCCTGCAAAAGGACTACACGCAGTACTCCTCATCGCTGCTCAATCTCATAAAACGCAGCGAGGAAAGCATTGCCCGCACCCGTGCAAAATACCGCAGCGATAATGTCAAGTAACGGATTTATTATAGCACATTTTCACGCGCATTGCAAGCTTTTGGCACACCTGCGCTTTATGATAACCGAGGTTAACTGCAAGCGAAATTATTTCCCGTTCGGGATCTCCAAAACCGCATGAGAAAGGCTTTCCGCGGCAAAGCCTGCAAATCTCTGCTTGAATAATATAAAAACGACTCCTCATCTTCTCGGTGAGGAGCATTTTTATGAAAAAATTACCAATATCCTATTGCTTTTTTTTAAATAATATGATATACTGTATATTAAGTACACAACTATTAAAGAAAGAGGGTATTAAAATCATGGCTACCGAAAAAAGTTTGAAGGTTCTTATTGTCGATGATGACAAGAATATCTGCGATCTTCTCAGACTTTATCTTGAAAAGGACGGCTACAGCGTTATTCTTTCACACGACGGTGAGGAGGCTGTTGTTAAATTCAACGCGCTCAAACCCGATATGGTTCTGCTTGATATAATGCTCCCAGGTAAGGACGGCTGGCAGGTCTGCCGCGAAATCCGCAAGAACTCGAACGTTCCGATAATCATGCTCTCCGCCAAGGGTGAGACCATTGACAAGGTGATCGGTCTCGAACTCGGCGCAGATGACTATATCGTCAAGCCTTTCGATGCTAAGGAAGTTATTGCAAGAATCAACGCCGTTACAAGAAGAGTAAGCGCAAATACCGCTGAACCCGAAGCCAAAGAGGTCCATTACGACAAGCTTTCTGTCAATATGGACAGCTATGAGCTGAAAGTAAATGGCAAGAACGTCGATACTCCGCCCAAGGAGCTTGAACTGCTTTACTATCTTGCTTCAAATCCGAACAGAGTTTACACACGCGACCAGCTCCTCGATGAGGTATGGGGCTTTGAGTACTACGGCGATTCACGCACGATCGACGTTCACATCAAGCGCCTGCGCGAAAAGCTTGAGGGAGTTTCCGATAAATGGGCTCTCAAGACCGTCTGGGGCGTAGGTTACAAGTTTGAGGCGGACGAAGAAGAATAATTTACACGGGGGACGTTTTGTCCCCTGTTTTACATCATCGAGGTGATAGGCGTTGAATAAAAAAAGCTCGTATTTCAGACTTTTCAGCTTTTCAATGTTCATTCTTATAACAATAACTGTTGTGGCTATCGCTATAATGGTAACGATCAGCTCGCTCATGTACAAGCACGCAAAACTCAGCGACCTGAAAACACGGGGCGATACTTTTATAAGCTTCCTCAAAAGCAGCTACCATGAACCTTACGAGGTCAATTCCTCCGATGCGCAGATACTGCACAAGGAACTTGAGGAGGAGTACGGTCTTACTATCCTCATTTACGACTCTCAGGGAAACTGCGTTCTCTCAGCGGACACTTACGGCAACGACATCAAGGCGGTCGAGCCGCTGTCAGCCGATACAATGGAAGCGCTCAAAGAAGAACCGTATCTCGATTTCGACACGAGCGGATTTTCCTCCAACCAACCGCATATTCTTTACGGAAATGACTTTTTCCTCAAAAACGGCAGCACCCCCACGTCCACTCAGCGTATGTACGCGATGTTTTATGTGGACTCAGACCAGATAAATATTTACACGGTAAAAATGACGCTCTTTTATTCGGCTTTCGCCGCAGCAGGATTTTACCTCTATTTTATCATCAACAGGAAAAAGATGAAGAAATACGCTGAGTTTGAATCCGAGTGCAGGAGAATAGGCGAGCTTTATTCAAAGGGAAAATTCGACGAAAAACTCCAGACCAACATCTCAGGTCTGCCCAAGGAGGTCGCCGAATACATGAATTCTCTCGCCTCATGCGTCGAAAAGAGCGAGGACGTCAGCAAGACCTTTATTGCCAATGTCTCGCACGAACTGCGCACCCCGATCACCACGGTAGGCGGCTTTGTGGACGGAATTCTTGACGGTACTATCCCGAAATCAAGGCAGAATGAGTACCTTGTTCTCGTTTCAAACGAGATACACAGACTGAAGATACTCATCAGCTCAATGCTGAATATGTCGCGCTTTGAGTCGGGCACGCTCTCGCCGAATTTCCGCGAGACAAACCTCACCGACCTCGTTATCCAGACCGTTCTCATGTTCGAGAAAAAAATCGAGGACAAGAACCTCAATGTCGAGGGTCTCGGCGAGGGCAGAGTTGTCGCGATCGCAGACGCAGACCTCATGCAGCAGGTTTTCTACAACCTTATCGAAAACGCGGTAAAGTTCATCGATGACGGCGGCACGCTCTCATTCCGCTTTGAAACCGTTGACGGAATATGCACGGTCGGTATCAGGAACACGGGCGAGGGTCTGAAAAACAGCGAGATAGAACAGGTTTTCAACCGTTTTTACAAGACCGATTCCTCACGGGGCAAGGATACCACGGGTCTCGGTCTGGGACTTTCCATTTCAAGAAAGATCGTTCACCTTCACAGCGGTCACATCGTTGTAAAGAGTGTTTACGGAGAATATACCGAGTTTCTGGTTCAGATACCGGAAAAGGGTCCTCAGAAGAAAGGATAAAATATGGACGAAACAGGCAACAATTTCGGTACGCCGACTGACGGACAGCAGAACGTCAGCGACGGCAAAGGCTCAGATATAAATACAGATATCCCGATATACGAATCTCATCAGGAGACAGAGGTGAATCCTCCTCCGCAGAATACCGCACCGCCGAATCAGTCACAGCAGTTCAGCTCCCCGCCTCCGATACAGCAGCATCAGGGCGGATTCAACCGCCAGCCCTACAACGGCACATCTTACGGCAGCAGTCAGCAGCCGCAGCGTCCCGTTTACGACAGCTTTATGTACGAGCCGCTCGGTTTTGAGGAGCTTGAACGCCGTCAGCGCGAACAAGCCGCTTTAGCCGCAGCAGAGGCTGAAAAAGCTGAGAAAAAACAGCGCAGCCGTGCGGAAACTGCACTCATAATTATTTTTTCGCTTATCCTCATCGCTGCTCTGGCGATCGCGGTTTTCGGAATAATCTACGACATCACGAACAGCGGCAAGGCCATGAAAAACATTCCCGCCGCGCAGAATGTTGTACTCTACCGCGAATCCAAACCCGCCGGAGCCAATGACTTCGACAACTTTGTTGACCAGAGCGGCAAATACACGATAGAGGGCGTTTCGGAGCTTGTCCGCCCCTCGATAGTCAAGATATACACCTACTCCGACCCCACTACGCTTGCAGGCACAGGCTCGGGAATAGTTCTCTCCGAAGACGGCTATATCGTAACGAATGCGCACGTTCTCCTCTCCACAGGCACACACACGGTCGAAACGGTTGACGGCGAGCAGTACTCCGCGAAAATCATAGGCAGAGACGCAAAAACCGATATCGCTGTTATCAAAGTAAATTCGACAGACCTCACTCCGGCAACGTTCGGCGACTCTGACGAAACTATTGTCGGCGAATCAGTTATAGCTATCGGAAATCCTGCCGACCTGTCAAGCACGGTCACAAACGGTATCGTCTCCGCTGTCAGCAGAAAGATCAAGAGCGCCTCTACGGGCTTTGAAATGGACTGCATTCAGACCAATGCCGACATAAGCCCCGGAAATTCGGGCGGAGCGCTGGTCAATATGTACGGTCAGGTCATCGGTATCACTTCATCGAAATATGTAAGCTCAAGCTTTGAGGGACTCGGATTCGCGATAACGGTCAATGAGGCTCTCCCCGTTATCGAGGAACTTATCAATAACGGCTATATTTCGGGACGTTTCCGTATCGGTATACAGCTCATTGATATGTCGTCGGAAGTCCGCATTGCCACTATTGAGGAGGCTCTTGGCTACGCTCTCCCCGAGGACTTCAAGGGCATTTACATCGCCGAGATCAGCGAGGACTGCGACATTGCTAACACCGAGCTGAAAGTCGGCGACTTCATCACGGAGATCAACGGCAAGACTATCTCCACCTATGATGAACTTTACGACACTATCAGCAGTATGTACGGTGCAGGAGATACAGTTCCCGCGACCTGCGCTCACGTCAGCGAAAACGGCAGCGTGAGCTACTACAATATCGAGTTCAAACTCATGGATGATACTTCTGGGGACTATTGATCCTATGACGCGATAAAAACGGCTGTCCGATCTGCGGACAGCCGTTTTGCTATACTCGCCTAATCTCTGAGGTTTTTGGGCCTTTTCATGTTTACACCCACAGCTCCGCCTGCTGCTCCCGACAGAACAAGCAGCAGGAGTTTCTTTAAGCCGATGAATCCTCCCGTAACGATAAGCGAGCAGACTGTGAGAAAGAAATACATTACAGATCCGCAGACCGCGCCCTCGAAAGCGCCCCTGCGCCGCCTGTGCCTGCCGCATATGAGCGAGCCGACATATCCGCCGACCATGATAGCTCCGGCTGAGAAATATTTCACCGTGCGCATATCTCCGAGAAAGAAGTATATCACCAGCGCTGACAGCGCTGTGAGTATAAGCGAGCAAAAAAGTCCTGCCGAAGCCGATATCATGAGGCTCATGAAGCTGCCTGCCCATATGCTTTTCCGATAACTGCGCATAAAAAACCTCCGCAAAAGAATTGTACAACCAATTCTATGCGGAGTTTTTTTTAATTATTCCTCGTCCTTTTTCTTCTTTTTGGACTTCTTTTCAGCCGAATCATCGTCAACTACGGCAGCAGAAGCCATTCCTGCGTCCTTGGACTTCTTTGCAGAACCGGCAGCCTTGGCAGCCTTAGCGCGCTCCATAGCTGTAACGTTCTCGGTGATCGCCCAGTTCTTGATCCTGAGCTTGTGCTTTGCGCCGCCTGTCTCGATAACGACCGTATCCTCGCCTACGCTTACGACCATGCCGACGATTCCGCCGCCTGTAACGACCTCGTCACCGACCTGAAGGCTGTCCTGCATTTCCTTGAGTTCCTTGTCTCTCTTCTTCTGGGGTCTGATAGCGATGAAGTAGAGGAGAGCAAACATGATGATGAGCGGAAGGATAAGGGTAAAGAACGAACCCTGACTCGTTGTCTGCTGTGTGCTTGAAGCAGTGTCAGCAGCCTCCTCGGCAAAAGCGCTCATTGCGGCAAAAGAAGCCGACATAATGGTAAATACAGCGGCACTTGCGATGCTCATTAGTTTCTTTCTGTTCATAAATTATCTCCATTCTGCCGCACGCGCGGCTGTTTTACTTATAATATTACAAAGAATATTATAGCATAATTTACCGCGCAATGCAAGCACTTTTTGCCGATTTCACGCAGTATTCACATTTTTTCCCACATAGGCTCGGTCAGGCAGAGCCTTAACAAAAAACCGCTCCCTCAAAGGGAACGGTTTAGTCGCTTATTTATAAGAATCTATCGATCAAACGAGCTTGATGATAGCCATCTCAGCAGCGTCTCCACGACGGGGACCGATCTTTACGATCTGTGTATATCCACCGTTTCTGTCAGCATATTTGGGAGAGATCTCGTCGAAAAGCTTCTTTGCAACGGACTCCTTAGTAACGTAAGCCAATACCTGACGCTTGGAGTGCAGATCATCGTTTTTACCGATTGTGATCATTTTTTCTGCAACAGCGCGGACTTCCTTAGCTCTTGTAACAGTCGTTTCGATCTGACCATTCTCAAGAAGGAAAGTCACCATGCCTCTAAGCATAGCCTTTCTATGGTCAGATGTTCTGCCCAGCTTTCTTGTACCCGGCATTGTATTTCACTCCTTTGTAATTTATAGGGTTATTCTTCTTCAGAGGAGAGTTCAAAGCCCAGTGACTGGAGCTTTTCCTTGACCTCGTCGAAGGATTTCTTTCCAAGGTTTCTAACCTTCATCATTTCTTCCTCAGACTTGTTTATCAAGTCGTCCACAGTATTAATTCCTGCACGCTTCAAGCAGTTGAAGGAACGTACCGAAAGGTCGAGATCTTCAATAGTCATCTCAAGGATCTTTTCCTTACCCTTTTCGTCCTTTTCTACGAGAACCTCTGCAAGTCTTGCCTCTTCAGAGAGGTCGATAAAGAGCTTGAGGTGTTCTCCGAGGAGGTTAGCCGCCTGTGAGAGAGCTTCCTTAGCGGAGATAGTACCATCGGTCCATACCTCCATGGTAAGCTTATCGTAGTCGGTCACCTGACCCAGACGGGTATCCTCTACGGTATAATTGACCTTCAGAACAGGAGTATAGATGCTGTCAACAGCGATGACATCAACAGGGAGATTTACCTGCTTCTTGTTTCTTTCAGCAGAAACATATCCGCGGCCTCTGTCGATCGTTATCTCCATATAGAGCTTTGCGTCTTTACCCAATGTAGCAATGTGCATACCGGGATCAAGAATATTGACCTCAGAGTCGGTTTTTATATCACCGGCAGTTATTTCGCACTCACCCTCTGCTTCTATATAGACTGTCTTAGGACCCTCACCGTAAAGCTTTGCGGTGAGACCCTTTATACTGAGGATTATTTCGGTAACGTCTTCCTTTACGCCCGGAATAGTTGACAACTCATGGTGGACCGTACCATCCTTGCCCGAAAGCTTTACAGATGTTACAGCCACACCCGGAAGTGAGGAGAGCAGCACACGTCTGAGACTGTTTCCAAGAGTAATTCCGTACCCGCGCTCCAACGGTGCTAAAACGAATTTGCCGTATTTGCCGTCACTTTTAAGCTCGACGATATCAATATCAGGCTTATTAATTTTTTCCAGCATAAAAACCCTCCTATTTCGCAATTAATGTGTTTTTTGAGTACTGTAGTCTCAAGTAACGTTTTATCACTATTACTTGGAGTACAGCTCGACGATGAGGTGTGTTGCTACCTCGTAGTCAAGGTCCTCAACTGAAGGAAGACGATTAACTGTAGCGGAGAAGTCGTCCTTGTTAGCTGTGAGCCAGATCGGAACGAGTCTGTCCTTAGTCTCCTCTACTGTGTTCTTGAACTTCTCGGAAGTTCTGTCCTTCTCTCTGAGAGCGATAACATCGCCGACTTTAACTCTGTAGGAAGGAATGTTTACCTTCTTGCCGTTTACTGTATAGTGGCTGTGAACAACAAGCTGTCTTGCTTCTCTTCTTGTGAGAGCGAGACCCATTCTGAAAACAACGCTGTCGAGTCTTGTTTCGAGGCAAGTGATGAGGTTGTCACCAGCCTTGCCCTCCATCTTTTCAGCGATAGAGAAGTAGTGTCTGAACTGCTTCTCAAGCACGCCATAGATAAACTTCAGCTTCTGCTTTTCCTTGAGCTGAAGACCGTATTCAGAGATCTTCTTTCTGTTGTTAGCGTTCTTGAAACGGATAGATTCTTTCTTGGAAACGCCCATTACAGCGGGGCTGATGCCCAGATATCTGCACTTTTTAAGAATAGGTTCTTTCTGTACTGCCATTTTAAAACACCTCCTGTTGATTAGACACGACGTCTCTTAGGCGGACGGCATCCATTGTGGGGAATAGGAGTAACGTCCTTGATCATTCTTACCTCAAGGCCTACAGTCTGGAGAGCTCTGATAGCAGCTTCTCTTCCTGCTCCGGGTCCCTTTACGTAAACTTCAACGTTCTTGAGGCCGTGCTCCATAGCAGCCTTAGCAGCCGTCTCAGCAGCAGTCTGTGCTGCAAAAGGAGTAGACTTCTTTGAACCTCTGAAGCCGAGCTCGCCTGCGCTTGCCCAAGAAATAGCGTTGCCTGCGAGGTCTGTGATAGTTACGATAGTATTATTGAAAGTGGACTGAATATGAACTGCGCCGCTTTCGATGTTCTTACGCTCTCTGCGTCTTCTGATGGTAGTAACCTTTTTACCCTTCTGCTGTGCCAAAGTTCATACCCTCCTTACTTCTTCTTGTTAGCAATGGTCTTTACAGGGCCCTTGCGGGTTCTTGCGTTTGTCTTTGTTCTCTGTCCTCTTACGGGGAGACCCTTACGGTGACGAACGCCTCTGTAGCAGCCTATCTCTACGAGTCTCTTGATGTTAAGAGCAACTTCACGGCGGAGATCACCCTCAACTGTATTGTTAGCGTCGATATAGTCACGAAGCTTTGCTACGTCCTCTTCGGAGAGATCCTTAACTCTTACATCAGGGTCTACGCCGGTCTCTTCGAGGATCTTGGTTGCAGTAGGACGACCGATTCCGTAGATATATGTGAGTCCGATCTCGACTCTCTTGTTCTTCGGAAGGTCAACACCAGCTATTCTTGCCATATTGTAATTACCTCCATTTACACGCGTTTAGGGTAATCAGCCCTGACGCTGCTTATGCTTTGGATTTTCGCAGATCACCATGATTCTGCCTTTACGTTTGATAACCTTGCACTTTTCGCAAATAGGTTTTACTGAAGGTCTGACTTTCATTGGAAAATACCTCCTTTAGCGGATAGCGGACTTGTTAGTCCTTTTTTATTTAACGCGCCATGTGATACGACCCTTTGAGAGGTCATAGGGCGACATTTCAAGCTTTACCTTGTCGCCGGGCACTATTCTGATATAATTCATTCTGAGCTTGCCGGAAACGTGTGCGAGCACCTCATGACCGTTTTCAAGCTGAACCTTAAACATTGCATTCGGCAGAGCGTCGATCACAACGCCTTCAACCTCAATTACATCTTCTTTAGACACAAGATAACCTCCTCTTTACTCAGCTTCCCTGATCGTCCTCAGGGCAGCGCGGAGTTTTTTATCGGTAATATCGTTTAGATCTATCATACTGTTGGTAAGGCGGATATGCTTTATATTCTTTGCCTTGGGGCATTTCAGCTTACGGCTTTTGCCGTCTGCTATATACACGCGGTTTTCGTCTATGTCTGTGACGACAAAGAACCCGCCGCAGTCGCGCCCTGCTTCCGCCGCAACAACTGAGCCTGTTTTAAGCTTCACAATGTTGTCCCTCCGTCAAGGCTCTGTCAGAATAACGGGACCGTCAGGAGTTATTGCGATAGCGTGCTCGAAATGAGCTGAAAGAGAACCACTCTTTGTAACCACAGTCCAGCCGTCTTTGAGAGTTTTCACATCATCGCCCTTGACGTTAATCATCGGCTCGATGCAGATAGTCATACCGGCGACCAATCTTGGGCCGTGACCTGCACGTCCCCAGTTCGGAATTTCAGGTGATTCATGTACCTCTCTGCCAATACCGTGGCCGCAGTAATTTCTTACGATTCCGTAGCCTCGTGAAGCACAGTACTCCTCAACAGCGTGTGAAATATCTCCGATTCTTGCACCCACCTGAGCCTGAGCGATACCCTCATAGAGAGACTGCTTTGTAACCTCAAGCAATGCTTTGGCTTCATCAGAAATTTTGCCTACAGGGAAGGTCCAGCAGCTATCACCGTTAAAGCCCTTGTACGCAGCTCCGGTGTCTATGCTGACGATATCGCCTTCCTTTAATCTGTGGCTTGCCTTTGGGATGCCGTGAATGATCTCCTCATTGACTGAGATACAAGCATTCGCGGGGAATCCGTAAAGACCTTTGAAGCAGGACTTGCACCCGTGCTTGGCGTAATACTCGCCTACGAGCTTATCAACATCGAGTGTCGACATACCTGCCCTTAGCTTCTCGCCCGCATACCATATTGCGCCGCAGGTGATTCTTCCTGCTTCACGCATTATGGCGAGTTCGGACTTTGTTTTAATAGTAATTCCCATTACTTGACTCCTACAGCTTCAAGAGTGAGCTTAGAAGTATCAGCAACCTCTTCCTGTCCCTCTACGGTAACAAGCTTGCCCTGCTTCTCATAGTAGTCCTTGAGAGGAGCTGTTTTTTCGTGATAAGTAGCGAGTCTGTCGAGAACGACTTCAGGCTGATCGTCCTTACGGATGATAGTCTTGTCTCCGCACTTATCGCAGATGCCCTCAACCTTTGAAGGCTTGTACTGGATGTGGTATGAAGCACCGCAGCCCTGGCAGACTCTTCTGCCTGAAACTCTCTGCTTGATAGTTTCATCGGGCACGTCGATCTCAACCACTTTATCGATCTGAATGTTCATAGCGTCAAGAGCCTCAGCCTGAGGAACAGTTCTCGGAAAACCGTCGAGGATAAAACCGTTGCGGCAGTCGTCCTGAGCGATTCTTTCCTTGAGGATACCGATAACGATATCATCAGAAACGAGCGCGCCTGCATCCATAGCAGCCTTAGCCTTGAGACCGTACTCAGTGCCGTTCTTGGCAGCTTCGCGAAGAATGTTGCCTGTAGAGATCTGAGGAATGTTCAGAGCCTCTGAAACGACCTCTGCCTGAGTTCCTTTTCCTGCGCCGGGAGCGCCTAAAAAGATAAGGTTCATAAATCTGTTCCTCCTACTTTACTGTAAAAAGCCCTTATGATGACGCATCATAAGATGTGATTCAAGTGTACGTGTTGTTTCGAGCGCAACGCTTACTGCAATGAGGATAGTTGTACCGCCCATTGAGAGCTGCTGGAGCTGAGGGTCGATCTTACCGATGATGATCGGGATAATAGCGATAATGCCGAGGAAGAACGCACCGACGAGAGTGATCTTTGAAAGAACTCTCTGGATGTAATCCGAAGTAGGCTTACCGGGTCTGATACCGGGGATACCGCCGTTTGACTGTCTAAGGTTATTAGCGATCTCGATCGGATTATACTGGATCGATACATAGAAGTAATTGAACGCTATGATAAGCAGGAAGTAAATCGCTGCATAACCCCAGCTTCTTGTCGAGAAGAAGTTGCAGAAGCTCTGGTAGAACTTTGATGAGTTCTCAGTTACAGGCTTGAAAAGCTGTATTGTCTGCGGGAGAGACATGAAGGACATTGCGAAGATGATAGGCATAACGCCGCTCATGCAAACCTTTATCGGGATATGCGTTTTCTGTCCGCCATACTGTTTTCTTCCGACAACGCGCTTAGCGTACTGGATCGGGATACGTCTTTCCGCCTCGTTCATAAAGACGATAAAGCCGACCTCGAATATAATAAATGCGAGATATGCGAGTGAAATGAAAACGTATTTACCATTCTGTCCCTGCTCGATACTGTCCTTTGCAAGCTTTCCGAGATACAGAGCATCTTTCGGGAATCTTGCTGCGATACCGGCAAAGAGTATGATAGAGATACCGTTTCCTATACCCTTGTCGCTGATGCGGTTGCCCATCCAGACAACAATGAGTGCACCTGCAACGAAGAGTGCGATGATTACAGCGGCGGCGAAGTACATATCCTTGCCTGCTGTATATTTGAGTGCGCGGTTTCCGTTACTGTCGGTCATGTTCTTGAGAGTCAGGAAGTAAGCATACGCCATGAATACTGCAAGAACCATTGCAACTATCGCTGTGATCTTATCGATCTTCTTTCGACCCTCTTCGCCCTCGTCCTTGAGACGTTCGAGCGCGGGGATCGCATAAGTCAGAAGCTGCAAAATAATTGAAGCGTTGATGAACGGAGTGATCGCGAGTGAGAATACAGTCGCCTGTGAAAGAGCTCCACCAGTGAGGGTATTCAGGTATTCGAGGAAGTTACCGCCAGTTGCGTTCGAGCTCATCCATGACTTTACGACATCAGGATTGAGGAACGGAACGGTAACTGCACTGCCGAATCTGAAAAGAATGATCATGAGTAATGTGTAGAGGAGCTTCTTCCTGATCTCAGGGACGCCCCATGCCTTTTTCAGGGTCTGAAACACAATTACATCACCTCAGCCTTCCCGCCTGCCTTTTCGATTTTCTCTACGGCACTCTGTGAGAACTTTGCTGCCTTTACAGTAAGCTTTGCAGTAAGTTCACCGTTTCCGAGAACCTTGATGCCGTCATATTCTTTCTTTACGAGACCGGAAGCCTTGAGAAGCTCTGCGTCAACTACAGTTCCGTCTGTAAACTTGTTAAGGTCTGAAACATTAACGATCGCAAACTTGGAAGCGAAGATGTTGTTGAAACCTCTCTTAGGAATACGTCTTGTGAGGGGCATCTGGCCGCCTTCAAATCCGATTCTTACGCCGCCGCCGCTTCTTGCGTTCTGTCCCTTGTGACCCTTACCTGCTGTCTTACCGTTACCTGATCCGTGGCCTCTGCCGATACGCTTGGAAACCTTATTGGAATCGGGTGCGGGGGTTAATTCATGAATTTTCATTACTGTGCACCTCCTTGCTTACGCTTCAGTAACCTCGATGAGGTGTGAAATTTTATTGATCTTACCCTGAGTCTGAGCATTGTCAGGCTGAGTTGTTGTGTCGCCGACCTTCTTGAGACCGAGTGACTGAGCAGTAGCGATCTGGTCCTTCTTTCTACCGATGAGGCTCTTTACGAGCTTGATATTCTTTGCCATTTCGTTTCTGCCTCCTTAACCGAAAATTTCCTTAACGGACTTGCCTCTCTTTTCAGCAACTTCCTTAGCGGATGTGCATGAAGTAAGGCCGTTAATAGTAGCTCTAACTACATTGCAGGGGTTATTTGAACGAAGAGACTTTGTTCTGATGTCCTTGATTCCTGCAACCTCGATGACTGCACGAACAGGGCCGCCAGCGATAACGCCGGTACCGGGTGCAGCGGGCTTCATAAGAACTTCGCCTGCGCCGAACTTACCAACGATCTCGTGGGGGATCGTAGTTCCCTTGAGGGGAACCTTTACAAGGTTCTTCTTAGCGTCCTCGATGCCCTTGCGGATTGCATCCGGAACTTCTCCGGACTTTCCGAGACCGAAGCCTACTGTACCATTTCCGTCGCCTACAACTACGAGTGCGGAGAACTTCATGATACGACCGCCCTTTACGGTCTTTGATACACGGTTGATCGCAACAACCTTCTCAGCGAACTCAGGAGCCTGTGTTTCAATATTAGCCATTGTTTTACCTCCCTCTTAGAACTTTAATCCGTTTTCTCTTGCACCTTCAGCAAGAGCCTGAACTCTGCCGTGGTAGAGGTAGCCGCCTCTGTCGAAAACAACCTCGCTGATTCCCTTGCCGGCAGCATTCTTTGCGATAGCCTCGCCAACCTTGCGGGCACCCTCAACGTTTGAGCCGCTGCCCTCAAAGCCCTTATCCATGCTGGATGCGGAAGCAAGAGTAACTCCGTTTATATCGTCGATAAGCTGTGCATAGATGTGCTTTGACGAACGGAACACATTGAGACGGGGACGCTCGGGAGTTCCTGAGATCTTTGCGCGAACTCTGCGGTGTCTCTTTAATCTTGCCTTATTGCTGTCAAATTTCTTAATCATAGCAATTTGCTCCTTTTAATTACTTCTTGCCCTTACCGGCCTTACCTTCCTTGCGGATGATGCGCTCGCCGGCATATCTGATTCCCTTGCCCTTGTACGGCTCAGGGGGACGCTTTTCACGTACTTCAGCTGCAAACTGACCTACAGCCTGCTTGTCGATACCGCTTACTACTACCTTGTTGGGCTGAGGAACATCAAGCTTGATAGCATCTGTTTCCTCGATAACAACAGGATGTGAGTAACCGAGGTTAAGAGTAACCTTGTTGCCGCTCTTTGCTGCACGGTAGCCGACACCCTCGATCTCGAGAGTCTTTGAATATCCGTTTGTTACACCCTCAACCATGTTTGCGATGAGAGTTCTTGTAAGACCGTGAAGTGAACGATGAGCCTTGTCATCGCTGGGTCTTGTTACATTTATAACGCCGTCAGCAACCTCGATGCCGAGCTCGTTGCTGAACTGCTTTGTAAGCTCGCCCTTAGGTCCCTTTACAGTTACAATGTTGTTGTCGTTCTTGACCTCAACGCCTGCAGGAACTTTGATGGGCATTCTGCCGATTCTTGACATAATTGCTTCCTCCTTACCAGACGTATGCGAGAACCTCGCCGCCGACATTGAGCTCTCTTGCCTTCTTGTCAGTTACGATTCCCTTTGAAGTTGAAACGATTGCGATACCAAGGCCCTTACGAACCTTAGGCATATCCTCACAGCTTGAGTAGATTCTGAGACCGGGCTTAGAAACTCTTCTTAAACCTGTGATTACAGGCGCCTTGTTGTCGCCGTACTTGAGCGTGATTCTGATAACACCCTGCTTACCGTCTTCAATTACCTTGAAGTCCTTCACATAACCTTCGTCAACGAGGATCTGTGAAATAGCCTTCTTAACATTAGAAGCGGGAACGTCAACTGTGGCGTGCTTTGCAGTATTCGCATTACGAATTCTTGTTAAAAGATCTGCTATTGTATCAGTAATTTGCATGCCGAATGACCTCCTTTTCGTATTTTACCAGCTTGCCTTTTTAACACCCGGGATCTGACCGTCGTGTGCAAGCTCTCTGAAGCAGATACGGCAGATGCCGAACTTTCTGAGATATGCGTGCGGTCTGCCACAAATCTTGCATCTGTTATATGCTCTTGTGGAATACTTGGGAGTTCTCTGCTGCTTATTGATCATTGCCTTTTTAGCCATTTTTCTTCCTCCCTGATGATTACTTGATGAACGGAGCGCCGAGGAGCGAAAGAAGCTCCTTTGCCTCTTCATCGGTATTTGCTGTTGTGATGAAGTTGATGTCCATTCCTCTTACCTTGTCGATCTTATCGTACTCGATCTCGGGGAAGATGAGCTGTTCCTTGATGCCGGTAGAGTAGTTGCCCTTGCCGTCAAATGAATTGCCGTTGATTCCTCTGAAGTCACGAACACGGGGGAAAGCAACATTGAAGAGCTTATCAACGAATTCATACATCTTCTCGCTTCTCAGTGTTACCTTAACACCGATAGGCATTCCCTCACGGAGCTTGAAGTTAGCGACTGACTTCTTAGCTCTGCAAACGATAGGCTTCTGACCTGTGATCGCTGCGAGGTCTGTCATGATAGCGTCAATAACCTTTGCGTTATCCTTAGCTTCGCCGGCGCCAACATTGATGACAACCTTATCGAGCTTAGGGATCTGCATAACGCTCTTGTAACCGAATTTCTTCATCAGTGCGGGAGCAACGTCGCTAACATAATAATCCTTTAATCTTGCCATTGTCGTTTCTCCTTTACATTATTCAAAAGACTTGCCGCATTTCTTGCAAACGCGGAGCTTCTTGCCGTCTTCTACCACATGACCTACTCTGGTGGGCTTGCCGCACTTAGGGCAAACAAGCTGTACCTTTGAAGCGTAAACGGGAGCCTCAGTCTTGATGATTCCGCCAGACTGACCCATTCTTGTGGGCTTAACGTGCTTTGTGATCATGTTGATTCCCTCAACGATGACCTTATCTTCCTTGGGGCTGACCTCTACGACCTTACCGGTCTTTCTGTCGCCCTTGCTGTCGAATTTATCTTCGTACTTTCCGGTGAGAAGAACAACAGTGTCACCGGTTTTTACGTGTACTTTACTCATAATCGAATGACACCTCCATTAAAGAACCTCTGGAGCAAGGCTGAGGATCTTAGTATACTCCTTTTCACGGAGCTCCTTAGCAACAGGTCCAAAGATACGTGTACCCTTGGGGTTCTTATCTTCCTTAATAATAACGGCAGCGTTCTCGTCAAAGCGGATGTAAGTTCCGTCCTCTCTTCTGAGACCCTTTGCCGAACGAACGATAACTGCCTTAACAACGTCGCCCTTCTTTACAACGCCTCCGGGTGTTGCTTTCTTAACGGAAGCAACTACTACATCGCCGATATTTGCATATCTTCTGCGTGTACCTCCCAGAACTCTGATACACATAAGCTCCTTTGCGCCTGTGTTATCAGCGACTTTAAGATAAGTCTGCATCTGTATCACAGCGAGTTCCTCCTTTCAAGCTTTAAGCTTATATCAAAATTACTTAGCCTTTTCAATGATATTTGTTACACGCCATCTCTTATCCTTGGAAAGCGGACGTGTTTCCATAACCTCAACACGATCGCCGATTCTGCACTCATTATTTTCGTCGTGTGCCTTGAGCTTGACGGTACGCTTGATGATCTTCTTGTAAAGCGGGTGTTTAACGTTATCAACGATAGCAACTACGACGGTCTTATCCATCTTATCGCTTACAACCTTACCTACTCTTGTTTTTCTAAGGTTTCTCTCAGTAGACATTAGCTAAATCCTCCCTTTCTTACTGCTTTGCAGCAAGCTCTGCCTCACGCAGAGTTGTCTTGATGCGTGCAATATCCTTCTTTACAGCCTTGAGACGTGCTGTATTGTCGAGCTGGTTGATAGCCAGCTGGAAACGGAGGTTAAAAAGCTCCTCCTTAAGGTTGCTGAGCTTCTCGTTGAGCTCATCAACTGACATTTCTTTGATCTCTGATGCCTTCATTACTGCTCAACCTCCTGCTCTGCCTTAGTTACGAATTTACACTTGATAGGAAGCTTGTGCATAGCAAGACGCATAGCTTCTCTTGCAGTCTCCTCCGGAACGCCCTTGATCTCGAAGAGCACTCTGCCGGGCTTAACAACTGCTACCCAGTACTCAGGTGAACCCTTACCGGAACCCATTCGTGTTTCAGCAGGCTTCTCTGTGATAGGCTTGTCGGGGAAGATCTTGATCCAAACCTGACCGCCTCTCTTGATATAACGTGTCATAGCGATACGGGCAGACTCGATCTGGTTGGAGGTGATCCAAGCCGGCTCAAGAGCCTGAAGACCGTAATCTCCGTAAGTTACCTTATTGCCTCTGTATGCCTTACCCTTAAGACGTCCTCTGTGGACTCTGCGGTACTTAACTCTTTTTGGAAGCAGCATTATCGGTTACCTCCTTCTCTTTTTGCGTCACGATTGAAGTTCCTGTTTCCGCCTTTTCTGTTGCCATCGCGTCTGTCGTCGCGGCGGCGGCGGTCATTGCTTCTGTCGTTCTTTTTCTCAAGCTTTTCTCTGTGAGCAGCAGCCTTAGCAGCATCGCCCTTGAGAACTTCGCCCTTGTAGATCCAAACCTTTACGCCGATCTTTCCGTATGTTGTATCAGCCTCAGCAAAGCCGTAGTCGATATCAGCACGGATAGTCTGGAGCGGGATCGTACCTTCGTGATAGCTTTCGCTTCTTGCGATCTCGGCACCGGCAAGTCTGCCTGATAACTTGACCTTGATACCCTTTGCACCGAGGCGCATTGTTCTTCCGATAGACTGCTTCATAGCACGTCTGAAAGATACTCTGTTCTCGAGGTCGAGAGCGATCTTTTCTGCAACGAGCTGTGAGTCCATATCGGGCTGCTTGACCTCAATAATGTTGATGAAGACCTGCTTCTTCATCATCTTCTCAAGCTGAGCTCTCAGCTTTTCGATCTCTGCACCGCCGCGGCCGATTACGATACCGGGCTTAGCGCAATGAATGTGGATTCTAACCTTATCGGCAAAACGCTCGATCTCAATTCTCGGAACACCTGCTGCATACAAGCTCTTCTTAATGAAATTACGAACGTTGTAGTCCTCAACGAGAGTGTCGCCGAAATCTGCCTTATTGGCATACCAGCGTGAATCCCAATCTTTGATTACACCAACACGAAGACCGTGCGGATTAACTTTCTGTCCCATTAATCAGACCTCCTTGGGATTATTCTTTTTCTTTAAGAACAACTGTGATGTGTGATGTTCTCTTTAATATTCTATAAGCTCTGCCCTGTGCTCTCGGCATAATTCTCTTCATGATAGGACCGGGTGTAACGAAGCATTCTGCAACGTACAGATCGTCCTTGTTCATGCTGAAATTATTCTCTGCGTTTGCAGCAGCAGATTTTACAAGCTTAGCAACGATAGGGCTTGCTGCCTTAGGAGTAAGGTCGAGAGTAGCCAAAGCGATGTCAACCGGCTTGTTTCTGATGAGATCGAGAACGATCTGCACCTTTCTGGGTGATATGCGAGCGTTTCTTAAATAAGCTCTTGCTTCCATTTCAGCTCCTCCTTTCGATTACTTCTTACCGTTGTTTGATGTCTTGGATCCTGCATGACCCTTGTAAGTTCTTGTCGGTGCGAATTCACCGAGCTTGTGACCTACCATATCCTCTGTTACATAAACCGGAACGTGCTTACGTCCGTCATGAACAGCAAAAGTATGACCAACGAAATCAGGGAAAATTGTTGAAGAACGGCTCCATGTCTTGAGAACCTTCTTCTCTCCTGCCTCATTCATAGCCACAACTCTCTTAAGAAGAACCTCCTGGACATAAGGTCCCTTTTTAATGCTTCTACTCATTAATCAGTTCCTCCTTTCAGATTACTTGCCGTTGCGGCGCTTTACGATGAACTTGTCAGTTCTGTGATGCTTCTTACGAGTCTTATAACCGAGTGCAGGCTTGCCCCAAGGTGTTACAGGGCCGGGACGGCCAATAGGCGACTTACCTTCACCACCACCGTGCGGGTGATCGCAGGGGTTCATTACGGAACCTCTTACTGTAGGTCTCCAACCCATGTTGCGAACTCTGCCGGCTTTACCGTAGTTAACGTTCTCGTGATCGATGTTTGATACCTGACCGATAGCAGCCTTAGCGTTTATCGGAACCTTTCTCATCTCGCCGGAAGGAAGTCTTACGAGAGCGTATGTCTCTTCCTTGCCCATGAGCTGAGCCTGGTTTCCTGCGCTTCTTACGAGCTGAGCGCCCTTGCCGGGATAAAGCTCGATAGCGTGGATGAATGTACCAACGGGGATGTCCTTGAGCTTGAGTGCGTTGCCGGGCTTGATATCAGCCTCAGAACCTGACTCGATCTTGTCTCCTACTTTAAGTCCGTTAGGAGCAAGGATATATCTCTTTTCGCCGTCCTCGTACTGAACGAGAGCGATGAATGCGCTTCTGTTAGGATCGTACTCAAGAGTGAGAACTGTAGCGATAACGCCGTCCTTATCTCTCTTGAAGTCGATAACGCGGTACTTTCTTCTGTTGCCGCCGCCTCTGTGGCGAACTGTAATTCTGCCGTAGCTGTTTCTTCCCGAGTTTTTCTTCAGGGGTTCGAGAAGGCTCTTCTCCGGCTCAACCTTTGACAGAACCGAGTAATCAGTAACAGTCATCTGACGTCTCGAAGGTGTCGTAGGCTTATAGCTTTTAATAGCCATTTATTTCACTCCTTAAATGCGTTTTTTTGCGGGAGCATTACTCCCATACTTTCCGGAGATCATCCGGATCAAACCATACCCTCGAAGAATTCGATCGTCTTTGAATCCTCAGTAAGAGTAACAACAGCCTTTTTCCAGTCAGAAGTTCTGCCTTCAAATCTGCCGACTCTCTTAGCCTTGCCGTTTACATTGAGAGTATTTACCTTAGCGACCTCAACACCGAAGAGAGCTTCTACAGCCTTCTTGATCTCGATCTTGTTTGCATTTTTAGCAACCTTAAAGGTGTACTTGCCGTTCTGGAGCTCATCCATGCTCTTTTCAGTGATAACGGGCTTTATGATGATATCCTGCGGTGCTTTCATTATGCGTACACCTCCTCGATCTTTCCAACGGCATTCTTAACAACGATGAACTTGTCATAGTTGAGAATGTCGTAAACATTAAGAGTGTTTACTGCTGCTGTCTTAACGCCGGGGATGTTAGCTGCGCTCTTTACAACCTTTGCGTCTGCCTCTGCTGTAACGATGAGAGCCTTACCCTGAACGCCGAGAGCCTTGAGCATATCAGCAATGGGCTTTGTCTTGTAGCTGTCAAGTGTGAGAGCATCAAGAACTATGATGTTGTTGTCGATGACCTTAGAAGAAAGAGCCGACTTCATTGCAAGTCTGCGAACCTTCTTGTTAAGTGTGTATCTGTAGTCTCTGGGCTTCGGTCCGAGAGCGATACCGCCGTGTACCCACTGAGGAGCACGGGTTGAACCCTGTCTTGCGTGACCTGTACCCTTCTGTCTCCAGGGCTTTCTTCCGCCGCCGCTTACTTCTGTTCTTGTAAGAGTTGACTGTGTACCCTGTCTCTGATTTGCGAGGTAGTTTACTACCATAGCGTGCATAACAGCTTCGTTGGGAGTAATTCCGAAGATCTCGTCATTAAGCTCTGTCTCGGAAACCTGCTTGCCTGTGATATCATAAACTGAAACTTTAGCCATTAGTGTTTCCTCCTTCCTTAAGCCTTGACGCTGCCAACGATATAAACGATGCCGCCCTTAGGACCAGGAACTGCGCCCTTGATAGCGATGAGATTATTCTCTGCGTCTATTTTAACGATTTCGAGGTTCTGAACAGTTACCTGTTCTGCACCCATGTGACCCGGCATACCCTTACCCTTGTAGATTCTTGAAGGTGAAGAGCAAGCACCCATTGATCCAGCCTGTCTGTGTACAGGGCCTGTACCGTGGGTTTCCTTGAGTCTGTGCTGATTGTGACGCTTGATAGCGCCTGCAAAGCCCTTACCCTTGCTTACGCCGACAACGTCGATAGCGTCGCCAACAGCAAATGTATCAGCCTTTACAATGTCGCCTACGTTAAGTGCATCACAGTCGTCAAGTCTGAATTCCTTGAGTGTTTTCTTGCAAGCAACGTCAGCCTTGTCAAAGTGACCCTTGAGGGGCTTGTTCATTCTCTGAACCTTAACGTCGCCATATCCGAGCTGAAGTGCTGCATATCCGTCGTTCTCGATAGTTTTCTTCTGAACAACAACGCAGGGACCTGCTTCAACTACAGTAACAGGAACAACTTTTCCTGCTTCATCGAAGATCTGAGTCATACCGATCTTCTTGCCGATAATACCTTTCTGCATATCGATTTCCTCCTGTAAGGTTATTGGTTGATGAAACTTCATCAACTTGACCGGCGGACTACCGCCATTCCGCTTCCCGAGCGGTGATCTCAAGCGAGAGTGGAGTGATTACTTGACCTCCATAACAACGTCTACGCCTGCGGGGATCTCAAGCTTGTCAAGAGCTGCAGTAGTCTTTTCTGTAGGACGGATAACGTCTACGAGTCTCTTGTGAGTTCTCATCTCGAACTGCTCGCGGCTATCCTTGTACTTGTGAACAGCACGGAGAATAGTAACGATCTCCTTATCTGTGGGGAGCGGGATAGGTCCAGAAACTCTGGCACCGCTTCTCTTAGCTGCTTCAACGATCTTAGCTGCTGCAATATCAACAGTAGCGTGATCGTAACCCTTGATCTTGAATCTGATCTTTTCGTTGACTGCCATTGATTTCGCCTCCTTGAAAAATTTTGGGGACGCTTTTTGGGATATCCACGTTTCCGTGTGTTTCATGCCGTATCTTATAAAAAAACTCGAAAAACCATAGTTTTCGAGCCGTTATGAGCATATCAAGACACAAAGACAGTTTAAGAGTGCATACGCAAGCTGCACTTTCAAGTCCACAAACTGTGTCCATTATCCCATTCGCCCGGTTTAAAATCGGACATACTCCGCGGAAATTACCTGTCAAACCGACAGCAACCTTCCGTTTCATCGCATATCGTAATTGCAGTTGGCACCGTTTTGAGTGCCCTCAACAGATACTATTATAGCATACATTCTATATATATGCAAGCATTTTGGAAAATTACGTTTGTAGAACTTTGCTTAACTTATTGTTTTATTTTTATATATTTTCACCATAGATTGGCCAGATCTTCTCCGTCTCAAAGCGTCACTTATGATACTTTCCGCCCTCCGCTATCTGAAAGGCGCGGTAGATCTGTTCAAGCAGCATAACTCGTGCAAGCTGGTGGGGAAAGGTCATTTTTGACATGGAAAGTTTCAGCGCTCCCATAGCCTTTATCTCAGGAGCAAGTCCGTAAGAACTGCCTATCACGAAAGTTACCGTGCTGAACCCGTTAACTCCGGCAGAGGTGATCTTCCCGGAAAGTTCGGGGCTCGTAAGCTGCTTTCCTTCGATACACATAGGAATTATCATTCCCTTTGCGAATCGCTTTATCTGCTCAGCCTCTTTCGCAAGAGCCGACGCTATCTCCTTTTCCGAGGGCGAATCCCCGAGGCGGCACTCGTCCAGTTCGTGCAGTTCAAAAGTGCAGTATCTTGCAAGGCGCTTGATGTATTCCGCGCACGCGCTGCGGAGATATCCCTCTTTAAGCTTTCCGATCACTATCAAATTAATTGTCATCAGAAGATAACAGCTCCTCCCTTGGTTTCCATCGGTGCAACTCCGAGCAGATAATCCCTGCCGCGCTCATAGCCGTCAAGAGCGTCTCGGGTCGTATTATCCGCGACGTGCGGGTGATTGTTCTCGGGACTGAGATGTCCGAGGATAAAATATGTCGTGCCGCGCTCAATGAGACTTCTCACCTGAGCCGCACACGAATCGTTGGAAAGATGTCCGTTCGGCGAAAGGATACGCTGTTTGAGGTAAAGCGGATACGGGCCGCTCCTGAGCATACTCTCATCATAGTTGGATTCCAGCAGAACAAGGCGGCAGCCGTTCAGAGCCTCGTCTACTTCCTGCGTAATATGACCAAGATCGGTGCAGACAGCACAAAGCTTATCGTCACCGGTGCGTATTCTGTAGCCGCAGCTCTGGATAGTATCATGCGGCGTATTGAAGCAGCAGATCTCGCTGTCCGCGCACGCTATTGCAGTTCCGCTCATGTCTATGACAGGCGATGACGGCGCTATCTTGTCCGAATCGCAAAGCCGCTGGAGTGTTCGTTTCTGCCCGTAAACAGGTATGCCCGTGTTCTTGGTGAGCATTTTCAGTCCGCTTATGTGATCGCTGTGCTCATGCGTGATAAAAACCGCCTGCACGGCTTTCAGCGGAATGTTGTTCAGAGCCAAAGCTCCCGAAAGCCGCTTGAAACTTACCCCGCAATCTATGAGTATGCCGCTGTGTTCGTCGCCGATATATGTAGAGTTTCCCTTGCTCGAACTGAAAAGCGGATAAATCCTTGCCATAAAAAATCTCCGTTCATTAAAGCGCAGGAATGCTCTCCGCGGCGCACTTGACCGACCAGAAAGACATTCCCGCATTCAGAACCGTCCGCACAGAAACGGTTCCCAGAATTATTTCTTTATTTTCATTGAAACGTCAAAGCACTTGACGGAATGTGTAAGCGCTCCGAGAGAGATGATGTCAACGCCTGTTTCGGCAACAGAGCGGATATTGCTCTCGGTAACATTGCCTGAGGCTTCGAGCAATGCTCTTCCGTCAGTTATCTTAACAGCCTCAGCCATTTCCTCACAGCTCATATTGTCGAGCATGACTATCTCGACCTTGTTTTCGAGCGCCTCACGGAGTTCGTCAAGAGTTCTTACCTCGACCTCTATCTTTATCGTATGTCCTATCTTTTCGCGCAGAGCGCTGACAGCCGCGGTGATTCCGCCGTAAGCGTCAATATGGTTGTCTTTCAGCATAGCGGCGTCCGAGAGATTAAAGCGGTGATTCTTGCCGCCGCCTACGGTCACGGAGTACTTCTGGAGCGCGCGGAGTCCGGGGAGAGTCTTTCTCGTATCGGTAACAGATGCGTTTGTGCCCTTTACGAGTTCTACGCAGCGGTTTGTCGCAGAGGCTATTCCCGACATATGCTGGAGGAGATTGAGCGCAGTTCTCTCGCCCTTGAGCAGAGTAAGAGTACTTCCCTCAAGCTCGGCAATGATATCGCCCTTTTTCACCTTTGTTCCGTCCTTGAGGAGAATGCGGAAGTCAACGTTTCCGCCTGCAAGCTCAAAAACGCGCTTTGCAACTTCAATTCCGCACACGACTCCCTCGTCCTTTGCAACGTAATATGCCGAACTTGTGTGCTCCTCGGGAATGAGGTTGTCTGCCGCCGCGTCAATGTAGTTGATGTCCTCCATGAGCGCGGTCGTGATGATATTATCTATGTAACACTGTAAAAGCTTCATGTCTGTTCCTTTCGTAATTACTGCATAACTTCGCCGAGAATGATGTAAGCGCAGGTAACTATGGACTTGGCAAGAACATAGTCCGGATCGACCTCATAGCTGCCCTTTCTGAGATCGTCAAGTATCTCGCCCACTCGCTTATAGCCCTCTGCGGCTTTCTGCTTGTCGGGGATAACAAAGTGGCTCTGCTGGAGTATCTTTCTTGTCTCCGTTCTGATCCCCTTTGGAATGCTGCCGCTGCCTATCCGAGCGTCGAACTGCGCCTCCTCAAGCTCCTTGGGAGCATCGGCAAGACGTGACGCTATGCAGTTTGCGGCATGACGCGAGAACACAAGTGCCTCAAGGAGAGAGTTGCTCGCGAGTCTGTTTCCGCCGTGAACGCCCGTGTGCGAACACTCGCCGCAGGCAAAGAGGTTTTTGAGCGTGGTCTCGGAATTACCGTCAACATCTATTCCGCCCATAAGGTAATGCTGGCACGGGAATATCGGTATCGGATCCTTGGTGAGGTCATAGCCCTGTTCAAGAAGGTTCTTGTATATCATCGGGAAGCGATTTTTGAGGAACTCGCTGTCCTTATAGCTTATATCGAGGTAGAAGTCCTCGGAATTCTGCTTGCGCGATTCGAGGATAATAGCGTGCGAAACAACGTCACGCGGAGCAAGTTCAAGACGCTCGTCATAGTTCTGCATAAAGCGTTCCTTGTGGCAGTTGAGGAGATATGCTCCCTCACCTCTTACGGCTTCGGAAATAAGGAAGCACTCGCGGGTCGCTCTGTTGTTGAACGCAGTCGGGTGGAACTGAACATAGCTGAGATTCTTTATCTTTGCGCCCATTTCGTAAGCAAAGGTGATGCCGTCACCTGTTGCGATAGCCGAGTTTGTGGTGAACTGGTAAACTCTGCCGATACCGCCTGTTGCGAGTATCATAAAGCGGCTGTTTACCGTCTCGTATGTGCCGTCAGGCTTTCTGAGAAAGGCAGAATAGCCCGTAGAGGTCTGCTTTACCGCACACATGAGCGTATTTTCCATAATATCCACGTTTTCAAGCGTCTGGACTTTTGCGAGGAGCTTTGTTGCTATCTCCTTGCCGGTAGCGTCCGCATGGTGGAATATTCTGTGGTGGCTGTGACCGCCCTCAAGAGTGCGGTGGTATGTTCCGTCGGGGTTCTTGTTGAACTCAACGCCGAGATCAATGATATGCTCAATATCCTGCGCTGCCTCGCTTACAAGGGTGTGGACAGCGTCTACATTGTTCTTGAAACCGCCTGCGATAAGGGTATCGTTCTGGTGGTACTGGATATTGTCCTTGGGAGAATTGTAAACGCCCGCAATTCCGCCCTGAGCAAGAGAGGAGTTGCAAAGGCTGAGTTCCTTTTTGCAAACCATGAGTATCTTTGCGTCTGACGGAAGATTGATAGCTGCATAGAGACCTGCTGCTCCGCAGCCTGCAATAATTACATCATAATTAAGAGACATTTAAGGTCACGTCCTTTTATTATCGGCTTTTGCCGGAAATAATATAGGCAGCGCGGCTCTTACGAGGGCTGCCTTAATATTATATCACACCAATGTAAAAAAATCAAGGCAGTCTATCCTTAACTGATAATATGGATCGTTTCAGGATCCTGACCGCAAAGAACGTGAGTTTTCGGCTTGATTTTAGTGCAGTAATGTGTTATAATGAGATGTTATGAATATTTCCCGTGAATGCTAAAATGAAAGGACATGGTAAAATGGAGAACATTATCAGTCTTAAAAATATTATAGTTGAATTTGAGGACGGCGAGAGGATACTGAAAAATATAAGCCTTGACATAAAGGACAAGGAATTCGTCACATTTCTCGGCCCGTCCGGCTGCGGAAAGACCACAACTCTGCGCATTATCGCAGGCTTTCTTGAACCAACGAGCGGCGACGTTTTCTTTGACGGACAGCGTATCAACAATGTTCCGCCGCACAAGCGCAATGTAAACACTGTATTCCAGAGATACGCGCTCTTTCCCCACCTGAATGTATACGAGAACATCGCTTTCGGTCTCAGGGTAAAGAATGTTCCCGAAAAGGAGGTAGTCAAGCGCGTGGGAGAAATGCTGGAACTGGTAAACCTCATGGGCTTTGAAAAGCGCTCGATAAACCGTCTCTCCGGCGGACAGCAGCAGCGTGTTGCCATCGCGAGAGCCTTGGTAAATCACCCGAAAGTCCTGCTGCTTGACGAACCTCTCGGTGCTCTTGACCTGAAACTCCGCAAGGAAATGCAGATAGAACTGAGAAAGATACAGCAGGAACTTGAACTCACCTTTATATACGTTACCCACGATCAGGAAGAAGCCCTTACCATGAGCGACAGCATCGTTGTCATGAACAACGGCGAGATACAGCAGATAGGCTCTCCGACTGATATTTACAACGAGCCGACAAACGCCTTTGTTGCGGACTTCATCGGCGAGAGCAATATCATCAACGGCTGTATGCCGCAGGACTGCGTTGTAGAATTCATGGGCAGGCGCTTTGAGTGCGTTGACAAGGGCTTTGACCCCAACGAGACTGTTGACGTGGTTATCCGTCCCGAGGACATCAAGATCATTCCCGCGGACAAGGCCAAACTCACGGGCATTGTCGAGTCGGTAGTGTTCAAGGGCGTTCACTATGAGATGATAGTAGACGGCGTTGACTCAAAGTGGATGATACACTCCACCAGGGCTGAACCCGTAGGCTCAATGATAGGAATGGCAGTCGATCCGTTCGACATACATATAATGAAGAAAACGGAGGATAACTGACATGAAACTGAAATATCTCTCTGCTCCGTACCTTGTATGGATGATAGTTTTCATTCTCGTTCCGCTGATAATGATAGCGTACTTTGCATTCACGACTGACGGCGGTCAGCTAACGCTGAAGTATGTCTCGGACGTAGGTCAGTACGCAAATATCTTTATCCGCTCGATATGGCTCTCGCTTATCGCAACGGCGATATGCCTCGTGGTCGCTTATCCCGTTGCATTTATCCTGTCGCGAATGGAAAAGCACAAGCAGGGCACTATGCTGATGATAGTCATGCTCCCGATGTGGATGAACTTCCTGCTGAGAACCTACGCGTGGATGACTCTGCTCGGCAACAACGGCATAATAAACTACCTGCTCGGACTTGTCGGTCTTGGACCGTTCAAGCTCATCAACACTTCTGCGGCGGTAGTCCTCGGAATGGTCTACAATTACCTGCCGTTCATGATACTGCCCCTTTACTCGGTCATGGAAAAAATAGACAAATCGCTCTTTGAAGCTGCCTCCGACCTCGGGTGCAGTTCCGCCCAGACCCTCATACGCGTGGTCATTCCCCTCTCCGTCCCCGGAATAACCTCGGGCATAACAATGGTTTTCGTCCCTGCTATCTCTACATTCATTATTTCCCGAATGCTCGGCGGCGGCTCAAACCTCCTCATAGGCGACCTTATCGAGATGCAGTTTCTCGGAAATGCCTACAATCCGCACCTCGGCGCGGCGATATCCCTCGTGCTCATGGTGATAATTCTCGTCATCATGACCGTAATGAACCAGTTCGACCCCGACGATCAGGTGCTTATGTGACCCTTGACGGAACGCATAACATATAAAAGGAGATAGTTTAATGAAAAGACTCGGTAAAATATACATGGCTCTGGTCCTGCTGTTCTTGTATGTGCCGATTTTCGTGCTCATCGTTTTTTCGTTCAACGAGACCAAGAGCAGGAGCGTTTTCAGCGGCTTTACACTGGACTGGTACGCACGCCTCTTTCACAACAGGATAATCATTTCTTCGCTCGTAAACACCATTATCATAGCCGTTGCCGCGAGTATCGTTTCAACGGTTCTGGGAACTTTTGCGGCTATCGGCATCAACGGCATGAGGAAAGTCCCCAAGGCGGTGGTCATGAACGTGACCAATATGCCTATCATCAACCCCGAGATCGTTACGGGTGTATCGCTCATGCTGCTGTTCGTATTCTTCGCCGCAAGAATGAACCTCGAATTCGGCTTTGTTACGCTGGTCATCGCGCATATCACCTTTGATGTGCCCTACGTTATCCTCAACGTCATGCCGAAATTCAATCAAATGGACCCTCACCTGTATGAGGCGGCTCAGGATCTCGGGTGCAGTCCGCTGAGAGCCTTCCGCAAGGTAGTCCTGCCCGAGATAATGCCGGGCGTTGTAAGCGGATTCCTCATGTCGTTCACCTACTCGCTCGATGACTTTGTAGTCAGCTACTTCACAAGCGGCTCGACCTCGCAGACTCTGCCGATAACCATTTATTCCATGACGCGCAGAAAGGTCTCGCCCGAGATAAACGCGCTCTCTACGCTTATATTCGTTGCGGTCGTGGTAGTCCTCATAGTGAAGCAGACTATCGAAAACAAGGCTGCCAAAAGGGCAGGCACTTACAGGAGGGAAAGATAACATGGAAAGCAGAAAGATCTTTTCCGCAGTTCTGTCCGCACTCCTCATGACAGGAGCTTTTACCGGCTGCGGCTCTGCCAAAAAGGAGGAGAGCGACGACGAGGAAACTTCCGCGCAGACGCTCACGGTATCAGATCCCGATTACTACACGCGCTTCAAGGGAAAGGGGATCTCGATAAACGTCTACAACTGGGGCGAATACATCTCAGACGGCGCAGACGAGGGAACTCTCGACGTAAACCGCGAATTCGAGGAGCTTACGGGCATAAAGGTAAACTACACCAACTACGCTACCAACGAGGAACTTTACGCAAAACTCAAGGGCGGAGCGGCTTCCTATGACGTGATCATCCCGTCAGACTACATGATAAGCAAAATGATAAAAGAGGGCATGATACAAAAGCTCGACTTTGACAATATCCCGAATTTCAGCTATATCATGGATAATTTCCGCAATCTCGAATACGACCCCGAAAACGACTATTCCGTACCCTATACATGGGGAACGGTCGGTATCATATACGATACCACGATGATAGATATTCCCGCCGATGAGATAGACTGGGACTTGCTCTGGAACGAGGACTACGCCGACCAGATACTCATGTTCGACAATCCGCGCGATGCCTTTGCTATTGCGGAGATAATGCAGGGCTACTCGCTCAATACCGAAAATCCCGAGGAACTTGCCGCTGCCGCGCGCAAGCTCACCGAACAGAAAAGCATTGTTCAGGGCTATGTAATGGACGAGGTATTCGATAAAATGGAGGCAGGCGACGCGCTTATCGCTCCGTACTATGCAGGTGACGCTCTCACTATCCTTGCCGAAAACGAGGATCTGAACTTCGTTGTTCCCAAAAGCGGCACGAATCTCTTTATAGACGCGATGTGTATTCCCTCCACCGCACGTCAGAAAGAGGCTGCGGAGATGTACATCAACTTCATGTGCGAGCCTGACATAGCCTACGCGAACATAGACTATATCTGCTACTCCACTCCTCATCAGGCGGCTTACGAAATGCTTGACGAGGACGTGCAAAACAGTAGCATCTCGTATCCTGATGACGAATTTGTCGCGAACAAGACCACGGTTTTCGTAAATCTTTCAGACGAAGCAAACAAGACCATGCAGGACCTCTGGACAGAAATGAAATCCGCCGAGGACGATAACTCCAACCGATTCTTTGTGCCGGTCTTTCTTATTATATGTATAGGCATAATTGCATTTGTCCTCATCAGGAGACACGTCAAAAATAAAAAGGATATATTCTGACGCACGTTATTAAGGAGATGAAATATTTTTGTTTCTTAACAACCTTGTATTCAGTCTGAACGCGACTGTCCCTGTTTTTCTTATGATGGTTTTCGGCTGGATAGTCAAAAGAGTGGGACTGCTCGACGATCACTCAACGTCACAGATAAATAAGTTCGTTTTTCGCACTCTGCTGCCTGCTCTCCTGTTTATGGATCTGTCAACGGCTGACTTCCGCTCGGTATGGGACACGAAATTCGTGCTTTTCTGCATGACGGCAACTCTGCTGAGCGTTGCTATCGCCCTTCTTTACTCGCTGCTGCACAAGGACAAGGCTGAACGCGGCGAGATAATTCAGGCATCGTACCGAAGCAGCGCTGCTATCCTCGGCATAGCCTTTGTCAAGAACATCTACGGACAGGCTGCAATGGCGGCGCTCATGATAGTGGGAACTGTCCCGATATACAATATTATCGCGGTAATAACGCTCTCACTGACCTCTCCCGACAAGGAAGCGGGCAGCGGCAAAAAGCTCTGGAAAAGCACACTTCTGGGCATTGCCACGAATCCTATCATTCTCGGAATTCTGGCAGGTATAGTGTGGTCATTGCTGGAGATACCGCAGCCCGTGATACTCTCAAAGTCCATGTCATACCTCGCGAATATGGCAACTCCGCTCTCGCTTATTGCGCTTGGAGCGTCATTCAAATTCAGCGAGACCAAGGGAAAAACAGCCGTAACAGTCGGCATAGCCTTTATAAAGCTTGTTCTATTCTGCGGTGTGTTCTTACCGTTTGCGGTAAAGCTCGGATTCCGCGGTGAGAAGCTTATCGCGATACTGGTAATGCTCGGCAGTGCAACTACGGGAAGCTGCTTTGTCATGGCAAAGAATCTCGGACACAAGGGCACGATAACAGCCTTTGCGGTAATGCTCACCACGATGTGCAGTGCGTTTACACTGACAACATGGCTGTTTATCCTGAAAACTCTCGGATATATATAATTATCAAAAAACGTAAATTTTATAAGGGAACGCCCTCACTTGCAGGGCGTTCCCTCTAAAAAAACAGTCCACCGGACTGTTTTTTTATTCACCCTTCGCGGAGCGCCTTGTGGCTGTTTGCGGGGCGTTGCCCCACACCCCACCAAAGGCTCTGCCTTTGGAAACCGCTAAAGGGTTAACAACCCTTTAGAATCCCTTTATTAGTCCAAAGACACATTTAACCGCCCTGAATCATCATAAATATATTAGCCGATACATATTATAAAGAGTGTTTGCTGTGTGGAAACGCTGTAAATTTACACAAAGCCGCTGTGAAACACCATATGGTATTTAGTCTATCTTTTGAAATTATCGGCAATTTCTATCGGAAATTTGCATTGCCGCGTGTTCTATGTTATAATATAAAGATAGAGTTTTGATTATTATTTATGATTGGAGTTAATATATGACTACAGAAAAGATCCTTACATATAACAGTCCTGCGGAAAATTTCGATGAGGCTCTGCCCGTCGGAAACGGCAGGATCGGCGGCATGATATACGGCGGTATAAAAGAAAACCTCATTCACATCAACGAGGATTCTGTCTGGTCGGGCGGACTCAGACACCGCGTTAATCCCGATGCACAGGAGGGTTTCCGCGAAGTCCGCGAGCTTCTAAAACAGGAGAAAATAGAGGAAGCGCAGAAAGTCGCCTTTGAAAAAATGCAGGGCGTTACCCCGAATATGCGCCACTATATGCCACTCGGCAACCTGAATATCACCATGGAGTTCAACGGCAGGGCAAAGGACTATCACCGTCAGCTTGACATTGGTTCGGCTGTCGCGGACGACTCTTTCACAGTAGGAGACGTTGTATATACGCGCGAAGTCTTTGTTTCTGCTCCCGATGAGGTAATGGTCATTCGTATCACTGCCTCTCAGCCGGGTGCTGTGACGCTCTCGTGCGGAATTGACGGCAGAGACGACTACTATGACGACAACCGCCCGTGTGCCGACAACATGATACTCTACAACGGCGGCACGGGCAGCCGTGATGGTATTTTCTTCGCTGCCTGTCTCGGCGGAAAGGCTCGCGGCGGCAGTTTCAAAACTCTCGGCGGAGTTCTGCGCGCGGAAAACGCTGACGAGGTAATGCTCGTGCTTTCGGTCCGCACAAGCTTCTACACCGAGCACTATGAGGAATCCGCAGAAGTCGATGCGGAAATGGCTCTTGAGTGCGAGTATGACGAACTCCTCTACCGCCATGTAAACGATTACCGCGAACTCTTTAAAAGAGTCGAGCTTTCACTCAATAACAACAGCGAAACGGATATCTCCTCCCTCACGACCGATGAGCGCATAACCCGTCTCAGAGGCGATGAGCTTGACAATAAGGAGTGCACCCGTCTCATACACGACAACAAGCTTATCGAGCTGTACTTCAACTTCGGCAGATACCTCCTTATCTCGTGCAGCCGTCCCGGAACTCAGACCGCGAACCTTCAGGGTATCTGGAACAAGGATATGTGGCCTGCATGGGGCAGCCGTTACACCGTAAACATCAACATCGAGATGAACTACTGGCCTGCCGAAAGCTGTGCGCTCCCCGAGTGCCACCTGCCGCTGTTCGACCTGCTCGAAAGAGTCTGTGAAAACGGAAAGATAACAGCTAAGGAAATGTACGGTATCGACAAGGGCTTTGTCTGCCACCACAACACCGATATATGGGGAGACACCGCTCCGCAGGATCTGTGGATGCCAGCTACTATCTGGCCAATGGGCGGAGCATGGCTCGCTCTGCACGTTTTCGAGCACTATGAGTACACCCTCGACAGAGAATTCCTTGAGGATAAGTACCACATATTAAAAGAGGCTGCCGAGTTCTTCACTCAGTACCTCACCAAGGACGGCGACGGTCATCTCGTGACCGGCCCTTCGGTCTCGCCCGAAAACACCTATATGACCGAAAGCGGAGCAAAGGGCTGCCTGTGCATGGGGCCTTCCATGGACTCGCAGATACTTACCGTACTGTTCACCGACGTCATAAAGGCGGCAAAAATTCTCGGCAGGGACGAGGCTTTTGCAAAACAGCTCGCAAAAATGATAAAAAAACTGCCGCAGCCTGAGATCGGCAAGTACGGACAGATAAAGGAATGGACAGTTGACTACGATGAAGTTGAGATAGGTCACCGTCACGTTTCTCAGCTTTTCGCTCTGCATCCGGCAGACCTAATCACTCCTGCCAAGACTCCCAAGCTTGCAGACGCGGCAAGGGCTACCCTCGTAAGGAGACTTATCCACGGAGGCGGTCACACAGGCTGGAGCTGCGCGTGGATCACCAATATGTGGGCACGTCTCTATGACGGACGCATGGTTTACGAGAATCTCAAAAAGCTCCTCGCACATTCGACCAACCCGAATATGCTCGATTCTCACCCGCCGTTCCAGATCGACGGAAACTTCGGCGGAACTGCTGCTATCAAGGAAGCCCTCATGCAGAGCTGCAACGGCGAGATAATTCTACTCCCCGCACTTCCCGAGGAATGGAGCAGCGGACACATCAAGGGTCTGCGCGCTAAAGGCGGTTTCGGCGTAAATATCGAGTGGAATGACGGAAAACTCACCAAGGCTGAAATAATCTCCGACTTCGGCGGGGAATGCAGACTGCGCCTTAACTGCGTTGCAAGCATAATAAGCGATGGAACTTCCGTAGGCTCACGCATTGAGGACGGCGCGATCGTTTTCGACACCACTGCCGGAAAGACCTACACAGTTAAAGCATAATGTACAAATCACCATTATTATAATAACCGGTATTTATAAGCGTATGCACTCGCCTTTTCCGCATTTTGTGAGTACCGGTTATGATGGAGGAAATATGGATATCCGTAAAATAATTGCAGTCCTTACCGCAGGAGTTTCGGCGGCTTTGTCCGCAGCTTCGTGCAGTTCGGACAAAAGATCCGAGATCACGGCTTCCGTACCGATAATCGAAGAACCCTCGACCGAGCCTGAAACGACCACGGAGGAAATCATACCAGACGCGACTTACCCCGATTTTCCGGTTACCTATCCCGAGATTGAAAAACAGGCTACGGGCAGCGTCTACGAGGCGGAACTTGCGCGGCTTTCAGAGGGTCTCGTTCAGGCACAGGATATTGGCGGATTCAGCGGAACAGGCTATGTTACGGGATTTGGCGGCAATGGTGACAAGTCCGCCGCGTTTGATATCGAAGTGCCGAGCAATCAGCACTATGATATTTCATTCAGCATAGCCGCGAGTCAGCTCACCCAATGCTCGGTTACTCTCGGCGGCGAACCGCTCACAAGCTTTGAGACAACCGCTGACGGAGCGTTCACTTTCATCACGATCTACGGTGTTTTCCTCACCAAGGGAGCGTCAACGATCGAGATCAGACCCGAAAACGGCGACATTGCTCTTGATTATATGCGCCTTTCCGACAACACCTCGCTCAGCGAGCTTTCCTATGACGCTCAGGGCGAACCCGTCAACGAGGATTCGGGCAGGGCGGCAAAGGAACTTCTCGGCTTTTTGTCGGAAAACTATGGCAAGTACACGATAACAGGTCAATACGCCTCGGGCGAAGATAACTCCGAGCTTGACCTTATCTACCGCACTACGGGCAAGTATCCCGTTATACGCTTTGCGAATTTTGACGTTGCACGCAAACAGTACGACGACAGCTTCAAGGCGGTCGATGCCTGTGCGGACTGGTACAAAAACGGCGGTATTTCGTGCGTAAGCTGGTTCTGGAGCGCTCCCTGCGAGAAAAGCTCCATAATGGCGGACGAGACGGATTTTTCGCTGAAAAACGCTGTTACTGACTACGATATCGCGTCTCTCTCCGAGGAGGATATACGCGGACTTTACGGCAAGGGAAATATTTCCGAAGAATGCTACAGCCTGATACTCGACATCGACAACATGGCGGGACAGCTCACTTCGCTTAAAAACAAAGGCGTTCCCGTTCTCTTTCGCCCCCTCCCCGAGGGCAGCGGAAACTGGTACTGGTGGGGCGCGGACGGCGCAGACGCTTACAAGTGGCTGTGGGATCTCGTCTATAAGCGCATGACCGGATACTTCGGGCTTGACAACCTCATCTGGGTCTGGAACGGTCAGAGCGAGTCCACACTCGTTGACCGCTCGACCTTCGACATTGCCGCCGTTGATATCTACATTGACGGTCAGAAGGACTACGGCAGCAAATTCTACGAGGAATTTGCCGCAGTTCAGCAGTTTGTCGGCAGCGACAAGCTTATCGCGATAAGCGAATGCGGCAGTGTTCCTGACATCGACTCGTCATTCCGCGACAACTCAGTGTGGTCGTTCTTCGGTATATGGTACGGCAAGTACATTGCTGACGAGAACGGCGAATATTCGGAGGATTTCACCAGCCGTGACACTCTCGCAAGGACCTATAACTCTGACGGAGCATTAACGCTTGACGAATACAAGGAAATGACAAAGGAGGGGTAAGCCATGAATTACAACGAAATATCCCTCAGCAGACCCCTCTCGCCGCAGCAGTCGGAACTGGAACAGAAACTTCTCGCGCAGGTCGCTGACGATAATATCCGCGCTGTCAGCTTTAAGCTTGAGGAAGTCCTCACGGTGACTCCGTTTTCGATGAAAGAGGACATTTTTCTGCTGATGGAGGACGATTTCAAAGACCTGACCGCCGAAAAAAAGTCCTTCTGCGAACTGCGCAAAGCCGCTTATGATGCCGCCGTGCGCAAATTCGGCGAAAAGCAAAGCGTGACGCTTGACATGGTCTACGACATCTTTGCAAAGATGAGCGGCGTGAGCACGGGATACCGCGAAAAACTGATGAACCGCGAGTGCGAACTGATACTGCGCTTTACTATGCCGCGAAAATTCGGCAAAAAACTCTTTCTTGCCGCCAAGGCACGGAGCAAAAAAGTCATCGTTACCTGCTCGGGGATATATCCGCGCAGCGTTATCGTGAATATCCTGAGCACCTGTGGTCTCGGCAGTTATGACGAGTTGATAATGTGCTCGGAACTGAATATTCCTGCCGCGGATCAAAGTCCGTGCTTTGATCGAATAATAAAAAAGGCAGGAGTACCGCCGCAGAAGATACTCCATATCGGGAGCGATGTTTCCGCCGATGTGGAAACTGCGATAATGAAGGGCATGAAAGCAGTCCTCATTCAGCCGGTGATCCCGCTCATGGTAAAATCGGGCAGGCTCAGGGGATTCGTTGAAAACAGACACATTTACGACTCCGATTCTGCCGGACTGCTCGTACTTCGGTGTGCGTTCGCGGTATATGCGCTCTACGCCTTTGACACGCCGATGAATAAAACTCCGCGCAGCGACTTCTGCGGAGACGAATATCTGCTCGGTGCGGCGGTTTCGGGCATATCATCGCTTGACAGCGAACAGCCGAAACTTTCCGACATAGGCGGTGCGCTTGTGAAAACATTGTCGGAAAATAAGAAAACAGCCGCAGGAAAGACCGACTTTCTCGCCCTGTACGACAGCATTTTCAACGGTCTCCTCGACAAGTACCCTCACAGCGGCTGTCAGCTTACGGTGGAATTTCTCGAAAAACATTCCGCCGCCGCAGACCGCGACATCATGCGAAAGGGGCTTGAACCCGAAATTTTTGCGATGTGGGTCGAATCTTCGACCGAACCGCAGCTTGCTCCCGTACACTCGGCAGGCAGGAAGAAAAGCTCTCTCGATAAGCTCGCAGACCGCCTGTTTCCGCCAAATACTAAGGTTCGCAATATTGTTGAGGGCATACTCCACGGGGGCAAAAACCGCCGCTGAGCATACCGCCGAAACCGACGGCAAATGTCAGGTTCTGACAAAATAAAATGTGAACACACTATTAACCCATTTCCCGCCCAATTAGTACGAAACTTTCCAAAATATTCCGTTGCGCCTCCCACATTTTCTGTGATATTATAAATATGCAGAACAAAGGAGGTATAAAGTATGAATAACAAAGTAAAGGTACTTATTGGTGACGATTCTGCCGAAACAGGTGTAAGTATTGCAAACAAACTCAGAGAACGCGGAATGTACGCGTATACACGGCGCAAGGACTGCGGGGTCATCCTCGACTCTATCAAGAAAGATCCGCCCGACGCTGCCGTTATCGACATAAGCGCACAGAATGGAGACATCATCTCGGTCATGAAAGGCGTTAAGGAGCTTGGCATAAAGCCACCCGCTTTCATAATCACTTCGTCCTACGACAACGAATTTATCGAGAATCAGGTAATGGACAACGGCGCTTCAAGGTTTCTGCTGAAGCCCTACGATGCCGATGACCTGTGCAGTGCGATAAACTCCGCTATCGGCGACAGAGCCGACAGCCTTAGCGACGACATGGAAGTTGTCGTGACCGATATCATTCACCAGCTTGGAGTTCCTGCGCATATCAAGGGTTATCACTACCTGCGGACGGCGATACTCCACTCTATCGAGGACAAAAAACTCCTCGACAGCGTGACCAAACTGCTCTATCCGACTGTTGCGAGCATTTATGACACTACCTCGTCCCGTGTCGAGCGCGCTATCCGCCATGCTATCGAGATCGCGTGGGACCGCGGCAACGTTGATACTCTCAACTCGTTCTTCGGCTATACAGTCGATACAGGCAAGGGCAAACCTACCAATTCCGAATTCATCGCACTTATCACTGATAAGCTCCGCCTCCGCTATAAGGCGGCTCTGCGACGCGTCTGAGCGGCTGCTGAAAGAGCCGTCCTGCGTCCGTGAAGCTGATGTTCGGGCAGGTGCGTGAAATTACAGCCAATATATTCAAGGCGATACCGCACAGATTTTGTGCTGCGCCGAATCAAGGAGGAGATCACTATGGCATTCAAAAACATCAACATCAGCGAGCTTTCATTCAATCCGTTCACCAAGATCGGCAAGGAGTGGGCGCTCATCACGGGCGGCGACAGAGAAAACTACAACACAATGACAGTTTCGTGGGGACAGCTTGGTGTGCTCTGGAACAAGGACGTTTTCACCTGCTACATAAGACCCAACCGCTACACCTATAACTATCTTGAAAACAGCGAAAGCTTTACGGTTTCGTTCTTCTCGGAGGAATACCGAAAGGCTCTTGCATTCTGCGGCGCTCACTCAGGCAGAGACTGCGACAAGATCAAGGAAACAGGGCTCACACCCGAAGTTCTGGACGGCAGGGTGGCATTCAGTGAGGCTGACATGGTATTTGTATGCCGCAAGCTTTACAGCTACGACCTCACAGAGAGCGGATTCCTCACCAATGATGGGATACCCGAAAGCTCGTACAGCTCCGACCCTTATCACCGTGCATATATCTCGGAGATAACGGCGGTCTATGTAAAGGAATAATTACGCAAGAACAAAGCCTTGGAGTTTTTCGCTCCAAGGCTTTGTCAATAACAATGGGATTCTAAAGGGTTTATAACCCTTTAGCGGATCCCAAAGGCAGAGCCTTTGGTGGGGTGTGGGGCAAAGCCCCGCAAACAGCCACAAAGCGCTCCGCAAAGGGTGAATAAAAAAACAGTCCGGTGGACTGTTTTTTTAGAGGGAACGCCCTGCAAGAGAGGGCGTTCCCTTATGAAGTTACTTTACCTGACAAACCGAAAAATGCTCCCGTTATGGGAGCATTTCGTTATCTTGTTTTTGTTTTGTACAGCATCCAGACAAGTTCAAGCGCGCCGACTCCAACAAAGATGAGCATGGTTTTCATGCTTGGCTTCTTGACCTTGAAACGGGTAATGAACGCGAGTGCGATGAGAAAGAGCGCTCCGCCGTAAACTGCGGGGAAATGCTCGCCGATGTCCCTGTGAAAGCTGTAGAGCAGCGGCAGAATAAGCGCAACACTCGTTACAGGCAGTCCCTCATAGGTCTTGCGCGTCTCGGAGGTCTTTTTCTGACGCTCCTCCTCGGCAACGTTGAAGTAGGCAAGCCTTATGACCGCACACGTCGGGAACATAAGCAGTATGGGAAGATCGCACCAACTGCGCATTCCCACGGAATAGCCTATTATTGACGGCAGAACACCGAAACAGACCACGTCACACAGCGAATCTATCTGTATGCCGAATTTTTTCTCGCTCTCGGAGCGGTTTTTCTTGGTTCGCGCGACTTTTCCGTCAAACATATCGCACAGACCCGAGACCATGAGACAGATTATCGCATACTCAGGGTGCGGCGGCATTCCGTTAAAGCCTGCGGCAAGAAACATTCCCGTAACTGATGAGATCAGGCTGAGATATGTAAGTATAACCGTGTAGCTGTAGTATCCTATCATTATAAAAACCTCAGAATTTGTATTCCCCCAACCCTTTGGGAGGGGATCAAGCCCCGACTCGCACCGTACAGAGTCGCCTTTGCACATATGCAGGGGCAGTATATTACAATAAACGCTTAACATTTATTATATCATATTACCGCGAAAATTGCAACATATCAGCGAAATTATTTGCCGCCCGGCTTACGAGCGTCCGCGTGTTTTTCCCTTACCGGCTGACGAAGCGTCCTTTGCAGTCGTTTTCTTTTTAGCGGAAGCTTTCGCCTTTCCCTTTTCACGGTTTTTGCGCATACGCTCCTGTTTTACTTCCTTCTCCGCAATCCTCTTGTAGGCATCGTCATACAAAACCTCCTGCGCACAGACAGGTTCTTCGCCCTCGGCAGGAGTAAGGCGGACGTAAGTTCCGTCGCTCTGCATTACACGCGCCTTTGTGTTGTCGCTCATGAGAGTGCGAAAGATCTCGCGGATACGCTTTTTCAGGCGCTCGTCCTCAACCGGAGCCGCAACCTCAACACGGCGGATAGTATTTCTCGGCATATAGTCAGCCGAACCGATGTAAATTTTCTGCTCCTTGCCGTCTCGTCCGAAAATAAAGATTCGGCTGTGCTCAAGGAAACGTCCGACAATGCTGCGGACTGTGATATTTTCCGTATATCCCTCAACGCCTGCGATAAGGCAGCAGATACCTCTTACAACAAGGTCTACCTTAACGCCTGCCTGCGAAGCCTCTACCAACTTATCCATGATCACCATGTCGCAGAGAGAGTTTATCTTGGCGGCAATATAGCCCTTTCCGCCGTTTTTGGCAATTCTTATCTGTTCGTCCATCATTTCAAGAACAGGCGGACGCAGACACAGCGGAGCTACGAGCAGCTTGTTCGTGCTCTCGACAAAAGTTCCGTTTTGCAGGCAGTTGAATACATTTTCCGCATCTGCGGCTATCTCTCTGTCCGCGGTCAGGAGCATGAGGTCGGTGTATATCGCGGAGGTCTTTTCGTTATAGTTACCCGTGCCTATCTGCGTAACATAGTCAAATCCGCCGCCCTGAGCGCGTCTCTTTACGAGTAGCAGCTTGGAGTGCGCCTTATAGTCCTTCGGGCCGTAGATTATCTTTACGCCCGCCTTCTGCAAATGGCGCGACCACTTGATATTGTTCGCCTCGTCGAATCTCGCGCGCAGCTCGATCATAACAAGTACTTCCTTGCCCTGCTCGGCGGCAGTGCAGAGAGCATCGATCACCTTGCTGCTCTTGGCAAGACGATAAAGCGTAATTTTTATAGATGTGACCTTGGGGTCGTTTGCAGCCTCCTGTAAGAATCGGATAAACGTGAGGTTCATCGACTCAAAGGGATAGCTGAGCAGCAGATCCTTTGCCTTTATCTGGGCAAATATCGGTCTTGTCTCGGAAAGAGCCGCGGATTTTCTCGGTGAACGCGGCACAAAATGGAGTTTCGGGTCGTCATCGAGATCCTGTATAGCGTAAACGTAGGAAAGATCAAGCGGAATGTGCGAAGTGAAAACTCTTTCATTCTTTATCTTAAGCTTTTTGCAGATGACATTGAGCGCCTCTCGGCTGAAATCATCCGAAACTTCAAGACGGACGGGTTCAAGCTTTTTGCGCTTTGCAACAAGTTCCTCCATTCTCTCGCGGAAATCCGCACCGTTTCCCGAAACCATGATATCGGCGCTCCTCGTCACGCGGATAAGAGCGCGGTCGAGCACCTTATAATTCTTGAACATGAGGTGGGCGAAATGCAGAACGACTTCCTCCTCAAGGATAAATCTCTTGCCGCCGTTTCCAAGCTGGATAATACGCTCGCTTTCGTCATGACTTACGGGAATTATGCCGACAGCGCTCTCTTTTTTCGAGCTGAGCTGGACCACGGCGTAGATCTCCTTGTTTTTAAGGAACGGGAAGGGCAGCGAGTCGTTGATGATACTTCCCGAGATAAACGGCTTTATTTCGCGCTTAAAGTAGAGTTCAAGGAAAGTAAGCTCATCTTTTGCGGCAGTCTCAAAGGTAACGTGCTCAAAGCCGTACTCTGCGAGCGCGTCCACGGTTTTATGAAAAGCGTCCTCAACTGCCGGCTGCATTCTGCGCACCGCCGTAAACACCGCGTCAAGCTGCTGAGCCGCGTTCATGCCGCTTTTTGAGTCCTTTTTCTTGCTGTTGGTCTTTGCCGAATCGCTGAGCGAACCCACGCGGACCATGAAGAATTCGTCCAGATTACTCTGATATATAGCTGAAAAGGAAAGTCTTTCCAGAAGCGGAGTGTTTTCATCAGCCGCCTCCTCAAGAACCCTTTTATTGAATTTAAGCCACGAAAGTTCCCTGTTTTCGAGATATTCCATGTGTGTCTCCTGTCTGCCGAACAAGCGGCGTTTTAAATATATTTTTCGATCTGGGAAGTCAATATTTTATACACATTTATTATACATCTTTTTTTACTCCTTGTCAAGCAAAGTGAGTTTATTTGACGCTTTTCGTGGCGAAATACAGCGTTTGCCTTGACTTTTTGGACAGGTTGTCGTATAATTAAATTACTATGAAGAACTTTTTTAAATCAGCGGCTGCCTTTTGCAAGGCATTCGTCCACGTTACTATATTTGAGCTTCTCATCAAGCTTGTCATGACAGCTATCGGAGCTCCCCTGCTCGCCGTGATACTGAAATTCACCATGAAGATCGCGGGACTGAGCTACCTCACAGACGACAACCTGCTCGTCTACCTGAAAAATCCGCTGACGCTCGTCGCCCTGCTGATGATACTTTTCTTTGCGGCTTTCTTCTCCTTTGTGGAGCTTTCCGCGCTTACGGGCTGCTACGCCTGCTACATCAGGCACGAGAAAATGAACGTCATCGGAATGTTCCGGACGGGACTGCACTCATTCAAAAAATGCTTTCACGGCTCGGGCATAGGCAGTTTCTCGCTGTTCATGCTCTTTATGCCAATGGCGCAGTTCACTATCGCCTCGGGAATTTTCCTCGCGCCGCTCATGCCGATACTGCAAAAAATGCTTAATCGGTTCGGCAGCGGAATGGCTATCCTCTCGTATATCCTGATACAGTTGCTTTTCGTGCTCCTGATAGCAAGCAAAGCCTACAGCCTGCACTATCTCGTGCTTACCGACAAACCGTTCCGCGAATGCATTAAGCAGAGCAAGCAGACGATAAAGGGTCACAAGCTGAAAATGCTCGCCTTTCTCCTCCTGTGGAGTCTTTTTATGCTTGCGGCTATCGCCGTTCTTACATTCGGAATAAGCTTTATCATCGTCTTTGTCATAAAGGGCTTTTCAAAACCGAACGACGCGTTCAGAACTTCGCTGAAAGTCCTTATCTACGCAGGTCGGGTTTTCACCGCTATATCGGCGTTTTTCTCCGCTCCTGCAATTATGTGTATGCTTACGGGAAAATTCCTTGCGGACACGAATGAAAATATCAGACTCCCCGATACCTCCCGTGACAAGCACAACAAAAAGATCACGGCGGTCGTTATCACAAGTCTCGCGGCGGCAGCCTTAGTCACCAACATCAGCTACCTGCGTGCTATGTACAAGGGCAACATCAATCTGAATCTTGGATTTATCCCGCACACACAGGTAACTGCACACCGCGGCTTTTCAACGGCTGCACCCGAAAATACACTCGCGGCTTTTCAGGCGGCTCTCGACAGCGGCGCTGATTACATCGAGCTTGACGTTCAGCTCACCAAAGACGGCGAACTTGTGGTATTTCACGATGATACTATTGACCGAACCACTGACGGCTCGGGTAAGCTTAGCAGTTTCACCTATGATGAATTGCAGCAGTTTTCCGCAGGCTCGTGGTTTGGCAAGGACGGAGAATTCGACGATCAGCGAATCCCCAAGCTTTCGGAAGTTCTCGACCTTATCGGCGATGACATCATGATAAACATTGAGATAAAGCGGCACGGAAATGTTGCCGCCACCGCTGAAAAAGTCGTGGAGCTGATAAACGAGTACGGTATACGCAGTTCGTGCTATGTCACGTCATTCTCCTATCCTGCGCTCAAGACCGTGAAAAAGCTTGACCCGAAAATCAAAACGGGACTTATCGCAAACCTTGCCACCTCTACCTCATACTCACAGCTAAAAAACATAGACGCGGTGAGCATGAACTATATTTTCGTAAATCAGAGCGTGGTCGATACCGCTCATCTAAACGGCAAGAAGGTCTTTGTATGGACAGTTGACAGACCACTTGAAATACAGCAGATGGTTAGCCTCGGCGTTGACAACATCATCACAAACCGTCCTGATAAAGCCTCTGAAGCGATAGACTCCAGAAGTGTCGGCGATACCATTCTCAACGTACTCGAACACATTTTCCGATAACAGCAAAAACGCGCAGTTATGGTGAGCCTAATAATGGGATTCTAAAGGGTTGTTAACCCTTTAGCGGTTTCCAAAGGCAGAGCCTTTGGTGGGGTGTGGGGCAAAGCCCCGCAAACTGCCTCTAAGCGCTCCGCAAAGGGTGAATTAAAAAACAGTCCGGTGGACTGTTTTTTAAGAGGGAACGCCCTGCAAGTGAGGGCGTTCCCTCATGAATAATCAATAAAGGCGCACCGTTTTTGGTGCGCCTCTGCTTTTTTATTTGATCAAAGAGTAACTCTCTCCTCGATATATTCAATAAGATCGCTTATAGCAACTCTCTCCTGCTGCATTGTGTCACGGTTGCGGACAGTTACGCAGTTATCCTTTTCAAGAGTGTCAAAGTCGTATGTAATGCAGAACGGTGTACCGATCTCGTCCTGTCTGCGGTATCTCTTGCCGATCGTTCCTGCCTCGTCAAAGTCAACCATGAACTTCTTGGAAAGCATATCGTAAACTTCCTCAGCCTTGGGTGTGAGCTTCTTTACGAGCGGAAGAACTGCACACTTGTAAGGAGCAAGAGCAGGGTGGAGACGCATTACTGTACGAGTCTCTCTCTTTTCGTTGCCGTTCTTGTCTGTGGAAACGATCTCCTCCTCATCATAAGCCTCAGTTACAACAGAGAGGAAAAGTCTCTCTACGCCGAGTGAAGGCTCGATAACGTAAGGAACATACTTCTCGTTTGTCTCGGGGTCGAAGTACTCAAGCGACTTGCCGCTGGTCTTGATGTGCTGTGTGAGGTCGTAGTCTGTTCTGTCGGCAACGCCCCAGAGTTCGCCCCAGCCGAACGGGAAAAGGTACTCGAAGTCGGTAGTAGCTTTTGAATAGAAGCAAAGCTCCTCCTTGTCGTGATCTCTGAGACGGAGATTCTCCTCCTTGAGACCAAGTGTGAGAAGGAAGTTTTTGCAGTAGCTTCTCCAGTAATCGAACCACTCAAGGTCTGTACCGGGCTTGCAGAAGAATTCAAGCTCCATCTGCTCAAACTCGCGGACACGGAAAATGAAGTTTCCGGGAGTGATCTCGTTTCTGAACGACTTACCAACCTGTGCAACGCCGAAAGGAACTTTTTTGCGTGTGGTTCTCTGAATGTTTGCGAAGTTTACGAAGATACCCTGAGCAGTCTCGGGACGGAGATAAAGCTCGGACTTATTGTCCTCTGTAACGCCCTGAAATGTCTTGAACATGAGGTTGAACTGACGGATATCAGTGAAGTCGGACTTTCCGCAGTTGGGGCAGACGATATTGTGCTCCTTGATGTAAGCTGTCATCTGCTCGTTGCTCCAGCCAGCAACGTTAGTGCCGTCAAAGTCCTCGATAAGATTGTCTGCACGGTGACGTGTCTTACATGACTTGCAGTCCATGAGCGGATCCGAGAAACCGCCGATATGACCGGAAGCTACCCATGTCTGGGGATTCATGAGGATAGCGGAGTCAAGACCTACATTGTACTTGTTCTCCTGAACGAACTTCTTCAGCCATGCGTTCTTGATGTTGTTCTTGAGCTGAACGCCGAGCGGGCCGTAGTCCCATGTATTTGCCAGACCGCCGTAAATTTCAGAGCCGGGATAAACATAGCCCTTTGATTTACAGAGGTCAACGATTTTGTCCATTGATTTTTCATTGTTTTTAAGCATTTTATGCAACCTCGTTTCACAATAATAGTTCTTTCCTATTTTACACCATATTCCCGCAAATGTCAAGGTGTGTGCTCATACAGGTCACGGTATCAGCATTTACTTTTTATAGAAGCAAAAAATCAGACGAAAGCCGCATAATGTGGATTTTTCTTTACATTTAAAGAGAGCCGCTTTCCAAAACCACTATCCTATTCGAGATATTGCTTACGGGTTTTATTTTTGACAGCAGCTTGAATATTGCGATGAACTCAGCCATTCCCTCGGCGAGACTATGCTCCTCAACAAGCCGGAAATTCGGGAGAAGCTTTACAAGTTCCTCGCCGTTTTTCACACCCCAGATAAATTTCGCATTGCTGCCCTCTATGGACCTTTCCTTCATTCGTTTTACCATAGTGGGGTTCATCGTCTCCACCAGAACGGTGACGCGCTCAAAGCGCTTGCTTATTATGCTGAAGATCTTCTTGACATCTTCTTCGGAAAGATACATTGTCAGACCCTCGATGATAACGATCACGGGCTTGTCCTGCTCGGCGATCTCTCCGCCCCAGTCTTCCATTGCGGACATTGCGATTTGTGATATCTTCCCTTCCTCGGGCAAAAGCTTTTTGCGCACCCCGATAGTCTCGGGCAAATCAAGATTATACCAATGCTCATAGCCGCTCATTCTGTAACAGCGTGTATCAAGTCCGCAGGCGATATTCACAACGACTGCGCCTTTATTTTTCGCAAGATACTTTTTCACCAGCTTATCCAGAACTATTGTCCTTGCAACAACTCCGCTGTGCATTGGAGGGTCTTTATCAGCAAGCGAAAAATCGTAATCGATCTTGTCAACGAGTTGAACGGCTTTTGTGTCCTTTATCGCACCCCTTGTTTTTGTTTCCTTTGCGCGGGCATAAACGGTCTGAAGCATAGTTTCAGGCACGCCCGAAAGTTTTGGCTTTTCATTTGTGCTCATAATATTTTCTCCCATTACCTTTTATTAGTTATCTATAGCTAACTTATTTTCGCTTTTATGATATCACAATGATAGAAAAATGTCAATAGAACGGAGAATATTGTGCAGGACAAACGCAAAGCAACTGCTGTGCCGCTCTATGCAGATGCCAACGTTTTTTAAGGCAACACCGCACAAAGCCCGCCTGACGGCTTTGCACTGAATCTGCTTGCATATTTTCCGTCATCTTGCACAGAAATCCCTTGACATACGATAGTATGCCTGCGGAATTTCTATACAATCTGACGAAAAATCTGACAGCGCATCTTCAGCACAAGCTCTGTGCGGTATTGCCTTAATATTTTTTTGTCAATGGTTTTTAATAATTTTTTCATGTTGCAATTATTAAAATTTTGTGGTATAATATAAATTGAACCCTTAGGCAACACCGCACAGAGCTTGTGCGAAAAATACGCAGGCAGATCCCGTACAAAGCCGCAAAGCGAATATTGTGCGACGCTGCCTTTAATTCTCCGCACGAAAGGATAATATGAAGAAGATCACTATTGTTACAGGTCACTACGGCAGCGGAAAGACCAATTTTTCCGTGAATTTAGCCGTTCGTGCCGCTCAGGAGGGAGCTGATGCCGCGATCGTTGATCTCGACATCGTGAACCCGTACTTCCGCACGGCTGATTTCCGTCAGCTTTTTGAGGAAAAGGGCATAAAGCTCATTGCTCCCGATTTTGCCAACAGCAACCTTGATATCCCGTCTATCCAGTTCGACGTTGTTCAGCTTGCAATGAACGAGGACAGGCTCATTATCGATGTCGGCGGCGATGATGCCGGAGCATTCGCCCTCGGACGCTATGCCGCGGATCTCGCACAGTTCGCCGATGAGATCGAAATGCTCTGCGTTATCAATCAGCGCAGAACTCTCACAGCCACCGCCGATGATGCTGTCTCGCTCATGTACGAGATAGAAACTGCCGCGCGCATGAAGCACACCGGGATCGTCAACAACACAAACCTCGGCTGCGAGACTACACTCGATATCATTGACAGCTCGCGCAGTTTTGCCGATGAGGTCTGCCGCAGAACGGGTCTGCCGCTCGTTTATACGGTTTATCCCGAAAGCTGTGCCGACCTTACAAATGCTCCCGATGCGTTTGAAGCCAAAATATACGTCAAACCGATCTGGGAAATATAAAAACCTGTATTCTGCCTGAGCACGGAACAAAAGCTCCCTGCACAAGCGGAATGCCCGACAGCATTTCTCTTACCATTATAGCCAATAATCGAAAGGAGTTGTAACACATGACAAAGATGACTGTTATTACCGAGCGCTGCAAAGGCTGCGGACTTTGTACAGGAGTCTGTCCAAAGAAGATCGTCGCCCTCCAGAAGGAAAAGCGCAATAAGAAGGGCTACTTCTATGCTGAATGTACCGATCAGGACGCCTGCATAAGCTGCGCTATGTGCGCAACAATGTGTCCCGACTGTGCTATTATCATCGAAAAGTAATACATATTGTTTGAAAGGAGCTGTTTAGCTTTGGAAAGAAATCTTATGAAGGGCAACGAGGCTCTCGCAGAAGCTGCGATCCGTGCAGGCTGCAAGTGCTTTTTCGGCTACCCGATCACACCACAGACAGAGCTTGCCGCTTATATGGCTAAGCGTATGCACAAGGCAGGAGGAGTTTTCCTTCAGGCTGAATCCGAGATCGCCGCTATCAACATGGTTCTCGGAGCAGCATCAACAGGCGTTCGCGCTATGACTTCCTCGTCATCACCCGGAATCTCGCTCAAGAGCGAGGGCGTTTCCTACATCGCAGGCTCGGATCTCCCTGCCGTTATCATCAACGTTGAGCGCGGCGGCCCGGGACTCGGCGGCATTCAGCCCTCTCAGGCTGACTACTGGCAGGCTACAAAAGCTCTCGGTCACGGCGACTTCCAGCTCATCGTATATGCTCCTGCATCTGTTCAGGAAATGGTCGATTTCGTTATAAAGGCATTCGACCGCGCTGACAAGTACCGTATGCCTGCAATGATCCTCGCTGACGGTCTCCTCGGTCAGATGATGGAGCCTGTATCGTTCCCCGAGAATATCGACAAGGACGCTTACGACAAGAGCGGCTGGGCTGCAAACGGTCACAAGAACAGCCGTGAACACCACATCATAAATTCCCTTTACCTCAAGCCCGAGGAACTTGAACACTCTGTTGTTGAGCGTTTCAAGAGATACGAGATCGTAAAGGAAAACGAGACCGACGCTGAACTCTACCTCACCGAGGACTGCGATATTCTCCTCTGCGCATTCGGCGCAACTGCAAGAGTGGTAAAGTCCGCTGTAAACGATGCGCGCGCAATGGGTATCAAGGCAGGTCTTTTCCGCCCCAAGACTCTCTGGCCGTTCCCCGTAAAGGAGATAAACGAGGCTGCAAAGACCGCAAAGAAGCTCCTCAGCGTTGAGATGTCAATGGGTCAGATGATTGAGGACATCAAGCTCGCGATAAACTGCTCAAAACCCGTTGAATTCTTCGGCAGAACAGGCGGCGTTATCCCCACACCTGTTGAGGTGCTTGAGGAAATCAAAAAAATAGGAGGTACGCTCTGATGGCTGTTGTATTTGAAAGACCCAAGTCACTTTTAGACGTTCCCACACACTACTGCCCCGGCTGTACCCACGGCATAGTTCACAGGATCCTCTGTGAAGTTATCGACGAAATGGGTATCGAGGGCGATACTATCGGCGTATGTCCCGTTGGCTGTTCCGTAATGGCTTACGACTATTTCGGCTGTGACATGATCGAAGCCGCTCACGGCAGAGCGCCGGCTGTTGCTACGGGTGTAAAGCGCACAAATCCCGATAAGTATGTATTTACATATCAGGGAGACGGCGACCTTGCTGCGATCGGTACTGCCGAGACTGTTCACTCCGCAACAAGAGGCGAAAATATTGTCGTTATCTTCATCAACAACACTATCTACGGCATGACAGGCGGTCAGATGGCTCCTACAACCCTGCCCGGACAGGTAACACAGACAACTCCTTTCGGACGTTCGCCCGAGCTTGCAGGCTATCCCGTAAAGGTCTGTGAAATGCTCTCAACACTCACAGGTACAGCTTATGCCGAGCGTGTTGCCGTTGACAGCGTTCCCCACATCAGAGCCGCTAAGAAGGCTATCCGCAAGGCTTTTGAGAATCAGAAAGCAAAGAAGGGCTTCTCTATCGTTGAAGTTCTCTCGACCTGCCCGACAAACTGGGGACTTACTCCAGAGGAAGCTATCAAGCGACTTCAGACCGACATGATCCCGTACTATCCGCTCGGCGTTTACAAGGACGTTGAGGAGGGCGTTTTCGCGCACACAGAAGGAGGTAACGAGTAATGGCTACTACTGAAATTCTTCTCGCAGGATTCGGCGGACAGGGTATACTCTTTGCAGGAAAGATACTCGCTTACTGCGGTCTTATGGACAATAAGGAGCTTTCGTGGCTCCCCTCCTACGGTCCTGAAATGAGAGGCGGCACCTGCAACTGTTCAGTCTGCATCTCCGACACGCCTATCGGTTCTCCGCTCGTACTCACACCCGATATCCTCGTGGCACTCAACCAGCCGTCATTTGACAAGTTTGTGAGCGAAGTCCGTCCCGGAGGAAAGGTTTTCTTCGACAGCACGCTCATTACTCCCGAGTGTACAAGGGACGACATAGAGCTGTTCGGTATCCCCTCGCAGCAGCTTGCTGACGACAACGGACTCCGCGGAGGCTCAAACATTATTCTTCTGGGCAAGCTCATCAAAGAGACGAACCTTTTCTCTCTTGAGGTCATGAAAAAGGGCATTGAAAAGGTAGTTCCCCCTGCAAAGGCTCACCTCATCGAGAATAACTTCAAAGCAATTGAACTTGGAATGTCCAACTGACATAGAAAGCTCCCCGATTCGGGGAGCTTTTAGTTTTTGACTAATAATGGGATTCTAAAGGGTTGTTAACCCTTTAGCGGATTCCAAAGGCAGAGCCTTTGGTGGGGTGTGGGGCAACGCCCCGCAAACTGCCTCAAAGCGCTCCGCAAAGGGTGAATTAAAAAACAGTCCGGTGGACTGTTTTTTAAGAGGGAACGCCCTGCAAGGGAGGGCGTTCCCTTATTAAGATCGTCTTTTTCACAAAAATAAAAACGGCTGCACCATTTCTGATACAGCCTGTTTTCATTTAAGAATACGACTTGCTTATTCAGCGTCTGCGTTGTTCTCTACATAAGTAACGATATCGTTAACTGTCTTGATCTCCTCAACTGCCTCGTCGGGAATAGAAATGTCAAACTCGTCCTCAATTGTTGTGATGAGATCAACGATATCAAGTGAATCAGCGTCGAGATCCTCCTGAATATTAGCCTCGAGAGTTACCTTGTCTGCGTCAACGCTGAGCTGCTCCGCAATAATATCCTTGAGCTTTTCAAAAATCATGTTTTGTTCCTCCATTGAAATAATTTGAGTGAAATCGGTCATTCCGAGAAAGCACCGATCTTTCTAAATTTAGTATAACGTTCTTTAAGCAAAACGTCAATATCTTTTTTGCATTTTTCAGGAATTTTCTGTGACAAATATTCTTTAATATTCTCTGAAATTTTGTCTAAATCGTTATGTGCGCCGCCAAGAGGCTCTTCAATTATGGCTTCCGCCACGCCCAGATGCACCATATCCTCCGCCGTGATCTTCATTATTTCACACGCTTCCTGCTCGCGGGAGGCATCTTTCCACAGAATACTTGCAAATCCGCGCGGTGAAAGCACAGAGTACTGCGCGTTTTCGAGCATCGCAAGCTCATCGCATACGCCAAGAGCCAATGCTCCGCCGCTTCCTGCCTCACCGAGAACTATTGAAATTATCGGAGTGCGCAGAGTCATGAACTCGGCGATATTTTTCGCTATCGCCTCACCCTGTCCGCGCTCCTCTGCGGCAATACCGCAGAAAGCTCCGGGTGTGTCAATAAAGCAGATTATCGGACGGTGAAACTTTTCCGCCTGTTTCGCAAGTCTGAGAGCCTTTCTGTAGCCCTCGGGGTGAGGCATTGCAAAATTGCAGCTCTTGTTCTCGTTGATGTCCCTGCCCTTGACCTGTGCGATCACGGTAACGGGTCTGCCGTCAAGGCGCGCGATCCCGCCCATTATAGCTTTATCATCGCCGTAAAGACGGTCGCCGTGCATTTCATAGAATTCCGAGAATATCTGCGGAATATAGTCCTTTATCGTCGGGCGGCCCTTTGTGTGGACAAGCTGGAGTCGCTCCCATGCAGTTTTCTTGCCGTCCATTGTCAGCCCTCCTTATTTGCGCCCCAGCCGTGGAGCTTGAGCAGATGTGAAAGTACGCTTCTCATCTTTTTGCGTTCAACTATCATATCAACAAAGCCGTGCTCGTGCATGAACTCGGCAAGCTGGAAGTCCTCGGGAAGTCTCTGCTTGATAGTTCCCTCGATAACTCTCCTGCCCGCAAAGCCGATTAGCACCTTGGGCTCGGCAATGATAATATCGCCGAGAGATGCAAAACTTGCGGTAACTCCGCCCGTGGTCGGGTCGGTCATGACTGCGATGTAGAGTCCGCCGCCGTCACTGTAGCGCTTTACCGCGCCCGAAGTCTTAGCCATCTGCATGAGCGAGACGATACCCTCCTGCATACGCGCTCCGCCCGAAGCGGTGAACATTACAACGGGGAGATCATTTTCGCCTGCATACTCAAAGGCACGGGTGACTTTTTCACCCACAACGCTTCCCATACTGCCCATCATGTAGCGCGAATCCATTATCCCTATAACGACCGGCGAGCCTTTTATAGTGGCTGTACCGGTTATCACAGCGTCCTTCAGACCCGTGCTCTCGCGAAGTTCCGCCTGCTTTTCGTCATAATCGGGGAAATCAAGAGGATTTTCGCTCACCATGCCGCCGTCAAGCTCCTTAAAGCTGTCCTTGTCAACGGTGATGAGCAGTCTCTCAGGCGAAGAAAGCCTGCCGTGATAGTTACAGTTCGGACAAACCCTGTGCAGTTCCTCATACTTTGAAAGCGCGCAGGTATCCTGACATCTCGGGCACTTGAACATCGGCGGCTTATAGTCGTCATCGCTGCCGTTAAAACGTTTTTTTACAACGTCAAAAAAATCTTCAAACATTCAATTCACCTTTTTGCGGTCGTTTTATCGTTTCTTTTCTCCATGTATCTGTTGAGGAAACCATTATCGTAATTGCCGCTCCTGAACTCAGGCTGTCTGAGGATCTCAAGCTGGAAGTCGATATTGGTGTCAACGCCCTCAACAATGAACTCCGCAAGCGCCCACTTCATTTTATTAATAGCGTCCTCTCGGGTCGAGCCGTGAGCGATGAGCTTGCTTATCATTGAGTCGTAGTACGGTGTTATCGTGTAGCCCTGATAAACCGCGCCGTCGATTCTTATTCCGGGGCCGCCCGGCATATACAGAGCGGTGATCGTTCCCGGAGACGGACGGAATCCGAGGTCGGGATTTTCCGCATTGATACGGCATTCTATCGCATGGCCGCGGAGTGTGATATCCTCCTGCGAAACATTGAGCGGAAGTCCCGCAGCAATTTCTATCTGCGCCTTTACAAGGTCAAATCCCGTGACCTCCTCGGTTATGGGGTGCTCGACCTGAATACGCGTATTCATTTCCATGAAGTAGAAATCGCGGTTTTCGTCAACGAGAAACTCGATAGTTCCTGCGTTGTAGTAGCCGCTCTGCTTTGCGGCAGTAACAGCCGCATTGCCCATTTTTTTGCGCAGCTCGGGGCTGACGATAGGACTCGGGCACTCCTCAAGCACCTTCTGATTGCGTCTCTGCATAGAGCAGTCGCGCTCGCAAAGGTGGATATAGTTGCCGTGTTTGTCGGCAATTATCTGTATCTCGACATGATGAGGATTTATGAGAAGCTTTTCGATGTAGACTGAGTCGTCACCGAAGAAGTTCTTTGCCTCCTGCTGTGCGATTATCATCTGGGATTCAAGCTCCTCGGGCGAATCGGCACGCCTTATCCCGCGTCCGCCGCCGCCTGCCGAAGCCTTTACCAGTACGGGATAGCCTGCCTTTGCGGCTACTTCCTTAGCCTCCTCAAGCGATGAGACAGCGCCCTTTGAACCGGGGATAACGGGAACGCCTGCGGCTGCCATAGTCTCCTTAGCCGCCGCCTTGTCGCCGAGCATTTCTATTGATTTGTATGACGGGCCGATGAAGGTTATTCCGTTTTCCTCACAGCGTCTTGCAAAAACCGCGTTTTCGGAAAGGAAGCCGAATCCGGGGTGTATAGCGTCCGCACCCACATTCAGCGCCGCCTGAATTATCGCATTCATATTAAGATAGCTGTCCTTGGTGGCAGCAGGGCCGATACAGATCGCCTCGTCCGCTATCTGGGCATGGAGCGAGTTTCTGTCCGCTGTGGAGTAAACGGCAACTGCGCGTATACCGATCTCGCGGCAGGCTCTGATTATCCTGACTGCGATCTCGCCTCTGTTGGCTATCAGAACTTTCTTGAACATTTATGTTTATCTCCTTAAAAGGATTATTCGGACTTTTCGGCGTCGGTCACAATAAAGGTTATCTCGCACGAAACAGCCTTTTCGCCGCCTACAGATGCAAGAGCCTTGCCTGTTCCGATAGGGCCTCTCTGACGGATCATCTCAACTTCAAGGTCGAGAACATCGCCGGGAACCACCTGTCTGCGGAACTTAGCCTTGTCAATACCTCCGAACAGACCTAACTTGCCCTTGAATTCAGACCTTGAAAGCATACAAACAGCTCCTGCCTGAGCGAGCATCTCTATCATGAGAACGCCCGGAGTTACAGGATATCCCGGAAAGTGACCCTTGAACCAGAAGTCCTCCTCCTTTATATACTTTCTTGCGTGAACCTTTACACCGACCTCCATATCGACTATCTCATCGATAAGCAGGAACGGATCGCGGTGAGGAATGATCTCCATGATCTGCTCTTTATTCATAAGTATATCTGCCATGTTAGTTGTCCTCCGTGAATTTCAGTAATACATTGCAGCAGTAATAATTCTGACTTTGCAGCAAGCTCCTGTCACTTGATTATCATGACAGGCTGATCGTACTCTACTGCCTGACCGTCAGAAACGAGAATTTTCTCTACAACTCCGTCAAAGTCGGACTGAACCTCGTTCATGAGCTTCATCGACTCAATGATCATTATAACGTCGCCCTTCTTGACGGTATCGCCGACCTTTACAAAAGGCGGCTTATCGGGCGAAGGCGATGCATAGAATGTGCCTACGATAGGCGATTTTACAATGCTGCCCTCTATTTTTTCAGCCGTCTTTGCAGGTGCAGCCTCCTGTGCAGGTGAAGGTGCAGCGGCAGGCGCTCCCGCAGAGGGCATGATCATCGGCGGAGGCGGAGGGCATTTTTTGCCCTTTACCGTTATGGTCTTACCGCCGTCAACGATAGTTATCTCGGAAAGTTCCTTGCTGTTTACGATATCGGCAAGCTTTTCTATTGTTTCAATTTCCACCATGCCAAAAATCTCACTCATCTCAAATCCTCCTTAATCTGTAACTCTTTTAAAACAGAGGGTAGCGTTGTGTCCGCCGAATCCGAGCGAATTTGAAAGTGCGGCGTTTACGGTCTGCTCAACGTTTCCGCTGCCGCAGTAATCAAGGTCGCACTCCTCATCGGGCGTCTTATAGCCGACTGTCGCGTGTATCAATCCCTCCTGAATGGACTTTGCACAGACGATAGCCTCAACAGCTCCTGCTGCGCCGAGGAGGTGTCCTATCATGGACTTGGTGGAGTTTATCTTTACCTTGTAAGCGTGTTCACCGAGAGCAAGCTTTATAGCGGCAGTTTCGTACTTGTCGTTGAGACCCGTGGATGTACCGTGAGCATTGATATAGTCGATGTCCTCGGGTCTGAGTCCTGCTTCCTCAACAGCAAGAGCCATTCCCTTGCCTGCTGCCTCGCCCGAAGGCATTGGTGAAGTCATGTGGTAGCCGTCGCAGGTAGCGCCGTAGCCTGCGATCTCAGCGTATATCTTAGCTCCGCGAGCTTTGGCGTGTTCGTATTCCTCAAGAACGAGGATACCGCTTCCCTCGCCGAGGACGAATCCGCTTCTCTCCTTGTCAAACGGGATAGAAGCCTTCTGAAGGTCATCGCACTTGGTAAGAGCCTTCATATTGGCAAAACCGCCGTAAGTGAACTCAGAACTCGTGCTCTCGGTTCCGCCTGCAACTGCAACATCGAGATAGCCGTCCTTTATCTTGCGGAAAGCCTCGCCGATAGAATGTGTAGAGGAAGCGCAGGCTGTGGTGATGTCGAAGTTATCGCCGCGGAAACCTGTTTTCATGGAGATAGTACCCGCAGCCATATTGGATATCATCATCGGGATATAAAAAGCCGAGATCCTGCTCGGGCCTTTTTCGAGGTACTTGCAGTGCTCGGAAAGCGTGAGGTCAACGCCGCCGATACCCGAGCCTACAATAACGCCCTTTCTGTACGCGTCAATGTCCGAGAAATCCGAACCCGCGTCCACAAGAGCCTCATGCGCTGCGGCAACGGCATACTTTGTGAAAACGTCCATGCGGCGCGACTCTTTCTTGTCAAAGCAACCCGGAACTTCATAGTAGGACGCCTCGTCAAAATCGCGGACGATTCCTGCGATCTTCACGCCGATACGCTCAGTATCAAATTTATCAATGAATGAATAGCCGATCTTGTTTTCCTTTATGCCCTCCCAGAACTTTTCAACGCCTGTACCGAGGGGGGTAACGGCACCCATGCCTGTGATTACAACTCTTCTGCTCATAAATTTACCCTTTCAGTTTTTATATTTATGCGGTCTGTTACATTGAAAGACAGCCTGAGATCTCTATTACCTGTCCCGAAACGTAAGATGCGTCATCGGAAACAAGGAACGAAACAACGGAAGCGATCTCCTCTGGCTCTCCGTAGCGTCTGAGAGCAACAGCCTCTATCATCTTAGCTTTCAGCTCGTCTGAAAGGACATCTGTCATGGGAGTTCTGATAAGTCCGGGCGCAACAGCGTTGCAGGTGATGTTTCTTGAACCGAACTCCTTTGCCGTTGTCTTTGTCATGCCGATTATTGCAGCCTTTGAAGCGGAGTAGTTCATCTGTCCCGGATTTCCGTAAAGACCTGCGACAGAGGCAACGTTAACTATTCTGCCTGATCTCTGCTTCATCATAATGGAGCAAACGTGCTTGGTCATATTGTAAACGCTCTTCTGGTTTACAGCGATCACTGCGTCATAGTCGTCCTCACCCATTCTTGCAAGGAGTTTGTCTCTGGTGATACCCGCATTGTTTACAAGAGCGTCAATGCTGCCGAAATCAGCCTTTACCTGCTTTACCATATCTGCACACTCGTCAAACTTGGAAACATCTGCCGCATAGCACTCTGCCTTAACGCCGAAAGCGCGGCATTCCTCTGCAACTGCGAGTGCCTTTTCCTTGTCGCTGTCGCTCGGATAGTGGTTGATGACCACATCAAAGCCGTCCTTTGCAAGGCGCTTTGCGATGCAGGCACCGATCCCCTGTGATGCTCCTGTAATGATTGCTGTTGCCATATCTGTTACCTCCGATATATTTGTATATGAAACGTTCGTTATTTATTGTATTTTGAGGAGCTTTTCAGCCTGCTCCATTATCTCCTTTACGATCTCGCTGCACGGCTTGACCTCGTTTATCATTCCTGCGATAAGTCCGCAGAGGAACGAGCCTTCCTCAACGTTGCCGTCCTGAACCGCTTTTCTGAGCGAGCCGAGGGTTATTTCCTCGAACTTTTCGGGAGTGAGCGTACCGTCATTCTCACCCTTTGCGAGCATTTTGGAGAACTTTGTCTTGATGTTTCTGCACGGATGACCTGTAGTCCTTCCCGTAACAACATTGTCCGTATCCTTAGCCTTTAACACAAGCTCCTTGAAAGTCGGGTTGATCTGGCACTCCTCGGAAGCAAGGAAACGCGTACCTATCTGAACGCCCTCTGCTCCGAGCATGAATGAAGCCGCAACTCCTCTGCCGTCAGCAATTCCGCCTGCTGCAATGACCGGTATCTCAACAGCGTCAACTACCTGCGGAACGAGGCACATTGTTGTGTTTTCGCCAATGTGTCCGCCTGATTCCGTACCCTCGGCAACAACTGCGTCAGCGCCTGCCTTTTCCATTCTCTTTGCAAGTGCAACAGTCGCTACAACGGGTATCACCTTTATGCCTGCCTGCTTCCACGCCGCCATGTATTTACCGGGATTGCCTGCGCCTGTGGTGACTATCTTAACGTCCTCGTCTATTACGAGCTGAGCAAGATCGTCCGCATTCGGCGACATGAGCATGATGTTTACTCCGAAGGGCTTGTCAGTCTCAGTCTTGCACGTTCTTATCTGGTCGCGTAAATAGTCAATAGGAGCGCTTCCTCCTGCAATAAGGCCAACGCCGCCTGCATTTGATACCGCGGAAGCGAGAGTGTGCTCTGCGATCCACGCCATACCGCCCTGAATGAGCGGATATTCGCAGCCTAAAAGTTCGGTTATTCTTGTTTTCATATTGTTATTCTCCCTTAAATTTCAGAACCTGTATCCACAAGGGATACGGTTCCTTATTCACGTTGATCGAGAACTTGTTTCATAAGATATTGCAAATCCTATGAGAACAAGTTTTAATATTCGAGCACTATTCCGCCGTAGGTAAGGCCTGCGCCGAAACCGATGAGTGCTATTTTCTGTCCGCGCTTTATTCTTCCGTCAGCAACAGCCTCGTTGAGTGCGAGCGGAATAGATGCGCTTGAAGTATTGCCGTAATGGTCGAGGGTAACAATGAACTTATCCATTGAGACTCCGAGCTTTTTAGCGGCAGTTTCTATAATGCGTACATTTGCCTGATGCGGCACGAACCAGTCGATGTCGTCCTTGGTCACACCGACCTTTGCGGCAGCAAGCTCAAACGACTTCGGCAGAGCCTGTGTCGCGAACTTATAGACTTCCTTGCCGTTCTGATAAAGCTTATGGAGCGGCATATCCGGGAATTCGTCCTCAAAGCCGCTCTCCTCCCTGATCTCGGGCGCAACATTGAGCGAACGCGCGCAGAGATAGCCTGCACCGCTTCCGTCAGAGGCAATGTGCGATGAAAAGAGCTTGTCGCTTCTCTCCAGAACAGCGGCAGCGGCACCGTCGCCGAAAAGAATGCAGGTCGTTCTGTCGTTGAAGTCAACAAAGCGTGAAAGAGCCTCGTTTGCAACAACAAGAACATACTTGAGGTTGTCATCTGTCCTCAGAAAGCGCTCTGCCGTATCGAGAGCATAAACAAATCCCGAGCAGGCAGCGTTGAGGTCGAATGCAGCAGCGTTCACCGCGCCGATCCTGCCCTGGATAACGCTTGACATACTCGGTGTAAGAAAGTCGGGAGTAACGGAGCAATCAATAACGAGACCAATATCTTCGGGGTTTATGCCTGACTTTTCTACAGCCTGCTTTGCAGCCTGAAGTCCCATATACCATGTAGGCTCCCAGCCTGCCATACGGCGTTCCCTGATACCTGTTCTTGTTCGGATCCACTCGTCATTCGTCTCAACGAATCTGGTGAAATCATCATTTGTAAGCTTCTGCTCGGGCACATAGCTGCCGAGTCCAAGAATATTGATTCCCATGTATAACTCCTTAGAAAGATTAATTATTATAAAAAGGTTGTAAAAACCAAAAATATATGTTATAGTATTAATACGGGTATATTATACCAGTTATAATATATTGTAATTCATTTTTGATATTTTTGCAATGATATTTCGGGACTTTGATGAAACAAAAACAAAATATCGTCTATTCCCACAAAATGTCAAGTTAAAATTCAGCAGTTTTCACCAAATGTTTGTCTATAACATACAGAAAGGAAGTTACACATTATGACAATTTCACTATTTTCAGGACAGGGTTCGCAATATCCCGGCATGGGCAGGGATATCGCCGAAAGCTCTCCAGAGCTTATGAATATCCTCGAAACAGGCTCGGCGGTTCTCGGCAGAGACCTCAAAAGCATCTGCTTTGACAGCGCTCCCGAGGAGCTTTCGCGCACAATAAACGCGCAGCCCGCTATCATGGCTGTTTCGCTCATGTGCTTCAACGCCGCTGTTAACCGCGGTTACACTACCGAGGGCGTTGCAGGTCACTCTCTCGGCGAATATGCAGCTATGGCAACTTCGGGCATGATAACGCTTGAGGACGCATTTCGTCTCATAAAGGCACGTTCCGAGGCTATGGACGAGGCTGCAAGAGCACAGAAGGGCGCAATGGCTGCTATCATGAAAATTGATCCCTCCACAGTTGAGGAGGTATGCAGCAACGCCAAGGAATACGCTGCGGCTGTTAACTTCAACTCACCCCAGCAGACCGTTATCGCAGGAACTCCCGAGGGGATCGCTGAGGTAAGCGCGGTTTTCGCCGACATGAAGGCAAGAGTTATCCCCCTCAACGTTGCAGGAGCATTCCATTCAAAGCTCATGCAGACCGCTGCGGACAAGTTCTACGAGGCTGCAAAGGCGATAACCTTCAAAGCGCCGCAGGTAAAGTACTACTCGAACGTAACAGGCGGCGAGCTTAATGATTTCTCGGATATGCCGGCTCTGCTCGCCAAGCACATCGTCTCGCCCGTTCGCTTCACCTCCGAGCTTGAAGCAATGAGGAACGCAGGCGCAGACCGCTTTGCGGAATTCGGCCCCGGCAGAACTCTTACTGGTCTCGTTAAAAAGACTCTCAAGGACGTTTCCGCTTACAGCATAGAAAATCTCGAAACTCTGGAAGGAGCTGCTATATATGAGTAAATTCGCACTTATCGGTCATCCGCTCGGACACTCGATGTCTCCGCTCATTCACGAAAAGCTTTTCGCCCTCAGCGGCATGACCGACGCCGAATACAGCCTGCTCGACATTGATCCTGCCGATCTTCCGCAGAAACGCGAGCTGCTTGGATCTCTCGGCGGACTCAATGTTACTATTCCCCACAAACAGGCTGTGATACCGCTTCTGGACGAGCTTGGCGAAAGCGCACAGAGATACAACTCGGTAAACTGCATAAAGAATGACGGCGGCAGGCTCACAGGCTACAACACCGACTGTGACGGTTTCCTGCGCTCGGCTGAACTTCTTCCGCTCGGCGGAAAGGTAGCTATACTCGGCTGCGGCGGAGTAGGCAGAATGATCGCTATCGAAACCGTTCTTCACGGCGGAGAGATAACTCTCGCTGTTATACCGCAGGATCTGAAAACCGCTCAGGTACTTATGGCTGAGATACTCGCAAAATGCAGCGACGCATCGGTAAAGATCGCCGATATCGCGACTCTTGAGGACAGTTTTGACCTGCTCATAAACGCTACGCCTGTCGGAATGTTCCCCAAGGTCGATGCGTGTGCGGTCAGCGACAGCGTTATCGAGAACAGCCTTACGGTTTTCGACGTTATCTACAACCCCACCGAGACGCTCCTCATGAAGAAAGCGCGCGCACTCGGCAAGACTGCTGTCGGCGGAGCATCAATGCTCGTATATCAGGCAGTAAAGGCTCACGAGATATGGTACGGCGGAAAGTTCGCTGCCGAGGATATCTCAAAGATAATACTTGACGTTGAGAACGCAGTAAACGAAAACAACAAATAACCGGAGATAATAATATCATGACTATATTTCTGTGCGGCTTTATGGGCTGCGGAAAATCCACTGTCGGCAAGCTCGCGGCAAAAAAACTCGGCTGCGGCTTCTGCGACACCGATGACCTCATCGTGAAAATTGAGGAAATGACCATTCCCGAAATATTCGAGCAGAAAGGCGAGCCGCACTTCCGAAAGGTCGAAGCCGAGCTTGTCAAGTCTCTTTGCGGCAAGACAGTCGTTGCTGCCTGCGGAGGCGGAGCTATGCTCAATCCCGATACCGCAAAGGCTGCGGCTGAGGCGGGTGCAAAGGTGATCTACCTCGATGTTCCGTTTGAGACCTGCTATTCCCGTATCGAGGGCGACACAAACCGCCCTATCGTTATGAGCTCTACCAAGGAGCAGCTTGAGGAGCTGTACAACAAGCGCCGCTCTGTTTATGCGGCACATTCCACCATTACAGTAGATTGCAGCGGAAGTCCCGTTCAGAACGCGGACAAAATTGTAGCTGCAGTCAGAAAGTGAGCTGCCATGCTTATCTATAACGCCGAAATACACACTATGGACTCCGATGAAATGATCCCCAACGGCTGGGTCGAGGTTCGTGAGGGCAAGATCACCGATATCGGCAGCGGTGCTCCGAACCTTATCCCCGAGGACTGCATTGACGCAAAGGGCGGTATGCTCCTTCCGGGATTCATTGACGCACACACCCACCTTGGCATAATCGAGGACGGCCTCGACTTCGAGGGCGACGACTGCAACGAAGCCACCGACCCGTTCACTCCCCAGATGAGGGCGATAGACGGAATAAATCCGTTCGACCGCTGCTTTGAAGAGGCTCGCATGAGGGGTATCACCGCCGTTGCCTCATCTCCCGGAAGCGCAAATGCCTGCGGCGGCGAAATATGCGCTGTCAAGACTGACGGCAAACGCATAGACGATATGCTCATCAGAACTGTCGGCATAAAGTTTGCGCTGGGTGAAAATCCCAAAAACGTCTACAACGGCAAGGACGAGACTCCTATTACAAGAATGGCTGTTACCGCGCTCATACGCGAGGGACTCCACAAGGCACGCCGCTATGTTCACGATATGGACAGCTATTACGCGGACGGCGAAAACTACGATCCGCCCGAGTACGACATCAAGTGCGAAGCTCTCATGCCCATGCTCGACCGCAAAATGAAGGCTTTCTTCCACTGTCACCGCGCGGACGACATCTGCACGGCAATAAGGATAGCCAAGGAATTCTCCCTTGACTCTGTGATAATTCACGCGACAGACGGCTATAAGATCGCGGATATCATCGCGGAGGAGAAAGTTCCCGTTATCTGCGGCCCTATCATCTGCGACAGGTGCAAGCCCGAAATGAAAGGTCTTGCTCTGAAAAATGCGGCTATCCTTCACGAAAACGGCGTAGAACTTGCGATATGCACAGACCACACCGTTATCCCGATACAGTATCTCCCCCTCTCGGCACAGGCGGCTGTCAAGGGCGGTCTCTCCGCCGACGAGGCTCTGCGCGCAATAACCGTTACTCCTGCAAAGATACTCGGGATCGATGATGTAACAGGCTCGATAACGGTCGGCAAGAACGCAGACCTCCAGCTTTATCGCAGGGGCGAGAATCCGCTTGAGCTTTTGTCCGAGCCGCAGCTCGTCATGGTAAGCGGCAGAATATGCCGAAAGGACATTTAACATGAAAAAACTGATATCTCTGATATCCGCATTTGCAGTCGCCGCTTTCGGCGCTGTTCCGGTCATTTCGGCAGGTGAGGACGGAGGATACAGCTTTGAATACAGCGTTAACGACAGCGGCACAGCCGTTATCACGGGCGGAACAGGCAGCGGCTCTGTTTTGAACATTCCCTCGCAGATAGACGGTCTTACCGTTACGGAAATCGGCGAACAGGCTTTTTCGGGACTCGGCAGTCTCAGCACTGTGATCCTCCCCGACTCAATAACCAAGATAGGAGACCTTGCTTTCACCGTCTGCCCGAACCTCGAAACGTTCATTGTTGACAGCGGCAATCAGAATTTTTCATCTGTCGGCGGAAGTCTTTTCTCGGGCAGCCAGCTCGTGGTATATGCAGGCGGAAGCAGCGCAGTTCTCCCAGATAACGTGCGTTCGATACGCAAGGGAGCTTTCCGCGGAAAAAGCAGACTTACCTCGGTAAGTCTGCCCGATACGCTCCTTGAGATCGGCGACTCGGCTTTCTCCGGCTGCACTTCCCTTACCGAGATAGATATACCCGATTCGGTAAATTATATCGGAAAGAGCTGTTTTCTAAGCTGCACGGCTCTGGAAAAAGCAACGCTCGGAACAGACGTGATAGAGATACCCGACGACTGCTTTTATTCCTGCATAAGCCTTAACACCGTCTCTATCCCCGAGGGAGTCGTGCGTATAGGCAGCGACGCATTCTATTGCTGCTCTAACATGACGGGTGTGTATATTCCTCAGAGCGTGACCTCCATAGGCTCGAATGCTATCGGCAGAAGATATATCAGAGTGGGCGGCAGTTCGGAAAACATTCCCGATTTCCGCATTACGGGAGAAGCAAACTCCGCTGTACAGAATTACGCGGAAAGCTACGGGATAAACTTTACGATCGGAGAGATACCGCTCGGCGACATCAACGGAGACTACATCGTAAACTCGATAGACGCATCCGCTGTCCTGACGGACTACGCATGGGTCTCAACAGGCAGAGACTCGTCTTTCAACGGCTGGAAGATCCGCACAGCAGACTTCAACTGCGATGGCATTGTAAATTCGATCGATGCCTCTGCCGTTCTTACCTTCTACGCAAGGAATCAGGCTGACAAAAACTGACAACAGCTTGGGTTTTCGGCGATAAATTGCTTTTTTCGCCAAAACGCGACATAAATCCACAAAAAAAATTTACATTTCTCTTTTGCCCCCGCTATTGACATAAAGCGCAAAAAATAGTATGATAAGAGTTAATAACAATTTAAACGAATCTTGTGAAGGAGGATTTTTCTATGTTGACCGACATGAACAGTAAATTCAAAAAGGAAGGTCTTACTTTTGACGATGTTCTGCTTATTCCGGCAGAATCCGACGTTACGCCCAATATGATCGACCTCAAGACAAAACTTACCTCAACTATCTCACTCAATACTCCCGTTATGACCGCTGCTATGGATACCGTTACGGATTCCAGAATGGCTATCGCTATCGCCCGTGAAGGCGGTATCGGCATCATTCATAAGAATATGTCCATTGAACAGCAGGCTGACGAGGTAGACAAGGTAAAGAGAAGCGAGAACGGCGTTATCGTAGATCCTTTCTCACTCACAGAGGACCACATTGTTGCCGATGCGGACGAGCTTATGGGCAAGTACAAGATATCGGGCGTTCCGATCGTTGACGGCAGCGGCAAGCTCGTTGGTATCATCACAAACAGAGATATGCGTTTCCTTACTGATTTCAACGCTAAGATCTCTGAGGTCATGACAAAGAAGAATCTTATTACTGCTCCTGTAGGAACTACTCTCAGCGAGGCTCAGGAGATTCTCCGCAGACACAAGATCGAAAAGCTCCCTATCGTAGACGAAGAGGGCTATCTCAAGGGACTTATCACTATCAAGGATATCGAAAAGTCGGTTCAGTACCCCAACTCCGCCCGTGATTCAAGAGGCAGACTCCTCTGCGGCGCAGGAATCGGCGTTACTGCAAACGTTCTCGAAAGGGCAAAGGCTCTTATCGACGCTCAGGTCGATGTTCTCGTTCTTGACTCGTCACACGGTCACAGCGCAAACGTTATCAAATGTCTCAAAATGATAAAGGCTGAATACCCGAATATCCCTGTTATTGCAGGAAATATCGCTACTGCTGAAGCTGCTGAGGCTCTTATCGCAGCAGGCGCTGACTGCCTCAAGGTCGGTATCGGCCCCGGTTCTATCTGCACAACAAGAGTCGTTGCAGGCTGCGGTGTTCCCCAGATAACAGCAGTTTATGACGTTGCCTGTGTTGCTCAGAAGTACGATATCCCCGTTATCGCTGACGGCGGTATCAAGTATTCGGGCGATATCGTAAAGGCTCTTGCAGCAGGCGCTAACGTTGTTATGCTCGGTTCGCTCCTCGCAGGCTGTGCGGAAGCTCCCGGCGAAACTGAGATCTATCAGGGTCGTCAGTTCAAGGTTTACAGAGGCATGGGAAGTCTCGGCGCTATGGCAGCAGGCTCTAAGGACAGATATTTCCAGGAGGGCGCTAAGAAGCTCGTTCCCGAGGGCGTTGAAGGACGTGTTCCTTTCAAGGGTCCCGTTGCAGATACGATCTTCCAGCTTGTTGGCGGTATCCGTTCAGGTATGGGACTTTGCGGCTGCAAGGATATCCCTGCACTCCACGAAAAGGCTCAGTTCGTCAGGATCACGGGCGCAGGTCTCAAGGAGAGCCACCCCCACGATATTTACATCACCAAGGAAGCTCCCAACTATTCGACACAGATCTAAGCAGCACATTGCCGATAAAAGAAGGGTATCTGATATGTTTCAGATACCCTCTTTTCAGATTTCCGCGGAGCGCTTGTAGTTATGCGGGGCTTTGCCCCACACCCCACCAAAGGCTCTGCCTTTGGAATCCGCTAAAGGGTCAACAACCCTTTAGAATCCCATTATCAGCGAAAAAAATCCCCCGTCACTAAGACGAGGGATTTTTGTTTATCGTGATCAGTCAAGCGGGAAGTTTACGAGTCCGATAACATACTTCTGAACTGCAAGTGCGTCGGAAGTTGTAACTCCGTCACGAGACTTGTTGCAGTCAGCATTTTTCATGCCCTGCTCCGTGATGTGAGTAGGATCAGATCCGGTCACTCCGTACTTATCCTTGTTTGAAAGAGCCTGAAGGATCATTACTGCATCCGAAATGTCAACCTTGCCGTCGCAGTTTGCGTCTCCGTAAAGTATATCATTCTCTGTTGTATTGCTCGAAGTTGTAGTCGTACTTGTTGTAGTGGTCGTGGTAGTTGTCGTTGTTTTCTTAGTCGTAGTCGTTGTTACAGCTTCATGATAGATAAGGTTCACTTTTGAGATAGTTGCGCCGTTCTCAGACCACCAGATGTGCAGGGTAACTGTATCATTCTGAGCCTGAATACCTGCAACATCTGCTGTTATTGTATCCGATGTGGTATCAAATGTTCCGAACTGCATATACTGTCCTGATGTGTCGGAGTAGTCAAACGCACCGCTTATCTTGCCGCCGTTTGTGTTTATTACAGCCTCGACCTCATCTGCGCCCTTGAGCTGGAATGAAAGCTCAGTTGCACCGCTGGGAACGCTTACTTCAACAACGCGCTTGTCAGTCTGAACGGGAGCTGTGGTCGTTGTAGTGGTCGTTGTCTTATCGGGTGAAGTTGTTGTGATGGTTGTATCACCGCCGGAAGTAGTAGTTGTGGTGGTGATCGGTGTAGAACCGCCATTTACTCCGGGGATAGTGGAAGGATCAACAGCGCTGCCTGTGTTGTACTTGCTGTAGAGACCTGCTGCTGCACCTACGAGAGCCGCATTGTAATCGAGTGTTACCTCGTTAGCCTCATAGTCCTGAACAGTATCATTGTAAGTGCCGTTTGCGTCCAGAGGACCGCCTACGAGAGCGCCTACAAGAACATGACCATTGCTGCTGTACTGTGAATTCTTGCCCATTTCGTCAAAGCTGCTGTAGCCGGAAGCTGCTCTGTGGTGAGCATACTTAGCGGAATTATCAGTAAGACCTACAACGAAGCAGGTTGCTGAAGCGCTGCCTACGCCCTTGTTGCCGAGAATATAGTCCATCTGACCCTTTGACCAGCTATAGTAGTCCTTTGCGCCGTACTTTGAAGCGAGAATAGCCGCAAACTGCTGTGCGGTATTGTATCTTGCGCTGCCCCACTTTGTCTCAAAGTAGTAGGAGCTTGAAGTTCCGCCGTGATTGTCGATATAAGTCGTTACCTTGTTCCAGTCGTTTGACGACTTTGTAATTTCAGCCTGAAGTATAGCTGCGCCCATGCTGACATTGTTCCAGCTGAGGGTCGAATAAACACCCCACTGACAGCCTGACAAACCTGACGAGCCCTTGTTGCTCGAATTCATGAATGTGTTGAGGAATGTCTTGTATGTGCTGTCATTTGTTGCAAGATAGAGCCAGCCTGCCGCGAAAGCCTGATCATCATAGTAATCAAACGAGTTGTAGAAATCCGAAGCGCCGTCCTTAGCACACTGGTTGTACTTTGTGGAAAACTCGAACAGAGCCTTTGCGTACTTGAGATCCTCAGCGTTGCCGAAGTTTACATAGTGAGCCGCAAGAGCTGCGGAATATGCTGCCGCGATATCGCTTGCTCCGCTTGAAGTCGAGTAGGTCTTTCTGCTTGCAGAGCTCTGTACTTCGGGAGCGCACCATTCAGCGTGGTCTGCATTGCCGTCGCCTATCTGATAAACAAAATTTGAAACGCTGTTGCCGCTGAGGGTCGTGCTGTCGCGGAAGAACTTTGCAAAGTAATCAGTAATGTCCTTGAGGTGAGCAGTCTGACCGGAAGAATCATAAGAGTCGCTGAATTCGTAATAGCCCCAGTCGAGAACGGCTGCGGAATAACCTGCGGGGAGACCGAATTTTACATGGTCGCCTGCATCGTGGAAACCACCTGTAACGGAATCCGATGTGTGACAGTCACTTCGCCATGAAAGCTTGCCTGCCTCCTCAACCTGATCGCCGCACATATTCGCATCGTAGAAGTAGAGGGAATACTGTAAGAGCTTTGCGTAATCATCACCTGCGCCTGCCGCACCGGCTGAGAGAGAGGGAGTAAGCGCTGATGAAAGCGGAGCAGCAATTGCACCGACTGCCATGACACTGCTGACAACAACTGACTTGATTTTATTTTTGATCTGCATGGTTTCACTCTTCTTTCATTTGTAATTTTTTCCTATAATATGTTTTCTATCCCTGCCGTTGAGGCAAGTCTAAGCTAATTATACAGTTTTTGGAGGGTGAGTTAGTTACATTTTAGTAACACAAAAGTTACAATGTAGTTAAATCAAGGACAATATCAACAATTTCGGCACTTTGCAATAAAACGCAACTCACATATTGTGCATATTTACAACATGAAACTTACTTTTTAGCAGTTCAACCGCTCGTTGTTTTTGAAATCTGAGCCGAATAAAAAAATGCCGTCTCTTATGAACCAAGAGACGGCATAATAGTTATTCTATCGGGAGAGTAGCAACGAGTCCGACAACATACTTCTGAACTGTAAGTGCGTCAGCAGTAGTAACTCCGTCACGAGAGGAGTTACAGTCTGCATTCAGCATACCCTGCTCCGTGATACGCGTTGGATCAGTGCCGCTGACTCCGTATTTATCCGAATTTGCAATAGCTTGCAGGATCATTACAGAGTCCGAAATATCGACCTTTCCGTCGCAGTTCGCATCGCCGTATTGAATATCACTTTCGGTCTCGGTAACTGTTGCCGTAGTGGTCGTCGCGGGCGGAGAGGTGGTAGTCGTTGTTTTGGTCGTAGTCGGAACATCGACAACGTCATAGTAAACGAGATTTATCTTGCTGATGACAGACTCATTGTCCGACCACCAGAGATGGACCGTAATGGTATCATTCTGTGCGTTAACGCCCTTGAGGCTTGCGCTTGTGACATAGGTGTCAGCTCCACTCATAGTGTAGTTGAACGCGCCGAACTGCTGATACTGTCCGGAAGTGTTTGTATAGTCGATAGCGCCGTTGCCGTTTCCTGCGGACTTCGCCGAAACTTCGATCTCAATAGCGTCCGCGCCGTTTACCTTAACGTCGATAGCGTTCTTGGAGCTGTCGATATTTACTTCCTCAACGCGCTTTGTGGTAACAACGGTAGTAGTCGTTGTCGTTGTGCGCTTGGTCGTTGTGGTCGTAGGACGGCTTGGGTCAACGGTTGTCGTAGTGCCGGGGACGGGAGTTTCGCCGTTAGCCACAGCGATCTCGGACGGGTAAACCGTTACCTCATCGCCGATATCAGCGACTACCTTGCCTGTGCCGTATGCGGAGTAAAGTCCTACTGCTGCGCCAACAAGACCTATCTGATAGTCAAGAGCGACCTCGTTTGAAGTAGCGTCCTTTGCGTCAAGCTTGCGGAATGTTGAGAAATCAGTGCTTGTCGGGCCTCCGCAGAGCGCTCCGTAGAGAATGTGGCTGGTGGGAACATCAGCATAATCGCCGCTCCAACTGCCCCACTGGCTCCAACTGTCGTCAACATAGAGACCGGAAGCTGCACGGTGGTGGGGAGATGTGGCAGAAACGCTGTTGTAGCCGACAACAAGGCTTACATTCGCATTATTGTCGCCGAGTATCATGTTCATCTGGCTCTGACACCAGTCTGCAAAGTCAGCACCGGATTCTTCCTTGTGCTTTGTCGCAACGAGTGCGCAGGTCTGCATAAGAGTGTTGTGGCGGGCACTTCCCCAAGAATTCATGACGTAGAACTTGCCCTGATTTGCATTGACAACGCCCTTGATGTAGTTGACGGGAGCTGTCCAGTTTCCCGTGATCTCGGCATTTATAAGAGCCGCACCGAGCCAGACACCGCCGTAGTAATAGTCGTTCGTCCAGTCATTCGTGCTGCTCGTGTCCTTTGCCGCATCAGCAAGGTAAGAGTCGTCCTTAGTCGCGAGATAGAGCCAGTTTGCCGCCCACGCGATATCGTCCTCCGCGCTCTTGTCGGAATAGGTCATCTGATCGTATGTGATAGTACGGTATTTCGCGGCAAAATCGTAAAGAGCAATAGCGTAGTCAAGGTCTTCCGAGTTGCCGAAATTTATGTAGCTCTGTGCAAGAGCCGCCGCATACTGAGCCGCAACGTCACTTGCGCCGCTTGAAGTCGAGTAAAACTCTCCTCTTCCGCGTCCGGGCATAAGCTCGGGAGCGCGCCACTTGCCGTGGTCTGCACCGTCATCGCCGACCTCATAGATAAAGTTGGTAACGCTTCCGTCATCGCCGCGTGTCGTGCTCGCTTTCATAAAGCTTGCAAATTCGTTTGAGATATCGCGGAGATGGTCGGTCGTTCCTGTCGAATCGAATTCGTTCTTGTACTCATAGTACATCCAGCCGAGAGTTGACGCGGTAAATCCCTCGGTAAGACCGCAGAGGATACCGTCGCCTGCGTCATGGAAACCGCCGAGGCTGTACGCATCGTCCTTGTGGCAGTCGTCTCTCCATGAGAAGTGTGATTTTTCGCCTGCTCCCTCGCCGCAGTAGTTCGCGTCAAAGAAATAAAGCGAATACTGCATCAGCCTCGCGTAGTTGTCAAGGTCGAGGTTTGCATCTGCCGCTGATACTACTGAAGGAAAAGCAACAGTAACGGCAGAAGTTGCAGCCATTACCGCCGATACAGCCGCAGCGGCAGCTTTTTTGAATAGGGGGTGTTCTTTGTGCATGATAAGCTCCTTTCACATAATAAGATCCGTTAACACGATCTTTGCATTTTACTGCAAAAAAACAAACAGAGAAGCCTGTGAGACTTCTCTGTAAATAATCTTAGTCGTTTGCCTTATCAGACTCAGCTTCAGCAGCGGCTTCAGCCTTTTCAGTCACTTCCTCAGCCTCATCAGCGCTTTCCTCAGCCTCATCAGCGCTTTCCTCAGCCTTTTCAGCATTCTCCTCGGAAGTCTCATGAACAGTATTATCAGTTATCTCAAAGTCGATGTTCTCATCATTATCATAAACATCGTAATCATCATAATCGTCATCGTCATATCCTGTACTGCTCTTCTTACCCTTGATAGCCTGAGCTGCAACGTATCCTACTGCGGCAACTGCGCCTGCAACTAAAACGCCAAATATAAATTTATTCATTATCAATTCCTCATTTCTCCGCAAGAATCGTGTGGGTGATATACATTTACCGAACCGCTTGCGATCGGATAACGATAAGCTTGAATATATTATAACATACTCTTTTCAAAATTTCAACCTTTTACATATTATTTGTTAAAAACATCAAAATTGAAAGGGCTGTTATTGGTGCAGTTTCACAACGGAGTATCCTTTTTCCGAGCCATACCTGAGCTGCTCCGACAGCGGTGCACGCCTCAGCTTCTTCGCGGTCAAAACCGCCCTCGCTGCCTATCACAAGACCGACAGTTTTCGCGCCTGTGAGATCGACCTCGCCGAACGAAACTCCGCCCTCCTCCTCATATAAAAGGACGTTTCGGTCAAGCTCCTTCATCATTTCAAGAGCCTTCTTATAGGAGACGATCGGCGTGACCTGCGGAATGATCCCCCTGCCCGATTGCTTCGCCGCCTCGGCAGCTATCTTGTTGAGCCGCGCGAGTTTCTTGGCAAAATCGCGCTCATCGGGACGCGAAACACATCTCCTCGTGAGCATGGGAACTATCCTCGACACCCCCAGCTCCACGCTCTTCTGAATGATGTATTCAAGCTTATCCATCTTCGGGACAGCCTGAAACAGCGTAACTTCGATATTCGGTTCAGCCGCGCATACTACCTTTTCTTTCAGCGAAAGATAGACCGTATCGCTCGTGATCTCTGATATCTCGCAGTTATAGTCGATACCTCCGCAGCAGACCGTCAAAGGCTCGCCGGGCTTCATTCTCAGCGAGCGTCCCACATGGACTGCGTCGCTCCCCGTCAGTGTAATGTTGTTTTCATCTATTTCATTTGTAAAAAATCTCGGCATTTCCGCACCTCGCCCAATATATTATTACTGACATTATACTATATAATACAATAAATTTCAAGAGCCGCCGAATTTTTGCACATCTCCCGCTTGTGTAAGCTTATATTTTGTTGCATTTGCTGCTTGTATCGTAATACGCAAGTTTTATTTTGTGCAAATGCACAAATATGTATTTTTATGCTTGACAAAACGCCTTTGCTTTGCTATAATATAAAAGCTGTCTGACACGGACAAGCCCCGAGGTACTGTTCGAGGCGTAGCTCAGTTTGGTAGAGTGCTTGGTTTGGGACCAAGATGCCGCAGGTTCGAGTCCTGTCGCCTCGACCAAGATCAGGGTTATTTCCGATTCGGACGAGTCAAAAAAATTTTGAAAAATTTCAAAAAAGCACTTGACAAACGCAAAAAGATGTGATATAATAAATATGTTAGCGCTGGTGTAGCTCAGTTGGTAGAGCAGCTGATTTGTAATCAGCAGGTCGGGGGTTCGAGTCCGTCCACCAGCTCCATTTTCTTCTATACATCTTTTATCCCTTATGGGAGAGTTCCCGAGTGGCCAAAGGGGGCAGACTGTAAATCTGTTGCTTTTCAGCTTCGATGGTCCGAATCCATCCTCTCCCACCACAATGCCCCGAATTTCGGGGCATTAATTCTTTTCGCACCTTGCATTTTTCTGCAAGGGCTTTTTTATGCCCGAAAAAAAAGAGATTTTGCACGGAAATGAACTCCTATTGTTCAGAAATATATTGATATTGCGTTGAATTACAGCAATATTTTCCTCGGGCAGAGACTCGCAGGAGATACTTTCTCCTGCGCCGACCAAGTGTAACAACGGGACAAGCCCGTTCAGCCAAATATACAGGAGAGATATTTATGATTAGAGAAGATTTAAGAAACATCGCCATTATCGCGCACGTTGACCACGGTAAGACTACCCTCGTTGACGAAATGCTCAAACAGGGTGGCGTTTTCCGTGAGAATCAGGCTGTTGCCGAGCGAGTTATGGACTCCGGCGACATCGAGCGCGAGCGCGGTATCACTATCCTCGCAAAGAACACCTCTGTAATGTACAACGGTACAAAGATCAACATCATCGACACTCCCGGACACGCTGACTTCGGCGGCGAAGTAGAGCGAGTTCTCGAAATGGTTGACGGAGTTCTGCTCCTCGTTGACGCTGCTGAAGGCCCTATGCCCCAGACAAGATTCGTTCTTTCAAAGGCTCTTGAAATGGGTCACAAGATCATCGTTGTCGTAAACAAGATAGACCGTCCCGATGCTCGTCTTGACGAGATAGGCGATGAAGTCCTCGAACTCCTCCTCGACCTCGACGCAAGCGAAGAACAGCTTGAGTCCCCTATCCTTTTCTGCTCAGGCAGAAGCGGTACTGCATCGCTCAGCCAGTACGAGGCAGGCATAGACCTCAAGCCCCTTTTCGACACTATCATCAACTACATTGACCCTCCGCACGGTGAGGAGAACGACCCGCTCCAGATGCTCATTTCCTCTATCGACTACAACGAGTATGTCGGACGTATCGGCGTAGGAAGAATAGTCCGCGGAAGTATCAAGGTAAATCAGCCTGTCACTATCTGCGACTACACAGGCACAAGAAAGAACTACAACTCAAAAATCGTTTCACTTCTCCAGATACAGGGACTCCAGCGTGTTCCCGTTCAGGAGGCTACTGTCGGCGATATCGTGTGGATCTCGGGCATTGAGAACATAACTATCGGCGACACGGTATGTGCTACCGACACTCCCGAGCCGCTCCCCTTTGTCAAGATAAGCGAGCCTACCGTTGAGATGACTTTTGCCGTAAACGACAGCCCGTTTGCCGGCAGAGAGGGTAAATTCGTTACTTCACGTCAGCTCCGCGAGAGACTTTTCCGCGAACTTCTCAAGGACGTTTCGCTCCGCGTGACCGAGACCGACAGCACAGACGCTTTCCGTGTTGCAGGACGCGGCGAAATGCACCTCTCTATCCTTATCGAAAATATGCGCCGCGAGGGCTACGAGCTTTCAGTTTCAACTCCCCGCGTTCTCTTTAAGAAGGACGAGGCAACAGGCAAGAAGCTTGAACCTATCGAGAGACTTGTTATCGACGTTCCCGAGGACTGCGTTGGCTCAGTCATGGAAAAGATCGGCGCGCGCAAGGGTGAAATGCTCGATATGCACCCGCAGGGCAGCCGTATGAGGATCGAGTTTCTTATCCCTGCAAGAGGTCTTTTCGGATACAAGAGCGAATTCCTCACAGATACAAAGGGCGAGGGTATCATGAGCCATGTATTTGACGGCTATCAGCCTTACAAGGGCGATATTGAGCGCAGAAGCACAGGTTCACTCGTTTCATTCGAGACAGGCGAGGCTGTTACCTACGGCCTTTACAATGCTCAGGAGCGCGGTCAGCTTTTCATCACAGCAGGCACTCCCGTTTATGAGGGAATGATCGTGGGAGCTTCTCCGAAGGTTGAGGATCTCGTTGTAAATGTCTGCAAGAAAAAGCACCTCACAAACACCCGTGCAAGCGGCAGTGACGACGCTCTCCGCCTTGTTCCCCCGAGGATACTCAGCCTTGAGGACTGCCTTGAATTCCTTGCTGACGATGAGCTTCTCGAAGTTACTCCCGAATCGCTCAGGATCAGAAAGCAGATCCTCAATAACTCCCAGAGAGCTAAGAACAGAGCAAACGGCAAGGCATAAGTCTTTACCGTTTCCTATTCAGGGGTATTCCGCAACCGCAAAGCTCCCGCAGGACTACTCCTGTGGGAGCTTATTTGCATTAAGCGCACAAAAATTTGATACAAAGTCTGTACATTTCTCAATTTCGACACAATTCTGACACATTTCTGATATATAATGTTTTAAATATACGAAAAGGAGCACCCTATGAAAATAACCAAGATCACGGCATTGATTTCCGCAGCGATGCTCTGCTTTGGTACGGCAGCAGCCTGCAAGGACAAGGACTCCAAGAAGAGTAGTTCCTCTTCACAGAGTGAATCACAGCCGACACTCAGCGAAAACCTCTCCGACACAATTGACCAGTCAGTCAGCGGCGACAATTACGACAAATCGGTCTACTACGACACCGTTATGCAGAGAGTAGACGGCGATGAGGACTCCTCCGAGCCGTTTGAATTCGGCAAAATCGGCGAACTTGTCGAACCTGACGAGTCTGTCCCCGAGGAGGCTGACCTCGGCTCTTATCACCTCAGCGATGACGGCGTTAAGCTCTACTACGAGGAGGACGAATTTCCGGACGAGCTTGTTCTGACGCTCAAAGAATATTTTCAGGCATTCTCGCGCTCGGATTACACCGCCTACACACAGTGCGTTTACCCGAGTTACATCGAGGAAATGAACAAGTATCTTGAGGAGGACTTCGATCACGACCTCAAGACCTCATTCGCCTCACAGTGCGCAAGCCTTGCCGACAATGTAAACGGTGACTTTATCGTTACGCGGATCAAGGTCGAACCTGCTCCCCAGTTTGAGGAGGGCAAGGACAATATCGAGTCCTATTTCAGTATGCTTGACGATTCTTTTAACAAGGACTACTACAGCGAGGTAAAAGCCGAAGCCGACAAGTTCTACGATGCGCTTTTCTATGTCATGGTGCAGGACGCTTACGGTGACGAATCGCTCATTATAAGCGAATACGAAATCGTCTTTGCTGAAAAAGACGGAAGATATTATCTCTTCGGTTAAGGAGGTCTAATCATGAAGAAATTTTTTGCAGTTACATCAGCGGCAGTCCTTGCGGCTTCGCTCGCTTTCTCTTTCTCCTCTTGTTCGGACAAGAGCGACAGCAGTTCCACCGAGGGCAACCTCGCAGGCGGTGAACTTGGCAGCGATGTCAATGTTTCACAGGAGGATCTTCCATACGGCGCGACCATTATGCAGCTCACCCCTGACATTGACGGAGTTCCGATAATGACAGAGATCGACGACAGATTCCTCTCAACTGAGGAGGGCACAGCGGTCAGCGAATATTTCGGCAGTTTCTCCAAAAAGGACGAGTCCCTGCTTGAAAGCGCCACCTACCCTGCTGTTCTGGATTTCCGCCTTAAAACCGAGGGAAATATCTCTGAACAGGACTTCATTGAAAAGCAGTACGAGAATATAAAGTCATATACCGGCGTAAATTTTGAGTTCACCTATATTATGGTAAACAGCGTTTCGGGTTCGGGCGAGACTGACTTTTCATCTTATGACAATCTTGTCCGCGATCTTGACGCTGACGCGAATATAACCGACAGGAAATGCATAACAGTCGATTGTATGTATCAGGATCTCGATAACGGCGGAAACTATTCGCTCTCAAACAGAATAGGAAACGATGTCACCCTTTATATCTACACAATAAACGGCAAACCCTACGTTCTGACATGATTTATAAGGGAACGCCCTCCCTTGCAGGGCGTTCCCTCTTAAAAAACAGTCCACCGGACTGTTTTTTTATTCACCCTTTGCGGAGCGCTTTGTGGTTATATGCGGGGCTTTGCCCCACACCCCACCAAAGGCTCTGCCTTTGGAATCCGCTAAAGGGTTAACAACCCTTTAGAATCCCTTTATTAATAAAAGAGACTTTTTTCAAGTCTCTTATTTTTTTGCATAATTTTACTCAATCCAGCCATAATACTACCGAAGATTTTACGATGTGACGCTTTTCAGAGCAAGTGTCAGGGAGGTATTATGGCTGAATATATTGAACAGGGAATTTTCAGGATCTCAAAATCAGTCGGCGCAGAAAGCTTTGCCGCTGTGGTAGGACAAATGGAGGGTGACGGACCGCTCGGTTACTGCTTTGACAAGGTGGTCGCGGACAGTCACTTCGGACAGGAAACATGGGAAAAAGCCGAGAGCCGCTTTCAGCTTGAAGCTGTGCGTATTGCCGCACAAAAAGCCGATATTCTCAAAGACGATGTGGACGTTATCTGCTCGGGCGACCTCATAAACCAATGCATTGGCTCGACCTACGGTCTGAGGGAGCTTGAAATACCGTTTCTCGGTCTTTACGGCGCTTGCTCCACTATGGCGGAGGGACTGCTCATAAGCTCGCTCCTCATTGACAGCGGCGCGGCCAAGAGAATAACTGCCGTCACCTCATCGCACTTCTCAACGGCTGAGAGACAGTTTCGCTTTCCGCTTTCCTACGGCGGTCAGAGAACTCCCACCTCTCAATGGACGTGCACAGGCTCGGGCGCTGTCATTCTGTCAGAGGTCAGCGGAAAGAGCGCTCCAACCGTTGCAGGCGGCTGTATCGGCAAAATAGCTGACCTCGATGTCTCGGACATAAATAATATGGGCAGCGCTATGGCTCCTGCCGCTGCGGAAACTATACGGCGTTATCTCACCGCAACGAAAACTTCGCCAAACGACTATGACCTGATAGTCACGGGAGATTTGGGTACGGTCGGCAGCAAGCTCGTTATCGACATTTTGGCAAGGCAGAATATCGACATTTCGATACAGCACAGAGACTGCGGTGCTATGATCTTCGACTGTGACGCGCAGGACACCCACTGCGGAGGTTCGGGCTGCGGCTGTAGTGCAAGCGTTCTGTGCGGTCATTTCCTGCCCATGCTCCAAAGCGGAGAAGTCCGCAGTATGCTTTTTATCGCAACAGGCGCGCTAATGTCGCCAATGTCCGTCCAGCAGGGCGAATCCATTCCGTCTATCGCTCATCTCGTTCACTTCACAAGGGGGTAAATTCTATGCTTATGGATATCATTAAGGCTTTTCTCGTCGGCGGAGCTTTGTGCGCTGTCGGTCAGCTCCTCATCGACTTCACTAACCTCACCCCTGCGCGCATTCTCACGGGCTATGTCGTAGCAGGAGTAATTCTATCAGCCGTGGGTCTGTACAAACCCTTCGCCAAATTTGCGGGCGCAGGTGCGTCCGTGCCCCTTACGGGTTTCGGTCATCTTCTCGCTGAGGGCATTCGCAAAACGATCGAAAAGGACGGATTTCTCGGTATCTTCACTGGCGGCTTGACTGCCGCAGCCGGCGGAGTAACTGCCGCTCTCCTATTTGGTCTGATTGCCTCTCTTATTTTCAAGCAGAAAGATAAGGCTTAGTTTTCGTTCTTTTCCACAATTCCATCGCTAATGCTCACCGCGTTTGTGCTGTTTTCTACAAACTTCTGCTTTTTCTTCAAATCCCCTTGACTTTTCTTCTATTATGTAGTATAATAACTAAGCTGTGATATTTACACAGCTTGTATGGCGGCATAGCTCAGTTGGCTAGAGTACTCGGTTCATACCCGATTGGTCGTTGGTTCGAATCCTACTGCCGCTACCATGCGTTATCGCTTTTCGCTTTAACGCATCCGGCCCGTTGGTCAAGAGGTTAAGACACCGCCCTTTCACGGCGGAATCATGGGTTCAATTCCCGTACGGGTCACCATTACGCAATCCCACAGATGGCTTAAAATAGCCGTTTGTGGGTTTTCTTTTTTCTAAAAATCAGGCTTTGGCACTTGTTTGGCACTTATTATCTTTTAACTATTAATTTGGGTATCCGCAGAGCTTTCGCTCTGCGGTACTTTTTTTGCTCATAATGCCAGCACCTGCTGCTCGGTCTCAGTTTCGGTATCGTCCTTGGCAGGACTTTCTTCCTCTGTGCCTATATCGTTTGTGAAGCTCAGCGCATTGCTTATTGCATCGCAGTTGCGAGCCTTAGCTTCCTGAAACATATGAGAATACAGATTCAAGGTAGTTCCTACGACGCTGTGTCCCATATCCGAGGATACCGCTACAACGTCTACGCCTTCAAATATAAGCAGGCTTGCATGGAGATGTCGCAGTGAGTGGATATTCCTGAACGGCACTCCGATACGCTCACAGTAGCCTTTCAGCCACTCGAACGGTGTCTGCGGATTCATAGGTGCTCCATTCCATTTTGTGAACAGCCTGTCATGGTCTTCCCACTTGGTGCCGAGCTGTGCAGCTTCTGCCTCCTGTTCAGATTTGAAGTGTTTGAGCAAGTTCATTATAGAGACAGGCATCTTGGACACTCGCTTTGACTTTCTTGTTTTCGTAGTGTCGGTATAAATACCCTTCTCGGCTGTATACTGTGATGTTCGGCGGACGTGGATAATGTTATTTTCAAAGTCGATGTCTTTCCATTCCAGTCCTAGCATTTCACTGCGTCGGTAACCACTGTATATTGCAAGCAGCAGGTAGACCTGATACTTCATCGGCTCGCTTCTCAGGTTCTCATACAGCTTCTTCACCTCATCAATGGTGTAGATCTGCTTTTCGTCCTGTTCCTGTTTCGGCACATATACTCGCCTGCAAGGGTTGTCCGTCAGCATTCCCATGCGTATAGCATAGCTGAATACGTCACTGATAAAGCTCAGGTGATGCACTGCCGTTTTCCTCGACAGCGGCTTACCTGTGTTCATATTCTTGCCGTTGACAAGCATATCTGTCACGAACTTCTGAATATCACGAGCAGTTATCTTATCAAGCCGCTTGTGACCTATGGCAGTATAGACACGCTTGGTGAGCTGTTTCATTCGTGAATACGAGGTCGGTCTGAGGTTGATCTTCGCGTACTCCTCGAACCACTGCTCCGCAAATCGCTGGAACTTTATCGCCGAGGTTATCTGTCCCCTCATGCACTCTTCCTCGAACAGCACCGCCATTTTGTTGACTTCTCTCTCTATCTGCCGCGGAGTCATTCCGGGCTCGGGATAGTAGCTCCTGTACTGGTTGTGCTGCTTGCCGTCGACTCCGTAACCGCAGGAGACTCTTATTTCATACGAACCGTTTTTTCTTTTTCTGATAGCCGCCATATATAAAACCTCCGTTCAATAATACGGCGCGTTTCTACCAAGGACATCATACCACAACGCGGCAGAAAAGTCCAGCAGAAACGCGCCTTTTCGCACTATTTATTTACGCAGTCTCCCCACGCAGATACCTGAGGAACAAGTCCTTGTTGATGAGATATTTCTTGCCTGCCATGATGTGCGGCACCTGGTCGTTTATGCACATCTGACGCACACGGTACTCTGTCAGCCCCTCCACCAGTGCAGCCGCTTCCTTTATGGTCAGCATAACTATTCTTTCCTCGTTGTTTTCACCCATTCTATTCTCCTTTCGCCGAACGTCAGTTGTTCTTACGAATGAATACTGCGGTCATTTTTATCACTCCCTTCAAAGGTCAAATGGGCACGGCGACGACCGTACCCATGCCATTGTTATAATGCTATTTCAGGTTCTCGCTTCTTCCGAACATCACGTCTATAATAAGTTCGGCGCAGTCACGAAAGCCTTGTATGTAGCTCTCCGCTGCCATTGTCTCGGACAACATTCCCTGTGTATCCGTTATGTCGTTGAGCAGTTTCTTGTCGTCAGTCGACAGCCTTTTCTCAAGCCTATCGTACATTTCAAGCAGTTCCAGACTTCGCTTTGCATAATCGGAGTCCTTTCTCACATCGTGCTGACAAGGTATGACGTTCCCGTAATACAGATCCTGCAACTTCATCGCCGTGATCACCTCCCGACCAACAATCATACCACAGCACTTAGACGAAGTCTATTCATCAGACTGGACGAATGTTGACTGTTGATACCGAGCAGAAGCACTACACAGTGAGCTCGTCGCTGTCGACTATCCCCTCACGCTCACAGCGCATGATAAGGTCATCGAGGTTGATCTTTCCTCTCGTTCTGCGTACGTTGTTGACAGCTTCGCGACGGACGTCCTTGAGGTGATTCTTGCTGACTTCGAAGGTATCCGCCAGCAGTGCAATGAGCATTTCGACCTCTACTGCGTAACGGAAAAGTCCCTTTGAGATTTTGGTTATCCCCTCGTCACTTGCCGCGGAAATGCACTCTGCAAGCTCAGGCACAAGCACTTCTGACTTGTCTTTTATCTTCCTCGTTGCGAGATATAATCTCAGCGCAGACTCGATAAGCTCCGAGCGGCTGCCGCTGTTCTTGGAAAGATACTCGTCGCACTCTCTGAGCAAGTCCTCGGAAATATAAATGCCAGTTCTTACTTTTTCACTCATCGTCATCATCTCGTTTCTGATAATCGTAGGCTCGCTCGAAGTTTATCACGCCGTTGATGTGAGCAACTTCATCGACACACATTCCCCTGAGGTCTTCCATAACTTCATCATCTATATCGTTGACCGCTGCGAGAAAGTGAGACTGCATAGCCGACTCCACCGCCAACTTGAAGAGCCCGCGGTTGATCCTGTACTCCGAACCTTTGACTATACCGTCGATAATTGAAGTCAGGACGTGCGCGAGATATTCCGTCGCTGTACCCGAATTGCAGTCGAGGTAGCCTGAATAAAACTTTATAGCGTCCTCAATGAATTCGCTCTGAGAACGCGCATTTGCCTCGTCCATATGCTTGATGATAAGCTCTTTTGTCCTTGGGTAGAGCCAGACCGCCTGTTTTTCCTTCTTTTCCATAATACCCTCCATTATTACTCTCCGACACCGTTTATTGTCCTATGTTTCGCTGATTATTTCATTTCCGACTCCTGAACCGTAACACTCAGCGAAGTTACGACTCCTTTTGGCAGAACCCTCTTTTTCTGCTATTTTGCGGTCGGCTTTGCCGTTCCGCTGTGACCATTTCGGGGGCTGCGACCCCGAAATTTTAACCTGCAACAGACAGTCACTGCCTGATTTCGGGCACTTCCGTGTCCGCAAACATCTTCGACTTATCCAGCACCGCCACGCTCATCTGACGGTCATCGGTGACGCGGACAGTTGTTGTGTTGCGCTTACCTTTCACCACCATGATACCGTCATCGACCAGCTGCTGTATCAGACTATTCTTGCCAATGGAGAAGCTCTCGCCCATTTCCTTCGACAGCTTCACAACCTCCGAGAACGCCGCATTCATGATGAGGTAGTAGAAGTTGTCGTCATCGAAGCCGATGAAGCCTTTTCGGTTCATATCGAAGTCGCTGCCGATGAAATTGACACTGCACCTGCCGCTGTCGAGCAGACTTTTCAGCTTGTCGCAGAACTGATACGAGTAGTTTTCGTTCTCGACAATGGAATTGTTTCTGACTGAACTTGTGACGATTATGTTTCGGAATGACTGTTTGTAGTTCTCCATGTCCTGCACACCTATTTCTTCTTTTGCACTGAGAAACGCAAGCAGGAAGTCGAAACCGATCATCAGGTGTGCAAGAGTATCGGGAACTCTTGTGTGAAAGTTACTGCATCTTCCTGACAGTTCCGACGTCACTTCGGTACGGTATTTTTTGAATGTATCGGACAGTCCCTGCACGAAACTTTTTTCATCACTGAGATATGTTTCGCGCAGCCAGTCAACGTAGCTATGCATGATTGACGCGAGCACACCGTCCGCCGCGAGCTGCTGATACTCAGTCATCAGCGCAAGATCTATGTCGTCTGCTTTCATCTCGACGATGAAGTATCGCGCAAGACCGCTCTGAGAAATCTCGTGAACGTACTCCGCAGTGACAAGACACATACCTGTCGGCGGACGTGACGGCTGCAATTCTATTTTACTGTTCAGCCTCGCGCGACCAATACGGTCACCGTAGAAGCGTGCAAGATTTTGTGCAGCGCTTTTCATTTCAGAGTCACCGTATACACCATTCGGGTGCAGGTCATCGACGCAGGTCAGCACGTCCTTCAACGAATAGATATTGCTGAGAATGCTGTTCGCTGTATCGTGAAACGACATCGGGAGCGTACTTGCAGTGAAACTTCCGAAGAATGAACACATCAGTGCGGCAGTTGTGGACTTGCGCGTTCCTGTTTTACCAACAAGAGCGGTTATGAACTTTGGTTCGCAGCTTGCCGCTTTCAGGAAGTGCTCCAGCGGAGACAGAAATGTTACTGCAAGCAACGGCAGCATAACTCGCTGTGGAAGCAGACCGTTTTCAAGCAGTGCCGTGAGATAAAACAGCTTGTCCGCACTCGCACTTCCGCTCCAGTGATAAGCATTGAGCTTGCCTTGCAGCTCCACTGTGAACTCACTATCCGCAGACGGCATCAGGAACTCATACCTCTCATTGATTATTCGCCAGCCTGTCTGACTGTACACAGTCCTGAACTCAACATCAGCCTTTGTACTCATAATAGCGTGACGTATCTTGCCGAGAGTATTGTTCGCAGGCGAATACGAACCCAGCGAGCCCCACTTCTCGATGAGCCATTTCATGCTGCTCATCTCATCTGCGGTGACTGTGACTGTCGGCATTGTTGTTCCGTTGGAGTGTACAGCTCCGACCTCGAACGCTTTGCGCTGTTCCGCTCCGTCATCGAATGTTATCTCAGACTTCAGCACAAGAACGTAATCGCACAGCCTGACCATTGTGACCTTTCCTTTCCGCTCGACCGTTTCGTAAAGGCAGCCGTCTTTGACGCAATACGGCTCGTTGTAAATGTTGTTGTCGTAGTTTTCAGTCATCCTATCATCCTTTCTTTTCAAACTCGCTTTATTTGCCCTCAGAACCGCTCCGAGAGCTCGTGTGGTGTAGTTATCCCTCCTTCCTTCGCAGGACGGCGCAAACCGCGCACAAACGCGCGACACGGCGTCCTACCACTCTGATTTTACTAACAAACTACCAAACACGGTCAAAGCACGTGATACAGAGCTTTTTCAGCGTTAGCAATTTGCTATCGCTGAACTAACAACTACCGATTTTACTATCGGCAAAAGTAAAGATATATCGGCATTTAGACGCTCTTGGTAGCAAGTTAGCAATTGTGTTGCGTGAGCCCTTGTGCGCAGTACCATTCCTTTCATTCCGTCTTGCGTGACGAGAGAGAAGTATTTCACAGCTCGATGCGCTAAGCCCCTCCAAGCCATTGCGTCGCACTTAACTGCTGTGTTATCACTCCTGCGCAGGATATTTAATTTTCAAGATACTATGTCCCCCTACTTATAAAGGACTGGGAGAGGCGTTTTGATAAGCCTTTCCAGCAAATTTTTCAGAAAATTTTCCATTTCTGAAAATTGCTCTCTACTTATAAGGGAATGGGAATGGCGTTTTGCACAGTCTTTTTGTAAAATTTTGTACAACTGCACAAGCACCGTATTATTTGTCCCTCTACTTATAGGGAACTGGGAGAGCCCTTTTGGCAACCATTTTCATAATAATTTCATATTATTTTGTAGAGGTGCATAATTGCCGGCTTATGAATGTTCCTATTTTTAACGCCTCATATAGTAGCCGTTGGGAAGGGCTGTTTTGAACGACTTTTTTCAAACTTTGTATGATTGCACAAGTTCGAGCACTTATTTTGATGCCGCTTTCTGCCTTCATATAGTAGCCGCTGAGAGAAGCTCTTTTGGGCCATCATTTTGAAACTTTGTAGGCTTGCACAGAATCATGTTTGCCGCTTCGTATATTTTGCCAATAAAAAAACTAACGACTATCAACTTTGCTATCAGCGAAAATGAAGATATATCGCCGCCTAAGCCAATTTGGTAGCAAGTTAGCAATTATTTTACAGGAGCCCTTGCGCAGTACCTTTCCTTTCATTCCGCCTTGTGTGACGTGAGAGAAGTATTTCACAGCTCGATGCGCTAAGCCCCTCCGAAGAAGGGTGCCCCTTCAGCCAATTTCGCAAGCTACTAAATACGAACCCTTACTTTAAGGCTCGGTAGCCAAACTTGCTGAGGACACGCTGCGGAACTATTGCGGCGCACTTAACTGCTGTGTATCACTCCTGCGCAGGATATTTAATTGTCAAGATTCTATGCCCCTCTACTTATAAAGAACTGGGAGAGGCATTTTGTAGCCCAGTTTTCAAAAACTTTGTGACTATGCACAAGCCGATAAATATATTGGCTGCTTATTTTGCCCTCTACTTATAGGGGAATGGGAGAGGCGTTTTGCAACCCTATTTCACATAATTTTCACTTTACTTTGTAGAGCTGCATAAAAACCGGCTGAATAAAGATCACATTTTTATCGTCGCCTTATTGTCGTCGGCGAGGCCACCTTTCAACACCCTCTACTTATAGAGAACTGGGAAAGCAATTTTGCACAGTCATTTTTCAAATCTTTGGATAAACGCACAAAAAACAGCACCTGCAATTGTGTATGTTGCAGGTGCTATAATGAGAATTATTTGCTCACACTTGACTTTAAGGCTTTATCTGCCGCCAATTAATTGATTGAAACATAACAACCTTAATCGCTTTGAATTACTGAACAGAGCATTTTGTTTGTTGTGCATAAAATAATTCTGTAACTGCACAAAATATTTTTACAGAATCATTGCAATGAGCAGCAATTTATGATATAATGTAACTGGATATAACAAAAATCATCACTATACACCAACTATACTAAATGATTGTAAGGTGATTCCTGAATGAGCAGACTCAGAGAGAACAAACCGACAGCCGATGTTCTTATGACATCAATGAGAGCAATGGGATATTCGTTTGAAAGCGCCATCGCTGATATTATAGATAATAGTATAAGTGCTCACGCTCATGAGGTTATACTTCATTTTCCTGTAGATCCTTCAGAATGCTATGTGGCAATATGTGATAACGGCTACGGTATGACAAAATCAGAATTATTTGATGCTATGAAATACGGTAGTGAAGCCAAAAGAACCGGCAGATCCGATGACGACCTCGGAAGATTCGGACTCGGATTAAAGGCTGCATCTCTTTCTCAGTGCCGGAAACTGACAGTAATAAGTAAAAAAGACGGCAAGGTTTCAGCATATATCTGGGATCTTGACGTTATCGAAGAAAAACGTGACTGGTATGTTGTAGAGTGTGCCGCAAAACAGATAAGCGAAATACGTTTTGCAGATTACCTTGATAATCTTGACAGCGGTACAGTTGTGCTGTGGGAGAACTTTGACCTGATGGAAAAGTCAACAGGAAATGTTTATGGTGCTCTCAGTACGCACATGACGGAAACCTCGGATTATCTTTCGCTTATATTTCATCGTTTTCTTAACAGAAACGATAAATCCGCTGTCAGAATAAAGATTAATAACTTTCAGCTCGAAGGTTTTGATCCTTTCCTTGAGAATCATAATAAAACCAATATCCGCAGAGAAATTAAAATCATGATACCAGATTCTGAGGGAAAAGATCAGGCTGTATATGTTCAGCCTTATATCCTTCCTTTTCAGAAAGATCTATCACCTGAAGACAAGAAGCGCTCAGGCGGTATAGAGAATTATCGCTCAAAGCAAGGATTCTATATATATCGCAACGAACGCCTTATTGTATGGGGAACATGGTTCAACAGGCATCGTGACGAGCTTACCAAGTATGCCAGGATAAGAGTTGATATACCTAATACTCTCGATGATATCTGGGGTATTGATATCAAAAAACAGAGTGCAACTATTCCTCCGTCAATCCGCAAGAGACTTACGAAAGCTGTAGATGATGCAATGGACAGGTCTGTACAAAAGCAGACATATCGTGGCAGAGTTGCAAAAGTAGATGAGGATATGGATTATGTATGGGATCGTGTAAGCCTGCGTGAAGGTTTATTCACATACCGTATCAATCGTGATTCTAAGGTTTTCGATCTGATAAAGGAAAAAATCAACGAGGATGCGCTTCCGTATCTCGATATGCTTCTTGAAGAAATAGAGAGCAATATTCCTTTTCAGCAGATTTATATTGATAAATCCCAGAATGTTATAGATGAAGAAGTAACTGAAGAAAGAAAAGCCGATGTTGAAGCAAAGGCAGATGTAATGGTTAAACTTGCACTTGGTGCAGGTGCTGCAGATGTAAATGGAGTTATAGACAGACTTTTCCTGTCAGAACCGTTCAGTAACTTCCCGGAATTGAAAGATACACTAAAGGAGCACTATAATGGTAAATCAGGAAAGAGTTAATAATATAGTCGGAATGGTGCGTAATCTGATAGAGCTTACTGGTATTGCCAATACTCTTACAGATGAAAAGATAGATGAACTTATTTCTCAGGCACTTTCTATTGTAAGTGTAGACTGTTCAGATGAGGAACGGGAAGCCTGTAAACGTGACCTGAAATACAGATATATGATTCAGTCCAGACCCGGCAGCAAGATACTGAATGATTATGATCAGGAAGAATGGTATTCTGACATAAAAGATGAAATTGATCAGAAATTCTGGCTCAGATATAAGGACTATCTGATCGACGAGAAGCATTTCAGTCCGAATATTGTCAGCAAACTCGGCAATGAAACACTTGATCAGGATCTTATGAATTACCTGTTGAATCCTAACATCAAAACAGATGTACCGATTCTCAGAAGAGGTCTTGTTATTGGTGATGTACAGTCCGGTAAGACTTCAACATATATCGGACTGATATGTAAAGCTGCTGATGCTGGTTTCAAAGTTTTTATCCTTCTGACAGGTACAATAGAATCCCTCCGTAAGCAGACACAGGAGCGTGTAGAAGAAGGATTTATAGGTATAGATATGTCTGATCCTGCAACAGGCGGAAGACGTGTCGGCGTAGGAATGGATAATCAGGATATCTTTGCAACTGCACTTACATCAAGAAACAACGATTTTACCGGCAATTCCGACAAGATAGCTGTCGCATTACGCAATTTCAATGCTGTTGTTTTTGTCATCAAAAAGCAGAAAGACGTGCTTAATAAGCTCACAAAATGGCTTCAGAACCTCAATGCTGATAAACTCACAGGTAAAATTGATCAGCCTATGCTTATGATTGATGATGAAGCTGATAATGCTTCTATTAATACCAGCAAGGATAAAGAAGATCCTACCACTATCAACCGTCTTATCAGAAATCTTGCGAACCTGTTCACTCGTTCAAATTATATCGGCTTTACAGCCACTCCTTTTGCTAATGTGTTTATTGATCCTGAAACTACAGAAGAAATGGAAAATCAGGATCTGTTTCCTGAAGACTTTATAGTATCCCTGCCCACTCCATCCAACTATATCGGTCCGGAAAAGATATTTGCCGAGAACGGAGAATATCATTCTCAGCTTATATATATTACTGACGCAGGCGTAGAGGAAAGCGACGGGTATTCATTCTACTTCAAGCATAAGAAAGAATGGCAGGGGGATCTGCCTGATAGTCTTACAGATGCAATATATTCATTCTATATTGTAAATGCTATCCGGGATCTGCGTGGCGATACAAAGACCCATCGTTCTATGCTTATCAATATGTCACGATTTGTAAAGGTTCAGAAGCATATCCGTTCTGAAGTGGAAGATATTCATACAAAGGCTTACAGGGAAATCAAATTCAATCTCAATCATGACTTTGAGGAATCAATGAAAAGTCCTGTGCTGAAAAGAATCCATTCTTTGTGGAAAACACATTTCTCAGATACCGAATTTGAGTGGGATGATATTGTGGACAGCCTGTATAATGCTGTTGAACCTATAATGATAAAAGTCGTAAACAGTGCTAAAGGAACAGATAAGCTCGTTTATCCTGCAAATGAAAGTATCAGAGTTATTGCCATCGGAGGTCTCGCACTCTCAAGAGGTCTTACGCTTGAAGGACTTATTATCAGCTATTTCTATCGTAATACCTGTACATATGATGTACTGATGCAGATGGGAAGATGGTTCGGTTACAGACGTGGTTATGAAGACCTGTTCCGGATATGGACACATGAGGCTTCAGCTGAATGGTATGCAGAAATATCACGGGCAACAGAAGAACTGAAGGCAGATATGCGCACTATGAACGAAAACAAAATGCGTCCGAGGGATTTCGGTATCAGAGTCAAGAACGATGCAGATGACCTTCAGATCACAGCTGCCAACAAAATGCGTAATTCAAAGGACGAAACGCTCGTCAACAGCTATTTTGGCAATATTATCGAAACTCCGTATCTTGTATATGATCCGGAACTTCAGAAAAAGAATTACCGCAGGATAACATCTTTCATAGAAACACTTGTTTCTGAAGGTATGTCATTTGAACGTCAGCAGACAGCTCATGGCAAAGGCAGATATATGATACAGGATGTTCCGAAATCCAGAGTAGTTGATCTTATAACGAAACTTGATATATCAAAGTATAATGGTCATTTCAAGCCATCACAACTTTCTAACTTCATTACAAACTGTGACGAACAGTGTCTGGAATTCTTTGATATTGCAGTAATTGAAGGAACCAAGAGCGAAAAGAAAGTTGAGATTGCAGGCAAGGAGATCACTACAATTTTCCGTGGTGGTTGTTCCGCTTCTGTAGAAGAAAACCGCCTGAATATCGGTCGCAGAGGAAAACTCGGAGGTCCGGGAGACGGAATGACAGGTATAGTCGATACACCTGATATGACCGCAGAAGAAATAATGGAATCTGCTAAAGCACGGTTCCGGACAGACTACAAGAAGGAGAAGAAAAAGGATTTCTCGGATACGTCAACTTATCCCGGTATCACATGGTTCAAGTATATCAAAGACAGAAAACCATTACTTATTATATATCTTGTTGACATTAAAGGACAGGAAAATCAGCACAAAGCATTTGAAAATCTTGAAAACGAAATGGACGGAATGCCCGCTGTCGGACTTGCTATCGGTTTTCCTGAAAATGACAGAGCTTCTGTATTTGAATACACTACTTATCGTGCAAATAAAGCGTATAACTGGTTTGAACTCAATGATATCCTTGCTGAAAGTGAGGAGGAAGAATAATGACGTTAAAAGAGCGATTTGATACATTTACTGTACCCGAATACTATTCGAGAGTTGATACTGACCATATACTTGAATTATACATAGGACTTGATGAAAAAGGGCGTAAATCTATCGAGCTGCGTTCAGCTTTCAATCCTCGTAAGGTAAAAGGCACATCTGCTATCGAAGTCAATCAATATGATAACCAGAAATATAAGACAATACGGTTTTCTCTTACTGACGAGGAAATAAGCGGATTGTTCTATACGTTCTGCGATGATCTTATAGAGCAGACAAGAGATCTGACAGATAAAAAAGGCGGATATAACGCTATTGTAGTACGTTTTCATCAGTGGAAGAAAATGTTCGTATCATCTAAAAAGGATTTTCTGAATGAATCACAGATTATGGGGCTTATAGGTGAGCTTCTGTTTCTTAGAGATCAGCTCAGTAAACGCATAGGATTACCTGAAGCACTAAGAAGCTGGAGTGGGCAGGAGCTGACACATAAGGACTTTTCCTATGGTGATACATGGTCGGAAGTCAAGACTATACGGAGGAGCTCACAGGCAGTTCATATTTCTTCTCTTGAGCAGCTTGATAGCGAGCATGACGGTGAACTTGCGGTATATGCTCTTGAAAAAATGAGCACAGAATACAATGGTATCACGCTGAACAAACTGATTGTTGATATCCGTAATCGTTTTTCTGACAGTGATGATCGTGATCTGTTCATGTCAAAGGTTGCGTTGCAGGGGTATGAATATCATAACTACTACGATGATTTTGTTTTTGAGCTGATATATAGCAAGAATTTCCGTGTCAGTGAAGATTTTCCGAAGCTGATACCCGGAGATGTTCCTGAAGCAGTATTGAAAGCAACATATGATATTGATCTTAATAAAATAGCTGAATTTGAAATAAAAGGCTGAAAGGAGTTGAGTCTATGGACTATCAGGAGTACAGAGAAGAATTTCTGGAAACACTAAGGGCTGATTCTGCCCATAGCGGTACAGATACTGAGGATGAATTTTTGAATCACACCTTTGACCTTCTGATGGATTTCAACGAGCTTGACTCACCTGAAAGAACAGGAATGGGCGACAAGAAGGGCAAGGGCGGAAGACTGATGCGAGCTGACGGCTATTGCTTTGATGAAACCGACCATAGCCTTATACTGCTCATAAGTGACTTTCAGGATTCAAAAGAAACAGACAAACTTACAAGAACAAGAGTCGATGAATTATACTGGAGACTTTACTATTTTCTCGATGAAGTTTGTAATGGAACAATCAGCTCATATTTTGACGATTCTGACGATGTGCTGAAAATAGCAAGCTATATCCGCAGAAGAATAAATGCAGACAGTAATGATCCGGAGCTTGTTCTGAAAATAAAATTCTTTATTCTCACCAATAAGGAGCTTGATACCAAACTTCTGAGCACCAATCTTCTTGAAACAACAATCAAGAATACCAGAGGAAAGAAAAAAACTACCAAAACAAACAAGCGGATTAAAAAGGAAGATTTCAACGGCAAGCCCCTTGAAATAGCGCTCTGGTATCCTGAACGTTTTTTTGAGATGGAAAACAGCAACAACAATGAGCCTATTGTCATTGATGTTGAGGAAGATTATGGATACAAGGGTATCCCCTGTATCAAGGGTGATATCGGCGATAATCTTGACTATGAAGCCTATATTGCTATTATTCCGGGTAAGCTGCTTGCAGATATCTACATAGAACATGGAAGCCGGGTGCTTGAAGGCAATGTCAGAGCTTTCCTCGGTACAAGCGGTTCAAAAAGCGTTAACAGCGGTATCAGGAGAACTATCAACAATGATCCTACAAAATTCTTCACCTATAATAATGGCATTGCCACAACTGCTTCCGACGTCGAAACCGAGCTGATTGACGGGCAGCTGTACATCACAAGAGTTGTAGACCTTCAGATCATCAATGGCGGTCAGACTACCGCTTCTCTTGCTGAAGCGGTACTCAAAAGAACCAATACCGAACTTGAAGGCATTTATGTTCCTATGAAGCTGACTGTAATTGATGATCGCGAATCCGAAGATGAGAATGGAATACGCTTCTATGACGAAATGGTGCAATCAATTGCTAAATTTGCTAACAGTCAGAATAAGGTCACGGCTGCCGATCTCTTCTCTAATGATCCTTTCCATATTCAGATGGAGAAGATGTCCAAGCGATTCCTTGCACCTCCTGGACAGTCGGCTGTTCCGACTGGCTGGTACTATGAGCGTTCAAGAAAGAAATATAAGCAGGAACAGGTCAAGCTTTCCAAAGACGAGCAGAAACGCTTTATGTCAAAATATCCCAAAGCTCAGATTATCACTAAGGAACAGCTTGCAATGTATATTACAGCAGTATTCTCTTTGCGACCTGATATCGTGTCAAGAGGAAAGAACTGGACCATGAAGGCTTTCGGAACCGAAATCAGTGAGGCTTTCAGAAAAAACAGAGAATCATTCAATGAATTCTATTTCAAGAAGTGTATCTGTGCTGCTATAATATACAGATCTGTTGATTATTATCTTGAATCACATAAGGATTCGGCCCGTAACCCTACCGGATTCTGGTATAAAACAGGCGGTTATAAGCTGAATATAGTTCCCTATTCAATAGCAAAAATCATATCGTCGATTCCTTCCGGTTTCTCACTGGACTGGATGAAGATCTGGGATAAACAGGCACTATCTCCTGCTTTTATGCGTGAGATCGAAATCGTCACAAAAATGACCAATGATTTCATTTGTGACAGCAATGGTGTCATTGTAACAGAATATTGTAAAAAACTTTTGACATGGGAACGCTTTCGTGATACAATAGAGTATAAACCATCTGCTGATTTTCTGAAGGAACTGGTAAGTTCGGCAGAGGTCAAAGAAGTCGAACAAGCTGCGAAAACTGATAAAAAAGAGGAAAACAACCTGCAAAACATAATGGAAATTGTAAACCGTGGTGTGGATTATTGGCAGAATCTTGTAAAAATTGCTCAGGATCATCGAATAAAGCCTTCTTTCCAGGAACTGACAGCAATTAATCAGCTTGTTGAAATGGCTAAAACTGGTGATGTCCCGATAACTTCATCAGGTAAAGTACCGTCCAGAGTAACAAAATCGATACAGACAGCTCTCGGACTTGAAGATAAATTGATAACAGAAGGGTTGCTAAAGAAGCAATGAATCAGACCTATAATCTGGTTGAATTTTTCAGTGGAATCGGTAGTCAGGCACGGGCACTTGAAAATCTCAACGTCAAGATAAATACGCTCGCTACCTGTGAATGGGATATCCACGCTTTTGTAGCGTATGATGCAATACATAATTCTCCTGACCTTGATACAGAGATCGCAAAAATGGAGAAAGCTGATATACTTGAAATACTGAAAGAATATACCCTCAGCAATGACGGTAAACAACCGATGGATTACAGTATGCTGAAGACATATTCCGTTGAAGCACTAAGGTATATATTGTCCGGAATAAGGAAAAGCAATAATTTTGTGGATATTAGCTCGCTTGATGGTGCTGAAATGCCCGATAATATTGATGTCCTGACCTATTCCTTCCCTTGTCAGGATTTGTCGAATGTAGGAGCTTTCCACGGTTATAATAAAGGCATAGATAAGGATTCTAACAGCAGATCCAGTCTTTTATGGCAAGTCGGAAGAATTCTTCAGGAAATGAAGGATAATAATAAAAAGCTCCCTCGTTTTCTTCTTATGGAGAATGTCCCGACGTTACTTTCCAAGCGACATTTTGGAAATTTCACCATCTGGATGAATGATCTTGAAAAACTCGGTTATCACAGTCAATACTATGAGCTTAATGCCGCAGACTTCGGGCTTCCTCAGAACAGACCAAGATTACTGATGTTAAGCGTCTATTTCGGAGATGACGAGGAGCTTCATGAGAAGCTGAAAGCATATTTTGACGGAATAAAAAAAGAAGATGTCAGAACATCATATAAGAAAAGTAAATTCTATAAGAGGAAGAGTATCAAAAAGTTACTGAGAACTGATTACTCTGACAAAAAGCTTCTGGAAGAAGCTATTGAATGTACGCCTAACGATACTCCCTCAAGGAGAAGAATATGGGAAGAAAATCCGCAGATCGTTCTTCCCGATGGTTCTCTCAATCCGGAAATCAAATATATAAGAACAATAACTACAAAGCAGGACAGAAATCCTAATTCCGGCAACCTGTTCTTTGAAAGTGGTATCGAAAGCAGGAGTAAATTCAGATACCTCACTCCAAGAGAATGCCTGTTGTTTATGGGATTCAGGGACAAGGATTTCAAGAATATCAAGAAGCGGAATGTTGAGTTTCATAAAGGAGACTGGTTCTTCCCGAGAGATAAGATTATCCGTATGGCGGGCAACAGCATACCCGTCAAACTTCTTGAAGGAATGTTCTGGCTGATGCTACAAACAGATAAATACATAGAAGAGTATAAAAATGGACGTACATGATAAAGAAACACGAAGTTATAATATGTCCTGTATCAAAGGTAAGAATACAAAACCTGAAGAAATAGTACGGAAGTATCTTTTTTCTAAGGGATTCAGATACAGGAAAAATGATAAAAGATTACCCGGAACACCTGATATTGTACTCCCTAAATATAAGACTGTCATCTTTGTAAATGGCTGCTTCTGGCACGGTCACGAAGGTTGTCGTTATTTTGTTGTACCGAAAACCAATACAAAGTTCTGGGTGAATAAAATTGAAACCAATAAACAGCGTGACAGCAGAAAAATAAATGACCTTCAGGCACTTGGATGGAGAGTCATAACTGTGTGGGAGTGTGAATTAAAAAGAAAAGTTTCAACAAAAACATTGGAACAATTAAACTCTCTTATTAAACAAAAAAGCAATTGACATTATTGCTTGAAAAGAAGTATAATTAATAATATAATTATGAGCATATTTTGCTCAATTATAGAGGAGTAAAAATTATGGCTGAAATTATCATAGGTGTTATTTCGATTATTGTCGATATTATAGCATTAGTAGTGTCCGCTATGGCATTGAACTCTGTTAATAAAATTAAAAATGTTATCACCACAAATACAGATAAAAGTGATGTAAGCAATGAATTGAAAAAAGTCAAAATAAAGGGCGATTATGTTGGCAGAGACAAAAATAAATAATGCAAAAAGATATTTCAAATAATCTAAACAATGTTGCAATAAATGGCAATTATGTCGGGCGAGATTATACCCAAACAAATATTATTGTTCAAAATCAGAATACTAATATTTTTTCTGAGCGTATCTTTTTGCATTATATAGGAGATAAGATTTCAAAACTTCTTTATAGAAAAGATCGGGAACTGTTTGTTAGAAAAACTAACAAAATTTTATTATTCTTGTTCGATGATATAATTGTATCTATCTCTGACTTGCTTCAATCTCACTTTCTTTATGATGAGTTTTTTGTCGAGTGCTTAAAACACAATAACAATTTATTTACTATTGTTGGCAATACAAATAATACTGAGTTAGAAAGATTTATTGCAGAAAGAGAAGAATACTATTTTAAAACCAATTTTTATCAAAAACCAAATATTGATTTAGATAGTTTTAAAGGTATTATTTTATCATATAATGCTACCCTTCCCAAGACATTTAAAACTAAAAAAATAATAACTTATAATTGGAAAGCCAGCTTTAACAGCTTTAATGGTGATAGCAAATCAGTTGGGAACTATTATCTACAAAATGCATTAATTGATATAGAAACCAATACTAATCGTGTTGTAAGGAAAATGATAGATTTACCTGATAAACTTAATGAACTGCCATTTGTTTGGGATAGTTTTAAATATCTATCAATCTTACCTAAAGGTATATCGCGTGATTTGTATTTTGAGTTATACCTTGCAGCACAATGGATTCAATGCTATATCGATGAATATTCATGTAAAATTGTCAATTCGACTTTAGGCTGTTGTGATTGTACCTTGCACATTACTAATTCTATAAATATCAGTTCTATTTATAGTTTCTTAAACAATTATCATATAATAGAGTATATCCTGAATTTGGACTTTCATAGTTTTATAAGATTTAAGTTTGAAATTCAAAGTTATATAACAGCCCTACAAAAGATATTATCATTAAACTGCGAAAAAAAACTAATAATCAAGGATGATGAGAAGGTTTGGAACATGACAAATAGTATTTATAATGAAAGCAATAACTCTTTTGAACGATTAAAAAAACAAATTTATTTATTATATGAAAAAGGCGAAATAATATGATCTATCGAGAAAGACTCTCTCACTTAATCAGCTATTTTGACATAAAATATCAAAATTTTCGAGCAGACCATAATTATTCTTTTTTTGAGCAGACTTCTACATTCAGCAATGAAAGTGTTGCCAAAACTTTATTATCAATAAAAGATCAGTCTTATGATTATGTCTTTGAATATCTTAAAAATCATAAATATTCCAATTTATATAATGCATTTAGCGGCTCTGGAAGGCTAATAAGGGAACTTAATAGCAACGGAATGATAGACTGTTTTCAAAACATATATAACATTGATAATTCAATTAATATGATTAACTTTGAAAAGAAAATATTTTCAAATTATCATAATGTCAATTGTATATGTGAGAATTTTTTATCTCAAAAAGCTTTTATAGATTATAATAGTCTATTAATATGTCATAGTGGGCTAAGATATGTCGAGAATAACTTTGTAGAGTTAGTCAACAAACTATTAACATTCTCTTCTTATAATAATGACTGCATTATTTCAGAAACATCCATAAGCATAATAAATTTATTTATAACCGAACTGGGCCGTCAAAAAGCACATTATTCATGTTATGAAAAAGAGGTAACTGTACACAGAAATACGAGGTTATATTATGCATTTTTATTGTTTAATGATGATTTTCATTTCAAAAAAGATATTTTATATTTATCCAAAACATATAACATTGGTATACCAGATATAATGATTGACATTTCTGGTTTTAAAAAAGTGAAACAGTTTTTGATACATATTAGCAATGTCAGATGAATAAAATATTATAAATCAAACTTCGTAAAAATGCCGTAAGAAATTCTTTTTTAAAGTGAAATAAGCTGAAATACATGAGCCAAAACAAGATTAGCATGATTCTACAAAAACGTTAATAATTGGAATTGTTCGATGCCTAAGTTCAAATTGAGCATAATCATCATATTTTTTAAAGTAATATGCAGAAAACACACATTACTATACCCACGGTTTACTTGCTTTTTACGAAAAGCTATGATATAATACAGTTAAAGTCAGAACAGAAACGCTCGAAAGCGACCTCTGTAAAAAGAATTATTACGAAAGGAGTTACCCGAAATGAGACAGTTTACTATGATCTATCTGTATAGCGAACACTATGAGGAAAGTTTCTATCACGAGAGTGAAGAGGCTCTATTTGTGTTGCATACAGATAAACGTAGTGGATAGTCATTTCGGAGAGCACTTTCTTTGTGTTGTGATCCATACAAATGATAAACACCGTCTGTATGTAAGCAGGCGGTGTTTTTGTTTATCATAATACAGAGAAAGGAGTTGCTCACGATGCCAATAATAGACGTGAAAGCAACAGGTAATAATATCAAGAATATCATCAGATCCAAAGGCTTCAAAATATCCGATGTGCAGGCTCGCTGCGGTTTCAATACTCCGCAGGCTATATTCAAGTGGATGCGTGGTAACCGCCAACCAAACCCTAACGTTGATTGGGCACTAAAAAAGCGATAAAATAGTTCCAAAGGGATTTACCCCGAAAGGAGCTGAGAATATGCCAACGATCAGAGAAGTAAAAACCGAGCTTCGTCACAGGGAGTGGGCAGAGCAGATACAGGAATGCCAAAGCAGCGGTATGACCGTAACAGCGTGGTGCAAGGAAAAGGGGATCAGTCAGCACACATACTACTCACGCCTGAATGTGGTGAGAAAAGAACTGCTGAAACGAGCTGGATTGCCTTTGCAGCAGATCGTACCGCTGAGTGTTTCTCAAAGCGTCACCTGTACTACAGCTACCATGAAAACACAATGTATTGCAAGCGGTGCTGAGCCAGAGAAGGCAGAACCAGCTTTCGCACAAAAGGTAATTGTTCGTAAGGATGGGATCAAGGTCGAAATGCCAGCAGATATATCCGAGAAGCTTCTGCTTACGCTGCTTAGAGGCCTGAAAGAATGCTGAAAGACTTAACTGCCGACAATATCTACATCGTCTGCGGACATACGGATATGCGTAAGTCCATTGACGGACTTGCGGCATTTGTACAGCAGCAGTTTCAGCTTGACCTGT